>Ga0315276_10005266_pt1 | contig 11918 bp, 15 predicted proteins | sample YL17G05_0_MG_FD_204542 | JGI IMG/M metagenome (GOLD analysis project Ga0315276, IMG submission 204542) | Sediment microbial communities from Yellowstone Lake, YNP, Wyoming, USA - YL17G05_0 | ecosystem: Environmental > Aquatic > Freshwater > Lake > Sediment | place: USA: Wyoming | collected... | reverse complement strand
CTGGCTGGAAAAGAAAAATATTCGTTTCAGGGGCAGAATTTTTGTGAACATTTTTGCCTACTACGCCTTGATAATTATCCCGCTTTATTACTCCGGCATTATCATGAATCCGATTCATGCTTTTTGCGCTTGTGGTTTGGATAAATTATTGCTCGGTATTATTGTTGGCAGTTTCGCTTTTTGGTTCGGCGCGAGTTGGTATTTTTATCTCAAAGAGAAAAATAATGGCCATGCATATTTTCCTTTTCAAAAAGTCGTTATGCCTATTTCGCCCTTAATAATTTTAAGCATAATTTATTATTTTTTAACCAAATAATCATATGAAAAACACAAACAACGATCGAAATCCGATAAAAAATATTAACGAATTCATCCAAAAGGTGGACGAGATTAAAAAGCAGGATAAGATGGATTTGTCTTCCGACCAGGACTTAAGTATTGCCATAATGAATCTAGTGAGTATCGAGGAACACTTCTTTTTTACGGGGGCCAAGACGGGAAAAACCGAATATTACGATTTATTGAATGAGGCGCGTTCAATGCGCAAGGAACTGCTCAAGAAAATCATCAAAGAATACGAGGGAGAAGTTTGGTGCATTTCCAAACACTTGCTTGCCGCTTCAATGCGATTAATGGAGGTTGGGACAAAACAGTTGGGAATGGGCAAAAAAGACGAAGCTTATGATCTTTTCGAAAAAGCATATAATCTTTATTCGCTTTTTTGGGGATTAAACATGAAATTGATAAAGACCGACGATATTAAGAAAGTTGACGATAATGCTTTAAATAAACACGATAAAGAAAAAAAAGGGTTTATGGGCAAACTCGGAGAATTGATTAAAAAGGTCATCGATTGTTGTATTGAATAACCACCAAACAGGTTCTAATCCAGTCCTGTTGCCGATTTAGTCCGCCGAAGCCCTGCAGCTGCGGGGCGTAGGCGACCCCCACCTATTTTAGCTTCAAAAGATTGCCTTTTCGGCAATTTTTTGTTAGCGTGAGAGTATGAAATCAATTGAAAAAATACAATAAAATAATTTATGTATAAATCACTTACAAAACAAGATATACAAAACCTATTAAAAGTACCATCAAATTATAAGGTTGATGGTCTTATTGTTGTGGGCGTTCATCCCAAAAGAACCGAATATCCGTTTTTTTATGGCGCCTTGAATAAATTATTTCCACATCACAAAAAAGAAGGTAAAATAAAGGATAAATTTTTCAGCGATATAAAAAGTTTTAAAATTGGCAATAAAAGAATTTGGCTTGATATTGTTTACGGCGCAGCATATTTAAGCGGAGTGGTTCATATCGCCTGCTTATTGGGTTCACAAAAAAATATTCTTCTTGGTACTTGCGGGGGGCTGCTTCGGGAGATGAAAACAGGACAAAATGTTTTACCAAAATCAAGTTATAGCAATGAAAGCGCGACAAGAATGTACCAACGGAATAATGAATCATTTATTTATTCGGCAAATAAAAATTTACGACTAAAGATTAAAAAACAATTAAAGCCTGAAGACATGGTTTACGAAGGAAACTTAATGAATGTTCAGGCAATGCTTGGAGAAACAAAAGAAGATGTTGAAACTTGGGCAGCCAATAATTATTGTGGCGTAGATATGGAATCTGCTACGTTTTTTGCAGTTTCAAATCATTTTAAGGTTCCTTCGGTGGCGTTGTTATATGTTGCCGATAATCTTGTAAAAAAAGAATTAACAACGGATAAAAATTATCAAGATTTAAGAAAACATAGGATAAAAACAAAAAAAGAAAATTATAAAATCGCGCTTAAGACGATAGTAGACGATTAAATAGAAACATTTTCTCGACAATAGGCGATAAAACAGGTTCTAACAGCGTCCAGTCGTCCACCCACCCATATTGACATAAATTTATCAAAGTGTTATCTCTTATATTATAAAGGAGGTAGCTCTTTTTATTTGATTTGCTGAAATTTTCTTTAATCAGCAGGTACGGTTTCTGTTTTGTTGTCTTGAGAAAAAAAGACAAATTCAAACAAGGCAGAAAACAGGAGGTCGCCATGCAAAAGAAGCAGAGCGCCATCAAAGATCCGAAGCGCGGCACGGATCTCAGAGATCGCGTGGTCTCCATCCAAAGAGACCACAAGCAATCGATGATCCAGTGCCAATGCTGCAAGCCGGGTCCTTGCTCGCCGAAGCAGCATTGATCGGGCCGCATTCTGTCTGGGCGGGGGAGGTGATTACATCTCCCCCCATTTTTACAAAAAGGAGAGAATATGAAAAAAGTATTACCGCTGGGTTATGATTTATGGCTTGTAGAAGGCGCGGCAAGATGGGCAATTTATGACTTGGTGAAGGGCGTAATTATTCAGGTTACACGACAAGCGGGAAAATTCCTGCTTAAGGTTATTAATTTGTCCGATTCTGTCCAAAACAAAATTGCGATAATTCGAAAAGAAATGCCTCAAATCTATAAGGCCATTCAAAGTGAACCTTCGACAGATCGATTGTTTGAAAAACCTGTCAATCAAAAATTCACTTTTCCGAATTATATGATTTGGATAGAGCTTACAGACGCCTGCAATCAAGAATGTTCGCACTGCTATACAAGATCTATTGCGCGAGGAAATTTTCTTGATCAAGGCCTATTAAAGAAATTAATTTTGCAAGCTTCTCGATTAAAGTTTCAGCAGGTGCAATTCACTGGTGGAGAACCATTTCTTTATCCTGATTTGTGGAATTTCGTTGATTATGTCCGAAAATTGAACAGCATTCCCTTGATCGAAATTTATAGCAATTTAACGTTGATAACAGACAAAGATGTCGAATTGATGAAAAAATACAATGTGAAAATAGCTACCACGTTGCTTGGTAGTTGCTCAGAAGTTCATGATAAATGCACTACGGTTAAGGGAAGTTTCGAGAGGTTTATAAAAAATATCAGAAAAGTCAGAGATGCGGGTATTGAATTTAGGGTAGGCGTAGTAAGAACGCCCGAAAATCAAGACGATATGTCGCAAATCGAGATGCTGATGCGAAAGGAAAAGCTGGTTGCCCGCCAAAAGTCTTTTGCCCCCGATGATGTTAGACCCGTAGGCAGGGGAGAAGAACATTCTGTTCGTGCATCTCAACAATTGAATGGCTTGTATCTTCATGTCGATAGAAAATTCTTCAATATGGCGCGTCATTGGAACACTTGTTGGGGCGGTGAATTAGCCGTGACAAGCACAGGAGATGTTCTTCCCTGTATATTTGCTCGAGATCAAATCATGGGGAATGTCTATTGCCAGGGCCTTCAAGACATTATTCGTGGCAAAGCCCGGAAATATTGGAACTTCACACCAGACAAGATAGCTAAGTGCAGAGATTGCGAATATCGTTTCGCTTGTATCGATTGTCGGGTGCTTTCCCTGAAAGCCGGAGAGGGGTTTTACGGCAAGCCCCAAAGATGTGATTACGATCCTTATAACTAAAGAGATCAGCATCAGTTGCTGATCTCTTTTTATTTTTGTATGAATTGTTTTATGTTTGTTTTTGGATCTTTTAGATATTTTTTCCACCGCGGAAATAGTTTTTGTTCAACTTCCTTTAATTTGTTATGTCCAATATCATATTTCCCTTCCCGAAAATATTCCCCTCTTTTATTTAATTTAATCCTTAGTTCATTATCAGTTGCCAGTTCTATTGCCGCGTGAGACACAGATGATTTGGAATTCCACAAAACAATGTGCATAATTTCGTGGCACAAATACACAATAGAATAATTTTCCCAGTCTTCTGAATGGCCCCATGTTATAGTTTTCGTATTTATGGTCATGCCGTTGTTTAGTTTAGGATGCGTGATATACACGGATATGGTTCTGTTTGGTAATTGAATTTTGGTGATTTTTTTTAATTCATTCAGTGCATCTTGCCCTTTCTCGCCCCATTCTTTTTCGAGCCAGTTCTTATATTTTTCTGTTTCCTTTATTAGTTTTCTTGCTTGAGGGTTTTTTAACCAAGTATCAAGTAGTTTTTCAGCATTATCAGCAGTCATTGATAAAGAAGATTTTTTAATAATTGGCCATTCGGCATATCCGGCTAAAAGATAACATTCCTGGGGATATTTATCCCATATTTTCATTGTAAAATTACCCCACCCTCTAAATGGTTCTTTGCGCTGGTCTTGATTAAAGGCATGCAGGAACACGTATTTTGGATCAATCAAGAATTTTAATTTCATATAATTTTATTTTAGAACTTTAAAGTCGTTCTGTAAACAGGTTCTAATCCAGTCCTGTTGCCATTTCAACCAAATTAGTTGGTTTTGGTACTTCAGCCATACGGTCGTATGGTTTTTTTAGTCGGAAATTGAGAACTTTTTGGTCTTGAAACGAAAGGTTCCAAAGTAAGTTATTTGCAATAACTCGTTTTTGTTCAGGATTGCCAGAAAGATAATCACTTTGCGCTTTATTAGCTTCAAGAAATATTTTTTTAACCGGTTCCAAAGTACTTATCTCCTCTTTGGTTATTTTTTTTATTTCTTTAAGTTGTTTTCGGAGGCCTCTCTCCTCGTTTGTTAATAGGGTCATTTTAGCATTATACAAGCTCTCCGGAGTATTTCCACCGACAAAACTATCACAGAGCCGTTCTTGAGCCACGATCACTTCAGCGAGCCGTTTTTCGACAATTTGCGCATTCCTTTCAGAATAAACACTTTCACTAGTTTGTTTTTCCTTGGCTGCCCTATATGCGAGCTCAACGAGTTCCTCATCAAATTGAAGTTTAGAAAATATAGAAGAAATATACTCATCTATTTTTTCAGAACGTAAATATTTTTTATGTTCTTGGCATTCTCCTTTGCCATTGGTGCAATAATAATAATCATGCCCTTTCTTTTTTGCAGCCGTAAGTGCACAACCACAATTCGCACATTTCAGAAGACCACGAAGATGAAAAAAGAGTTTTTGTTTTTTACCATGAGAATTTCCGTTCAAAACTTCGCTCGCTTGATCATAAAGAGTTTTTGAAATAAGGGGTTCATGTTTGCCTTCGTAATATTTACCCTCTCTCAACATTATGCCGTAATAAAATGGATTTTTAATAATTTGATGAATAAGACTTTTTCTAATTTTTCCGCCCGGCGATGAACGAAACCCTTCTTGATATAGGATTTCTGAAATTTCTTTTAGGCTATATCTTCCGGTAGCATAAAGTTCAAAGGCCTTTCGAATATAAGGAGCGGATTTTGGATTAACAATAATAGTTTTATCTGCTTTGTCGTTTAAATAACCTTGAGGAGCAAGATTCGGCCAACCGCCCGATTCAAGTTTTGCCCGATTTCCTCTTTTTACGTTTTGACTTAAATCATCAATATATTTTTTAGCCATGCCAAAATCTAAACTCATCATAAACTTATCATCGGAAATATTTTTAAATACTTTTTCCGGTGTCCGTATTTCAATAATCAATCCTCGATCCATAAACCACGAGATTTTACCGCCGTCCAAGGCATTGCGAGAGAGACGATCAAGCTTCCAAACTAGAAGAACGCAGTTACTCCTTTGTTCTATAAGAGAAAGCATTTTTTCAAATACCGGTCGGCCCGGAGATTTTGCCGACATACTTTCCTTAAAAATTTTAAGGATTTTAAGATTATCTCTTTGGGCAAGACGCAAGAGTTCTTTCTCTTGCGAATCAAGAGACAAGACTTGTCTATCTTCGGCCTCCGATGATTTTCGACAATAAATAATGTAGTTCATAAATTTATTTTTTCTTGTTGTTTCTTAATCCCTAATTCTATCTCTAATCTACTGAAGTGGTCAAGATTAAAATCTAAAATATTTTCATCATCTTTTAGTAGGTAGCTATAAAAATCTATCTCTCCTATAAAATCAACCTCAAAGCTTTTTTTACATTTTAATCGATCTTTCAAGACATCACAAATTCTTTTTGCTACAAGATAATTTTTGATTACAATCGGCCTATATATTTTTCTGCTGGTAAAGTATCTTTTTCTTCCCTTAAGCCTACCGTCCTCAGCCTCTTTCACCATATACTTTGAAAGATAAATAGTTAAACCTCGCATAGATTTTACGCCCTTTAAATCAATCCTTCCTTCGTTCCATACCTCATACACATTTTTTATAAAAGGCAGATTAAAAAAAATTACATGATAATGAATTGCCCCTCTTTTTTGAAATTCAACTACACCCAAATATTGCAACCTAGCTTTCTTCTCATTAAAAATCTCATAATTTAATCTTTGAATAAATTTACTATACTTGCGATTGGCCTCTGTTAAATCCTGAACATTGTCTGCAAAAGTTAAGGTTAAAAAAACAGGTAAAAAGGGTTTTTTATAATCATGAAACCATTGCCAAGCATTACATTTTATTATTTTCTCGGCTTTACTTTTAGATCTATAAAAAGAAGTCATCGGGTCGCTCACCGTTTTTTCTTTTTCAGATTCGGTATTCTTTTCCCTTTTTTCAAATATTATTTTATCAAAAAAATAGCAATATACGGACTGGCCGCATATAACGACTTTACCTCCAGAATAATGGCCTTTCTGATTAAGTGTCATATAGAACGAGGATAACTAACGAGAGTTTCTCGCGCCCTTAGTCGCGAGAAAACTCTCGTTCATTAATTTTACTCATACACAAATAGAGCTCAGCTAGAGCGCCTAAGTAAGCCTCAGCGGTTTCTATCGAGATTCGCTCTTCCCATCGCAACAACCAATAAGTCCTAAAATCTTCAATAAGTTTTTGACTAAATTTTTCCATAAAAAATCTCTAGTAATTCACTAGAGATAGTTTACCAAAACCCAAATTTCTACGAGTTACAAGATTTGAGCTCGAATCTAAATTATGCCTCTTTTTTTACCTCGATGTCTTAATTGTTTTATCTGATTTTTTCTTTTTGTTTCTTTTTCTCCGAAATTCAATCCGGGTATTTCTCCAAAGACATCTTCTTGTATTTCCCAATCGGATTTACCTTCCTTTTTTAATTTTATTGCTTTTTTAGTTACTTCAATATTCCTTAAGGGATAAAAATGTTTTTCTTCTATGCCTTTAATTTCTTTTAGTTTATTTTGAGAATCTTTTATTGATTTCCAATTTTTTTTCACGTCTGACAAGCTTGTATCTGGAAATATTTTGATAAGTTGTTCCAACTCTCCGGTTTTCTGATTTTTTTCAATTATCGATTCAAAGTTTAATCCCGTCGGCATTTTAAATTTTCGATATCGTGATAAAGAATCAGTTAAATTGGTGGGGAGAAAATAAGACATAGGTATAAAAAACTTCATTAAAATGAAACATTTTATAGATTCCTTCCACCATTCTAAGGGATATAATTTATTTTCTTCAGCCAAACTAATTGCATCAGAATCAAAATCTTTATTAGTTAAAACCGTATTAAATTTTTCTGCACGTCTAAGTTTCTCCGCTTCCTTTATTGTTTCCGGAGAGGGAGGAAGTGGGACGGACTCATCCTCGGCCACTTCCGCTTTCATTAAAAAAGATCCCATTTGATTCAAGGCAAAATCAAACTCTTTAACTAATGGTGCCCACTTTTTCCGTAAAAAGAGTGTCCGTTGCATAAAATTTTTATTAACCAATAAAAGGTCTATTTTTTGTTTAATCTTAGGACTTATATCCGTTGAAAGGAAATCTCCGAACTCTTTTTCCAAATTAAAATTTGGATCATCAAAATAATCTTTCATTTCTTGTCTATCTTTCGGGTCGATTTCCTTCACTTTTTTTGAAATATATTTACCAAGTTTCATAACGATATCTTATATTGTCCCATTAAATTTATCAAGACCTTGCCTAATTTTTCAATAATTCCTTTAATAAAAAACATTTCGGCGGTTTTCTTTATTTGATTTCTTGATTTTATGATATAATTAAGGCATGAATGCAATCACTATTAGAGATAGGGCTTGGCAAAATACTGACCGTATCCCTGATTGGGTTCGCGGTAGAGAAATTGGATTAGATCAATTCAATACCTTACCCGAAGCAGCTGGGTATTGCTGGAATTCATTACAGAAATTTCTTAAAAAAGATAAGGTAGTTTTAAAAAACTACAGAATTATTGAACCAAGCGCAGGCACTGGCTCTTTCTATAATCTTTTACCAAAAAAAAATCGTATTGGTATAGATGTTGAAAGATATAACAAAGAATACATTCAACAAGACTTTTTAACTTGGACACCAACCATAGGAGATGAGCCTTGTATAGCAATAGGCAATCCTCCATTTGGGTATAGAGGTTGGTTGGCGTTAGCTTTTATAAATCGTGCATCAGAATTTTGTGATTATGTGGGGTTTATTTTGCCAATGTCATTTCAAAGCGACGGAAAGGGCAGTCCCAAAAACAGAGTGACGGGAATGAAATTAGTCCATTCAGAAAAACTTCCCACAGACTTATTTATACTGCCCAACGGAGAAAAAATTCAAATAAATGCTCTTTGGCAGATTTGGAAAAAGGGCGAGGTCTCTACATTACCGGATTTAAGCATGTGTGATCCTTTTATAGATTTATTTACGGTTGATTTGCGTAAGGAAAGATTATGCGGAATGAATAAAATTAATGATTGCAATGTCTTCCTACAAAGAACATATTTTGGTAAACATCCAAGGTTAGTGAATGATTTTTCAAAAGTAAAATACGGCTGTGGTTACGGTATTATAATTAAGAAAGAGAAAAGAAAAATCACAAAAATTTTAAAGAGCATAAATTGGGATAAATATAGTAATCTCGCAGCACATAACTGTAGACATATTTCTATGTATCATATTAAACAATCCTTAATAGAAAATGGAAAACTCAACACCCGATCCCATTAAAATTTTTCAGGATGTCGCAGTAGGCAAAATAATAGATAAAAAATGGACAGGACAACTCCACGAAGCATTTAAGCACCTCGCCAATAGTAGCAAGGGCGATGCCGGAGAGGAGTTTATCAAAATATACACTGAAGCCTTGGGTTTTAAGATAGAGTATAGGGTTAGTCGTCTTGGCGATTGGGACGTGAAAATAAATGGGAAAACTTTCGAAGTAAAATGTGCCACCGAAGATATTGCGGGCAGTTTTCAATTCAACCATATCCGTTATGACTCCAAATATGATTACCTGCTATGCTTGGGCATAACTCCAAGCAATCTGGTCTTTGATGTGTGGCCTAAGGGAGAAGTAGCAACCGGATTAGCTGGAAACTTGGTTTCTATGGGGAAAAATCAGAATTCAAGTTTCAAACTAACAAAGAAAGTTAGTGCATTAAAAGATATTCATGAACTTAAAGAAGTTCTTTCAAAAATAATTTAAAATAATTTTATGCAAACCCTAAATCCGTATTCATTCATTCATATAGGATTGTCTATACGAGCATTAATGCATTGTAGTGGTCTTAGTTATGATTTTATTCTAGCCGAAGCACCGACGTTAATTAAGGGCCTCAAAGATATTGGATTTCAGGTGTCTTCAATGGGATTACAAGAATTAAATGGTTTTATTGATAAAATTAAAGCTATGCCAAAAAATACTATTTTAACTTCTCAACAATCCGATGAGTTACACTTATTAATGAGAAAAATTGAACAAACGGTTTATGCAGAAGCTTCAACAAAAAGTATTTATATTGTTAATGAAAAGAGATATGCTTTAGACATACTTTTAAAAAATCCTGAAAAAATGTTTACAGATGATGTTTTTTCTACGTTGCCTATAATAGCTCAGTACGATCTAAGGGAAGGATTTATTTGTTTGGCTTTTTCTAGACCTACTGCAGCCGAAGACAATATTTTCTATCGAGAACCGCCCCTACCGAGGCGATTGTGCGACCGAGAAATCTATTTTTTTCGGTGTAAATTCTATTACTGAAAAAGAAAAAAATGATTTAAGGCAAAATAGTTTGTTTCTCGATTTTAAGTTTAAGTTATTTTATAATAATAAACGGAATTTCAAAAGCTTGACAAACATATTGTCATATGCTATAATGGGTTCAGAAAGATAAATCAAGCTCTTTGAAAAAAATAAACAAGAAAACAAGGTTTTTTGATATATTCCGTTGGCGGGGAAAACCCCTTAATCTAAAAAGGCCATACGGAAGGAATGGAGGTATGCCATGAAAGACATGGTAGGCCAAGACGACCGCACCATTTCGGTGCACAACGAGCACGAATTTCTCCTTAAAATGGAGAAAGCCGGGCTTACGGACGAACTCGCCCAGAAAGTCATCGACTCGAAGGGCAACGATCTCGCCACGAAAGTGGTAAGGTTGATCTGGAACAACGGATTCGAACCGTCCACGTCCCACAAGCGCGCCCGCGAGATCATGGGCAAGAACTTCTTCGGTGTCGAGGAAGCGATCAAGCACTTTGGGGTTAATCCCTCGAAGCAGCAGTTCGCCGCTCTCGTCGAAGTTCCGTTCACGGAAGCCGTGCTTGAGGAATGCAAGAACACGCATGTCCTCGTCGCCGTCTTCCCGCTCTCGATCCTCGAAATCCGCGGCAAAATGACTTCCAAGTTGTTCTACGATCAGTCGTGGTACAACAAAGAGTCATTCGCCAAAGATCGCGGTGACGTAAACTGGCAGCTCGTACGCAAAACGCCGGTCGAGAAATCGACTTCCAAGAACTGGGATGAGCAGCAAGCAATTCTCGCCAAAAACGAGGAAACGCCCAAAGCTCAGGTGATGGTCTACACCATCATCGGCCACTTCTTGGCCACTGGCGAACGGCTGTTCGAGCATGTCTACGTCCGCTGCTCGGATCTGGCTTCGGGTGGCTACCGGGTTCACGTCGGCAGCTTCGGTTCTGTTGGTCTCAACGTCGACAGCAACTGGCTCGACGGCCGCGGCGGTCACCTCGGCGTGGCCTCTGTCCGGAAGTTCGACTGAACCTCGAAATCTTGAGGACTTGTTTCTTTTGAAAACTTGAGCCTTCGGCGCGATTTTTTCGCCGGAGGCTCATTTCTTTTTATAAACATAAATGATAAAATATATTTATCTTGCTAATGCAGGTGTGGCTACGGTTGCACCTCGCAAGATATCTCACCTTTTGAGATATCGCCAGAATACCGCTGGTTCACGGATCACGGTAGCGTGCGAAGTATATTTTTTAATCATTAAAAGAAAAAGAGAAAAATTTCCTATGTGGGGAAATATGATAATCGCTCTTAAAAAGCGAAGAAATATAGATCAAAAATTGATGAATAGACTTGATTATATTCGAGAGACATACAGAAATCCTACGGATCATCCAGATTTAATTTATAATATTGAAGATGCCGAAAATTTATTAGGATTATGTGTCGAAACAATAGGGGAAATGTCGAAAATTCCTCCAAGATAAATAAATTTATTAACAAATCGGTTTTAATTCGAGCTGATTTTCAAAGAAAAAGGTTCCAACATCGTCCCATAGCCCTGCCGACCCGGCGTAAAATTAAGAAAGCCCTTGATTTTTTCAGGGGTTTTTGATAGAGTGGAGATACAAATTTGAACCTTAAATTAAGGAGGAAGAAATGAAGATTTTGATTTTTACTAAAGACGCTGGACGTTTTCAAGAAATTGATACCGCAATACTGGAGAGTATAGCAGAAAATTCCTTGGCAGCATTAAGCATGCAATGTGATTACGAGAGGGGCCTATTTTGGGGACCACCCATATGTGGCGTAGAAGTTATTTGTTTTCTGTTTTCCGATTCTGAGGTTCCTGTATCCGAAATTGCTATCATTAAAAAAAGTATTTCCCAAAAAACATCTATTCCCGAGGAGCGCATCACGGAGGCACAACAATTTTGATAAGGAGTGAATTTATGCGGAGCGAGAACCGAAAACTCTCGCTCTTTTCTTTTCATGTTAATGCCAAACAGGTTCTCTCCGGGTCGTCCTCTGGAGCGTTGCTCCCAACGGAGCAGAGCTTGGCCCGAAGGGCCAGAG
>Ga0315276_10005264_pt1 | contig 11919 bp, 11 predicted proteins | sample YL17G05_0_MG_FD_204542 | JGI IMG/M metagenome (GOLD analysis project Ga0315276, IMG submission 204542) | Sediment microbial communities from Yellowstone Lake, YNP, Wyoming, USA - YL17G05_0 | ecosystem: Environmental > Aquatic > Freshwater > Lake > Sediment | place: USA: Wyoming | collected... | reverse complement strand
CCGCGGTCGGGTGCAAGCCGTCCGGCGAGGCGGCGGGCGGGCTCAAGCCGCCCAAGGCCGAGATCATCCCCAAAGACCTGATTCTCCACGGGCATACCCGTGTCGATAATTACTACTGGCTCAACGAACGGGAAAACCCCAAGGTCCTCGACTACCTCAAGGCCGAGAACGCCTACACACAGGCCGTCCTGAAACCCACCGAAGCCCTCCAGGAAAAGCTCTACAACGAGATCGTCGGCCGGATCAAGCAGACCGACCTCTCCGTTCCCTACCGCTCCGAGGGCTACTATTACTACACGCGCTTCGAAGAAGGGAAGGACTATCCCGTCTATTGCCGGAAGAAGGGCAGTCTCGAGGGCGCTGAGGAGGTCCTCCTCAACGTCAACGTGATGGCCCAGGGGCACAATTACTACTCCGTCGGCGGCCTGTCCGTGAGCGCGAACAACATGCTCCTTTCTTTCGGCGTGGACACGGTCAGCCGGAGAAAGTACACCCTCCAGTTCAAGAACTTGGCCACGGGCGAGATCCTGCCCGACGCCATCGTCAACACGACGGGGTCCGCGGCCTGGGCCAACGACGACAAGACGGTCTTTTACACCCAGATCGACGACACCACCCTCCGGCCCCAGAAGGTCTTCCGGCACGTCCTGGGGACCCCGGCCGGATCCGACGTCCTCGTCTTCCACGAGGCCGACGAGACCTTCAACGTGGGCGAGTTCAAGACGAAATCCAAGAAATTCATCTTCATCGCCTCGTCGAGCACGCTTTCGAACGAGTACCGGTTTATCCCCGCGGACAAGCCCGAAGCCGAGTTCAAAGTTTTCCAGGCGCGGGAGCGGGACCTCGAATACGACGTCGACCACTACCAGGACAAGTTCTACGTCAGGACCAACATGGGCGCCAAGAACTTCCGCCTGATGACCGCGGCCCTGGACAAGACGGGCAAGGCCGACTGGGACGAGCTCATCCCGAACCGTGACGACGTCTACTTCGAGGGCTTCGAGATGTTCAAAGGCGCTCTCGTCCTCCAGGAGAGGAAGAACGGCCTCATCCAGATCCGGGTCAGGCCCTGGGACAAGAACGCCGAACATTATTTGGATTTCGGCGAGGAGACCTACAGCGCCGGGATCTCGACCAACCCCGAGTTCGACACCGAGTGGCTCCGTTACGGCTACACCTCCCTGACGACGCCCTCGTCCACCTTCGACTACAACATGGTCACCCACGAGAAAAAGCTCCTCAAGCAGGAGGAGGTCCTCGGCGGTTTCGACGCGAAGAATTATCAGGCCGAGCGGCATTATGCCGTAGCCCGCGACGGCGTCAAAGTGCCCATCTCGCTCGTCTATAGAAAAGGACTGGTCAAGAACGGCGCCAACCCCTGCCTGCTCTACGGCTACGGTTCGTACGGGGCGAGCTCGGACGCCGGCTTCAGCTCGGCGCGTCTGAGCCTGCTCGACAGGGGCTTCGTTTACGCCATCGCCCACATCCGGGGCGGGCAGGAGATGGGCCGGGCCTGGTACGAGGACGGCAAGCTCCTCAAGAAAAAGAACACGTTCACGGACTTCGTCGACTGCGGCGACACCCTCGTCGCCCAGAAGTTCACGAATCCCGGCCTGCTCTTCGCGAGCGGCGGCAGTGCGGGCGGACTGCTCATGGGCGCCGTATTCAACATGCGGCCTGACCTCTTCAAAGGCGTCGTCGCCGGCGTGCCCTTCGTCGACGTCGTCACGACCATGCTCGACAAGAGCATCCCGCTGACGACGGGCGAGTTCGACGAGTGGGGCAATCCCGAGGTCAAGGAATACTACGACTACATGCTCTCTTATTCCCCGTACGACCAGGTCGAGGCCAAGAAATACCCGGCCCTGCTCGTGACCACGGGCTGGCAGGACTCCCAGGTCCAGTATTTCGAGCCGGCCAAGTGGGTAGCCAAACTGCGGGCCATGAAGAAGGACAAGAACCCGCTCCTGCTCTGGACGAACATGGAGGGCGGGCACGGCGGCGTCTCCGGCCGCTTCCGCCGCCTGAAACAACTGGCCATGGAATACGCCTTCATGCTCGACCTGGCCGGGATCAAGGATTAAAATCAACAGCTTCAGCGGTGTTTGACAAGGCGGCCTGACTCATCTAAACTGGAGGGGATTTTTCGGCCCGTTAGCTCAATTGGTAGAGCAACAGACTCTTAATCTGTGGGTTGTAGGTTCGAGTCCTACACGGGTCATTCCGTTTCCCTCATGCGTAACGCCATTCTCGTCTTTGTTTTTCTCATCCTGACGGTTCTCGCCATTCCGGTTCTTCTCATGTGCGCGCTCTTCGGGCTGCGCGACGCATTCCTCGTCTACGGGCGGTGGATGATGCGGGTCGGCCGCGGCATCCTCGGCATCGACCTCGCGGTCACCGGGCTCGACCGGCTCGACCGCGGGGCTCCCTACGTCTTCATGTCCAACCACCTGAGCTTCTTGGACGGCCCTCTTCTGATGACCGTCCTCGACCGGCCGGCTCGGGTGATCGTCAAGAGGTTCGTTTTCCGCATCCCCGTCCTAGGGCTGGGCATGCGATTTTCCGGGTATGTGCCGCTGGACAGGGAAGGCGCCGGGGCGGGGAGAAGGAGCATCGCCCGGGCCGCGCAGTTGGTCAAAGAGAAAGGATATTCATTCCTTATCTATCCCGAGGGCACGCGGAGCTTCGACGGAAAACTCCTGCCGTTCCGGAGAGGCGGCTTCTTCCTGGCCCTCGAGAGCGGCGCGCCGATCGTTCCCGTATCGGTCAAGGGAACCTACGAGCTGATGCCGCGCGGGAAGTGGCGCGTCCGGAAAGGACCGGTCAAGATCACGCTCCATGAGCCCATCGCCGTCACCGGCTATACGCAGGACACCATGGCCGAGCTCATGGACATAGTAATAGTGGCGGTATCGTCGGGCCTGTGATCAAAGCGCGGCCCTATCGGACCGGCATGGGCTTCCAATCCTTATCGACGGCGACATAGACGACATCCGCCTCGGTCACCCTGACGCACTCCTGGGTCTCGGCCCGAGTGGCCTCGACGATGACCCGGGTCGTCACGGACGTCCGCCCTATCTTCGTTGTTTCCGTGTAGAGACTCAAGACATCCCCCAAAAACACGGGTTTGTGGAAAACGACGTGGTCCAAAGCCACCGTCACGAAATTGAGAGGGCCGCACGATTTCCGGGCCTCTATGGCGCCGGCCAAATCGATGTGGCTCAGGATGATGCCGCCGAAAATGGTGCCGTGTCTGTTGGTGTCGCGGGGCATGAGGGCCACCCGCAGCGTGGGATCTTTTTTGGTTTCCATGGAATTCCTCCCTGCGGCGTGGGGATTTTCTGGATTTCCCCCATCGTTCTAACTATTATCAGTATATCAAAAAACGCCCTAGAATTCCGAAAGGGGATAGCCATGAGCCGAACGCGCATCCGCCGACGGGAATTCCTCAAAACGATGGCCGCCGCCGCGGCCGGGACGACGGTTCCGTCGTTAAGAGGGACAGTCCCCTCCGGGGACAGTCCCGATGCCCGCCGGGCCTATGACGCCAAGGGACTGCCGACCGCGATACTCGGCAAGACCGGCGTCTCCGTGCCCCGGATCGGCATCGGGCTCGGCAGTCGCTTTTGCGCCGTCGCGAGCGAGGACAAGGCGCTTGAGATCCTCCAGGCCGCGCTCGACAACGGGTTCTATTATTGGGACACGGCCTACAACTACACCAACAAGTCCATCGTCAGCGAGGAACGACTCGGCCGGGTCCTCGAGAGCCGACGGAAAGAGGTCTTCCTGGCCACCAAGTTCGAGGAGCGGACCTATGACGGGGTCATGCGTCAGCTCGAGGGGAGCCTGAAGCGCCTCCGGACCGACCACCTCGATCTCTACCAAGTCCACCTCGTCGAGTCCATGGCCGACCTGGACACGCTCGGCCTGCGGGGCGGGGCGCTCGACGCCCTGCGAAAGATCAAGGGCCAGAAGATCGCCCGGTTCATCGGCTTCTCCGGCCATGCCGACGCCGCAGCCATGGCCGAAGCCGCCCGCCGCCACGATTTCGACACCATGCTCATCGCCCTCAACCACTACGAGGAACGGCGGGGCGATCTCGAAGGCGGCGCCATCCCCGCGGCCGCGGCCAAGAAAATGGGCGTCATGATCATCAAGACCGTCCGGCCCCGCGAGACCGTCGAAGGCCTCGCCCCCGCGGACCTCATCCGCTACGCTCTGACCCTCCCTCTCGTCCACTCCGCCGTCGTCGGCACGGACAGCCTCGAGGTTGTCCGGAAAAACGCCGCGCTCCTCCGCGACTTCCGGCCGCTCTCTCCCGAGGAAATGGCCAAGCTTACGGTCAAGCTCGAGCCCTTCTTCGCCGGCAGCCACCTGCCCTGGATGCGGCCCGGATACCAGGACGGAGAGGCGTGTTGAGGGGCAGCGCCGTCGTCATCGCAGCGCTGGCCGCTGCGGTCGTCTTTCTCCCAACCGGATGTAGGCCGAATGAGCCCGGTCTAGCGCTCCTCGCCGAATGCGATTTCGAGAATGGGTCCACGGCAGGCTGGAAGCCGAACGACCCGGCCCATTGGCGCGTCGTCAAGGACGGCGGCTCGATGGTCTATGAGCTGACAGCCGCCGGTGAACCGGGCCAGGTCCGGGCGCCCACTTCCCGGTCACTTCAGCAGGGCCGAAACGGAGATGTCCTCATCGAGGTCAGGCCAGTGGATGCCGAGCCCGCCTCCGATGAACCGCCAGTTATCTCTCTGCCCGGGCAAGGCATCCCTGAGGCGGGGAAGCCACCCCAGGGGAACGCTGATGATCCTCCCGTCCAGCAGGCGGACATGCATCATGTCCGGGTCAAACCAGACCTCTTTGGCCATGATTTCGGAGGTTTTAGCGGCCGAAGTACGCATCCCACTTTTCCTTGATAAAGTCGACATTATCGAGAACCATGCGCCGTATGATGTTCAGTTCCCTTCTTGAAGGGCTGTCGTTCCCTCTGATGATGCCAATTATAGCACGCCATCTCTATCACCCCCCCTGGTCCAATAAATGGGGGGCAGTTCAAGCTCCGAACTCCACGTGAACATGCCGGGGTTCCGTGCTCTCGTTACTGAAGAAAAAGAACCGATATGGCCCTTCCCTAAGTATCGTCGGCATGATAGCATTGAACGCTGGAGTTGAAGGATATTCTCAGGCTGGCAAAGCGGATTGTGTCATGACGATCCATAATATGATGAAAGCCCTGTGGAATAGACCGGAAGACGCGCCCGGGGCGGACTCCTGCGTCCTCGTCCAGAGCCCCGAAGAGCTCGAGGCGGCCATCAAGTCCCGGGACCGTCTCATGGTCCTCTTTTACGCCTCTTGGTGCCCGTTCTCGCAAGCCTTCCTTCCGACCTACCGGAAGCATGCGGCGGCCGGCGAGCCGTGTTACGTGCGCATCCTCGTCGATGACGGCGACGCCCTCACCGGAAAATATTCTATCGAGGTCTACCCGACCGTCCTCTACTTCGAGAACGGGAAGGTCGTCGAGCGGCTGGACGGCGTCTATCATCGCGGGCTGAGCAAGGGCCAGCTCGAGGATTTCGCACGCCGCTGCGCCGTGACGTGACCCCATGCCAAGGGGGCGGTCGAGCGCGGTCGTCACGCTCGCTGCGGACCGTATCTCGGTTGACGGTCTCGGCCGGGAACCCGACCGGACGATCGCCTCGCCAAGGCCGGGACGCCCGGATTGAGCTTCCGTCTCCGCCGCCCGTCCGTTTTCCCCCGTTTGACAGGCAATGGTTAATCTGCAAAAGTAGCTAAAGAGACTATTCCAGCCGCGCCTTCCCCCACGTCGAGATAAACGCTGCTGTGAAAGAAAGGATAGGCCCATGAGAATAAGATCGATCCTTACCGTTCTTCTCGCCGGAACCGCCTGTCTCCTATTGGCCGGCTGCCAGGCGAACGATGAGGTCATTCCCGAGACGATGTTCCGTTCGCTCCTGAAGCTCGTCCCGAGCGATCCTGCGGATAGCAGCAGTTTCGGCTTGTCCGTGGCCGTCAATGGAGCTTATGCCCTCGTCGGCGCTCCCGGCGTGGACGGGAACGGGACAAACAGCGGCGCGGCCTACCTGTTCCTCAAATCTCAGGGGGGCCTCGACGGTTGGGGCCAGATCAAGAAGCTCGTCGCGAGCGACGCGGACGCCGAGGACGTTTTCGGCGTTTCGGTCGCCATCTCCGGCGATTACGCCCTGGTCGGAGCCGAGGGCGAAGGCGGTTCCGGGTCAAAGAGAGGCGCGGCCTATCTCTTCTACCGGAACCAGGGTGGGGCGGATAACTGGGGCGAAATCAAGAAAATCGTCGCCAGCGACGCGGCAAACGACGACATGTTGGGGTATTCCGTCGCCATAGACGGGGATTACCTGGTCGTCGGCGCGGACCGTGAAGATGGGGCCGGGACCAACCGCGGCGCGGCCTACCTCTTCTACCGGAACCAGGGCAGTGCGGACAACTGGGGCCAGCTCTTCAAGCTGACCGCCGATGACGCCGTGGACAATAACCAGTTCGGTTTTCGCGTCGACATCAAGGGCGATTTCGCCCTTGTCGGCTCACCCTTCAGCGCCGGGGCCGGGACGGGCCGCGGCGCGGCTTACCTCTTCTACCGGAACCAGGGCGGCGCGGACAATTGGGGCCAGTTCAGGAAAATCCTCCCAAGCGACCCCGCAAGCGACGTCTGGTTCGGGAGCGCTCTGTCGATCGACGGGGATCTGTTGGCCGTCGGAACGGCCTGGGACGACACCGGAGGCTCGAACAGTGGCGCGGCCTATCTGTTCAGCCGGAACCAGGGCGGCGCGGACAACTGGGGCCAGATCAAGAAGCTCGCCGCGAGCGACGCCCACAAAGACGACTTCTTCGGCTTCGATGTGAAAGTCGCCGGCGACTTTGTGCTCGCCGGCGCGCTCTTTTGCGGAGGCGGCGGCACGGAGAGGGGCCAGGTTTATCTTTTCTCCAAAAACGAGGGGGGGACGGACAACTGGGGCGAAGCTCAGATTCTGCGCGCGAGCGATGGCGCGAACCAGGATTGGTTCGGGAGCTCAGTGGCTCTCGACGGCCTTTATCTTCTCGTCGGAGCGACGCTGGAGGACGGGGCCGGGACCAACCGCGGCGCGGTCTACGTGTTCCGAAAAATCTAGGGCCGGTTCCGCGTCCGGTTGACAGGCCCCGGGTTTTCGGTCAGAATCCCGGGTGATACGTTCGGCGGCGCCAAACCCCGATTTTTAAATCGGGGTAAAAAGCGCTGCTCAGTATTAACCTGAGCATACCCCGGGTTTCAGACCGGGGAGCCGAATGGGTTGATCCCGCGTCCCGGCGGCCGAAATTATGGAACTGACGTCCCGATACGATCTGGCCATCACTTTCGATTGGGAATACGATAGGGACTTCATCCGTCTGGTCGAAGAATCCTCCCGGAACCGCGGGCTGAAGACGATCACGATCGCTCCGGCCGAGGCCGCCAGGGCCGGCGAGGCCTTCCGTTCGGGCGATCTCGACTTCCGCGTCCTCCTCGACCGGGCTTCGGGATCTTCGCCGGATTTCATAAGCCTGCAGGCCCTGGCCGTCGAAAAGGGCCGGGACGTCATCGAAGGCCTGGATAAGCTCCGCTGGGCCTCGGACAAGGCGACCATGCACCTTGAGTTCCTGACCGCTGGCATCCACATCCCGAACACCGTGATCCTCCCCTCCCACGCAACGGAGCCGAAGCTCGCCCTGAGGCCCGAGGACCTGGCTCCTCTGGGCGTTCCCTTCGTCGTCAAGCCGGCCAACACGACCGGCGGCAGTGTCGGCGTCGTCGCCGATGCGGCCGGCCCGGCGGACGTCCTCGCCGCGCGCCGGACCTATCCGGCCGACAAGTATCTTCTCCAGGAGAGGATCGTCCCCGAGGTCAGGGATGGGAAAAGGTTCTGGTTCAGGGGATTCTATGTCCTCGGCGAGGTCCATCTCACGTGGTGGGACGATCACACGCATCTCTACGCCGAGCTCGGCAGCGACGAGGCCGCCGCGCGTTCCCTCGGCCCGATCTACCAGATCGTGCGGACGATCGCCCGCGTCTCCCGGCTCAGATTTTTTTCGACGGAGGTCGCTAGGGACGTCCGGGGCCGGCTGTTCGTCGTCGATTACGTCAACGAGATCTGCGACATGAGGCTCCAGTCCTTGCATCCGGACGGCGTTCCCGATGCCGTGGTCGCGAGGATCGCCAACCGCATCGCCGCCCACGCCGGCGGGGCGGCGGGCGCGGAGCAACCCGTTTAGGAGACCGAAATGAAGATCAGGGGCTTGCTCATCGGCGTCCTCTTGGCAATGGTCGCCGTCTATTTCATTTTTTTCACCAAGGTCGCCGACGACAAGGGGGGGCTCCAGATCGAGGTCGACAAATACCTCCAGTCGAAGATCAAGCTGACCGCGGTCAACCTGGAATCGCTCTCGCGCGCGGTCCTTTTGTACGCGGCCGAAGGCGAGGGCCTTCCCGAAGGCCTCGAAGCGCTCCGGAAATTCCATCCCGCGGCGGCCGCCCTTCCGGACGCTTGGGGAAGAAAGATCCGCTACGAGAGGCTTTCCGATTCCTCGTTCCGTCTCCGCTCGGCCGGGCCCGACGGCGCTTTCGAGACGGAAGACGACATCGTCAAGGATTTCTAGAGAAGATCCGCATGAGCCGGGCCCATGGGGTTTTCTTGGGCGGGGCGTCCTCGATCTCGAGCTTACCGACCGACTTGCGGAAGGGGGCTTTAGGCGGGAAATAGGGGGCGTGCCGGAGGAGGGCCAGGTCGTAAGCTGTCCGTTTCTTGGCGTCCCGGAGCGTCTGGAAGGCCTCCTGGATGCGCTCGAGGATGAGCCCGCGCTCGGCCTCCGCGACCAGGCCGTAGACGGCGAGCGAGCCGTCGCGGTAGGTGGCCAGCGCGGCTTGATAGGCTTGCCAGATCTCGTCCTGGGAGGCGGTCCTTTCGACGCTCAGCAGCTCGTAGTAGTTCCAGTCCTCTATTCTCTTGAGCATCAGGCGTCCGGAAGCCGGATCTCCGGGGGAGTCCGCAGGGTGAATTCGATCGAGTAGGCCAGATCTTCGGACATCCGGCGGATGGCCCGGGCCGCGGCCGAGTCCTTGTGTTCCAGGTAGAACGGCCTGAGGCCCCGGAGCGACTCGTGGACGTCGTCGTCATTGGGCACGGCGCCGAGGTACTTCATGTCGATGAGGAGGTATTTCCGGGCCACGTCGGCCATGGACCGCCCAAGGAGGACGTCCCGCTCGTCGCGCGTCTTGTTCATGACCAGGCAGGGCCGGAAGGACCGCAGGGCCCGGTAGAGGATAGTGCCGTAGGACCGATCGCTCTCCATCAGCGACTTGAAGAAGCCGTAGAGCGACTGCGAGTTCTTCTCGATCTGGTCGAGCATCTTCTGGTGGAGGTCCTGGATCTTGTAGTGGTCCATGTAGAGCTTGAGGACCCGCATGATGCAGGACTTTAAGAACAAGTAGGTGTTTTCGATGGCCGTGGGTTCGGGCGTGGCGACGACGACCCCGGGATTGGCGCTGAGGAAGAAATCGAGCGTGTTGAAACTGCTTCCCGTGCCCAGGTCGAGGATGACGTTCGGAGCTTTGAGCTGGCGGAGCTGGCGGAGGAGGCGGAGCTTCTTGTAATGGTTGAGGTTGGCGGTGAAGAGGATGTTCTCCGAGCCCTTGACGATCCGCAGGCCGCGGTAGGGCGTTTCGACGGCCGTCTCCTCGAGCGAGGGGACGGCGTTGGTCAAGAAATCGCCGAGGTCCGGGTGGGAGGCCTTAATGCCCAGCAAGGTGTGGAGGTTGGGGGCGCCGAGGTCGGCGTCGACGAGGACGACTTCGCGATCGAGGGAGGCCAGGTGGAGACCGAGGCTCGCGGCGATGAAGCTCTTGCCCGTCCCGCCCTTGCCTCCACCGACAGCCCATATCTTCTTATCCATTTTTTCCTTGGCGCCGGAAGATTAATTTACCACAGACAGGCCCCGAATTCAATTGACTTCGCCGGCCGAATTCCCTAGAATTCGGGGCCGAACGCATGAACGCGAAACCCGGCGGACAACGCAAGGCAGGCGCCAAGCCCAACCCCTTCGTCCTGCCCGTCCTGGCCGGGATCACCGTCGTCGCCGTCCTCGTCGCGCTCAAGTCCTTCGGGATCGTCACCGTCCCGCCGAAAATCCTCTTCACCCTGCGCTGGGCGACAACTCTCCTCTTCGTCGCCTATGCCTTTAAGCGAAGGTCGCTGACGACCTGGATCATCGTTAGCATGCTCATCGGGGCCGGCATCGGCTACGATTTTCCGGCCGTAGGAGTTAGCCTGCGGCTCCTCAGTCAGATCTTCCTCCGCATGATCAAGACGATCATTGCCCCTCTCATTTTCTCGACGCTGGTTGTGGGCATCGCCGGCCACCACGACCTCAAGCAGGTCGGCCGGATGGGCGTCAAGTCGCTCGTCTATTTCGAAGTCGTCACGACGCTGGCGCTTCTCATCGGCCTGGCCGCGATCAACATCTCCCAAGCGGGGAAGGGCATCACCCTTCCCCCCGCGCCCAAGACCGACCAGATCCAAGCCGTCAAGCAGACGGCGACCGACGTCGTCCTTCATATCTTCCCGGAGAACATCGCCAAATCCGTGGCCGAAGGGCAGGTCCTCCAGGTCGTCATCTTCGCCATCCTCTTCGGCATCGCCCTGGCCCTCGTCCCGGAAGCCAAGCGCCGGCCCATCCTGACGGTGACGGAGGGCCTGGCCGAAGTCATGTTCAAGTTCACCAACATCGTCATGCACTTCGCGCCGATCGGCGTCGGCTGCGCCATCGCCTACACCGTGGGCCACATGGGCCTGGGCATCCTGGTCAACCTGTTCAGGCTCCTGCTGACCTTTTACGCGGCCATCATATTCTTCATCCTGGCCGTGCTCCTGCCGGTCGCGCTGTTCATCCGGGCGCCGATCAAGAAGTTCCTGGCCGCCGTGGCCGACCCGGTCGCCCTGGCCTTCGCCACGACGAGCTCGGAGGCGGCCCTGCCCCGGGCCATGGAGGCCATGGAGGCGATCGGCGTGCCGCGCCGGGTCGTCGCCTTCGTCATGCCCACCGGCTACAGCTTCAATCTCGACGGCTCGAGCCTCTATCTATCGCTGGCGGCGATCTTCGTCGCCCAGTCGGCCGGCGTCCACATGAGCTTCGGCCAGCAGTTGCTCCTCGTGTTCACGCTGATGCTGACGAGCAAGGGCGTGGCCGGCGTCCCCCGGGCCTCCCTGGTCATCCTGCTGGGGACGGTCTCCCAGTTCAACCTGCCCGTGGAGCCGGTGTTCATCATCCTGGGGATCGACGAGCTCATGGACATGGCCCGGACGTCCCTCAACGTCTTGGGCAACAGCTTCGCCACCGTGGTCATCGCCAAATGGGAGGGTGAGTTCGGCAAGGAACACCCCTCCAAGGTCGTCTGCGAAGCGATCGAACCGTAAGCCGCCGCGCCGGCTAGGCTTCCCGGGCTTCCGCCTCGTGTCCCTTCTTCTTGTTCCAAGCCTTGCGGATGAGGAGCAGCATGACGAGGAGCAGGGCGACGATCATGACCCGGGCGCCCCAGAGGTAGGGCCGGCTGCCCGCTTCCGCATAGTGGACGTTCTCCGGGTCCTTCATCAGGAACTTCTTGACCGCGTCCTGGTAGGTCCACACGACGAGCAAGATGAGCAGGTAGACGGGCGTGATGTAGGTGATAATGAACTTGAAAATGCGGGGCACCTTGAGGTCGGCGCCCTTGTGCATCTCCTCCCAGCCCTTTCTCATCTTGAAGACCCAGGAGAAGAGGATGACCTCCATGGCCGCGAAAACGACCAGGCCGAAGGTGCCGGCCCAGAAGTCGAGCTCGTCGAGGAAGCCGAACTTGAAGAAGGCGATGACGATGGCGGA
>Ga0315276_10005263_pt1 | contig 11920 bp, 11 predicted proteins | sample YL17G05_0_MG_FD_204542 | JGI IMG/M metagenome (GOLD analysis project Ga0315276, IMG submission 204542) | Sediment microbial communities from Yellowstone Lake, YNP, Wyoming, USA - YL17G05_0 | ecosystem: Environmental > Aquatic > Freshwater > Lake > Sediment | place: USA: Wyoming | collected... | reverse complement strand
GTGGGCTGATGACGTGGACGGAGCCGAAGCGACGGTTCGCTTCCTTCACCGGTGCCTCGAGATCGGAATCGTCTGAGATGACCACGGCCGACTCGAAGAGGCCATCGAAGCCGTCCAGGAGCAGATAGGTGGCAAGGTTCACATCGGAACCTTTCTCCTCCGTCTTGAGTACCTGCGCGAAGCGCGTCTGCCCCGGTGCCAGGTTCGCAAGGCGCATCGCAACGGCGTGGGTTCGGAACTGGCCGAAGTGGACCGTGACCAATGGCAGAGTGCCGAGGGCGGCGAGGTAAAGCTTCTGCTTGCCGGGAGCAGTGGCATCCTGATCGCCCTTCACCCGCGCGGTGAAGTACCTGATGGCATCGATGGTGTCGTCTGGACGCAGAAGGCGTGACAGGGCGGCCAGGTCCAGCCACCTTGAGGCCGGCCGAGCCTTGAGAGACCCGTAGTACAAGTTGAATCCATCCACGTAGACCCGGACCCTCACTCGCCGCCCTTCGCCGTTACGGGATAGAAAAAGCCCGACGGGCGAAACCGCCGGGGCTGTGTTGGCAGTATACCGGACGGAAACCGCTGGTCAACAGGTTCCTGGCGCCACCACGCCCAGCGAGCCGCACAATAATCGGTGCCTTCACCGCTCGGTCTGCCACGCTCAGGACCCCGGAGCCTGCGCCGCTAACGCCTCAACGGCTCCCAAAGCATGTGCGCTCCCTCTGCGCTACACCCCGATGGTGATCCGTGCATGACCAGGGTACACAGCGCGGCCCTTGCGCGGTGGCGGAGGGCCTTCAGCGCTCGGATCGAGCAATAGCCGGCTGGGCATTCCAGCGATGGTCCGACGCACGGACATGCGGATATCATGCGACACACCCGACTCGGGTGTATGGTCATCCACATGAGTCACTCGATCCAGATCCGCAACGTGCCTGACGAGGTCCATCGGACCCTGCGTGTACGTGCGGCAGCGGCTGGGACCTCACTGTCGGACTACCTGCTCAGGGACATCACTCGCCTGGCGGAGCGTCCGCCCGTCGCCGATGTGATCATCCGCGCGGGATCCCGGTCGGGCGGCGCCGATATCGACCTCATCGTGAAGGCCGTACGCTCTGGTCGTGATCACCCGTGATCGTGGTCGATACGTCGGCCATCATCGGCGTCCTGGCGGGCCAGCCCCAGGTTCCACAGCTCGTCGACCGTTTGATCAGCGACGGCGACCTGCATGCTCCGCACCTGCTCGATGTGGAGTTCCAGCATGCGCTGCGACGCCTCGTCGTCGCCCGAACGATCAGTGACGAACGCGCCGCAGACGCACGGACGGACTTCGCCGATCTGACCATCATCCGCTACCCGCATGTCTCACTCGCAGACCGGATGTGGGAACTCCGCCACAATGTGACGGCCTACGACGCGGCGTTCCTGGCGCTCGCGGAGGCGCTCGATGCACCGCTGGTCACCTGCGATGGCCGACTCGCTCGCGCGCCCGGTCACGCAGCTTCCGTAGAAGTGTTCCCTCGAGAGTGATCCAGCGCTCCAGGCCCGATGACGTCGGGACGAGTGGTCGGTCGCGAAGGCAGCAGAAGACGGCGAGGAGCACTGCCCTGCCGGACATCGCCAGACGTGGAACTCGTCCAGGTCAGACGCCAGGCGCCGGGCGGGGAAGGATGCCGGGCACGCGCCAGCGGCCCGGGTCGCCGCGTCAGGACCCTACGGTGTACCGCAGGCGAGTCTGCTCATCGGGGCCAGTCAGCACCAGCAGCTGGCCATGCGCCTGGTTGTCGCGGAAGGCAAAGCGATCGACGTCGCCGAGCACGGCGAGGTACTCGGCCTCCGCGGCCATGGCCTCGCCCTCGCAGCTCCGACTCGTCGTCGCGAAGCCCGTGATGCTGATGCGATTTCCAGTCGTCGAGTAGCTGCCCGAGTAGGTGTTGCAGCCCGAGAAGCCGGCCACCCGGCCGTCATCGAACTCTGCGGTGCCGGCGTCGGTGATCTCCACCACGGCGCCGCTGCTGTCGCGGAAGTCGAGCACGATCCACGAGCTGCCGTCGAGGCGGGAGCCCGGCTCCGGCGTGGGGGTCGGCCTGGGCGTCGGCCGCGGCGTCGGCCTCGGAGTCGGTCTCGCTGTCGGCCTGGGCGTCGGCCTCGGAGTCGGTCTCGCTGTCGGCCTGGGCGTCGGCCTCGGAGTCGGTCTCGCTGTCGGCCTGGGCGTCGGCCTCGGAGTCGGTCTCGCCGTGGGCCGGGGCGTCGGGGTCGCCGTGGGCCTCGACCCGCGCGAGACGAAGATATCGATGCGTGATCGCTCGTTGACTCGCGTGCCTGCCTCCGGGTCGCTGCGGATGACACGGCCGCTGGCCACGTTGTCGTTGTAGCGACGGTACCTGTCGCCGATGAGGAGACCGCGGTCATTCAACGACGCGATGGCGTCGGGCTCGGCCTGGCCACGCAGTTCGGGCACCCGCACTCTGACCGGGGTGGGCGTGGGTGTCGGCGTGGGCGATGGTGTCGGCGCAGGACTCGCGGTGGCGATGGGGTTTGGCTGCGGCGACGGGCTCACCTCCGGAGCGAGCGGCTCGAGGATGAGCGTCGTCGAGCCCAGCGAGTCGGTGAGCAGCAGCGCGGTATCGCTGAGCAGCACAGCCTGGGTCGAGGAGCTCAGGGCAGCCAGGAAGTCCTGCTCCTGTGCGGCAAGGGCGTCCGCACAGGCTTCGAGCGTGGCGACGATGCGGCCCACGGCCAGGGCCTGGCCATCGACGACGTAGTCGCCCGTATACGAGTTGCAGCCGGTCGAGCCCGTGACGCGGCCATCGGCGTCGAACGTGACCGTCGGCGCAGCATCGGCGATGGAGGGCACGGCGGCAAGGTTGGCATCCCGGTAGGCGACGACCCGCCACGAGCCGAGGACCGGCGACGCCGGGAGCGGGACGTAGACGAGGAGCGGATGCCCGTTCGCGTCGAAGAGGGTGAGGAGCTCCAGGCCGGGGTCCTCCGGGTCAGGATCGACTGCCCACGAAGCCACCAGCGCGAGGTCGTCCAGGTACGCTGCCTCCAGGGACCCGGCCCGCCCGGGGCAGGCCGCTCGAGTCGCCGCGATGGGCCCCAACGTGACAGCATCGCCGTCGAGCTCGTACGTCGCGGTCCAGGCGTTGCAGCCAGTCCAGCCGCCAGCCCGCTGGCCGTGATCGATGGACAGCGTGGGCACGCCCAGCACCGTGGAGGTTGCGGCCACGGTGGCCTGCGCCGTTCCGGTGGGCTCGCCGGACGCGACGGCCGAAGTCGTCGCCTCCGGCGATGGGCTCGCCGCGGCCGCTCCGACTTCGGTGACGTCCACGAGGACGCCGTCGTACACGACTCTCACCAGGCGCCAATCGAGCCGCTCGGCTTCGGTCTTTGTCGTGCCCTCCTGGGCAAGCGCGGACACCACGCCAGCGACGCTGAGGGCGACGACCACCAGCGCGGCGAGGAGTGCCGCGAGTGGACGACGATCTCGAGGGATCGCGGATCGATCCGACGGGCGGAGATGGCGCGGCACCGTGAGAGGATACAGCGGCGACATCGGCCCCATCACCCGGCGCCGGTCCGAACTCCTCGTGGGTCGGCCAGAGGTCCGTGGCCTCGGCGATCGCATCCGGAGTGATGGCGATCTCCACGCGCAACACCTGCTCGACGTCGAGTTCCAGCACGGCCTGCGACGCCTGGTCGTCTCGGGGGCGATCGGTGAGGATCGGGCCGCTGATGCACTGGCGGACTTCGCCGACCTGACGACCCTCCGCCATCCGCATGTCTCGCTGGCAGACCGGATGTGGGAGCTGCGGCACAACGTGACAGCCTACGACGCTGCCTTCGTCGCACTCGCCGAGTCCCTTGGGGTGCCGCTGGTCACCTGCGTGGTGCCAACCCAGCGGCTCGCTGGCTCAGCCGCCTCGCCTCCCGGGTGCTATCTGCCACGGAGCCAGCGCTCCAGGTCGGCTCGGTCCACGATGCCGAGCACCAGGATCACGCGGTCGCTGTCGATGACGTCGTACATCACACGGTGGTCGCCGACACGCAGTCGGTGGAAGGTGTCCTCGGTCCCACGGATGGTCTCTACCGACTTGCCTGCCACACGTCCGGGGCCGGTGACGTCATGCGCGAGTCGGTCGAGGGCGTTCCGGACGCGATCTCGGTCAGCGTCACCGAGCTTCTTGAACTGCCGCACCGCCGTGCGCGAGAGCCGGATCTCATAGTCGCTCAGTCGAGATCCTCCAGCTTGACCGTGCGCCCCCTGTCGCAGTCGGCACGGGCAAGTCGACGCTGGCGGACATACTCACCAGCATTGGCCAGCACGAGATCCTCGGCCTCGTCGATCGGCAGCAGGACCGCAGCCGGTCGGCCGCGCCTTGTGACGACGTAGGCGGAGCCGCTTTCGACCTCGTCGATGACAGATGAGGCTGTCGCTTTCAGTTCCTTGATGCCGATCTCGGCCATGCCTTACCCCATCATGTGGTGGTCACTGAGGTGGTCACTAAGGTGGTCACTGTAGCACGAGCGAGCCTGCCATGCCATAAGCCTGACGATGAGCGACTCTGCGGCCGACCACGCTCCCGAACCGCACGATAATCGGTGCCTTCGCCGCTCGGCCCGCCACGCTCAGGACCGCCCAGCCTGCGCCGCAAAGGCCTCAACGGCTCCCAAAGCATGTGCGCTACCTCTAGGCACGAACGGCGGCATCCGCGGGCTCACCTGGATCGGTCCGGTCGGGCTGGGGTTGCCACGCCAGCTCCATCTGGGGCGGTACGGCGGACCGCTGTCACCCTGACATGACGCCAGACCTGGTCAGACGGGCCTGGATCGCTTCGTGGCCGTGCTTCGCCGCGTACTCCTCCAGTGCCTCAAGGCAGCGGTCGATATCCTCCTCATCGTTGAAGAGATGCGGATCGATCCGGATCATGCGGCGCTTGTCCGAGCCCCAGACGTCGATGCGGCGCTCGCGCAGGTAGGCTGCGATACGAACCGGCTCGCGCACCGACACGACGACCAGGCCCGCCCGCAGGGCCGGGTCGGCCGGAGTGGTCACGCGCAGGCCCAGGCGATGCAGCCCATCCAGGCAGCGTCCCACGAGACCCTCCACGTGCGCCTCGATGGCCACCACGCCGGCCTCCTCGATGAGCCCCAGGCTGGCGGCGAAGCCGGGCATGGTGAGCAGCGGCGGCAACCCAAGCTCATGGCGGCGGGCGTCGGGATCGAGCAGCACGCGACCCCCATCCATCGGGTCGAGCCGGGAGCCGATGTAGCCGACCTGGGGTGCGGCCGAGCGCGCGAGCAGCTCCTCCGAAACGTAGAGGTAGCCGATGCCGGGCGGGCCAAGCAACCACTTCATGGCCGTGCCCGCTGCCAGGTCGACACCTTCGGCCACGAGATCGAGGGGCACGACGCCTGCCGACTGGGCGATGTCCACGACGAGGACGGCGCCATGCGCATGGGCTGCAGCAGCCAGCGGCCGCATGTCGTGGCGCAGCCCGGTCTCCGGGGCCACGTGCGAGATACTCACCGCGATCGTCCGGTCGTCCACCAGCGCCGCCACGTCCGCGGGCGCAGCGCCCAGGCCAGCCCGGCCGTTGCCTGCGTGCCGGACCTCGATGCCCGCACGCAGCGGCTCCAGCCAAGGGTACAGGCAGGACGGGTAAGTCGTGGCGTCCACGACGACGTTCGTGCCGGGAGCCGAGTCCAGCAACTCCACGGCCAGGTTGCAGGCACGTGACGTGCCGTCCGTGATGGCGATGGTGCGCGGCGCCACGCCCAGGAGGCGACCGAGGCGCCCGCGGACCTCTTCGGTGGCCGCGAAGCGCAGCTCCCAGGCGGTGGCCGGGTCCTTCGACCAGGTCTCGAGCCAATGCGCGATCGCCTCAGTGACGCGGCGTGGAGCCGGGGCGATGCCGCCACTGAAGAGGTACGCGCGCTCACCGACGATGGGGAACTCGTGGCGGAGTCGCGCAAGCCGCTCGCGGCCGGCCGGTGCCGTCCTGCGGGTCACGTCGGGCGGCTGCTGGTCAGGCACTCGGGGCGACTCCGGGGGACCTGGCGGAGATGGGCCGCGGGCGGCGCATCGCCGTGCCGCCCGCGGTGGTGCTCAAGAAGCGAGGACCACGAAGGCTATGAGCCGGCAGCCGCGGCCATCGCCTCGCACTGCGACATGTCGCCGATGTAGAGGAACGCGGCATAGGCCGGATCATCAGCGTTGTCGCGATTGAGGATGGCGAAGTCGGTGGGATTGTCGTGCTCGACGGTAGCCGGGTCGACCGCGCCGCTGAGAACGTCAGCGACGAGCTTCACCGAACGGTAGCCCATCTGGTAGGGCAGCTGGGCGATGAGCGCGTCGTACACGCCGTCCTTGAGATCACGGATCTGCTGTGGGTCGGCGTCGAAGGCAACCAGCTTGAGCTGGCCTTGCTTGCCGGCCTCCAGGATGGCCGCTGCAGCGCCCTGGGCCGCCGCCGCGTGGGTGACGTAGATGCCCGTCAGGTCGGGGCTCGACTGGATGGCTGCGGCGACCAGGTTGGCAGCCTTCGTGGAGTCCGTCCCCGGCAGCAGCACCGGAAGCACCGTCGCCCCTGAAGCCGTCATGTCATCCACGAAGCCCGCGACACGGGCGTCGATGTCCGGCAGGCCGGGCGTCATGCCGACGACCACGTAGGTGCCAGTCCCACCCGTGAGCTCGGTCATGGCCTTCGCGGCCGCCTGACCGCCGGCGTAGTGGTTGGACTGGATGGACTGGAGCTCGACCGGTTCATCGAGCGGGGCATCCACCGTAACGACCGGGATGCCGGTTGCCATCTGCTCCTCGATGGTGGGGATGAGCGTGGTGCCATCTGTCGGTGCGATGACCCAGCCCTGTGGCTGAAGCTCGGCCGCCGCCTGGATGAAGGGCAGCTGCTTGCTCATGTCCCAGTCCGTGGGACCCTGCCAGTTGAGATCGACGTTGGACTCGGTCGCCGCGGTGCGGGCGCCGCATTCCATCGACGTGTAGAACGGGATGCCCACCTGGCCCGCCATGAAGGCCACCTGGTAGGGCTCAGCCTCCGACTGTGCTGCGGTCGGCGCGGCCGCCACTGCAGCCAGCAGGGCGACCCCTGCGGCGATCGTGACGGAGGATCGACTGTTGGGCATGGAACTGCCTCCTCTCTGCTACCGCGGCGCTCAGGACATCCCGCTGCGCCGACGCTGGTCCCAATAGACGGCCAGGATCAGGATGATCCCGACGGCGATGAGCTGGTAGAAGGACTCGACACGCATGATGACCAGGCCTGTGGCGAGGGACACCGGGATGAGGGTGCCAAGGATGGTGCCACCGACGGATGCCACGCCACCGAAGAGGCTGGAACCGCCGATGACGACCGCGGCGATGGCCGCCAGAGCGTCGGTCTGATGACCGGCCACGTTGGTGGTCGCGAAGCGCGCCACGTCCAGCAGGCCGGCGATGCCGACCAGCAGACCCATCATCACGAACAGCTTGACGAGGTGACGGTCCACGGCCACCCCGGCGCGCACCGCGGCTTCCCGCGAGGAGCCGATGGCCACCGTCCGCAGCCCGAAGCCGGTGAGGCGCATGACCGCCCAGAGGAAGCCGGCGATGATGCCCGCCACGACGAGGGGCACGGGCACCAGGTCGAAGAGCTTGGCTGAGCCGAAGGCAAGCTGCAGCTCGCGCGGGATGTAGGAGACGTTGCCACCGCCGGTCCGCACCAGCGCGATGCCCAGCCCGATGCCGCCGGTGGCGAGCGTGACGATGAAGCTGGTTATGTGCAGGCGCGTCACCAGGATCGCGTTGACGAGTCCGAAGAGGCCTCCCGTGAGCAGGGCCACGAGCACGGCGACGACTACCGCAAAGGGCAGGTTGGGGTACTCGCCGGAGACCACCTGCTCCGGCGATCCGGCCAGAGCCACTACGGCCTGGGCGGAGAACACCGAGCAGAGGATGAGGTTCGAGCCGACGGAGAGGTCCAGCTGGCCCGCTCCGATGAGGTAGGTCATGCCCACCGCGAGAATCATGATCTGCGCCGCGTTGAGGCCGATGGTCAGCAGGTTAGAGGGCCGCACGAAGGCGTTGTCCGGCGAGATGAGCCCGAAGACGATGACCATGCCCAGCAGAGCGGTGCCGATCCAGAAGGCGGTCGATCGCGTCAGCCGCTCGAAGGCGGTCAGCGACCGGACCTCTGGCTCGAACTCGGCGGGGGCCTCGGCGACCTCGTTCACGACCGGCTCGGAGACTCCGCTCATGCTCCTGGCACCCTGGAGGACCCGAGCATCAGGCCGATGACCTCGTCCACGTTCGTCTCAGCCGCGGCGAGGTCGGCGATGACGAGGCCGTGGCGCATGACCGCGACCCGATGCGCGGCTCCGAGGACTCGTGGGATGTCGTGGCTGATGACGAGGACCGCTAGCCCGCGACCGGCGGCGGCCTCGATGGCCTCGTAGACCATGCCCGTCTGCCGGGTCCCGAGCGCAGCCGTGGGCTCGTCCAGGATGAGCCCGGTCGTCGCCCAGGCTGTCGCTCGCGCGACAGCCAGCGCCTGACGCTGGCCACCGGAGAGCTCCCGCACGGGTGCCGAGATGGTCTTCAGGCGGATGCCCAGGTGGTCGAGGGCTGTGCGTGTCTCGCCCTGCATGCGACGGCGGTCGAGGATCCCGAGTCGGCCGAGGGCGCCGGCCCGATAGAGCTCGCGGCCGAGGTAGAAGTTCTCCGCCACCGTCAGGTCCGGCGCCTGGGCCAGGTCCTGGTAGACCGTGTAGAGGCCCAGCTCATGGGCATGGGTGATGGACTGGATGGCGACGGGCCGGTCCCAGAAGCTGATCTGGCCGTCGTCAGCCTGGAGCGAGCCGCAGATGACCTTGGCAAGCGTCGACTTGCCGGCGCCGTTGTCTCCCACGAGCGCCACGATCTCACCGGCATGGACGGCGATGGAGACCCCGCGCAGAGCCTGGATGTGACCGAAGTGCTTGACGATCCCGGTCGCGCGGATGGCAGCGCCGCTGGCCGAAGGCGCGTCGGGCATCGCGCTGGCGCCGGGGACCGCACCGGGCAAGATGCCCGGTCCGACGGTGGGGCCGACGCCGCTCATGCAGCCGCTCCCGGGCAGCCACAACTGCGACGCGCCACGAACTCGTGAGGCAGGCGGACGTGGCGCGGCTCATGTTCGCCCAGGGGGTAGAGCTGATCGACCAGCAGTGAAGCGGCCATGGCGCCCATGGCATCGAGGTCCCGACGCAGACCCGTGAGTGGCGGGTCAAGCAGCTCGGCTACCTCGAAGTCATCGAAGGAGGCCAGGGCCAGGTCGTCCGGGATGCGCAGGCCGAGCGAGCGCACCGCCTTCATGACCCCGAGAGCCACGACATAGTTGGCGGCCACGATGGCCGTAGGGGGATCCGGCTCGTGCATGATCCGGAGGGCGTAGAGGCGGGCGCCCTGATAGCGCCAGTCCCCGGTCACCACGAGTCGCTCGTCCGCCGGCAGCCCCGCCTCCGCGAGCGCGGCCCGGTAGCCGGCCAGCCGCTCCGCGCCTGAGGACTCCGTGAGGATGCCGCCCACGAACCCGATGCGGACGTGACCATGCTCAGCAAGGTGGCGGGTGAGGACTCGCGCGCCGACCTCGTTGTCTTCATAGACCGCATCCACGTCGAGGCCGTCGAGCACGTTGTCGATGGCTACCATCGGTACCTGCTCACGCTCGAAGCGCTCGCGGACCGCCCTGGGCCAGGGGCCAGAGGAGGCCACGATGAGGCCCGCTGCTCGGACGTCCAGGAGCGAGCCGATGGCTCCCGCTTCAAGCGAGACTCGCTCGTCGGTGTCATGGATGGCCACGATGAAGCCCTGCGGTCGAAGAGCCTTTTCCACCCCGCGCAGGATGCCCGCGTAGAACGGCTCGGAGATGTCCGGCACCACGAAGCCCACCAACTGCGTGCGCTGCTCGCGGAACTGCCGTGCCAGCGTGCTGGGCCGGTAGTCGAGGTCCGCCATGACCGCCTGGACAGCCTCGCGCACCTCTGGCCGCACGTAGCGCTCCCCTCGGACGACGCGCGAGACGGTGGTCACCGACACCCCCGCCACCTTCGCCACGTCTCGGACTGTCGCCACGCATCAGCCTCCCTGCCGATGGTCTGGAAACGTTGCCACCTGCGAGTGTACGCGTCCAGCGCAAGAGGTTCGTGCCCAGGTCGCTCACCCTTGCGCCTGTGGATAGAATCACCCGGGGCGATGCATACCGAGTATCGGCGCCGATACTGGCAACGTCGCCATACGCCGGTCGCGGCACGAAGCGAATGACGCGGAGGGGAAACGGGGATGCCCATCAAGGTGCTCTACGCGGCGGACTGTGAGATGCAGGTCATCACCGTCCACAAAGGCCTCGACAACTACACGTTCAGCGAGTGGATCGACGACTCGACGTGGCTCCGGGACGTCTTCACGGCCGCCGGTGACATCGAATGTCGCCACGTGAAGATCTACGACGTCATGCCGGAGTTCCCCACCACGCTGGAGGAGATGCGGGCCTTCGACGTCATCATCCTGTCCGACGTCGGCGTCAACAGCCTGCAGCTGCTGCCAAGCTTCAGGCCGCCGCACGCCGTGCCCATGGGCGAGAACCGCCTTGACAACCTGCGCCGTTTCGTGGAGTCAGGCGGCGGCCTCCTCATGTGTGGTGGGTACTTCTCGTTCTCGGGCTACAGCGGACGTGCAGGCTTCTCAGGGACGCCGGTGGAGGCAGTCCTGCCGGTCCTCTGCGAGCGGGGCTTCGACGACCGCGTGGAGATGACCCAAGGCTTCGCCTTTGGCTTGACCGAGGGGGGTCGTTCGCATCCCATCACCCAGGGGCTGCGCTGGGATGACCCGTACCTGCTGCTGGGCTACAACCGCGTGCGCGCCAAGCCGGATGCGGAGGTGCTGGCCACCTACGAGGACGACCCGCAGATCGTGGTCGCCCAGATCGGCAAGGGACGCAGCATGGCCTTCGCCTCGGACGTCGCGCCCCACTGGGCCGGCTCCTTCATCCACTGGCCGGACTACGCCGAGTTCTGGACCCGCGCGATGCGCTGGCTGGCCGGCCAGGGCTGAGCCCCGGACGGCCCCGCTGACCCATCTGCGGCGCGCCCGCGTGGTCTCGCGCGACGGGGGATGCCCATGATCGTGACCGTGACCCCCAATGGCTCGGTGGACACCGTCCTGCGCCGCGTCGGGCAACCCGGCGAGGAGGAGCAGCAGGTGCTGCCGGTCGCGCAGACCGCGGGCGGCAAGGGCCACAACGTGGCCCGCTTCCTGGCCGCCGCCGACCAGGAGGTCATCGCCTGCGGCTTCGTGGGCGGCTGGGCCGGACGGGAGATGGATGCGCTGCTGCAGGAGGCCGGCGTCTCGCCTCGCTTGACCCCGACCGCGCAGCCGACCCGTCGCTACCTCACGTGTCTCGGTGAAGGGCAGCCTCGCCAGTCCCTGCATGCACCGGGTCCCACGGTGACGACCGGTGAGTGCAGACAGCTCGTCGCCGATGTCGTGGCCGTCGCTCGTGGCGCGGCCGCCGTAGTGCTCGCCGGGAGCCTCCCGCCGGGAGCGCCGGCGGACCTCGTCGTGGCCATCATCCGGGACGTGGCACCCGTGCCGCTCGTCCTCGACACCTCTGGTGCGGCACTCGCTGCGGGCGTAGCGGCCCGGCCCCGCATGGTCAAGGTGAATGCCAGCGAGGCGAGGGCCTCCTGGCCTCGACGGCCTTCGGGCACGGAACGGTGGTCGAGGACCGGCCCGAGGCCTGGTGGGCAGCGCTTCGAGGGCTGGCTGGAGGCATGGGTGTCCCGACCTGGTGGGTCACGCTCGGCCTGTGTGGCGCGATCGGCCTGGTGGATGGCGAGCCTGTCTCGATCGGCTCGCCGACCGTTCGAGTGGTCAACACCACAGGCGCCGGCG
>Ga0315276_10005262_pt1 | contig 11921 bp, 11 predicted proteins | sample YL17G05_0_MG_FD_204542 | JGI IMG/M metagenome (GOLD analysis project Ga0315276, IMG submission 204542) | Sediment microbial communities from Yellowstone Lake, YNP, Wyoming, USA - YL17G05_0 | ecosystem: Environmental > Aquatic > Freshwater > Lake > Sediment | place: USA: Wyoming | collected... | reverse complement strand
ACTCCCTCAAAAAGCCCGGATTTGCCGTGAAGCCGTTTCAAGTTTATTTTCTTGGAGGGAGATAGGTATTACTGTTGAAAAAGGGTCGGATAGTCGTTGTCGCCCTCGTCATCTTGCTGGTTGTAGCCATATTATTGCTATCTCTGCCAAACAAGGGCGGGTGCATACCTGAAAAGGTGGATGTTAACGCAAGGCGGGCCTCCTGCGACAGACTCAGGGAATATTCGTCCTCTGAGGTGAGCTTCTGCTATTCCGACATCGCTTCCGCCATCTGCAACGTCAGCTTATGCGCACGCCTGAACGAGAAAGACGAGGTGGAGACTTGCTACCTGGGCTATGCAAGAAGGCGCAGTGACTACGCCGCCTGCGACAATATATCAGACGCGGCAAAAAACTTGGAGTGTGTGAGTGACGTGGCCACGTCCCGCAACGATTCGGCTAAATGCCGTCTGATAGGTGACGAGGTGCAACGTGACAGATGCTACACCGGCATATCATATATCACCAGGAATCCGGCCCTCTGCGATATGATTACACAGAAGTGGCAGAAGGAGATATGCTTCCAGGTGTGCGCAGAGCTCACCAACGACATCGGGCTGTGCGGGAGGGTAGAGTCGCAGCCATACAAGGACAGGTGCTACTGGGGGATAGCCAGGGCATCCAGGGACCCATCGCAATGCGACAGGGCTTTGGAAACGACGACCAGGGACGAATGCTACGCTGAAATGGCTCAGATAAGCCGCAACATCGCCCTATGCGACAAGGTGCTTAATTACACGGTCCGGGACGGATGCCTAGGCAACGCTGCCCCGTCTGGGAATACCCAGGATTCCTGCGAAAAGATAGGGGACGGTGTGAAGAGGGACAGATGCCTTCAGTCCGTCGCATCTGCATCAAGGGACAAGGCCGTCTGCATGGGAATATCGTCTCAGGCAGCCAGGGATGAATGCGTGATGTATGTCGCGCAGGGCCTTGTGAACCTGTTGATGTGCGACTCCCTAGAGGGCCAGGAGTACAGGGAACTGTGCTACAAGAACATTTCCATCACCCAAAAGAACCAGAGCCTCTGCGGAAGAATACTGTCATCCTACATCAGGGACCCCTGCCTCATGGGCGTCGCAGCCGCCCTAAAGGACTATTCCATATGCGACAAAATAGAAAGCGGATGGAAGCGGGACCAGTGCATAAACGAGTCAGCGGGCGCAGCCGCCGGCTCAAAGCCCTGCGACCTGATGTCCCCATACTCATCTGAGAGCGCGGGCTGCTACTTGGACCTGGCAGTCAAAACGAAAAATGTCTCGCTTTGCAGCAGGGTGGACTACCACGACTATAAGGACGATTGCTACCGCAGGGCCTTTGCACAGCAGGGCGGCTCAGACAAATGCGCAGGCCTATCCGACGCCTACGACCTGGACGAGTGCCGTTCCTTCGCCGGCAGGCAGACGAACAACCTGACCCTCTGCAGGATGGTAAGGAATCAGACGTTAAATGACATATGCCAGAGCATGATAGCGCAGGCACAGAAGGACCCAAGCCTCTGCCAGGACGGGCAGGACCAGGTGGTGAAAGACTACTGTTACATAAACCTGGCATGGAAAATGCGCAATGAGAGCCTCTGCGACATGGCAAAGCTGCCAAATGACGTGTCCCACTGCAGGATGGGCTTCAAACTCATGGGTAAGCCGACCTCAACCACTACGACACTTGCCTGGTGAGAAGATGCATTTAACCAGGCACATTGCCTGAGCACATTCGCGGGTCACTCCACCCCATCCTTCCCCTTGAGCATTTCCCTGAGCTTGATTGCTGCCTCAAAGTCCATCCTCTCCGCAGCCTCCCGCATCAGGCGCGCAAGCTCATCCGCCGGCATGTCGGAGTAGTCTTCCTTTTCATCCTCCTTCTTCTCGACTATCCTGTCGTGTATCCTCTTCCTGATGGTCTCGGGCTTTATTCCGTGGGCGCGGTTGTATTCGACCTGCAGCCCCCGCCTCCTGTTGGTCTCGCGGACTGCGGCCTCTATGCTGCCGGTCTCCCGGTCGGCGTAGAGTATCACCTTACCCTCCACGTTCCTCGAGCATCTCCCGATGGTCTGTATCAGGCTCGTCTCGGAGCGGAGGAATCCCTCCTGGTCGGCGTCGAAGACAGCGACGAGGGAGACTTCCGGCAGGTCCAGGCCTTCGCGCAGGAGGTTGACGCCGACGAGGATGTCGATTTCCCCGGCCCTGAGCTCCCGGAGTAGGTCGACCCTCCCGAGGGTGTCTATCTCGCTGTGCAGGTACTTCACCTTGAAGCCCTTCTTGTAAAGGTAGTCCGCCAGGTCCTCGCTCATCCGCTTCGTCAGCGTCGTGGCGAGAGCCCTGCCGCCTGATTCGACTATCTTCCCCGCCGCTATGACGAAGTCATCGACCTGCGTCGCCGCCGGCCTCACCTCCACCTCCGGGTCCACAAGGCCCGTTGGACGGATAATCTGCTCGACTATCTGCTCCGACACCCTCCGCTCATAGTCGGCGGGGGTGGCGGACACGTATACGACGCGCTTCAGCCTGGAGTCGAACTCCTCCCACTTGAGGGGGCGGTTGTCGACCGCCGACGGCAGCCTGAAACCGTAGTCGACGAGAGTCTGCTTACGGCTCCTGTCCCCGTTGTGCATCCCCCTAATCTGGGGGACGGTCATGTGGCTCTCGTCGATGAAGCACAGCCAGTCCTCGGGGAAGAAGTCAAGTAGCGTGTTGGGCGGCTCCCCAGGCCTCCTCCCCTCCAGGTGCCGGCTGTAATTCTCTATGCCGCTGCAGTACCCGAGCTCGTCGATGAGCTCAAGGTCGTATTCCGTCTTCTGCCTGAGCCTGTTCGCCTCCAGCATCTTCCCCTTCGACTCAAGCTCCTTCACGCGGCCGTTGAGCTCATCCCGTATCGCGTCAATCGCGGCCTGCTTCTTGCCCTCCGGAAGGATGTAGTGCACGGCAGGATATATCCTGGCCGAGCCCGGCCTGCCGAGGAGGCTGCCGGACTGCGCATCCAGCTCGCTGACCGAGCCAATCCTGTCTTCGACCGCCACCCGGATTATCCTGCCCCCGTACGGCGGGAATATGTCGACGTTCCCGCCCCTTACCCTGAACTCGCCCTCAGTCAACGGCCCAGTCTTCCGCTCATAGTGCATTTCCACGAGCCTTCGGACCAGGCGACTGCGGTCCAATCCGCCGCCGGCCTCGATGAGCAGCGTCCCGTCCCGGTACTCCTTCGGGCTGCCGAGACCGTAAATGGCGGACACCGTGGCTACGACCAGCACATCCGGCCTGTCAAGGAGGCTTGACGTCGTCCTGTGCTTCAGCTTCTCAATCTCCTCGTTGATGTCCGCGTCCTTAGCGATGTAGGTGTCGGATGCCGGAAGATACGCCTCCGGCTGATAATAGTCGTAGTAGCTGACGAAGTATTCGACCGCGTTCTCGGGGAAGAACCCCCGGAATTCGCTGTAAAGCTGGGCCGCGAGGGTCTTGTTGTGCGAAAGGACTAGGGTGGGCCTCCCAGTCTGGGCGACGACGTTCGCCATGGTGTAAGTCTTGCCGCTGCCTGTGACGCCAAGGAGCGTCTGGTGCTTCAGCCCCCGCCCTATGCCCGCCACAAGCTTCTCTATCGCCTGAGGCTGGTCCCCGGCCGGCTGGTATTCGCTCTTGAGTTTGAATTCCATGAACCCCCATATACAATGGATGCCGGACCTATAAACCATCCGGTGAGCAAATGGAAAGTATATAAGCAAGCAGGAGAAATTAGCAAACAGGGTCAGCGATGAACATACACGCAAAGGAGAATGCCAGGAGGAAGGAGCTCATGGAGAAGCTCCATGAGAAATACGACCGGAAAGACGAACTCAGCACGGAAAAGAAGGCGGTCCTCGAATCATGGGTTAAGGACGTCGAGAAACAGTCTGAGAAACACTCCCTAGACCCGAAGGACGAGAAGGACAGGCAGCTCGTAATCAAGCTCGCGAAGCAGATAGAGGAGAGGGAAGCCAAAAGGACAGGCGGGTAAAATGGCGTTAACCGACACCATTGTAGGCAGCGTACCCTGCTGCTTCTGCGGCGGATTCGTCCTCCTGTTCTTCGCGCTCTTCGGCGCGCTTTTCATGCTGAACATCAAGCAGAGGGACAAGTTCAACTCCTCCCTGAGGGGGCTCGCAGCCGAGATAGGATGCTCGTGCACCGAAGGCAGCGAACCGGTGCTGGAAGGCAGGTACCGCGGAAGGGGCGTGAAGCTCCGGGCATACACAATCGTCAAGACGAAGGGCACCGGCGTCGACAAGGAACATTTCAAGGTCACATACATACGCGCGGAGGCGTCGCATACGGGCAGGCTCAAGGACGCTGTCCACGTGAAACATGATAACATAGAAACGAAGACTGAGAAGTTCCTCGGCGCCAAGGACATAGACACGGGCAACACTGAATTCGACAAGCGGTACATGGCTGAGGGCGCGGACGAGAAGGAGGTCAGGAGGCTCCTGGACGTCGACATCCAGGAGAGGATGATAGCGCTCAGCAGGCTGCTCAGGTACGTCTCGGTGACAGCCGGAAAAGTCGAAGCAGACATACTACCCATGGCAGGAAAGCAGGAGCTCAGAAGCCTCCTCGACTTCGCAGTCGAACTCGCTGAGAAGGCGGAGAAAACCTAGAACCCCCCGGTGTCCGAGTATTTTTTGTCGGTTAGCCCCTCCAGCTCACCCAGGAGGCTTTCCAGACTCTCGCCCCCAAGACCGGTAATCGCTGAAATACCTTCCCTGCCAAGGCCCTTAAGCTCCTCTATAGTAACCACACCCGCCGCCATGAGCCGCGACCTCGACTCGGAATCAAGCCCCCGAAGGATGGTTACAGGGTAGATGCACTGACAGTCTATCATATCCTGGAGTCCGAGGCCAGGCGGATACCCCCATCCCGTGACCCTCATCCCCTTACACATGGCGTATCCTATGGCATCGGGGGTTACCTTAGTGTTCGTGACAATCCATGCGGAGTCGAACTTCCCCCCGGAGTCGGAGAGGTCGTCAAGACGCGCCCACGTGTAGAGCGCCTCCTTCAGACCCGTGGTTACGCCTGGCTCCTTGTGGAACTTGCACTCGACAAGGAATGTCTTCCCGTCCTTGGAGGCGACTGCGTCAATCTCATGGAGCGCGCATGCTCCCCGGAGCTTCACGTTCAACTCCACCGCGTAGCCGTGGGCGGAAAGCACCCCGCCCACGTATTTCTCGAACGCGAAGCCTGCCGGCCCCAGCTGGAACAGGGCCTTCTTGAGACCGTATCTGGCAGCCGCCTTCGCGTTCAACTCGTCCAGGAGGGCGTGCGCCTTCCCGTAAATCTGGGATGTAGTGATGCCGTCCTGGGCTTCCGATTTAACTTCCGCCGCTATGCGCGAGGCGACGTCCGGCTGAGCCCCGCTCCGAACGAGGGCTCTCACGACCTTGGCTTCGTCGAACTCCTCGAATATTCCGGATGTCTTCACCACATACGGCATGGTAACCTAATCTTCCGCGGAGGTAATAAGGCCCGAATCGTTGTATTCTGCATGTCATCCTGGAGGCTCGGGGACATCTTTCCAGACGGCGAAAGGAACCGGCTCACGGAATCCCTGAAATCCGAGACCGAATCGTTCAAGGGGCTCAGGGAGCGGCTGCCGCTCTCCGCCGACGAGTTCATCCAGGCTATCGCTCAGGAGGAGAGGATGTCCGAGATTGCCGGCAGGCTCGCGTCGAAGACCGGGCTCAGGTTGTCCGAGGACACGACGGACGCCGCGCGGGTGGCGGACGAGGCTTCCCTGTCCCAGCTTTCCTGCGACGTCGAGAACGCGACCCTCTTCTTCAGCGTGTGGTTCAGGGACCTCCCGGACGATAAGGCCGCCATGTACATGGAGGCTGCCGGCAGGCACAGGTACCTCCTTGAGAGGATTAGGGCCTGGAGGAGCCACACCCTAGGCGAGAACGAGGAGCGGATAATCAACCTCAAGGACACCACAGGCTCCGAGGCTGCGGTGAGGCTCTACGACGCCGTCACCGGAAGGTACAGGTTCAGGTTCCGCGGGAGGCTGCTCACATACGACGAGGTCAGCGAATACAAACTGAGCCGGCGAAGGAGAGACCGCGTCGAAGCGTATGAATCGACACTGGGAGTCTACGGAGCCGATGAGACTGTCCTGGGGGAGATTTACCGCGCTGTCGCCCAGGACACGGTCAACGAGACCGTGAAGCTGAGGAACTTCAAAAGGCCGCTTTCGGCCGCTAACCTCGCCAACGACGTGCCGGACGAGGCCGTCGAGTCTCTATTGTCATCGGTGAAGGCGAACAGGAGCCTCTTCCAAAAGTACTTCCAGCTCAAGGCCGGGCTCTCCAGGATCAGGAGGTTCGACAGGTACGACGTCTACGCGCCGTACGGGCGCGAGGACGGGAGGTACGGCTACGGCGAGGCAGTCAAAAAAACCCTCTCAGTATTCCGGGACTTTGACGAAGGCGCGTACCGGATGGCGAAGCGGATATTCGATGAAAGGCATGTGAACCCTTACCCGGCAGCCAGGAAGCAGCCGGGCGCGTTCTGCCATTCCGTCGTCCTCGGGGTCACGCCATACCTGATGCTGAATCACACCGGCAGCCTCACGGACCTGTACACGATGGTGCATGAGACCGGCCACGCGGTCCACACCATGGCGGCGCACGCTCAGACGCAGCTCACCTACCACGCAGGCCTCCCGCTCGCGGAGACCGCGTCCGTGTTCGCTGAGATGCTCCTGACTCGCAAGCTCATGGCCGAGGCGGAGGATGACTCGGAGAAGGCGTCGCTCCTTGTGAGGTCTCTCGACCGCCAGTACGCCACAGTCGCAAGACAGGCTTACTTCACAATCTTCGAAGTCGACGCACACGACGCACTGTCGGAGGGGGCCTCCGCACCCGACCTAAGCCGACTCTACATGCGCAACCTCAGGGAGCAATTCGGCAGGGGAATCAAGATACCCGAATCCTTCAGGCACGAGTGGCTCGGGATACAACACATCTACTACAGCCCCTTCTACTGCTACACCTACGCCTTCGCCAACATGGTGGCGCTGGCACTATATGAGAGATATGAAGAGGAGGGGGGGAAGTTCACGCCAACATACATGAGAATCCTATCCAAGGGGGGCTCGGAGAGCCCGATGAGGATAATGTCGGACGCCGGCCTCGACTACTGCAAACGCGGATTCTGGGATGACGGATTCAAACTCATCAAGAAAGAACTGGAGACTCTCAAGTCTCTGGCGAAAAAAAACAGGTGAGACGGGAATCAAAGCCAGTACATACTCTGGAGGCCGGTTATGTCAGCCGGCTCGAGCGTCCTCTTGTCGATGTCCCCGTTGTCCGAGTAGCCGTACATCGTCACAGCCGTGCATGAGCCCGAGTATATGTCACTTAAGCCGACGCTGTGGCCGAGCTCGTGAGTCGCGATGTTCTGCAGGTCCATAAGGGAGGGATTAGCATTCCCGTCGCCCCAGACGAAATCAGTGTCAAACAGCATGTCGAACTCGACGATGCTCTTAGTCCGCCTGTCATACCACACCGACGTCACCGCAATCACGCCGCTCTGGGGATAGGAACCGAATACTATCGCGTTCTTACCATCTAGGACGCCGTATTTTACTGTGTCATCGGTCGCATATGCATTATTGAACAGTTCCTTGCCAGTAGCATCATCCCAGGTCTCCGCCGATGTTGATACCGCAGAAGTTACGAAGTCTGGGAGAAGCCCCTGCGGGTTCGTAGGGTTTATCACGTAGCTTACAGGTGTCGTCGGCCATTTCACGCCCATTAGTTTGTAGCATGTGTCTGTTTTCGCCGCTGGTGGCTTCGTGGATTTGGCGTAGTGTATGAAGTCGACCCGCTCGATGTTCCAGTCGTCGCCGATGACTGGCGAGTTCTCAGGTCCCTTAGAGTTCTCCTTAGCGTGGTAGTTCGCGGGGATACTCATCAATGCCGAAACAGAAGCCGAAAATAACGGAACAATGCAGATGACCAGCCACAATAGCTTTGAGTCCATTTACACTGACCTGGGCCGAAAAGCCCATATACAATGAGGAAAAACTGTTTAATATATTCCAGGGATACTGTAGCCGCCTAGGCGGCTAGATAGGGCATCTTATATTAGGGTCTTCTTTAATTGTTTCCATGCGCGCGATGTTATTGGTTGCCGTTTTTGTGCTGGCTTCCGGCTGCATCCTCAACGAGGGAAAGACCATGCTGAAGTTCGTCTGCCCCGGCGGCCAATTGGTCGACGACCCCGGACTATGCCCTAAGGAGGAGGCGACGACCACGACGACCCAGCCGGCGACGACCACCACGGAGGAGCCGACGACAACGTTGACGACGGAGTCGACGACGACTTCGACAACGCAGCCGGCAACGCCGACGACGCCCTGCAAAGACCAAGCTTTAAGAGGCATCCTGCTCGTCAACGACAGGGACGAGAGCTGCTACAGGGGGTACACGTTCATGCTCGACCCAACCAGGTCGGACTGCAAGGAAGCAACGAGCTGCAGGATAGGATTATGGGCAAAGAGCCCTGACGGGGCCATCACCCCGGTTACAGCCCGCCGAACGCTTGAGGGCAGCATAAGTTTCGAACTGGACGGCATGACAGGTGAAATGGCCTGGTTTAGCGAAGACAAGACTGCGAAGCTTTACTCGGGAGTCATTAGATTCGTGTGAATGCAGCCAAGTCCCTCATGTCGTGCGACCCGGGGCGTCCTCCGCAAGCATTTCGACTGTGAGTTCCGCCAGTCTCTCAAGGTTGACGGTGTCGTCGCGGTTGTATTCGACCAGCAATCTGAGGGCGTCCTCGCCGGCTACTGTGCGGCCCGCGACCGTGACCGGGCGACGGCTCCTATAAGAGTGCCAGAGACGGACCGCGTCCAGGCCCGTCACACCCTCGCTCCCCCTGCTTATTCCCAGCCTCCTCTCGACGGCCTTCAGCCCGCCCCGGAAGCCGAGACGTCTCAAGGGCGGCATGAGGTCAAAGTGTATCTGGTGGAACCTGATTCCCAGACTCCGCTCTAGGAAGGGCAGGTCGAACCTGGCGCCGTTGTAGGAGACTATGAGCCTGTACCGCTCCAGGTCTTCGGCTAGCTCCTCCAGGTTCGCGCCGGCAATGTAAGTCCTCGTCCCCCACGGCCCATGCAAGCATACTGTCGTCACATGGGACGTTTCCGGGGATAGGCCGGTCGTCTCTATGTCCAGGAAGCAGGCGTACTCCCTGAACGCCCTGAAGGCGCGCCATGTTATGTTGCGCGGCATCCTCTCCCTGAAGTACCCGTGGTCGAGGGCGGCGAGGCGGCTCCTGCTCTCGAGGACCCCGGCCCTCAGCCGCCGACAGGCATCTGGGGAGAGGCCGAAATCGCCAACGAGTGCGTGCTCCCAGGTCGTGCACCCGCGGCCCCAGAGGCGCCGCTCGGATTTCTCCCCGAAGCCTCGTATGTGCTGGAACGTGGAGTCGAGCATCCAAGGGTATAGGGCGCCTGCCCAGAAAAACGCCCACAACCGTAGGGTGTACAGTGACAGGCTGTAGGGGTGGCAGCTCAAGGAATCTCCCGCCACCCTCGAGCGGGGCGCTTAGTATAAATTCGCCCAGGGAGTATCTTAGAGCATGGGCTTGTTCAGGAAGACTTACCTGCTCTTGAGCGCGGCCTCCTTTGCCGCGCTACTGCCGTCCATCACGGCGCACTTCGAGTGGATGCTGGGGGGACAAGCGCTCCCGAACATACTCCGGAACAGGTGGGACATAGCCTTCGTTAACATCGCGTTCTTCACCGCGTTCGTGTTCCTGACGAGGTACAAGAAGAGGGTGAATTGGAGGAGTAGGGGAGTCTACGCGGCATTCATAGCCGCCCTGTTCGCGGAGATGTACGGTTTCCCCCTCACCGCGTATTTCATGGCCAAGTACGTCGGCACCGTACCGGTCGACTACAACCCCGCATACAGCCTCAACATCAGCTTCATGGGCGTCGTCTTCACGCTCCCGACGATGATGCTCGTCGGCGGATTCATAACGGTCGTCGGACTAGCCCTCATCGCAGCGGGATGGTACCAGGTTTACAAGTCCAGCGGGGCCGCCGTCACCGGAGGCCTCTACCGTTACAGCAGGCACCCGCAGTACGTCGGCTTCCTACTCGTCACCTTAGGCTGGCTCATACACTGGCCGACGCTCCTGACCTTGATTATGTGGCCTATCCTGGTCGTCGTCTACTACAGGCTGGCCAGGGAAGAGGAGGAGTACGTGATGGGGCTGTATCCCGGCGAATACGGGCCTTACCGGAAACGGACTCCGATGTTCGCCTGAATACTTTTCCAGGGCTCTAGGCTATAGTGCTTATAAACGGAAATCAAATCCCTACTGTAGCTGATTGAAGCTAAAACCAACTCCCGGGGGAAAACTGGCCCCCGGGGGTGAATTCTCAAGCACCGCGACAAACCACCCCCAGAAACGCCGGACACTCGCGACCGTTTTTTAACCGCGACGTTTAATGAAGGTTAATGCCGGACAAAACAGCCACCAAAGAGAATAGGCTCCTACAGTATGCCGTGCTGGCCGCCATACTCATTCTCGCCGCAATTTTCGTTAAAACGCTTATGGACGCATTTAAAGCCCCGGACTACACCGGCTTCGTCACAGTCAAACCAGCTTCCGGCGGGACGACGCTTAAAGGCGGGGGAGAACTTAATACAGCCTTCACAAACACGGGGCCCAGAAGCATTAACGTCATCACCGACAGGGTGACCGCCAGGACAACCCATGGCACCTGCACCAACGTGCAGATTTACGCGAACCAGAACGCCGAACCGGCCGTGGAGAACATCCAAGTAGGCGCAGGCAGGAACTTCAAGCTGACCGCGAAATGCCCGGAGGGCACGCCAAACACCTACTACCGCCTGAAGGTGATAATACCCTACAGGGTGGATGAAACAGACGTCACCTCGACAGTCACGGAGATAGGCGAGATACAAGGAAGATACCGATAACCCCTGAGGGGACACGCTGACCATAACTCCATCGTCTCTTATATATTGTGTGGGCCAAGTACCAAACTCGTTCTTAGGTTCATGCCGCCATCCCTAGCATGGGAAGGCGACCATCAGCAGTATCTATACCACTTTCCCCCCCTTGATAGATGATCTCAATCAAGCTATTTATTTTTACCCGCTTGAATGTTATATCGTGGGTTTGGAAAAACAATTTCCGTACGTCCAATATCTTGGTGGATTGTATGATTGGGCCCCTAGGTTAGACCTATTCATCGTCCTGTTGGTTTCCTCGATCGCCCTGCTACCAAATCTTGACCAGGGTAGTCTAGCAGACTGGGATGAGGCGGGTTATGCGGAAGTCTCAAAAGAGATCGTCCAGAGTGATGATTTTCTTGTGCTACATAAAGCGGGTAAACCATGGTTCGAGAAACCTCCGCTCTTATTTTGGCTGGCGGCTGCCTCATATAAACTCTTTGGCGTCACAACATTTGTCTCGAGGATATGGCCGGCACTATTTGGGATAGGCACGGTTGTCATCACGTTCCTCATAGCCAATGAACTCTTCGACAGAAAAATTGCACTCATGTCTTCGCTCATCCTTGTCACGTCGAATCACTTCAACCACATGGCTAGGATGTTTATGCTCGACGTCCCAGTTACGTTCTTCATAACGCTGTCGATATACCTGTTCCTAAGGACGCAAAGGAGTGGCCGGGGCCACATACTGTTTGGCGTGTCTGTGGGCTTGGGGGTGATGACAAAATTCCCTATAGGCCTCTTCCCGGTCTTGATAGTTGGAGTATGCATGGTTTACAGCGGCACAATACGCCGTGCAGCCTACAGACCCTACTTAGGGTCTCTCCTGGCATTCCTGGCAGTCACCCTTCCGTGGAAC
>Ga0315276_10005261_pt1 | contig 11924 bp, 15 predicted proteins | sample YL17G05_0_MG_FD_204542 | JGI IMG/M metagenome (GOLD analysis project Ga0315276, IMG submission 204542) | Sediment microbial communities from Yellowstone Lake, YNP, Wyoming, USA - YL17G05_0 | ecosystem: Environmental > Aquatic > Freshwater > Lake > Sediment | place: USA: Wyoming | collected... | reverse complement strand
AATTATTCCTTTGTCAACCGCTTCCTGCATGGAGAGTTCAACGGGATCCTCGCATCTCTGCTGCTGGATAAAGGTAAGTAATGGCATCCGGTAATCAGCATAGCGTGAGAATGCCGGGTGGTGATTCTTCTCGTCCGGGTGCACAAATATTTCTGCTTCCGCCTGGGTAAACTCCCGGAGGCGGATCATACCCTGGCGGGGTGAGATCTCGTTCCGGTAGGATTTGCCAATCTGTACTGCGCCAAAAGGAAGCTTGTCCCGGTAGAACCTGAGAAGACGCGAAAAGTCAACAAACATACCCTGTGCAGTTTCAGGGCGCAGGTACCCTGTCCGCTGTGAACCGGGACCTATGGTTGTTGAGAACATAAGGTTGAAATTGAAGACTTCAACGGTCCCGAGCACCTCATCACAGGCAGGACATTTACAGGAAGTGATTGCAGCTGCAAGGTCTTCATTTTTCATAATTGAGGGATTGGGTATATTTCCTGCTTCGGCAACGTGATCAGCACGCAAAAATTCCCTGCAGTGCGGGCACTGGCACATCTTGTCAGAAAAGCCCTTTACGTGCCCGGAGGCGATAAAAACTGCTTCCTGGGCAATGGTCGGGCATTCAATTTCATAGTAACCTTCCTGGATAACGTAAAAATCCCGCCAGACATTTTCAACCCGTCGTTTCATCATCGCGCCGAGCGGACCGTAATCAATGAATCCTGCCACCGCCCCGTAACATTCTGATGTGGGCCAGATAAAACCCCGGCGTTTGGCAAGGTCCATCACATTTTCAAAAACATCACGACAATCCTGTATCAATATCAATCACTTCTTGTTTAATTCGTCCTGATTGCGTCTTTATTGGTTTTTGAGCCTATTATAATTCACGCGGTAGTGCACGATGGTCTCCTGAGAAACATACGATACCATTGGCTCTGCAGAAACGGGCATGAACAGAGTGTTCGCACCCAGACCCTGAAAATCGAATAGTTACGATAGTCCCCCTCCTCAGGGTCTCTCATAGGCATGGCGGCCCAAGGCAGTTTTTAGAATTTTTTAGTCATTTAAACCGCCGCACAGGAAGCCCTGTTTTAGGGCGGCGGCGTTCATTGCAACGGTAAACGATGACCCGTCTCTCATTATATCTTATAATCATAATTTACAGGATAAATAATTATAAAATTGGTCTGACGCTCTTTTCAAGCTGCAGTAATCATTGCCTCAGTCCTCACCGTAGGGGCATCCTGAAAAAAATTGTGATAGCTCCTCATGAGGGTGAGGAGAAATTCCCTTTAGAGACGGGAGAGAGGGGGTCATTCTCCAAGCTGCCGCAGAGAATAAACGAATAGAGACAAAAGAGGATTTCAACAGAGCCTGATATTGCATATTTCTGGTAAAAAATTCAGTGCGGTTATATACAATCCCAAACCAATTTATAGGTTTTTTGGTCAAAGGACGCGAAAAGATAGGATTAAATAGGAGGCTAAGTATTGTACATCCTAATCCCATGACGGGGTACGCAATGAACGAAGACAAACGAAAGACACAGCTTCTAAAACTCTTTAGTTCCATGTCGGGCAAGACAAAGATTGTCGAGCCGATGAAGAATATCCATGGTACTTTGAGAGACAGTGATGCCATCGAACGCGAAGTCGCTCTTGTAATGAGAGAGATCACGGAACAGGGAATCTTCAAGACGAGCTTAAAGCCCATCCAGCTTGCAAAACTTGTTACCTTGTTTTATGCAGGTAAGAATGATACTGAAATTGCCCGCCAGCTCGGTGACGAGAAGCTCAGCAAGACCGTTGCACGTGCACGGGTCAGACTCAAGCTCTTCCGGGATCTTGACTTCAAGATGCCGTTTGACAAAGCCAAAATGGAAGAATTGATCGAGTCTGGAAAGACCATGAAAGAGGTCTCAGAAGAACTGGGTGTGAGCCCATCGACACTGCGCGAGTACCGCCATGTGATCGAAGAGCAAGAAGACCTCACCATCGAGGTATATATTGACAGGGTCCGTGACGTCATGGAAGACCGTGACCTGTCCGAACAGATGACACGCAGTGCAACTGCTGACAATCTTGGCGATTCAATCGACATTACCGAAGCTGAACTGATAGATGTGACGTAACGGTCCGCCCCGGACCAGATATCAAATTCCTTTTTTAGTGCCGGTGCGCACTCGACCTCAGATTCAGGAACAGAGAAACCTTCATCCCGATAAAATATGATCCGGATATATGCAACTTACCTGGCTCGGGCATGCCTGCGTGCTCCTTGAGGGGTCTAAAAAAATCCTCATCGATCCATTTGTCGAAGGCAGAAGTGTTCTGGATACCAACCCTGATCTTGTTGCAGTCACTCACGGTCATGATGATCACCTTGGAGAGACCGTTGCTCTGGCAAAAAAAACCATTGCGATATCCGAGATCGCGAAGTACCTGAAATCCAGGGGCCTGCCAGTCGAAGGTATGAATATTGGCGGCACAATAACCATCGACGGTGTTTCTTTTACAATGACATCGGCATTACATTCGTCATGCATTGAAGAGGCAGGTACCGGGCATTGCGGCGGCACTGCGGCAGGATTTGTTATCGGCATTGACGGGATAAAGGTATACCATGCGGGGGACACCGGGCTCTTTTCTGACATGAAATTAATCGGTGATCTCTATCATCCGGATGTTGCCCTGCTCCCGATTGGCGGTCGGTATACTATGGGTACCGCTGAAGCAATGATGGCAGCCCGGTTCATTGGTGCCAGACTGGTGATACCTATCCATTACAATACATGGGACAAGATTGCTGCAGATCCACACCCCTTTAAAAGAGCAATAGAAAAAACCACCGATATCAGGGTAACTGTGCTGAAACCCGGTGAAAGTATAGAGATCGATAAAAGAGAGTAAAGGGAAGAATACATGCAAAAATAATCAAAATATTCTGTCTGCATATTCTGAATTCCTGGCATCCGGTGGATCTTTACGGTGTTTTATATCAATGAATGAGCAACAGAAAAGGGAGAGTATGCATGAGTGCGGATATGTTTGATATCCTGATGGTGATCGCGCTGGGTACCTTAGCCGGGACAGGAATTGCTCTTATTATCGGATTTTTTGCCAGGATACAAAAACGTGATTGGTCTGCAATGAATCAGATCCAGAAGACCTTACAGGTGGCTCTGGTTATCCTCTTTTGTGGAATCTGTATTGCAGGACTGGGATATTATTTCCTGATAATTCCGGAAATGTAATAGGGTGGACAAAACTATCGGTTCCTGACACTCCTCACGGCCCTTAAGGGATTATACCCCCCATGGCATGATCAAAAGCAAAGTAGAATGATTAGCGTTAAATTATTATGGAGCGATACATAACGTAACGTAGAACGGTTAATCCGTGAGAAATGCGACCCAAACCATTGATTACCGGTATATAACAAAAGAGAAATGACTATCGAAACAACTGGTAGTTTTTATAAAAAACGTGGTCAGACAAGGAGAAGTGAGATAAGCGATGTTAAAAGCAACGATTGATGCAGACGTGTTCAGGGAATTTATTGATGCAATTTCGGCTCTTGTCCCTGAGTGCCGGCTGCATACGGATGAGAATGGGATCTCAACAAGGGCTGTTGACACGGCCAATGTGGCGATGATCGGTATCGAACTCAAAAAAGAGGCATTTGATTCGTACAAGGCAACAAAAAGCCAGATAGGTATTGATATCTCCAAAATGAAAAATATTTTCGGGATGGCTGGTAAAGGCGACCTTATCAGCCTGGAACTTGCCGATAATGCCCAGAAAATGTCAATTTCTGCCCACGGCTACCATTATTCCATCACCCTTCTTGACACAAATACCATCCGCAAGGACCCCAACCCGCCGACAATTAACCTGCCAGGCAAGATTGTAATCAGCGGCGATGATTTTAACAATGCAATGAAGGCCGCAGCGGTAATCTCTGATAAGATTGCACTTGGAATCAACCCCAAGGACCAGACTTTTTATCTCATCGCTGAAGGAGACACCGATACCATACGGCGCGAATTCAGTAAAGATGAACTCAAGTCACTCACTGCAGTAGAAGCACGGTCGCTCTTCTCCCTGGATTACTTAAAAGATATGGGCAAAGTCATGGGCAAGGCGGCAGAAGTCGAAATTTTCCTTGGCATTGATCATCCGGCACGATTCTCCTTTATCATAGCAGGTGGCAACGGGCATGTCGAGTACCTGCTCGCACCCCGGATAGAGGCTGACTGATGGATTTTGTGCCATCAGCAAAGGAACTTTCCCATTTTCCCTTTTTAAAAAAAGCCCAGGATCATATCAAGGATATTTTTCCTCCTCTTGAAGTATTGCTCAAAGAAGAGCGGGGCAGGATTATCACCGAGCTTGCGGTGAGACGTATCAACCAGGCATTATCTTCAAAGAGAACGGTAATTGCACATTTCAAGCACCGTGATGATGATGAGATCGCAAGCTATGTCTTATCAAGGATTATTGCCTCGTGCATTTCAGACAAAAACCTTTTTGATCGTCTCTGCCGGTATGAAGCGGAACGTGCATATTATTTCCTCGTTTCAGAAACAGGGGCAGAAGAAGGTGAAAAAGGATGGAATGAAAATACCCTCCTTGACGAGGACGGCTACAGCCGGATATCAAAATACCTTGCATCCGAATTTGGAATTGACATCACTGACGACCAGATGCCACTTCCTGATTACGTTGAAATCGTATCACCTCTCCATGACCCGCGGTTCAAGCTGGTAAACCGGAATGTGCACCAAGGATTTGTCGAAATAAAAAAAGAAGAACGATATGAGCTCCTTCGCGAACGCATCCGCGTAATGCTCCGCCGGGACCTGCCGTATAAAGTCCCAAAATCCCTCTGTGATATGGTAGCGCCGGTTACTGAACCGATAAAAAAAACATACCAGGAACAGATGCTCCAGCAGTTTGGCACCATTGAAGAGAGTGCATTTCCCCCGTGTATGCAGGCGCTTGTCCAGGCGCTGACCACCGGTGCAAACCTTACCCATGCCGGGCGATTTGCTCTCACGACCTTCCTTCATACTATTGGCATGGATGTACCGGCAATCGCACAACTCTATGCAAGGTCACCGGATTTTGATGCGGAGAAGACCATGTACCAGGTTGAACATATCACCGGGCGCGGAGGATCAGGAACCGAATATACCGCTCCCGCCTGCGCCGCAATGAAAACAACCGGGCTCTGCATCCGGCCGGATGCCTTATGTGAAAAATTCAATCACCCCTTGAGTTATTACAAACTTAAAAAGAAAAAAGAAGGTAAATTAAAAGAAAAATGATATTTTCCTGAAGTTTTTTAAGTTTTGCCTTTTTTGCCTTTATTGCTTCTTCAATGGATATCTCCGGGTGAATGTGTGTAACGCCAGGTTCATGAAACAATGCGGTGATTTTTAAGAGGGATTCTGTATCAGGTGCATCGAAAATTGTAACTGATTCATGAATCCCTATGAGAAGAACCCGGTTTATCAGCTTTACCTTGCCTTGGGTATTTGAATTGTTTCCAGAGTTCAGGAACCCTGTGAGCATGCGATGGATCTAACTTAAACCACGAGCAGGATACTGACCCGGGATTGTGGAGAAGACCGGGAAAAATGATAGTTGAAAGAACTATGAACTGGTAAAAAATATCAAAAAAAATTCTGTTATGTGATTTTATCATTTACCAGGTAACCCGCGCCGGATAAGAAGAGAATAAAGATTACAATTGCGGCAAGATAGGCTGCTCCTGCAACCATGACCATGGGGAGTATGGCAAGCATCACAATGAGAATTAAAAAACCTAATAAGCCGATGATTACATCAAGAAGTCGTGCATCCATTGCAAGAATCTTCGTTATAAAAGAATATATGTATATCCGAACCATCAGGGAATTATTAAAAAAAGTAAAAGACACTCTTATCAGCAGTCCTGTCCATGATTGTAACGATTATGTCAGATCCGTCACGTGAACGCAGTGATGTAGTGGAAAGACTTTCACAGGCAACCCTCCTCATGGAACAATCTCTTGATGTCCGCCTTATCCCACCCGGCGGAGTAAAATTCGGTTATGCCATACGGGGGGCACGCGATAAAGAAGATGTTGCAGCAGTGCAGGGCGGGATTATCAATAAGGACTCAAAACCCCACGCAGCCGGCCCATGTGTATTTGGGGGAGATAAAGATATCGCGCGACTGGTGCTTACCGCCATGAAATTCGATCCGGTCATGCGAAGTGCAGCAACCCTCCGTTTTTCAAAAAATACGCTGAAGGTAATCGAGGGCCTGCTTTTTGAATGCAGTTCCTTTAATACGATAAAGGCACCACCCGGGATTCGCACGATTGACTGGGGGGTGGCCTCCTGTTGCAAGGAAGGAGTACCCGACGTTTGTTATGATTACGGCGGGTCGGAAAAAGAAGCCATTATCCGTTTTTTTGGTGAAAAACCAATCGACGTTGCAAACAATATTATTATGATATCGAACCGCATTATAAGTATAGAACTTTGAGGAATCACACATGGGAATCAAACCGTCATATATCAAATCAATGGGAACAGAACTACTGGCAAAACAGCGGGAAAATTTCTCCACCAGCTTTGATGAAAACAAGGTGCAGCTGAGCAAATCTGCAGTTATCGGAAGTAAGCGTGTCCGGAACCGCGTTGCCGGGTACATCACGAGAAAAATAAATACCAAGAGACGCTCATAATCTTATTCATGTTCGAAGGCGTCCTTCCCGCAATCATAACCCCTTTTAAAAGGAATTCCGCGATGGCCCTTGATATCCAGGGCCTGGAACGTAACATCGATTTTCTCCTTTCATGTGGTATTCATGGAATTGTACCCTGCGGTTCAACCGGAGAATCGGCAACACTTACCTTTGAAGAGCACGAAAAAGTTATCGAGATTGCTGTTGACAAGGTAAAAGGCAGGATTCCGGTAGTTGCCGGAACGGGTTCCAACAATACTGCAGAAGCAGTACGACTGACAAAGGCAGCAAAGGACATTGGTGCAGATGGTGTTCTGGTCATCAGCCCCTATTATAACAAGCCAAACCGCTCGGGCCTCGTAAAGCATTATACAAAACTTGCTGACCTTGACATCCCGGTCATCATGTATAACGTACCGGGACGTACTGGTCAGAATCTCGAACCCGATCTGGTAGCCGAGCTTGCACGGCACCCGAACATCGTAGGTATAAAGGAAGCAAGCGGTAATATCGGGCAGATCTCGAGAATCATCGAAGACACGCAGGACGAGGATTTTGTCGTTATCTCCGGAGACGATAATATTACCCTGCCGATCCTCGCTCTTGGAGGAGCCGGGGTGATATCGGTTGCTGCCAATGTTGACCCGAGACGCATGGTCGCCATGTACGAGGCAATGAAGCACGGGGACTACCAGAAAGCACTTGTCCTTCACTTTGCCCTCTCCCCCCTGATGCGGGCGATGTTTATTGACACCAACCCAATCCCGGTAAAAAAAGGTGTTGAACTTCTCGGCATGGCAGGCGGGCCGGTCAGGCTTCCCCTTGATGATCTTGATGAAAAGAAGACCGAACAATTAAAAAAGATTCTCGCCACCATCCCTAAAAAAGGCGCATCACCTTCAACAGCATCCCCAAAGAAGGCGCCGGCAACAGTAAAAAAACATAAAGCCGGGAAAAATCCGACCCCACCAAAATTACGGACGCGGTGACCGTTATTATGATAAAAGTCATTGTTTGTGGCGCATCCGGTCGGATGGGCCAGACAATAGGCCGGATGGTGAAAGAATCATCAGATCTTGAGCTTGTCGGGGGTATAAATTTAAAACCCGGCTCATTTTTCAATGTCGATATCGTCGAATCAAAAAATGCGGAATCGTTCATAAAAAGCACCAGACCTGATGTGCTCATTGACTTCACCATTGCCCAGGCTGCAGTTGAAAATGTAAAACTTGCTGCCCGAAACAAGGTAGCCCTGGTTGTCGGGACTACCGGGTTTACCAGTGATCAACGGGCAGAAATGGAAAAAGCAATTACAGGAAATGTTCCTGCGGTCATCTCCAGCAACTTTTCAGTAGGGGTAAATATCTTCTGGCAGCTGATACGCGATGCCGGCAAACTTTTAAAAGAGTACGATATTGAAGTGATCGAAGCCCATCATCGCAACAAAAAGGATGCACCAAGCGGCACCGCCAAAACGATCCTGCAAATCCTCGAAGAAGAAACAGGTTCCCGGAAAAAGTTGTATGGACGTGAGGGGATGATGGAACGCCAGAATGAGATTGGCGTTCATGTCATCCGGGGCGGGGATATTGTAGGTGAGCATACCGTCATGTTTTCAAAAAATTTTGAGACAATTGAACTCTCACACCGGGCATATGACAGGTCAGTGTTTGCATCCGGTGCGCTTCATGCAGCACGATGGGTTGTTGGCAAAAAGCCGGCTATTTATGGCATGAGTGATGTGCTCAGCCTTAAAAAATAATTTTTTAACGCTCTTCCTGAATCGGATGTATTCTTTTCTGATGTTTTTTCCTGGTATTTTTTCTTATATTTTTCCCTTTTATGATTATTATCCTGTGCCCGATTTTTTACTTTTACGGCACAATATAGAAACCTATTTTTTACCTCCTGTTCAATATAGAGAGTGGAGTGAATTCATTGGTTGCAATCGTTGACACCAGTAAATGTACCGGATGCGAAACATGCGTGAGTGAGTGCCCTGCATCGGCAATCGCCATGGAGAATGAAAAAGCAAAGGTCGATAAGGATATGTGCGTTGACTGTGAAACCTGTGTTGACGTCTGCCCGTCTGAAGCTATTCATATGGAATAAGCCTGAAACATTTTTCTGGTCCAATGACCGGTTTTTTTATGTTAAAAAAATGATCTTCGTATCATTTTTGCTATGTTCATTTATTATTTTGAACAGTTTTTTATTTTGATTTTTGGAAATATTTGAAAGTTATGCCCGTTTTACCCAATTGGAAGAATAAAATTTTGTTTTTTAATAAAACGCTAATTTTAAAAAACAATGTTTTTATTATCACAGGAGAAATGGAATTTTATAACCCGTTATATTTCATTGGGATAACAAAAACACACAGGAAATGACACACATGATCAACGTTGGAGTGCTTGGAGCAACGGGTGCGGTTGGCCAGAGATTTGTTGAACTGTTAGCGGATCATCCGTGGTTCAATCTTTCAACGCTTGCCGCTTCTGAACGCAGTGCCGGACAACCCTATGGGAAGATCGTGAACTGGCGTCTTGATACGCCATTTCCCGAAAAAATTGCAAAACTCAAAGTTACATCAACCTCACCAAAAGCGATGAAGGATGTCGACCTTGTCTTCTCAGCGCTCCCTGCAGATATTGCATCGGGCGTAGAAAATGAATTTGCCGATGCCGGGATTGCAGTATGCAGCAATGCGAGTTCTCACCGGATGGACCAGTCAGTACCGCTTGTCGTACCGGAAGTAAATCCCGATCATCTCGGCCTCATTGATGTCCAGCGGGATTCCGGCAGGGATGGGTTCATTGTAACCAACCCGAACTGCTCTACCATCATGATGGTGAGCGCCCTTGCCCCGTTGAGCAAATTCAAATTTTCCGATGTCAGGGTCGCGACCATGCAGGCAATCTCAGGAGCAGGATTTGCCGGGGTAGCCGCGATGGCAATTTATGACAATGTCATTCCCTACATCGGCCAGGAAGAGGAGAAAATGGAGACCGAGAGTCTTAAGATCATGGGCTCCCTGAAAGGCAATAAGGTGGTAAATGCAAAGTTTAAGGTCAGTGCCAGTTGTCACCGCGTTCCGGTAATCGATGGCCATACCATGGCTGTCTGGGTAGATATCAAAGAGCCGGTCGATGAACTTAAAAAGGCGTTCCGGAACTACAAACCACCAATTAAAGATCTCCCGACACAGCCTGAAGAATCCATACACTTCTTTGATGAAGAGAAGGATCGCCCGCAACCCCGTCTTGACCGGATGAGGGGAAAAGGAATGACTGTATCGGTTGGCAGGCTCAGGCAGGGAGTACGCTTTGTAGCAATGGGGCACAACACGATTCGCGGAGCAGCCGGGGCAAGTGTGCTGAATGCAGAACTCATCACCAAGAAGAAATATCTCTAAAAAGGGGACCTATGATGCAGCAAAAAGAGAACATAGTATTCGTTGGCAACAAGCCTGTTATGAACTACGTACTTGCAGTTATCACGCAGTTTAACAATGGTGCAGAAGAAGTAGCGATCAAAGCGAGAGGAAAAGCAATTTCCCGTGCTGTGGATACAGCAGAGATTGCCCTTAACCGATTCTTGGAAGGAGTGACTAAAAAAGAAATTATTACCTGTACGGAAATCATCGATACCGATTCGGGAAAGACCAATGTATCTTCAATAGAGATCATCCTCTCCAATCACCAGTGATTATTTTTTTATTATATCGTAATTTTTTATAATTGAATTTTTAAAAGGTAAAAAAAGCCTCATTTCGCATTATCCTTTCCCAAAACAATTTAAACGGTATTCACGAATGTACTGTGCTATGCGAGCCTATGCTGTCGTGCTGCTGATTATTCTCACAATCAGCCTGGCGGTTCCTGTAATGGCTGCAAATGATGATCGCTACAGTTATATCACTGTTGAACAAATCCAGGTCCAGCTCGATAATGGCAGCGCGGTTATTCACGTGGATTATAAGGTTGAGGAGAATACGCGATTTATCTTTTTTTTACTGGGAAAGCAGGATCTCAAGAACAAACTTATGAAGATTCTTAATTATCAAGATGCCAAGATTAAGCGAATCGATCTCTCCAGTGCAGATTTTACGGTAGAAGATGCTTCATTATCATATGGAAATGGGATTTTCTGGTACCCGTCACATACTTTTAATGTCGCAGTTCCCTTACTTTCTGTCAAGTCTCCCCAGGCAGTCAAAAACTTTACGATGGCAAGGGAGTTTCCGGGAGGAATGGGATATTTTGCAACAGATACCCGCATAATCCAGGCTGATAAAAATAATACATCGGTCACAAGCGACTGATAATCTTCAAATTTTTTTATCCCTCGATAAATCACCAAAAAAATTGTTCTGATACTCTTTTTTTTGCATTCACAATCATTACCTCGCTCTCTTTGCAGAAGCATCATGAAAAATGTGAGACTTTCTCATAAGGGTGAGGAGAAATTTTCTTTGAGAATGGTGAGAATTGTTACGCCGGTCAGGTACGTGCTCCCCTGTCTGTTACCTCTCTTTTGGGGAAAAGAGATGGTCACTCTCGTAACTTTTTAAAAAAGGTAAAAAAATGGGCTCTGTTGAAATCCTGTCACTTTTCATTCCTTTAAAAAAAGGCTATGAGGGTGACCCCCTCTCTCCCCCAGAGGGGGAGGCAGCCCAAGGGGAACATCCCCTTGACCCCTTTTTGTACATCTCTCCTGTCTCAAAAGAGAGTTTCTCGTCAACCTCCAGAGGGCTATCGTATTTTAATGACTGCTTCACGGGGGCGGAGGCCAAGGTTGCCGCAGCCCAAAAGAGCGTCAGAACAACTTTCCAATGATTTCTACAAAGTCAAAAAATGAACAGCGGGAGAATTGATGTCTAATGAATTGAATTTTTTTAGGGGATAGTACCATTTTAACCACCAACTTTTTTAAAAGATACGACGGGGAAAAATGAATAATCAGATAACCCAAATCATTTAAAAAAAAGTGAATACTTAACGTAAGGTAACTTGAATTCGGAGTATGTTCACTGAGTCCGTTCTATCGCAATGTCGGGGTCGCCACAGCGGCGGGGACGAGCCAAAGGCGAAGTCCCCAGGAGCGTATGAGTGAATAAGTTACGTTCAACAAATACAAGATTTTTAGTCGCTGGAATGTGAATATACCCTTTTTTAGTTTCCTTACGGAAAAA
>Ga0315276_10005260_pt1 | contig 11925 bp, 11 predicted proteins | sample YL17G05_0_MG_FD_204542 | JGI IMG/M metagenome (GOLD analysis project Ga0315276, IMG submission 204542) | Sediment microbial communities from Yellowstone Lake, YNP, Wyoming, USA - YL17G05_0 | ecosystem: Environmental > Aquatic > Freshwater > Lake > Sediment | place: USA: Wyoming | collected... | reverse complement strand
AATCAAAATCATCCTTCCTTTCCTCGATTCCTGCAAGAATGTCGGCTGAATGCTCAAGCGTCTTGTTCAGCGAGGATATTGTCTCCCTTATCGCGATCGTCTTCTTGTCAAGGTCCTTCTGCATCAATGATATCTCGGAAAGCGATGACCTCATTGTTGAGATGCTTTCCTGGTCCTCCATTATCTCCTCCTGCAGGGACCTTATCTCGTCCCTCAGTTCCTTGCCCTTGGCCTTTGAGGTCTGCTTAAGCTCAGTCAATAGATTAGTCAACCCAAGATAGACCCCGCTTGCCTCGTCAACCAGGGCCTTTGCGGTCTTGCTCTTCAATGAAACCCCGGAAGCCGCGCCTGCCGCGTCCTTCAGGCTCTTCTGCAATGAGACCATGTGCTTTTTCAGGGAATTCATCCTTTCCTCTATCCCCTTTACCTTTTCACTCGCTTCTTTTTCAAGCTGGGGCATCTCTATGTTAAAGATCCTGGCTTTCCTCTGCTCAAGGTCGCTTATGTCATCCTTCAGCGTGTCAACCTCCCCCGAATAGTCAATTGCTTTTACCCTCAATGATGAGAATGACTTTGACTTTTCCGGTTTCCCGAACTCCTCCTTTGCCTTCTTCGGCTTTTCCTCTTCAGAAGGCATGCCTGATATTTCCGCCTCAATCGACTCAGGATTGGAGGATGTAAAAGGGCTTTCCGAGATCTCTGATGAGAACATCGACCCGATTGCGCTCTCGGCGGATTTCTTGACCTGGTCCTCGCTGATATGAGGAATGTTTATCTGGCTTCCCTCGCCTAGGTCAAGAAGCCATACCGCAAAAATCTTAGTAAGCTTGTATTCCAGTTTGAGGTAACCCTCGTCTTCCAGGACCAGGAGCCATTTCTTTATCTTCTTCTTCTCGATGCTGAGCTCCTTCTCAAGCTCGTCTATCTCAACACGCTTCTTCTGGCTTAGTATGTCTATGAGCTTGTCGATGTCTGTGTTTATAACGATGTCATCGCTCATTATTCCTTGCCTCCGGCCCTTATCTTCCAGGTGCCGCTAAGCTTCTTGGATGCCTTTGTGAGAGCTCTCCTTACGCATTCGTCAAAGGATTTGTATGTGTTTATCGAAAAAAGGACCTGGCCCTTCTTCAGCAAAGCAGCCCTATCGACCGGCTTTCCGAACGCGCCCCTCATCCCCTTCTGGATCCTGTCTGCCCCTGCGCCCGCGACCATCTTGTTCTCCCTTATTATGTGGTGCGGATAAACCCTGACCTGCATGAAATATTTTTCAAGGGCCCCTTTCTCAAGCTCCTTGTTCATTGACTGCCTGGCTGCCTCTATCGCATTGTCCCTATGATACATCTTCTCATTTGCCACCAGTGAATACACTGTGTCGTAGTCGTCCCTCTTTATGCCCATCATGAACTGATGCAGGTCCGCATGCGGCATGGACTTCACGAAGCTTTTCCTTGGCTTCCTCCTGCTGAACCTTGTCCATGCGACCTTGTTAGCATCCCTTATTGATCTTGCCGGTCTTATTGCCATTGTTTTCACCTTCTAATTAGTATGCTATTCTTCATAAGAAAGCTTTTAAATGCTTGGTGTTTCGCTAAAAAGCCAGGATTCTTACCGCATTGATGGCCATCGAAAGCCCGAAATAGAAGATGTAGCCTATCAGCAGGGACCCTACGATGGTTGGCAATGCGGGGATCGGCCTCCTCAGTGTTTCCAGCAGCCTCATCGTGGCAAAGAACCCTATGAAGGAAAATGCCAGCATGACCAAAAACATCAGAAGGCTGAACTTCAAGGAGCAGACGACGAACAATGACGCTATGAAAAGGTCCCCTGTTCCAAGATCCAGCCTTTTTGTCGTCCTTATGTCCTTCTTTTCGCTGAAATCAGGCTTGACGTTCCCATTTGACACCGTGATTATCATTGAAAGGTTGTTGGAAACCACTGCCTTTGCTATGTCTATCATGTGCTTTGTTATGAAAACCGCCACTATGTCGTAAATCGCCATCAGGGCCCCGAAAATGATTATCGCCTCCATGCTCAGCATTATCCCGAAAAGCGCGCCGATGACTGCAGAGACCACCATGCCGTACATGTTGTTCATTTCCATCGGCATCAGGACCCTCCTTGCAAGGAAGACCAACCCTGTGAAATACCCTATCATGGAGCTTTCGAAGTCCGACATTCCGATATATTGCAGGACTATTATGGATGCGACTGAGAAGCATCCGAAGATCGACAAAAGCTCGACCGCCCTTATCGCGTATTTGACGAACCCGAGCTTGTTTATTATTATGAATCCAATTGCTCCTATCATCATATAGGCAAAGATGAGCAGCCCGTCCTCGATCGGCCCTGATGTCGAGACCTCAGGAACGACGTCGCTCCAGATTTGCGGCGCAACAATGATGATCGAGATCAGCATGGCCCCTAGCATGGCTGAAAGGACTATCGTATAGGCATAAATGAAGAACAGCTGCATCCTCAGGTCCATCCTTTCAATCTCCCAATATAGCCTTAAATACCTTTACCTAGGCCCAGCCGACGCACTCATTGAAATTCAGAATGAATCCTGCCGCGCTTTCGTTATCAATGGATCTGCACAGTCTCATCAGGCCATCCAGCAGTTTGCTCACGTTTGTTTGCCCTGTGAACATGGCATGGTCCAGCGCATCCTTCATATCGCTGTCTCTTGCATCAAGGTATTTCTTGATGTCCCCTCCTTGTTCCGCAAGCTTTTCTATCAGGAGCATGCAGATGTCGTTTCTCCCTCCTATTGCGGCATACATCAATGCGGTCTTTCCGGAATTGTCCGTCTTGAGAATATGACCAATTGCATCCCCTCCAGATTTCGCGAGATTGTCAAGCAGGATGCTGCACGCTTCAGAGTTTCTGCCGTTCATGGCGGCCCACATGAGCGCAGTCCTGCCTTTGGAATCCGTTGCCCCGATGTTGGCGCCGCTCTCTACCAATAGTTTGCAGGCTTCGGCTTTGTTGCCTCTTACGGCCCAGATAAGAGGAGTTCTGCCGTCCTTGTTCGTTGCCTCCAGCTTTGCGCCTTTGGATATAAGGAATTTGCAAACCTCTGATTTGCCATGGTATGCGGCCAGCATGAGCGCTGTGTTGCCATCCACGTCTGTTGAATCTATGCTTGCGCCTCTCTTCAGGGCAATTTCGATCTTCCGAATGCTTCCTTTATTTACGGCTTCAAGGATCATTGCCCTTTTTTTCAAACTGGATGTCGGCTCTGGCGACGGCTTCTTATTTGTCAGCTTCGGCTGCCTTTTCTTGGAGGAATTTGGTTTTGACAGCCTTTTCTGCTCCATGCCTTAATTATTAATAAAGGAGATTAAAAATAGCGCCGCAGCGCCAAACATAGTTTTTCTTTCCCATGAATGGCTTTCTTTTTTCTAAAAAGAAAGGGATCAGTCCCTGGTTACCAGCTTCACGAACCCGTGCTTCGGGAAGTAGATGTCCCCGTTCCTCATGAGCTCATCCACTATCTTCCTTGTCTTTGATTCGTCTATCCCCAAGGTCTTTGCCTCCTCGACGATCAATGAGACTTCAACTGCGTCATACTGGGAGGCAAGGTTCTTGACCAAATCCATTATCTCAATCACCCTTTCCCTTTCGCTCTGGCTCTTTCCCGTGCTGATAATGTCAACATCTATCCTCCCTGTCTCCTGGTCTGTCATTATCGCCTTCATGACGAAATTGAGCAGATCGGTTGCGACATGCGCATCCCTTTCCTCAACAACGTCGCTCAGCCTCTGCTTTGCGTTGGCCTCTGCCAGCCTCACCAGCCCTTCCAGGTATCTTGGGGTTATGGGGACAGACCCTGTCCTTTGCCCAAGGTTCCTAAGGCTTATGTAGAATTCCTTTATGACCTTTATTGCCTCCCTTGTCAGCTTCGGATTGACTGTCTTTTTCGCATATGCAATGTATTTCCTCATAAGCTCGGGGGATATCCTTTCCTCCTTCATCTGCTCGTCCTTCTCCTTTTTCTCATCATTTGTCTCCAGGGCATTGAAATGGATGTTGAGGATGTGGTCTGCCAATCTTTCGTCCCTTTCTGTGTTGAGAATATCCAAGATGGGAAATATCAGGTCAAACCTTGACAATAATGACGGAGGGATCTCAAACTGCTCGCTTATGATCTTGTTCTGCTGGAACCTCCCGAATTTCGGGTTTGCGGCCGAGATTATCGCTGTTTTTGACCTCAATGTCGCGACTATCCCTGCCTTGGCTATGCTTACGGTTCCGCTTTCCATGACCTCATGCAATGCCCCCCTGTCCTCATCGCTGATCTTGTCAAACTCGTCTATTGCGGCTATTCCTCCGCTTGCAAGAACCAAGGCCCCTGCCTTCAATGTCCATCCCTCTCCAGACAATTCATCTTTTTCCGCGCTTGCGGTAAGCCCGACACCTGATACGCTTTTTCCGCTCACGTAAATGCTCTTTGGAGCTATTGCCACTGTCTGCTGGAGGAACCTTGTCTTGGCGATACCCGGGTCTCCGACCAAAAGAATGTGTATGTCGTCCCTTATCCTTGCCCCCCCTCCTGTTGACTTGTCCTTTGTTCCGCCAAACAGCTGCAGGGCAATCGCCTTCTTTATCTCCCTGTATCCCCAGATGTCAGGGGAGATGGAATTGACTATGAGATCCTCTATGTCGCTCCTTGAGGCAAGCTTCAAAATTTCCTCCTCGTCCTCCTTTGAAAGGATTATGTCCTCAAAGTCCTTCTTCATCTTCCTTATGTGCAGGATGTCAATGTGCTTTGAGAATATGATGGGGGACTTGTTCTTTCCGACATTCGGGCTTATCCTCAGGATTCCTGTCACTTCAATGTTGTCCCCTGGAATTATGGTGTTGACCAGGTCATCCTCGACATTGCAGATTATCTTTGATGTCGGGCTTCCGGACCTTACCTTTTCAAGAAGGTCCTGCACCTCTATCCTCTGCATGTCTATGAACTTGCTCTCGTCGAAATTCTCCTTCAGGAAACCTTTCTTGCATACCGGGCATTTTGAGGGAGGGATGAAATCCTTATTGACTATGATCTCGAACCTTTCGCTGCAGGAGGTGCACTTATACATGAGCTTGTGGGCCTTGTTGAGGACGTCACCTCTCCTGCTGACAAGCCCTTTGAACGAGAACAGCTTGTTGAGGTATCTTGAGCCTATGCTTTCAACCAGGATACCCTGGTCCGCCAATCCATGGAACCTGACATGGGGCTTGAAAAGCTCGCCTGAGGGGATTGAGATCTTCAGCCTCACGATTGCCTCCTCCGCGGCCCTTATCATGTCATCGGGATTGTCAACAACGGCGTTGGAAAGGTCTGCGTCAAACTTGGAAAGCCCGGAAAAGTCAATCTCTATGCTCCTTAGCTTAGGATAGTTCTTGAGGATCCTGTCTATCTCCTTCTGGTGGAATGAGCTGAAGAACTGCTCGAACTGAGAGATATATGTTTCCCTGTCTTCCATAATGACATCCTCCATCTAGCCCTTTTTATTGCCTATCAGACCCCGCTGCCAGCGGCCGGCTTTGGGATTATGACAGCTGTTTGCAGCCGTTTGTTTAAAAGATAGCATTTCAAACCTTGAACAGGGGTCGGACTTCCGCTATTATATACTTGTTTATAAATTATTTTTCCTTTGACCTTAGGAAGATGTCAACGATAGAGAGGATGACCCCGATTCCGATTAGGCTATAACCAATTATCCTGTCTTCGCCAAAGACAATCCCTGCCAACATGAATCCGAACGCAAGGCCCGCCAACGGAGTGAGCCTCCTTTCCTTTTTGCTTTTGTTAACAAAAAAGACAAGCAATGCAATGACTGCCAATGCGATGATTGCAACTGCAGTGTAGATCTGCGACGCTTCCATGATCTTCACTTATCTGGCTATCCTTTTGCTCTCCTTTGCAAACTCGATCAGTCTCTTGTCCTTGCTGCTGAACCCTTTTTCCAATGACTCCCTCACGGATGCGAGGTATTCCCTTGCAGCTGCCTTTTTCATTGTCCTTGCCCTTGCCAATGATGTGTTGATCACGTCGTCAACCGATGTGAGGTTCCTTCTCACGGATTTCCTTGTCGCTTCAGGATACCTTGAGACAACAACGCCCTTCGCCTCGTCCAAGGCCACTGTCTGGTTGAAGTAGGTGACTGCGCCCTTCGCTATCTTCTTGCCTTTTCCGTAAATTGCGCTTGTTGTTTTAGTAACCGGGGCCATTGCCTCCACTGTCTTTTCCCATCCTTTTGCAGTGGCTTGCGCAGTGCTTTTCGCTGCCGTGACTGTTGCCTTTGTCGCTGTCATGACCCCTTCCTTTGCCTTCTCATAACCCTTCACTGAAAGTTCTCCTGTCTTCTTGGCTGTGCTTACAGTGAAATCCCTTGTCGCCTTTGCCGCTGTGACTGTTGCCTTTGTCGCTGTCATGACCCCTTCCTTTGCCTTCTCATAACCCTTCACTGAAAGTTCTCCTGTCTTCTTGGCTGTGCTTACAGTGAAATCCCTTGTCGCCTTTGCCGCTGTGACTGTGGCTGCCTGGGTAGCCTTGGCTGCAGTTACGATCCCTTCTCCTGCCTTTCCAGCCACTATCATTGTTCTTTGTGGCAATGCCGCGGAAAGCGGGCTTATCCCTATTATCGCCTTTGCCTTCTTGTCAAATGAGATTACAGATTCCTTGCCCTTGAAAACTCTTAATTCCTTTCCGACATCAAGCAGGAAAGCTTCAGCATCTTTTGGCTTTCCTGCCTTTTTCAGGGCCCTTGCCTGAGCCAGGGCGCTGCCTGTTATGTCCGCAAGGTTCGCCTTTGGGGTCATTCCCCTTTCCATGAAGATTGATCCGATGTTGGTTATTGCGTTTTCTCTGCCTGCTGCGATATCCAGCTTTGCCTGCCTCGCCACTTTCGGAGGCGTGACTTCCCTGACCGCAGCCTTTCCGAATGCAGGAACCGCGAAGATCAATTGGATTGCGGCAACCGCTATTGCAGTGTTGACGAATGTGCTTGTTATCCTTCTTGTCTCTTCGCTTGTTAATTTGAGATCTCCCTGGGTTGGAAGATCCATTTCAATGAAGCTTATGTCCTTTAGCGAAGATGCCATCAGCGAAAGCGCCTTTGCCTTCTGGGCCTTGTCCATATCAGATTTTTCCAGCTTTTCCTCCATTAAGAATAATGAATGTTTCAGCTCAGCGACTGTTTCCCTTGGCCTATCCCCAAACTTCTCCATTGTTTTCCTCACGTTAAGTATCGAAACAATCTCCCCTCCTGAGGCCAATGCCGCGAATCCTATGGGATACATTGAGAAATTGACTGCCTTCAGAACAGACTTTCCAAGATTCTCCTTTGCTACAGAACTCACCAAGGCCTTCTTTGCGGCGTTCAATGCAACCTTCGTGGCTGCGGTGATCCCCTGCTTTGCCGCCAATCTCAATCCCTGGTATGCCGCGATTGCCTCAGGAGCTGCCGCGCTTGTTGAATAAACCAATGCCGCTGTTATCGCAACGTCAAATCCGACGCCTGCCCAGTCAAGCGGGCTGTTCACCCTGTATTCCTCGACCCTTTTCGCGACTGCGGTGAGGCTTGCTATGTATCCCTCATATGCCTTTGAAACATCCTTCATCCTCTTTGCCGCAGCCTCAACGTCAATGTTCCCTGATTTCAGGTAATTGCTAAGATACACCGCCTTTGACTTGAATGCGGTATAGGACCCTGCCGTTTCAGTCATCATCCCGACTATTGTGTCATATTCAGGGGTTCCCCTGCTGAACAGCTCCCTGTATGTCATCGTGCCTGCGCCTATCTTCCTGAAGCTCTTCTGTATCTCATTGTATTGCTCGTTTGTTTCCCTCACAAAAGCGTCGATGTTGCCTGACATGGCATGTCTGTATGATCTCAATGCTTCCGAAGTTTTTTCCTCTGCCTTTGCAACGGCTGTTGCCTGCTCGGCGCCCTGCTTTGCCTTCAATGAGTTCATTGCGCCATTTATCCTTTCCCAGAACATCCTGTCGTTGCTGGATGCAACGCTGCCATATGTGGCTGCCATGGCCCTCTTCAGCTGATCATCAGAAACTGATGCCGGCTTTGACCTGTTTTTGAAATATATGTCAAGGTATGCCTGCTTCACATCCCCTGAGATCGAATCATAATTCCTCATTACCTCGCCAAGCTCGCTTGCGGCCTGCGGCGCTGCAGAGACCTGGGGCTTTTGAGCAGGTTTATGGACATGCGCAACCGCCTTTTTCTGCGCTGGCGCCTGCTTCTGCGCAGTTTGGATCGGCTTCTGGGCCTCTGCCTTTGGTGCCGGAGCCGCCTTTGGCACTGAAACATAGATTGACAATACATCTGCTGTGGCTTCCTGGCCCTTTTCCCTCATCTCCCCTGCGATCTTCGCAAGGGCCTTCACAGATTCCGCGCTTGTGCCTTTCCTGCCAAAATAATCCTTCAGGATCCTTTTCACATCATCGACATTCTTGCCTGAAACCTTTTCCGCGCTGTTGGCCAGCCATTCCATATTGTTCTTTGTGCGCCTCCATTCCCTGTTTTCCCTGACCTTCATGAGGTCAAAATGATGCTCCATCCCAAGCTCCTTGAGCATCCTTTCAACATAGACTTCCCTCTTGTCTCCCTTGAAGGAGAAAAGGCTCTCGGATATATTCTTAGAGTAGATCATTGCTGGAATTTCTTTTTGGGTTTCGGCCATGGTTTGCACCGATAAAACTAGTGGATTAAACGTTTTTTAAACATATTCATTCATAATCAACCCATGTTGGATGCAATAGTCGCGGCAGGGATCGCGATTGCGATAGCATGGGTCGTGTTTTCCATAGTGAAGACAGCAGGCAAATTCATAGCCAACGGCATAGTCGGGCTGTTGGCGATGTTCGTGATCAACGCCGTGGGGATAGGGGTTCCCATCAACCTGCTTTCCCTGGTTGTCGTTGCCCTAGGGGGATTGCCGGGATTGGCCATAGTCATAATCCTGCATTTCCTGCACATAATATTTTGAGTGGTTGGATGAACTTTGCAACATCGATACAGAACGCGATCAAGAAATTCATGGGCAAGACAGTCGTAGACGAGGAATCCGTCAATGAGCTGGTCAAAGAGATACAGAAAGCGCTCATAACTGCGGACGTCAATGTCAAGCAGGTCTTTGAGCTGTCGAAGAAGATCAAGGAGCAATCATTATCCAAAGAGATGCTGAAGGGCATTTCAGTGAGGCAGCATGTGATCAAGGTCATCTATGACGAGCTTGCCTCTATTCTAGGCGATTCCTACACTCCGCGCCTTGACAGGCACAAGGTCATGCTTGTTGGATTGTATGGCTCAGGAAAGACAACGACATCTGCGAAATTGGCCTATTTTTACCTGAAAAAAGGGCTTAATCCTTACCTTATATCTGTTGACAACGACAGGCCTGCGGCAAAGGAGCAGCTTAAGCAGCTTTCCGAGAAAATCCATTCGCAGTTCTGCACTTCAGAGGGCTCCTGCGTTGACATAATCAAGGGATGCTCACATGGGGCTGCAAAATCCGATGTTGTGATAGTCGACACTGCAGGAAGGAACGCATTTGACTCTGATCTGGCAAAGGAGCTGAAGGACACTTACGACGAGTTCAGGCCTGACGAGGTTTTCCTTGTGGTTTCCGCTGACATCGGGCAGGTTGCCGGCAAGCATGCCAGGGCATTCAAGGAAGCGGTCCCTATAACAGGAGTCATTGTGACCAAGATGGACGGATCTGGAAAGGCAGGAGGGGCATTGACCGCTGTTGCTGAGACAGGCACAAAACTGGCGTTCATCGGGGTTGGCGAGAAGACTGACAACCTTGAAGTTTACAATTCAGAAAGGTTCGTATCAAAACTGCTTGGCATGCCTGATTTCCAAAGCCTCATGGAACAGATGAAGGAGATAGAGAAAAACATCAATGTCGAGGAAAGCCAGGAGTTTGACCTTGACACTTTTTACACCCAGATGAAGGCCGCGAAGTCCGCAGGTTCCGTCGGTTCAATGCTCGGCAACATGCTTGGCCAGATGAACGTTGACAAGAACATGGCGGAAAACGTTGACGAGATGATGGCAAAATTCGAGGTAATGATCTCCGCAATGACCAAAAAAGAGAGGAAGGATCCTGAGCTGGTCCGCAAAAGCTCATCGCGAGTGGCAAGAATAGCAAAAGGCTCCGGAACCTCCGAGAAAGACGTCAGAAACCTGATAAACCAGTTCATGAAGTCAAAGGACATCTATTCGAAATTTTCAAAGGACCGCGGGTTTAGGAACAAGATAAGCAAGCTCCTGAAAGGAGGCGGAAACGTTTTCGGGATGTGAAATGTGGTTCTACGGAAAGGGATCCCGCGTTGAGCGGGAGATAATGGACTATTTCAGTAAACACGGATTCTGCGCCATCCGGGCTGCAGGCTCAGGGGTGTCATCAAAATCGCCGGATGTGATGGTGTTCAAGAAAGGCAAGCAATACGCGTTTGAGAGCAAGGCGCATGAGGGCATGAACCTACAGGTCAAAAAGGACCAGATTGAGCTGCTGAAGCACTGGTATGAAGTTGCGCAGGTCACTCCCTTTGTTGTCTGGAAAAGAAAGGGTTGCGAGCCTTTGTTCATCCCGATAAACGTGCTCAAGGAAAACAGGAGCTCTTTCACCATTTCCTTGGAAGCAGCTGAAAGGATAGCCTACAAAAAGGAGGATCTTGCCTACGACCAATAAGGTTTATATACTGTTTGGTATCAATTAGTTATCAATTGATAACGATTGGTGATTATAATGACAAAAGGAACCCAGATGACAATTCAGCATTCCCCGACCTTGAATACTGTCATAATGGTCGAGAACGCGATAAAAAATGCTGAAGGCAGCGTTGCGACAATAGCGCAAATCAAAAAGCTGCTTCCGAAACAGGTTAACCACAACACGCTGAAGGCCATCCTGATTTACTTGGAAGAAAGCAACAAGATAGCCGTAAGCATCAGGGGAATAACCTGGATACACAACCCCAATCCTAACATGAAAAAAGCGATTGCAAAAGGCCTTGCACTAAAGGGGCATTGATCATTTCACCATCCCGAACTTCCTGTTCTTCGCAGTCATTTTTATGAAGTAGATGAGGGTTTTCTTGAACATCTTCTTGCTGTAATCCCGGTATCCCTCAATGTATCCTATCCTTACCATCTTGTAGCCCTTGGAGAATTTCTGGAAGTTCTTCCAGGCCTCACTGTTCTCCCTTATGGCTTCCAGAATATCCGGCTTTATCACCAGTTTCTGGTTTTTGTCGAATGCGTGGCTGACCGCATCCAACCCTATCGGCTTCATCCTCTTTGCCTTGATCAACCTTCTTATCCTTTCCTTGTTCATTTCCGAAAGTATGCTTTTCGGCTTTCTTGGGGTGAACCTTTGGCAGAACCTCTGCTCATCCATCCCCTTGACTATGCTGTCGATCCAGCCATGGCACAAGGCTTCCTCAACCGCGTCATTGTACAGTATCCTTTTCTTGTTCGATGATTTCCTGTAATAAACCAGCCAGATTTCCTTTTCCTTGTTGTGGTTCCTGGCAAGCCATGAGCGCCATTGCTTCCTGCTTGTAACATAAAGGGTTTTTCCTATTTCCATGATTATCAAATGGATTCCAGGAACGCTTTTGTTTCCCCGTGCCCTTCCGCCTCGTCCAATGCCGTCTTTCCATCATTGTCCTTTATCTTTGGATCGGCGCCTTTGCTGACCAGGAACTTGCACATCCCGGTATGGCCTTTCTTTGCGGCATAGAACAGGGCTGTCTTGCCTGCATTGTCCTGCTCATTGGCTATGTTTCCTGATTTCCCTATGATAAGGTCTGCTGCCTTGACATTTCCGTTCAATGACGCGAGATGCAGGGCTGTCTTGCCGTCCTTGTTTTTCGCTTCTGCATCAACCCCATTGTCAATCAGC
>Ga0315276_10005259_pt1 | contig 11926 bp, 11 predicted proteins | sample YL17G05_0_MG_FD_204542 | JGI IMG/M metagenome (GOLD analysis project Ga0315276, IMG submission 204542) | Sediment microbial communities from Yellowstone Lake, YNP, Wyoming, USA - YL17G05_0 | ecosystem: Environmental > Aquatic > Freshwater > Lake > Sediment | place: USA: Wyoming | collected... | reverse complement strand
TCCTTAAATGCACCCCACTTCCTGTTCCAGCTCTCGAACTGCTTTCCGTACTGGGACTCCAAATGCTTTCCGTAAATGTCGCGTAGCTCCTGCGCCTGCCTACGCTCCGCGTAGGTGCCTGCGCCGCGCGCCATCTTGCTCGCTTGCTGGTATAGATCAATGGCCGTATCTACCGGGACGTTAGAAACGCCGCTGGTGGCCTGCATTACCTTCCCGGTCGAGTCGAGCAGCTTCGGTGAGCCGAGGCCGAACGTCCGGTCCACCGAAAGCGCGTTATGCAGCGGCAGCAAGTCATTGGGAATGTTCTGCGTCGGGATGTTCGGCCCCGCGCGAAACGCTGCCATTTCGTTGTCTAACGCACCCTTGATCTTAAAGAGGTCGCCTACGTCCTCGGTGGCAACACCCGCCCGCTTCGTTTGGTACTTGGTCAGTCCTTTAAGATTCTGCCCCTGCGCCTCAATCAAATCCTTGCTGATCCATGGGATTTTGCTCAGCGCGTCGGACGCAGCCTTGATCGACTCGTTGTCCGTCATGTTGATCGCGGTGGGCTTCCGCAGGATGTCCTGTCCTTTCAGCAACACCTCGCCCGCGTCCGCCTTTGGTGACACCATATTGCGGAACGGCTTGACGAGGCGACCCAGCCCCCGCCCGACAATATCACCCGCAGCACCAATCGCAGCGCCCTCCGCAGCCTGCCCGCCAAGCGTGTACTCCGCATCCGGCGTAAGCACGCCCTGCGCCGCGCCGGTGGCAACGGACGGGGCGAGCGCGCGGCTGGCGGCACCGAGAAACTTGGTCCCGGTGGGGAGGAACTTGGGAACAGCGGCGACCCCCTTGGCGACGGCACCCATCGGCAGGAACGCCGACGCCATGTCTGTCCCGTACTTGCCAACCATCCCACCCCCAGTTTCCATGAGGGTGCTGTCGAGGCGGGCCTTTTCCTCGGCTTCCTTGTTGAGCGCCTCTTGCCACGGCTTGTCCCGTGTCACCGCAGCCGTCGCCTGCTTGGCGGCAAGCGCCATGTCCGTCATAGCCTTGCCCACGCCAATGATGGCGTTCTTGCCGAAGGAGTTACCCTCCACGGGCGACCCCACATCGTCCGGCTTCATGGGTGTGGGGGGCGGGTTGTCCCGCAGCGCACGCTCCTTCGCCACACGGGCCTTCAACTCCGGGGCATCCTCCGGGATGTTGTCCGGGATACCGTTGATGGTAATGCCGTCCTTGGTGACGATGGAGTAGCTCATGTCAGTATTCCACGATGCGGGGTTTACTCGGTGCGGCTTCCGGCTTCGCACCCCTGCGCTGTGCAGCGACTACCCGTGACGCTTCCGACATCCCGCTAAGCTGGGTGCGCGCGAGCTTCATCATGCCATCCACCTTCGCCATAATCACGTCTGGCGGGTCGGAGGGCTTTAGCTCGAATCCTGCGGCACGGCCAGCCTCGCCCAACGTCTGCGACGCACCGAACAGCTCTTTCATTAACTTGGCCGAGTTCAGGCCAACGAGCGCCTGTGCCGCAATCTCGTCTTTCGAGAACAGGCGGCTCTTAGCCATTCCGTCCAGCCCAACCCATCCCGCCGCCTTGGCTGCGGCGTTTTTCTTCGTATCGAACGCCCCCGGCGCCTCCTTCATCACCTGTAGAAGCTGGTCGTGCTGGTCGATTGCGGAGTGGATCTTCATCGCACTCGCAACCTCCTTCTCCATGGCCTCTTTCGGGATCACTCCAGCAAGGGGGTTCTTGGACGGGACGGGCACGCCCGGCACGACGCCGGGCAGCGCGGGCAGCGCCGGGGGCGGGGCAGCGGGAGCCGGTGCAGCGGACGGAACCGGGACGCCGCGCAGCTTCATTTCCTTGGTGAGCTGCGACACGTTGCCGATAGCGTCTTCCCGGTCCTGCGGCGGCGTCTGCGGATCTTGGATGATGGCGACGAGCTTCGCGTACTCCTCGGGCAAAATCTGCCCCGGACGGGACCCGGCGGGGCCGGTCGGTAGCTGCCGTTGCTCGATTGCGGCGGCGGTCTGCGCGGCGGGACCGCTAAACCCCGCGCCCGGCGCGACGGGACCACGCGCCGCAGGATTAACGGACTGCGGGAGCATGGGAGGTGGCCCGGACGGCGGCGGGACCGCTGTAGGCCCGTTTACCGCGTTTTGCGGCGGGGCCGGGATCAGCGGGGTTCCCGTGGGGCGCGGCGCGGGGGGTGTGGGTGCCGTCCCGACCCCAGCGTTAGGGTTGCCTGCGCCGATAACGATGGGCTGGTTGGTCTTTGCATTGACGCCTACATTCACACCCTCGGCGTTGACCCCCAAGGGGGTAACATTCATCCCGCCGCCTAGCTCCTGCGCCAAGCGTAGCCGCTCGTAAGCATTTTGAGCTAGCTGGCTATTGTGGTACTTGGTTTCCTCCAAGGTAGCCGTGCCCAACGCGAGCTTGGCCTTGGAATGAGCATCCGAATCGTCAAGCTGACGGCTGCGAAGTTTTAGGGCCTCCAGCGATCCCGGCGTCTGCTGGAACGTCCCGGCGGTGGTGTCGAACACCGAATTGCCCGCCACCTTGTAGCGGTCCCCCACCTTGGGCATGGCGCGATCCGCGCCGGACTCCACGGCCCGTCCGCCCACGATCTTGCCCAGCGGGCCGGTCTGCATCTGGGACGCGCCCCACTTCATCATTTCCAGCGGGGATACACCGCGCGCGGCCTGCGCCGGCGCGGCGGGACCACCACCCAGCTCGTCCGGCGGGGCGGGCTGCGCGGGCATGGCGGGCGTGTCCGTTGGCATCCGTGCCATGCCCTCGTTGAACGCCGTGGTCTGCGCGTCGCCCAGCGCCTTGGTGTCCGTATCCACCGCCTTGTTCTCTTGGTTGGCGAGGTATCCGGCCAGCATCTTGGCGACGGCAGCGAGCGGCGACGTGCGGCCACCGCCCTGCGCGCCCTCCACCGGCGAGAACGCCTGCGATTGCAGGATCTCTGCCAGCTTGCGACGCCGGTTAAGGGATTGGGTCTGCGACTCGAATGTGCCGAAATCTTCCGCCATGACTACTCCTGTGCAGCTTCGGTAAGCGCGTGGGTGATGTGCGCGTGTTCGGCTTGCTGGGCGCGGCGCAACCCGTCCAGCGTTCTCCATACCCGCTCATGCACCTTCGGGTGGTTGCGTTTCAGGTACGTCATCTTGCCTGCCTGCTGGAACAGGTATGCCGTGCAATGCTGACAGTCCAGCGAGGTATCCATAAGCTCATAGTTCGCCGGGACCGGAATGCGGCTGTCGGCAAGGTACGCATCCACCATGCCCCGCGTCCACGTTTCGATGGGGAACAGGTATTCGATGCCCTCCACCACGTCCCCGCTGCGGAGCGGCGCCGTGAGCTGTTCGTCCCGGCGCTGTCCACGGGCAATCATGGTCGCACCAAGCCGACGTGCCGTGCGCTCCATGGGCGCCCAGATATTCGCGCGGCAGCAGTCGAACGCCGCCTGCGCGCGGTAGGGGCTGTCCCGGCGCACGGCGCGGCCCAGCGGCGTAGCCCACACCGGGAGGAGGTCCGTCGGGACACCCCACTCCGCGATCTGCGTGGGCTGATCGCTGCGGACCTCCACGAAATGCGGGACGAGCTGCTTGACGCCCTCCATCTGCTCAATCGTTTCGGGGAACGCATCACCTGTGTTGCACCACAGGACGGTGATCCGTTCCCAGTACGGACGCAAGAGGTAGAGGCAGGCAAGGGAATCCTTGCCGCCGCTAAACTCGAACACGATGGTTTGGTGTGTACCGAGCATCAAAACGCCATCATCCCCATCCCGGCCAGCGAGCCGAGCGCGCCCGTGGTCGAGTTAGCCGACGACGTGTTGTTCGCCGCCTGCGTCGCTGCCGCATTGTAGAGCGGGGGCGGCGCGATCTGCGTCCCTGTCACCGGCTGGAAGTTGGGCTGGTTCACCTGCGCGCCGCCAAGCATTGCCATCAGCTCGTTTAACGGCATCTGCCGCAAGTTGGTCATTTCCTGCAAGCCCTGCGCCCGTCCGGCGTTGGCGAGGTTGGCGTTGGCGAACGCATTGCCGATGTCCTGCTGCGTGGCCGTGTTGTTGGCTTGCTGCTGCTGCCCGAGCAAGCCCGCGTCCATCTGCTTACCGCTGTTCCACATATTCGCGTTGGACGTGTTTTGCGTGAAGTCTTGATTCTGCGCGGTGTTCCAGAAATTGCCTTGGTTGTTAATTTCGTTGACACCCTGCCCGCGCTTGGCAAGCTCCATGGCCTGTTGTTGCTGGGTGGCATTGCCCCCGGCGAGGATGGAGTCGAACGCCGCCTGACGGAACTGGTCGCCTTGGTTCGTAAGCAACCCGCCCATCTGCCGCTGCGCCGCGTTGGACGACGTAACACCGCCCATGTTGGCCTGCCGCGTCTGTAGCGCGTCCTGCTGTTGCTTGGCGTAGGGCGTGAAACGGTCCGCGAACTTGTTGAAGGACGCATCCTCAATCTTGCTCCGCAGCGCGGTGGGGTCGCTTAACGGGTCCAGCCCGGAGTAGTCAAGATTCTGCTGGATGGCCCCCTTCGCCGCGCCATACTGCGTACTCGGCAGGCCGGACAGATCCAGTTTCTCCATGCCGCCGGTGTCCACTTGGCTCACCATGGGCGGCAGGCCGGTGGTGTCGATGGGCTTGCCCACCGTATTCCATGCGTTGTTGATCGCGGTCGGCGCCAGCCCCAGCAAATCACCTTGGATCTTCTGGCTCGCATCCAAGTTGGCTTGGCTTTGCGGGTTCAGCGTGGTGTCGATGCTGAACTTCGGCGTGCCGTCCGGGTACGTCCCGGTCTGCGTAACCTGTTTGCTGCCCCACGGCGAAGTCTGATTGCCGTTATTGAGCTGCCACTCGGCAATAGCAGTTTCCTTGTTGGCCGCGCCCTGCGCCTGCGCTGCCCCCGCCAGATCGGGTTGAGAACCTTTGCTGTTGCCCATGATTAACCCTTCCAACCGTTGAGGAGCCGACCCATCCATTGCGGATCATTGGTGATCGTTTGATTCTGGTTGCTGTAGGCGGAACCGTTGATCCAGCGGTTCATCGCCATCTGCGCCGGACTGTTCGTCTGTCCCGACGGGTCGTTGTAGGTGTCCTTCTTCCCGCCGTTGAACAGCGCGTCCTTAATCTCGTTCTGATACTTCTGACTCCATTGCTGGTTCGGTCCCGCCGACATATAGGCGTAGGCAGCAGCGGGGTCAGACTTATACAGCTTGGCGAGATAGTCCACCTGTGACCCGTCATTCTTGGTCATCACGGGCGGCGCGACGTAGCCTTCCGGCGCCTTCCAGTTAGCGTCGTAGCCTTCCCAAGTATTCGCGCCGGTAGACAGCGGCGGGCTAAGCTCCGTCCCGTCGATGGTCGGAACCACCGGGGGAGCCGTAACCAGCCCCGCCGCGCGGGCGGCGTCGTACCGAGCCTGACGCGCGGCCTGCTCTGCCGCCTGCTTGGCCGCGGCTGCGGCGGCGTCCGTGTTCACGGCGCCGATAGGGCCGGTCCCGGACGGCGCCGGGGGCGGGGCCAGCGGGCCGCTGCCGGGGGCAAGTTGTCCGGTGTCGGGCGTAGAGCGCAGCAGCCGGTCGCCGGTCATGCCCCAGCCGCCCGCCACCGGCCCGCCGGTCGCGTTGTAATTCGCGGGTGCCTTGTTCAGGTTCGGGCGCATCAGCGCGTTTTGGAACGCGGTGATAAGGCCGGATGTGCCGCCCTGTCCCGGCACGCCGTTGCTGCCCACCAAGGAGGTTCCTGCGCCGGGGTTCACACCCACCGCAGGGACGCCACCTGTGCCTAAAGGAAGTCCCATCAATGCATCCCCTTTCGTGTTGCATAGTCCGGTGCAAGGAACCGGCAGTCCTCACGGTGCATGGCGTAAACCAGCAAGTCCGCCCCACCGGGCGCAGCTTCCCGCAGCGTGGCTTCCAGCTTGAACCCGACGTGTTCGTCGAACGCACGGACGCTTACGTCCCGCGCGGACACCAGCCCGGTGAGCCGACGGACACCCATCTGGTTGAAGGCGTAGTCGAACACCAGCCGCAGGAAGGTCTTGGTGAGCCAACGCTTCGTCGGGACCGCAGCAACGTGGATGTTCATGTTGCTGCCGTTGAAGCTCTCGAACCACACCGCCGCCAGCAACTCTGCGGTGGCCTCGTCCTCTGGACATTCCACCACGGCAAACGCGCGCCCGGTTCCGGGCAGGAAGCCGCCCTCATGGCCGCACCGCTCACGCATGAACGGACCGACGGCATCCTCACAGTTGAGCAGGATGCGCTTCACAGCACACCGCCCTGCTCGTAGACGAAGTCCGTGCTGATCCAGAAGATGTCGAAGTTGGACGCGCATTTAAGGTAGGTGGCCGCGCAGTAGCCAAGCTGGTTCACCGAATACCAGTTGTGCAGATTTTGTAGCCCGCCCACCCAGAAACCTTCGTCCCAGTAGGAGCCGTTCCAGATCGCCCCAAGCTGCTGGGTGGGCGCGGTCGGGTCGCCGGGTATCGGGTCGCTTAACGAGAAGTCAACGGACACGGACACCCGAAGGCCGGGAAAGCCCATCGCGTTGAACACCGGACGCATCAGCGTCCAGCGTTTCTGGAAGGCCGCGTTGCCGAAGAACGAGTATGCCTGCTGGCAGTAGGCATAGATCGGCTCGCCCACCGCAGTCTCGGTTGCGCCGTCGGAGTTGCCATGCCACGCGCGCATCACGGTCCCCAGCTCGGTGCCGAAGTACGGCTCCTCGGCGTACTGCCCCCAGCACACCGCATCGTAGCCGGTGAACTGGCACCATGCGTTCGTGATCTGGTTCATAACGTACTGCGTGTGTGGCTGTCCCACCACCGGCACGTTCAGGATGACAAGCTGGTGCCGGTTCACCACCAACATCTGCCAGCCGAACTCTTTGGCGTAGGCGGTTACGTCGGTGGAAATGCGGAGCTGGATGATGTCCGTGATCGCACCGGACATCAGCACCTTGGTCTGCGACAGGATGTTGGATAGCGGCTGGATACCGTCCTCGCACAGCACCAGCAAATCAGACTCGTATTTTTGCAGGCAGCGCCGGGAGAATGTAGCGCCCACCCGATACACACCGGCCAAGTTGAACAGGTCTACCGTGTCCGGGTCGTACCCGGCGAAGATCGCCACGTCGCCCTGCGAGGACACGAATACCGTGTTCTCCTTCATGCCGCCGCCGGACTCCGTGGCCCATGTCCCGATGGCTTGCAGGAACCCGCCGCGCGGGAATACTTCACCGACACCGAAGCGCGCGACCGCGCCTTGGATCAAGTCCACCGGCAGATACCACGCATCGCCGCTGTCCACTTGGACGAACCATAGACGGCGGTGTGCAATAGCGACGTTGATGAAGGACTCTGCCTTCATGTCGGGGAACTCGGTGGGGAACGTGATGGTAAGCGCCGCCCATACCGTCCCGTTGTAGACTTGCGGCGGGTCCACGCCGTTTACAGCAATGATGAACGAGCCAAACTCGTTCGTCATGTTCGTCCATTGCCAACGGTCGCTGCCGAACGGACCTGCAACCGCGACGCCCACCGGACCGGCAGCGGTAATATCGTAGATGCTGGTCCCGGACGCCGCGAAAAGATGCGTGACGCCGTCCGCCCCGGCGTACGTCATCAGCGTTTCCACCGGGGAGGGCATCCCGGTGGCGTGAACGGAGTAGCCCTTGCGAACACGGACACCGTATTGCTGCGGAAACCAGTTCACCATCTGCACGGCTTGGTCTGGCTTCATCATCGCCAGAGAATCGCGCGCGTTCAGCCCGCCCGTGGGCGCAGCCATGGACTGAACTTGGCTTACGCCCTTGTTGGGGACCGCGTAGCGGGTTACTTTAGGCATTAGCTACTCGGCCACGACCCATCGGGGACGTTGTAGATGGTGATGAGCGGGAACTGTGGTTCGCGGCTAAGCGACAAGATCGGCGCACCGCTATCCTGCGCCAGCGCATCATCCAAGTTGGCTTGGAAGTCTGCCGCGAAGGCGGTGGTGTCGAAGCCCTTGGCTTGGAAGAATCGCAGCTTGACGCCGGACACCATAAGCCGGTCATCGAACACGCAAGTATCCGTGTCCGTGACCGCTTTGGGAATCGGCTCGCCCGCCTCGTCCTCTGCCCACCACTTACCGACGTAGTAGTAGGATAGGTCGAGGTTCGGGCCGGGGACGGAGTCAGCGGACGGGATGGGCCAGATTTCGATGTTGTTGCCAACCAAGCGGAAGCGTTCCCGTGGGCCGGTGGACAGGATGCCCGACTTCAACCATTGCCATTGCTGCGGCGTTTCAGGGCCGATCATGGGCCAGCGGTTCGTCCGGTCCCATTCCGTCTGATTGATAGGGCGCGCGTAGTCCGCCGGGAGCGGGTAGCTGCCCTTTCCGGCTACTGTGGTGATGCTGCCCTCCCGGAACAGCATCCTCCATTGGCGGCGCTTGACCAGCATTTCGCCGGTAGCGTTATACAGCGCCGCCAGTTGAATCGCAGTAAGATCAGCGGCGTTAAGCAGCGCCGATGTCGGCGTCTGCAACCCCATTTCACTTGCTGCGGTTTGGACTATTTGCAGGACTGTGCTGTTGGTCATTCCGCTTCCCGGTTGTCATGGCGTCGAACATCTTTGCCTGCTCTGCAACCTGTGCCGTCAACGCATCAATCTGCGTCTGCAAGGCTTGATTCGCCGCCGCCAGCTTTTGCACATGGGACGTATCCTTAGACAGCGCGACGAAGGCCACCGCCTTGCGCCGCAGATCGTGGAAGCCCATGATTCGCGCGCCGAACACGTCCGCAAGCTCCGCGAGCTGCTCCACCGTATGCACGTTCAGGTGCGCCAGCTCCTCGGCGACGCTGCGCGTAATCGCGGGCCACTCACGGATCGGCATCCCGCTGCACGTCTGTTCCGCGTTGGCTTGGAACTGCGCCCACGCGCGCGGGAAGCGCGTCTTGTGCGTGTTGTCTACCGTGGTGTCGATGACGGTGTTGCGGTCGCCGGGGACGATGATACGGACGAACGGCACCTCGTCGAAGATGGGATGTCCGGCCTCAAGCGTTTTTTCGTCGTTTGGCCGCGCCCCCATGTAGAACTTGACGTACAGGCGCTCGTCGTTCGCTTGCTGGTCCGTGAATGTCTGATCCATTTTGCTCCCTCGCACTCTCTCGTTGTTGAGGACTACTCAAAGCCGTCGGAGAACCCGACGGAAAAGGGCGACCCAGAGGGACCACCCCGCTATATTCTACGCACAGCAAGCCCTCTGCGGAGAAGGGCAGACCATTCGAGTACGAAGCAATGGGCAGCGTGTCCGTGCATTGCAATGCCTGCGTGGCGCCTGTCCCGAACCCAAACGATGCGCGCTTAAAGGACGACGGCGGCGCTGCGATCAGAAGCACGATCTGCAATGCACCCGCAGCCGAGAAGGGGAACCCGTTGGCGAAGGATGCGGGCGCGGTCGCGTTAATTACGGTGACGAGACTGCCGCCCGCGTCGAAGGTAAAGCCGCCCCTGTGCGCCACAGGCAGCACGGGCGCGCTCACGTCCACAACGGCAACCCGCCCGGTCGCGCCGATTCCGTAACCCTGTGAGTACGACATCCACCCTCCTGAAAAAACGGCGGGGGGTCGCTAAACCCCACGCCGAAAGGCACCGCACTCAGGGGATTACGGAGAGGTTACTGCGGCAGCAGAGAACCACGCATAGTCGCCCAGCACCAGTTGGACGCCGGTGTCGTTCGTCCAAGTGTTGCCCGTGGCAGCGGTAGTCGTAACCCCGGCGCTGGTGATGCCGACGGTGCCGGCGATGGCAATCGTCCCAGCCGCGCGGGCGAACTGCATGAGGTTGCGCGGGGCGACGCCGGTGACGGTCGATCCCAACGTGAACGGGGCGGTGACATCACCGGCAGCGCCGGGGGTGACGCCAAAGGGCGGCTTCCAAACTTGGTTGGATACTGCACCAATCAGAGGTGTGACGGCAGGCATGGGTAGTTCTCCTAAATGTGAGGGGGCTGCGCTGCCCCCGAAGGGGCAGCATAGCGAGGGTGTTGGTTACGCGTTCGCCATCACGCCTTGGAACTGGGAGCCGCTCATCGTGAGGTTCCCGGCCCATGCCAAGAGCTGAACCACCGCGTCTTGGTTCACGCTGTACCGCTTGCTCGGGTCCAGCGCGACGAAGTTGCGGTCCCGGTGCGGACGGAAGTGGATGTACTTCGTGTTCAGGAAGTACGCCGCGTTCGTCGGCGCGAAGCCGCCGATACCGCCGTCCAGCACCACGTCGGCGTTCATGTACTGAACGGACGGGAAGCCCAGCCGCGCCATCTTCGATTCGGTGAAACGCTGAATCGTTTGCAGCGATTGCATGAAGATCGCCCAGTACCCGTTGTCCATCATAATGAGGTCGGGGTGGTCGCTGCCACGGACGCACTTCGCGTACAGTCCGTTCATCCGTTCTTGGATGTTGGCGGCGGTCGCAGAAGCCGCGATAGCCGTCTGGTTTTGCCAGAACGTATAGGCTGCGCGGTCGATGCCGCCATACGTCCCGGACGTTGGCACCTTGGCAACCGCAACCAGCAGGCCGGTGATCTGCTTGCCGCCGTCCGCCGTGCCGTCGCTGTAGATGCCAGCGGACACCAGATTCGCCATCGTGGACTCGGCGACCTTAACGCGGGCTTCCATAAGGTCGATGATGGATTCCTTGGAGCTGTTTTGCAGCATTTCGAGGCCGGACATCGTCACAGCCACCGCAGCCTGCTTGATGTCGAACTGGGCCGCGCTGATGACATCCTGCGCGCCGATGGGCAGGGCTTGATAGCCGCTGTACCAGCCTGCGTTGCCGTTCTGCTGGAACGAGAGTTCCTGCATGATGACATTGCCGCCCGAGAACGGACGGACGTTGCCCTGCTCGCGCAGGCGCATGAGGATGGCGTTGTTCTTGGTGACGTTGTCGGCGACGATGCCGGTGCGCGACTGAATGGTTGTTGCAACCACGTCGCTGATTGCAGGGTTTGCAAACGACATAAAACCTCCTAGCAAGGAAAAAACGGAAAGGTACGTTCCGCCTTTTACGCTGGATCGCGCACGCCGCGCGATTGCTAGGACAGGCTGGCCGGTTGCTCTCTCGCCCGGTGTCGTTCCTAAGAAGGCTTGCAGGAGGGATATTCCCCCCTGCAATTCATGCTGTCAAGCGTTTATAGCTGCACGTTCGCCATCTGGGCGGCAATCGTGTCCCGTAGGCTGCTATGGCTGTCCTTGGACGGCGCAGCCGCTCCGCTCGGGGAGCCGCTGACGGACATGGACGCCACCGCCGCCTTGCGCTGTGCCGCCTCTCGGGCCTGCATTTCCCGGCCCATCAGCTCTTGCCGCACTTCCGGGTGCATCCCCAGCGCCATCTGGTAGGCGGTAGAGAGATCCTGCGCCACCCCGGCGGTGATGAGGTTGCCCATGATGCCACGGACGGTCCCGAAGAACTCGTTGCGAGGGTCGTTGGCGAAGGCGTCGAACTGCTGCCGGACTTGGTTCTCCTCCGCGACGCGGTTGATCGTCTGCCCGTACATCTTTTCGGTGGAAAGCGCCTGCGCCTCGGCCTGCGCCTGCGCGAGGGCCGGGTTGTATTCGGATCCAAGATCGACACCGTACTGCTGGGCCAGCGACATGATGATGGCCTTGCGGTATTCGGTGCCGCCGGTACGCAGCGCGTGGGCCGTTTGCAGCAAGGTCCGCATAGCCGTAATCGGCGTGGCACCTTCCGCCTGCAACACCTCGGCGTAGGGCGCGAACTCACCAAGGACAGCCTCGGCGACGTTGCCGCGCTGGGCTACCTTCTGGAAGCCTTGTTGCAGCTCGCCCTCCCGCTGGTGCAGATAGCCACGGACCTCGGGCGGCACCTTCTCCCAATGCGTCCGTTGCTCGACCGCCCATGACTGCGGCGCCTCGGTAAAGGG
>Ga0315276_10005258_pt1 | contig 11933 bp, 14 predicted proteins | sample YL17G05_0_MG_FD_204542 | JGI IMG/M metagenome (GOLD analysis project Ga0315276, IMG submission 204542) | Sediment microbial communities from Yellowstone Lake, YNP, Wyoming, USA - YL17G05_0 | ecosystem: Environmental > Aquatic > Freshwater > Lake > Sediment | place: USA: Wyoming | collected... | reverse complement strand
ATTCGCATGATCGCGATAATGAAGAAGAGTGCGAAGGCGATCATCGGTATGGTTGGGGGGGCGGGGGGGGGGGGGGGGGGGGGGGGGGGGGGGGGGGGGGGGGGGGGGGGGGGGGGGTGGGGGGGGGGGCGGGGGGGGGGGGGGGGGGGGGGGGGGGGCCCCCGGCCCCGGCCCCCCCCCCCCCCCCACCCCACCCATTCCCGACCCATCCCCCACCGGGCCCCGGCGTGAAGATGGGGGTGTAGCCCGGGTGCGGGCGCCCGCTGCCGGGCACCCAGGCCGCGGGGCCCGCCCCCGGCGGCGGCGGCTCGTCCGGCGGCGGCAGCACAGGCGGCGGCGGGTGGTGGTGAGAGGGCGGAGGAAGGAGGCGCGGCTGTTGGTATTGCGCGGCAGGCGCAGCAGGCACCGGCGGCACGCCTCCCCCGCCATCATCCTCTACATACTTGGCGCTCTTCCCGGGCGGGGGCGCGCCGGACGGGTTGAGGGTGGGGTGGTAGTAAACGGAGCGCAAAGGGTGGCCACCGCCACCGCCACCGCCGCCAGGCCCCTGGCGGACGGCCGCCCCCGACGCCAGGCCCGCCCGCAGGGCCGCCGCCGCGTCGTCGGGCGAGGCGAAATCGACAGCAGCCGCACAGCCGGCCGACGACCCGCTCGGCCCCACGCCCGCCCCCCCCCCGTCCGCGCGCTGCTTGCGCACGGACGCCTCCAGCGCGGCGGTCAGGGCCTTGCGCTGGGCGCGCGTGCCCGCGTTGGGCCCGCCGCGCTCCTCCTCCTCATCCAGCACCGCCTGCAGGCGCGCCCGCAGTTCGGCCGGGTTGTCGACAGCCAGGCGGGCGGCCTGCCTCGCCAGGGACCGGTCCTTTTTGTTTTTGGCGACCTCCTTGGCCCGGGCGGCTTTGTGGAAAGCTTCCGCCGGGTTGGCGCCTCCCTTGCCCTTCACCATCTCTCAAGCACGACGCGAATTTGTGCCCCGCTCCCTTTTTTCCAGTGAGACCCTGGCCTCTGTGCGCTGCGCACCGCCCCGGCGCTGTATGAGGAGCGGTCCGTTAGCCAGGCGTGGGGCGTGTGCGGGCGTGTGAGGTGCGCGTGGGTCGTGAGGAGAGAGCCCAGGCACGCTCCGGCGGGCGGCGGCGAAAAAAAGTTTGTGCTCTCTTTTCGACCTGCACCCATCACCAACACACGTGCGCACGCACACGTACACACACGCACACGCACACAAGCACACACGCACACACGCACACAAGCACACAAGCACACAAGCACACAAGCACACAAGCACACAAGCACCATGCCCAAGTCCCGCCGCCCCCCACGCCCCCCCAACCGGGCGACTTGGGGCGCCCTGGTCCGGTGAGGAGAGAGAGATGAATGGGGAAAGGGTGTCTTTTCAACCCCCTCTCACGGCCTCTCTCTCTCCATCCTCTCAACCCTCAGCTTCGCCAGCCCCCTGGACTGGGCCATCCTGGTGGTCGGAGCCTTGGCCTCGGGTGCCAACGGTAAAAGAAAAGGATGGGGTGGAGTGCGAAGAGGAGAGGAGAGGAGGAGAGGGGGTGGCTCTTCTCTCGTCTCCTCCAGGCGAAGGGGCACGCTCTCTTCCTCAACCTCTCCTCCTCTTTTTCTCTCTCTTTTGTCCAGGCGCTTTCATGCCCGCCTTCTCCATCGTGCTCGGCCGGGTCATGGACACTGTCGGCGACCCGGCTTCTGGCGGCCTGCCCGCCCTTGACAAGGCGGCCTTGTGGTTCCTCTACCTGGGCGCTGCCGCGGGCGTGGCCGCGCTGTGCGAGGCGGCCGCATGGGGGTGTGCAGGCGTGCGGGCGGGGCGGGCGGCCCGGGTCCATTTCTTGGAGGCCGCCCTGGCCAAACCCATGGCATTTCATGAGGGCGTCGCCAGTGGTGCTGGGGACCTTCTTCCTGCTAAGAGTGGTGGGGGCAGCAAGGCGGTCGTTGCCGTCACTGCGTCCGCGGCCACCCTGGTCACTGCCGCAACCGCGCCCGCGCCGGCTGCTGCTACCGCCGCTGCCTCAGCCGCGCCCGCCACTGTATCCGTCTGCCTGATGCGGGCGCTGGAGGATGATGCGGAGGCGGTGCGGCGGACGCTGGCAGTGGATTGCGGGCCCTTTGTGAACCAGGTCGCCAAGGTGGTGGCGGGGCTGGCAGTCGGTGCGTTGAGGAATGAATGATGGGAGAGGAGGTAAGGTGGGGCGCGAACCATAAACAACTCACTCTCCTCTCTACCACGCAGCCTTCTGGCGGGGCTGGGACGTCACCCTCGTCCTGCTGGCCGTGTCTCCAGTTATTGCCGGTGAGTTTTTTAAATGAAGAGAAAGAAAGCTCTTCTGCGCTCACTGCGCTCGCTGAGCACTGACCTTTTCTCTCTATCCAGCTGCCAATGCCGCCCTCGCCGGCCGGGTGAAGGCGACCGCCGCCGCCCGGGTGGGCGCGGCGTCGGGATACGCCTCCCTGGCTACGGAAGCCTTGGCGGGCGTGCGCACCCTGTACGCGCTCAACCTGCAAGGGCCGACGCAGGACCGGTTTGGCAAGGTGAATGGAGAGAGAGAAAATGGAGAGCGAAGATGGAGTGAGACTAAGAAAAAAAAACTGCACTTAAACCCCGGCTCTCCCTTTCTAGCTCCTCATCGACACCCGCACCCTGGGCACCCACGCCGGCTTTCTACGCGGTCTCGGTGCCGGCATGACAAATGCGGCCTCCCTGGCCGGCTACGCGGCGGCGCTGGCGTACGGTGGCGTGCGTGTGCGGGCGGGCGCGTATACAGGCGGGTCCGTTGTCAACGTCCTGTTCGCGGCCATGAGCGCGGGCTTTGCCCTAGCCCAGGTCGTCCCCGCCGCGGGGGCGATTGGGCTGGGCGCCGCCGCGGCGGGGCGCATGCTGGACGTGGTTGACGGGTATGAAAGAGAGAGCGGAGAATCAAAAGGTGGCCACCATCCGCGCGAGCGTCTCAACCTGCACCCTCATTTCTCTCTCTTCATCAGAATTCCGCCACAGACCCGCACGGGGGACATCCCGCCCACCCCGCCCGCGGGTGCTCTGGCCCTTGACAGTGTGACCTTTGCATACCCCTCCCGCCCGGACACGCCCATCTTAAAGGGCATCTCTTTCTCGATTCCGGCGGGCTGGGCGGTCGCCTTTGTCGGCGGGTCTGGGTCGGGCAAGTCCACCATCCTCCAGCTCCTCCAACGCTTCCACACGCCGTCGTCCGGGTGCGTCACCCTGGACGGCACCGACATTGGTGCCTTGGACCTGGACTGGTACCGGTCCCACATGGCGGTCGTTTCCCAGGACCCGGCCCTGTTTGCGCTGACTATTGAACAAAACATCCGGGCGGGCCGCCCGGATGCGCCGTACGCGGCCGTCGTGGACGCCGCCAAGGCCGCTGCCGCCCATGACTTCATCTCTGCCCTACCCCAGGGGTATCAGACCCGGCTGGGTGACCGCGGGGCAGGCCTATCGGGCGGCCAGCGCCAGCGCTTAGCCATCGCCCGGGCTGTCCTGCGCGATGCGCGCGTGTTGCTCCTGGACGAGGCGACGTCGGCCTTGGACAACGAGAGCGAGCACGTCGTTCAGGGGGCACTGGAAAACATGATGTACGTGAGAGGGAGAGAATAGTGGCGAGAGAAGAGTCGAAAGTGCGCAAATTCTTATTTCAAAACGCCCTTCTTTCTCCAGGTACGGCCGGACCTCCATCATCGTCGCGCACCGCCTGTCCTCCATCATCAACGTCGACGTCATCGCCGTCCTCAAGCACGGCGTCGTCGTGGAGACGGGGACCCATGCAGAGCTGGTGGACGCGGGCGGGGAGTATGCGGGCCTGGCGGCCCTGCAAGCGTCCCGGCCGGCGGACACGTTCATCAACGAGGGGGCGCCCCTGAGCGAGGATGGGGAGGGCGGGGGTGGGGATGAGGAAGGGGGTGGCGGCGGGCGCCGCCCGTCCCCGCGCCGGTCCGGCCGGGCCTCCGTCGCGGCCCGCCTGATCTCCATCGTCGGCCGTGGTGACGCCAGCAAGGGGCGTGGCAAGGCCTTGGCGGCCTTGGCCCGCCCGGCGGCGGCTCCCGCACTCGCCGCCTCGCTCGCGGCAGCTGGGATTGGGACCCAGGTCCCGCTCTTCGCGCTGTGCCTGTCCTCCGTCATCGCCGCCTTCTACGAGCCCGACCCGGCGGTCATGATGCGGCGCGTCGCCAAGTGGTGCGGCGTCTTTGTGGGGCTGGGTGGCATCGCCCTGGTCACCAACACGGTGCGGTGGGTGGGCGCGGCGGCCGCAGGCGAGCTGGTCGGGAGCGCGCTGCGGGCGCGCCTCTTCTCGGCTTACACCTCCCTAGGCATCAGCTGGCACGACGTCGACGGCCACTCCGCGTCCGCCCTGGTGGGAATGCTGGTCGGAGATGTGGGCGTGGTGACGATCGCGCTGGTGGAGCAGGTGCCGCTGCTGCCGCAGGTAAAAAAAAGAATGGAGGACTGGGTAAAGAGAAATGAGCTCTGGTCTTTCTCGCTCATTTTTTTTTCTCTCTCTTTTTCACAGACCCTTGCCATCATGGTCATCTCCTTTGCCCTGGCCCTCCAGGCCGGTCCCCGCATGGCCCTGGTCGTCACCTCCGCCATGCCCCTGGTTGCCCTGGGCATGGCCGCCCAGGGCTGGGCGGCCTCTCGCACGGCGGGCGTGGTCGCCGCGCACACGGCCTTGGCTCAAACCGTAGCTGACCAGGCCCTCCGCGGTGTGCGCACCATCGCCGCCTACGGCCTGGAAGCCGACGCGGTGTGGGCGTACGAGCTGATGCTCGCCCCCGGCGCCCGGGCTGCAATGGCTGGGGCGGTCGCGGTCGGCCTGGGCGCGGGCACGGCGCAAGCGGCGCTGAACGCCATGTTCTCCCTCGCCTTTTGGTACGGCGGGCGCCAGGTTGCAGGCGGGAAGCTAGGCTTTGACGGCATGATGCGCGTCTTCTTCACGGTCGTCCTGGCCGCCAATGCCTTAGCCGATGTCCAGAGCATTGTCCCTGCCCTAGGCCGGGCGGCGGATGCGGTGGACCGGGCGTTCGAGGCGATCGAGGCGGCCTCCCCCATCGAGCGGGGCGAGGCGGAGCCTGCCAAAAAAAAATGTGGGGGTGGAGGTCGGGGCGGGGCGGCCGCCGCCGCCCCGACGCCCAAGCCTATCCGCTTTCCTTCCGTCGCGGGCGAGGTTCGCCTGGATCAGGTTGCCTTTGCGTATCCGACCCGACCCGGCCACCCGGTCTTCCGGGACTTCTCCTTGACGGTCCCGCCCGGCAGCACGACCGCGCTGGTCGGGCCGAGCGGGTGCGGCAAGTCGACAGTCATCGGCCTGGTCGCCCGTTTTTACGACCCTTCCCGCGGCCGGGTCCTCCTGGATGGGGTGGATATCAAGGGCCTAGACCTGGCCTGGTACCGGGGGCAGGTGGCCCTCGTGGCACAAGAGCCGATCCTGTTCACGGGCACGGTCCGGGAGAATGTGAGGAAGATGGGTTAAGAAAAATGCGAGAGAGAGAGAAAAACCGCAGCACGCAACTCAGACGTCACACCCCTCCTCTCTCCACTCTCACAGCTCTCCTATGGCAAGCCTGGCGCGACGGATGAGGAGATAAAGGCCGCCGCCCTCGCTGCCAACGCCCTGGGCTTTATAAATGACCTGGCGGTCGGGCTGGACACCCTGATCGGGGCCGCCCAGGGAGCGGTCCAGTTGTCGGGCGGCCAGCGCCAGCGCTTGGCCATCGCCCGGGCGGCCCTGCAGCCCGCCCGCGTCCTCCTCCTCGATGAGGCGACGGCAGCCCTGGATGCGGCGTCGGAGGCTAAAGTTGCGGCCGGCCTGGCAGCCCTGCGATCGGGGCGGACGTCCATCATCGTCGCCCACCGCCTGCGCACGGTGCGGGACGCCAATACGATCGCGGTCGTGGCCGGCGGGGCCGTGGTCGAGGCGGGCGGGCACGAGGCGTTGATGGGAAAAAAGGGGGCGTACTACCAGCTAGTCAACTCGCAGGTTTTGTGAGATGGATGGATGGAGGGTGTTGGGCGTAGAAAAGTTGACGGAGAGCCTCGTGAGCGGAGCAAGCAAGAGCGAAAAAAGAATCACTCTCATCAAAGGGTATGCACGCCCTCCCACACGCGCCTGGATTGAGAGCGCACGCGCAACATACACAGAGCGCATCTTATCCCACACCATGGCCACCATCACCGCCGACTTGCGCCCCGGCAAGAAAATGCTGGTCTTCGGCCTACCCTGGTCGGCGGCAGCCGTGGCCCGCCCGGCCTGGCAGGCCTCGTTTACATCCACCTCAGTGTGGCGCTGCCTCGCCGGCCTGCCCTCCTCCTCCCACCCCACCACCTTATCCCGCCGTGCTGCTGCCTTCGCCTCCTGGGCGCGCCCGGGCGAGGAATTGCTGCTCCTTGGCCAACCCTGGTCGGCGGCAGCCGCAGCCCGCCAGGCTGGGCGGGCCTCGTTTACATCCACCTCTGTGTGGCGCTGCCTCGCCGGCTAGTCCGCCTTCTCCCACCCCACCACCTCCCGCAGTGCTGCTGCCTTCGCCTCCTGGGCGCGCCCGGGCGAGGAAATGCTGTTCCTAGGCCAACCCTGGTCGGCGGCAGCCGCGGCCCGCCCAGCCTGGCGGGCCTCGTTCACGTCCACCTCTGCGTGGCCTCGCCGGCCCGCCCGCCTCCTCCTCCCATCCCACCACTTGGGCACGCCAGGCGGGTCTCCGGGGACTCCCTTTTCTCCAAGGAGACATCGACCCGCAGGTCGCGCTTACAGCCAAATCGGCTTGAACGTTGCCGTCTTCGCCGCCTGGCAGCAGCCCGGGATGTGGGCGACCCTGGGGACGCACGCGGTCGTCTCTCCAGGCGCGCTGCGCGACGGGCGGGTGTGGACGCTCATCACCTCGGCCTTCTCCCATTAACGCCCGGGACACCTACTGAGCAACATGTTAGCGCTAGATGCCTTTGGCGGGTCGGTCGCGCGCACCTAGGGCGGGCACCGCCTGGTCGGCCTGTACCTGGCGGCGAGCGCGGCGGGGAGCGCTGCCCACGTGACCGCGGGCGCGGTCGCGTGCGCGCGGGCCCACCCCACGCGCGACCGCCTGCGTGCCGCCTGCATCTCCCTCTTTCCGGGAGCTCTGGGATCTAGCGGGGCCGTCAACGGCGTGCTCGCCCTGTTCGCCCTGGCCAACCCGCAGGCGACCGTGCTCGTGTACGGCATCCTCCCCGTCCCGGCCTTCATCCTGGGCGGCCTGTCCGTGCTGCAAGACCTGCGCGGCGTGAGCGGTGGAGGGGAAGGGGGGTGCAGGGGGCGGGGGGGGCGCGTATTGGGGGCACCTGGGGGGCACGGCGGTCGGGGCGGTGGTGTGGGTGTGGAAGGTGAGGCGGGGGCGTTGGTGAGAAGCGTGGTTTGGCTGCAGGGCATATTCATATTTTCATTTCTCTTTTGTTGTTCACGCCGCCGCCGCCGCTTAGACGCATCCGCCCTGGCTGTCACCCCCGCCATCTCCCGCTTCTATTCGGAGGGTCGGTGAGTGCGCGGAACAGAGTGGGGCCTCGTTTTTATTTTGGCACGTGAATGAGAAAAGAGGTCGTGAAAAGAGGTCGGCAAGGGGTGTGCAAGAAAAAAAGAAACCTACACTCACACGCACGTTTATCACGCACGGCTCACATCATCAAGCCACCAAGTACCAGCAGCACAAACGCACCCGTTCTCTCTCAAATCACCAAAAACATGCCCCCTCGCCACGCCGGCCGGGCCCGGATAGCCGCCATCTCCCTGATGGTCGCAACCGCTCTGCTCCTCCTCCTCGCCACTCCCACCACCGCCGCCCTTCCCGCCTCCTCGTCCGTCCGCGTCCTGGCCGTCCCACTCGTCGCCGCCCGGTCTCACCTGTTTGTCATGTGGGCGGTAGTGGAGGAACTGGCGGCACGGGGGAATGAGGTGGCGGTGAGTGAAGACAGAAGACAATGATGAGGTTAGGATGGGGCACCCCGGACGCTGCGAGCAGGCACCTCTCTTCTCAACCTCTCGGCCTCTCTCTTTTCCAGCTCCTCATCGTCGAGCCGGACGTCCCTGTCGCCGCGTCACTCCTCGCCAAAGCCCCACCCTACGCGGCTTCCCGCATAAGCTTAGTACCCTATTCGGACGCGGCCCCGCCCGGATGGTGGGGCGCCTACCTGACAGCCCAGGCGGGGGCGGGCTCAGCGCCCGCAGTCGGGACGGGGCACGTCCGGGCCTGGGTGGCTCAGACCGACGTCCTCCTGTCCGATGAAACTCTAGTGGACGCCCTCCGCGCCTGGGGGCCGCACTCCGTGCTGGGCGATGTGGCCTTTCTTGCGACCACGGGCCTGGCCGCCACGCTGGGGCTCCCCTTCGCCACGCTCTCCTGCACTGGGCCGGTCGACCCGCTCCACGCTGACCTGCTGGGCCTGCAGAACGACCTGCGGACGACCCCGCAATTCGGGACGGGGCTGGCGGTGCCGCTTGGGTGGGAAGGAACAGCAGTCAATGTGGCGGCCTGGGCGGCGGGGAAGGCGTTCTTTCGCTACGTGTGGCACACCATTTGGCAGCCCGTGGCGTGAGTTGTTTTAAATAGAGATGGATGGATGGATGGATGGATGGATGGGCTTGCTCTTTCACACTGTGCACACCTCACACCTCTCATTAAATCACAGGCTTAAGCACCGGATCCCGCTCTTGGGCTCCATCGCCTCAGCCCCGCAAGAACTGCTCCATCTATACAGCGGCGACTTTGCGCTAGAATGGTGAATGAAAAATTAAATGGAGTGAGAGAAAAATGGAGATAAGGTGAAGGAACGCTCACTCTCTCCCACACCACCCCCACTACCACAGGATCCGCGCCGTGCCGGACAAGGTTCGCTTTGTCGGACCCATCCTGGCTGGGAATACGAGCGAGCTCATCCCGGCGGATCTGCAGGCAAGAGAAGAGGAGAGAAAAAGCCAACCACCCTCTCTCCCTCCAGCGCCACCCCACCTCAACCTCATTCTTCTCTCTCCTTGTCTCTCAGTCCGTCCTGGATGCCACGCCCGACGGTATCATCCTAGTCTCCTTTGGCACATCTTTGAGCCTAGGTAAGAGGAGGGAAAAGGAAAGAAAGAGAGACTCCAAAAAAAAACGCACCAGTTTTTAACCCCCCAGACTCCCTCTTGTCCTTTTTTTGTCAAAAGATCCTTCCATCTACCGCACCATCGCGGCCGGCCTGGCCGCCCTGACCCCACCCGTCCACGTCATCTGGAAGTTGGGGCCCTCGGAGCTCAGTGGAGCCGATCCAGCGTCTATCCTGGGCTTCAACACCCCTGGCCTTCCCACTCACATCCACCTCACGCCCTGGGTCCCGCAAAACGCGCTGCTCCAGACCGGCCGGGTGGCGGCCTTCCTCACCCACGGCGGCCTGAACTCGGTGTACGAGGCCGCTTACCATGGCGTACCCTTGGCAGGTTTGCCCTTCTTTGGGGACGCCGCAGACAATATCGCGAAGGCCGTCTCCCGGCGCATGGGGCTGAGCCTGGGCAAGCCGGCCGACCTGACGCCCGGGCGGGTCGCGGGCGGCCTGGCCGCTCTCCTCGCCGACCCGGCCTACCGCGCCGCCGCCGCGGACGTCTCGCACCGCCTGCGGTGGCGACCGGGCGGGCCGGCCCGGAGTGTGGCGGCCGATGCTGTCCAGCGGGCGACGCAGGACTGGTGGGCGGTGAAGGCGGTGGAGGAGGAGATAGAGATGATGATGGGTGGGCCCGGGTGGAGCGCGAGCTAAAAATTTTGGGTGGATGGGGGAAAAAAAAAAAAACGTTCCTCTCCCCCTCTCTCTCCTCTCTTACGGCCCCTCCTCAATCACACGACATCGATGCGTGTGGGAGACCAAGGGTTAGCACGACGCGCTCTCTCCCAGCCAAACATTCTCATATGAAAAGCTGAGGGTTTCTCTTCTCTCCCCCATTGTTTTTTTTCACCGCTCGGTCTCGGTCGGCCGGTTGCCGCCCTCCCAGCTCCGCCCGTCCTTCCACTGCTTGTCATAAAAAGTTGCCTCGTCCAGCAGGCCCTTGAAGGTGGCGGGCGCGGAGGAGGACCGGAAGAGGAGGACGGCGAAGACGCACGCATGCAGGGCGAGCTTGCCCAGGAAGGAGTTCTGCTGGTCCGCGATGCCGACGCCCGACAGGGAGTCCACAAAGAAGGCCAGCACGTAACCCAGCATGGCGGCCCGGCCGTTGAGCTTCTCGGCCTCCGGCAGGTGGAACCGGCGCACCCAGGCCCACCAGGGGATCTCGGAGGTGTCGAAAAAGACGGGGTCCTCGTTGGTAGACGGGATGGGCGTCTCCTCCAGCAGCTTGCGCCGCGCCATCTCCGCATCGATGACCGCATCCCAGTCCGTAGTGCCGTCGGCGCCCGCGAACTTGGAGAGCGTCCACCGGCCGGCCGCCCAGCGGGAGTCGAGGAAGCGGCCGTCCACGATCTGCATGGTGGGGCCGGCCGCGGCCGCGGCGGCGAGGGCGGCGGACCGGGCGGCGGCGCCGGCGTCCTGAGGGGGTGATGAAAAGGAGATGCAAGGGGGAGAGAGAGAAAGAAAGGGAGAGAGAAAGGGGTAAGCAGTGTGTGCGGGGGTGCGTGAGAAAGGGCGGAGAGGCGGTGGCGGCGGGCGGGGAGAGTCAGGGTCGGCCCGACCCTATCCGGCCGCCGGCACCCCGACGCCCCGCCGTCGCCGCCGCTCTCTCTCCCCCGTGTGCTACTGCCCGTCCAGTCCCATTCTTCCACCTGTTTCTCTCTCACCTTGCCGGCCGCTGCCTCGCCGGAGAGGGTGCCCCCCCGCTCCAGCGGGGACAGCTTTTTCTGTGCGGGGAGGAGGGGCATTGAGAGAGAGGGTTGAGCGCGGTTGGGAAAAGAAAAGAAAAAAAAGGCGACGGCCGCGCAACCGACGACTCAGATGTGGGCGCCGATGCGGGCAGGGACGCCCTTGTTTGCCACCCTTCCACCCTGCGATGCTAGATGCGGGCCATAGTCGGTGGCTCCAGCCAAGAGAGCGTCGAGTCAGAAGGCCCGCCCCTAAGGGCGCGCCGCGGTGAAACAGGCCGCCCGGCCGCCGCGGGGGGAGCACAGGGTCTTTTTCCTTTGCGTGCCGGCCCCGGGCGCTGTGTGTGCCTGTTCACTCTCTCCAACCACGCTCCACATACACGCACCTCGGCCGTGGCGGATGTGCCGGCGTCAGCGCGGACGGTGACGGCACTTAGGTGATGGAGGGAGAGGGAAAGGAAAAGAGAGCGTGTTAGAGAGAACGGCATGCACCCACACACCCCGACGACTCTCTCTCTTCCCCTTTCGTCTCTCTCCCCGCGCGCCTCCCACGCGGCCCTCCTCTCTCACTCACCGGCGCGCCGCGGCACGGCGGGTGGTCGCCACGCCGGCAGTGATCGGGCGGGACAGGGAGGTGGCCAGGGCGAACGCCATGATGCTTTAGTTGGACGGAAGAACAAAAGGAAATGGAGGAAGTGGGAAATCATCGACCGCATCGATTTTCATTTCTCATTATCTAGCCGCATCTCGCTGCGGAGCCATGCACCTCACGCCCACCCCCCGCCCCGGGCCCCGCGCCCGGGCCACCCACCCCTCCCAGCCCTTACCCAGCCTCCCACCGACACGCCCGCGCCGCGCCCCCCTACCCTGCGCCGCGGAAGCTCCCGCCCGGTCAAGCGCGCCTTCATCGTTGCCCCTGCCGCCGCCAGCGGCCGCCGCTGTCGCTCCCGTCACCGATGACTCCGTGCCGGAGGGCCACAAGGGCTTGCACGCCTCCCTGTATGGCGAGGGCGGGGCGGTCGAAGCGCATGGCGTGGCCGGCCAGACGGAGGCGGTGTACGAGGTCGTGCCGGTGCGTTGGAAATAAGAGAGAGGGGAAAACTGGTGCTGCGCTGCAACGACCCCCACCCACC
>Ga0315276_10005255_pt1 | contig 11935 bp, 16 predicted proteins | sample YL17G05_0_MG_FD_204542 | JGI IMG/M metagenome (GOLD analysis project Ga0315276, IMG submission 204542) | Sediment microbial communities from Yellowstone Lake, YNP, Wyoming, USA - YL17G05_0 | ecosystem: Environmental > Aquatic > Freshwater > Lake > Sediment | place: USA: Wyoming | collected... | reverse complement strand
GATGCCGACCGGCAGCAGGTTTCCTTTGAGCAATGCCTTGCCTATGAGCCGTTTCTTGACATACTGGTCGAAGCCGACAGAATACCTGACCGGCTCCTGGGGTGCGAGCACAACCCTTTTCGCGACCTTAGTCTGGATGGCCTCCATCCTGACCTTCTCGCCGAGGCCGATGCCCACATTCTGGCGCAGGATGCCGTCCATCCTTATCATGTCCAGGCCTTCATCGTCGGGATGGGCCTGCCACACGATGGCCAGGGCTGACTTCTTGCCAGTGAGCTTTATGATGTCCCCTGTGGAGACGCCCAGCTGGCTCTTGGCCTTGGAATCTATCCTGGCGATGCCCCTGCCTATATCATTCTGGAAGGCCTCTGAGACCTTAAGCGTCATAGCTGGCATATGCTACCCCCTGACCGTTATCTGGCCGTTCTTCTCTTCTATCTTGACGGCTATCCTTGTATTTAATAGCGAGTCTTTTTTAAGGCCAACGACGGTGGAGAGCGCGATGTCGTCAGCCACCCTGATGTCCAGGAAACGCAGCGCGTTCTCGCGGTCCAGCGTGACCGACCTGCCGCCAACATCCACCTTCAGCGTCTCGTTTTCGCATCCGAGCTCCATTATCTCCCCGAGCAGCATCTCACCTGCCCTCCTGGTCAGCAGGCGCGCAGATGCGCCTATCTCTATGTTGCCGTTGGAGACCTGTCCGCCTTCCACCACTATCTCGTCGCCGGTCCTCAGCCTCTCGCCCCGGGCTGCGCCATCCGTGATGATGCATCTCCTCTCGTGCTTGCCGTCAGACAGCACGAACGCGAATCCCCTGGACTGGCTGCCTTCCTTCAAGAAGGTGTCATAGCCCTCTATGGCCGAGACGGCCCCCCTGAGGTGCACGGTCTCACCGTCCTTCAGCTCTGCGAGCCCTGAGAATGCGGCCTTTTTCGTGACCTCCATCGTGCCGCCATAACCCAGGTGGAGCTCCCCGCCCTTCTCATAGGCGCCCTTCACCCTTATCTCGTCCATGGCGCGCAGGCCCTTGGCCAGTTCCACGTCAGCATTCCAGAGCACAAGCGGTTTTCCGCTCTCAGTGCTCTCGTCAACGACCTCCACGACACGGGATTTCTTTCCTGAGGAATAGGTGGCCATGGGCCAGACTTTCCTGACAGCCGCAGAGAACCCGAACCTCTTCGCGCCCTTGGGTATATCCGCCAGCGTGTAGTCTCTCTCTTCCTCCTTGAGCAGGCCTTTCTCCTTGGCTATGAGCTTCAGGGCGACATCCCGCGTGAGCAGGCCATGGAACGATTCTATCTTTGCCGAGAGGGCGGCCTCGAGCTCGTCCGCAGTCATGGTTTTGAGAAGTTCCACCTCTGCATCCATGGGGCTCTTTCTCTCGCAAACGATTTAAACGTCTTAGTTGCCAATCCAATCCATGCACGCGATGTCGGCCCTCGAATATTCATCCATAATCGGCGAGTTGCGCCCCGTCATCGGCAAGCATTTCGACCGCATCAGGAAGCTCGGCGAAAAGACCTACCGCATGAGGATTGGCAGCATCGAAATACTCTGCGAGCTGGGCGTGAGGATGCACGCGACAAGATACCTGGAGGAAGGCCAGGAAGCCGACAAGTTCGCAGAAAAGCTCAGCAAGGAGCTGGACAACGCGAGGCTGCTCGCAGTGGAGCAAATCAACAACGACCGCATAATCTCATTCGTGTTCGACCGCGGCTCGCTCATCTTCGAGATGTTCGGCAAAGGCAACGCCATCCTCGTCCGCGATGGCAAGACCGTCTGCGCCCACAGCTACGAGTCCTGGTCCGACCGCGAGATAAAGGTGGGCAGCTTATACAAACCGCCTAAGACCATGCCGCTGGAGACGTTCGAACCCACAGATAAATACATCATCGTATCGCTCATGAGGCTGCCGCTGGGCAAGCAGTACGCGCTCGAGGCCCTCGCGAGGGCCGGCATAGATGAGAAGAAGCCGGGCGACAAACTCACAAAAGAGGAGCTCGCCAAACTCGAGCGAGCGATATCCGATATCAAAAAGGACGTGAAACCGCTCGCCTTTTACGATAAGGGGAAGGTTGTCGATTTCGCGCTGGCGCCGTTCTCGGCATACAAATCGCTTGAGAGCAAGGCGTTCATGAGCCTGAGCGAGGCAGCGGACGAGTACTATGCCAACGCCGAGCAGCCGGATCCGCGGCTGGAGAAGCTGCTCGGGCGCCTTGAGAAGCAGAAGGAACGGTTGGCCGAGCTGAAAAACGAAGAACATGAGAACAAGGCCAGGGGCGACCTCATCTACGCCCGCTATGCCGAGGTGGAGCAAGCCATCGCGATGGCGAAGTCTGGGAAATCAGGGAAAATGAACAAGAAAGAGAGAACCGTGGAGCTAGAGCTCTAGTAGTAGGACTTGTTGGTTATCAGGTGCGGTTGGAGGAGCGTGATTGCCCTCTTCGGTTTGTCCACGGTTATGGAATAGACCAGCTCGTGGTTGTCCTTGGCCAGCACCTGGACATTGCTCACCTTAAGGCCGTCGTCAGTGAGCTGTTTCGTTATCTTATTGAGTTCCTTGTCGCTTAACCTGATGACGACCGAGTTCAGGTCCTCCACATGGTAGCCCCCGGCCTCCACGATAGCCTTGCCCTTGGCAGGGTCTGAGACTTCGAGCGATATGACCGCCTTGCCGGACATGACGTCTACGAATATGGTCTCTATGTTTATCTTGGCCTTGGCCAGCAAATAAGATATGTCCGCGAGCAGACCGACCTTGTCATCAGCCGAGATGATTATGGTTTTCACAACTCCACACCTCAATATTATATCTTGTAAATCTGGATATAAGGTATCTTGTTTATATACATAACGTCTCCCTTGGAGACCAACCTCATAGACACAGCCACATCCACCGCTTCCTTGCCCACAAGGTTCGCAGAAGAGAACGTGCTTAGGGCCTGCCGCAGCTCATTATCCCCTGCCTTAGCTCCCACATAAAAGCCCCGGTAGCGGTCCAGGTCCAGGTACGCGTTCTTATCCTCCAACACCCTGCCTATGAGCTCCTCATCGCATGCGGCCACTATCCGGCCTTTTGGCGTGTCATGGATCTTAAGGTACATACCTCTCCCGCTTCCCATATCTCCGTCCGGTTTTTAATCCGCATCGCCCCAGTTCGCTCATGCTAGACAGGCTCAATCCCGAATCCATTGCCGACAACGGCATCCTTGTGCTGCTGGCATTGGCCATCCTTTTCGTCTATTCGTTTTTCGTCGAGCCCGGTCTGCTGACAGTCAGGCACCTGGAGATAAAAAACACGGGCGTCCACATGAAGGTCGTTTTCATGTCTGATTTCCAGAGGGGGAGCAGCGACCCGGCGTTCATCGCGCGGGTGGTCGAGCTGGCCAACAGGGAGGATGCCGACATCATCCTGCTGGGCGGGGATTTTGTGGACAGCGGCCTCTCCGAGCTGCCGTCCATCGCGCCGCTACAATCCCTGCGCGCCAGATATGGCGTCTATGGCGTCCTGGGAAACCATGATTATGGCATGGCGAGCGGCAGGAACGACCCCAGGGACGATGCCATGGCCGCGGATGTGCGTGCATTCCTCGAGGAGGGCAACATAACCATACTGGGCAATGAGCATGTGTCTCCCGCCAATGTCACCATCATAGGCCTGGACGACCAGTGGGCCCGGAAGCGCGATGTGGCTGCTGCGATTTCCGGCAACCTGTCCGGCTACCGCATCCTAGTGTCGCACAACCAGCAGGGCCTTGTCATAAGCGATGCCACCGCAAACCTCTATCTGTTCGGCCACACCCACTGCGGCATGGTGCGCCTCCCTGTCCTGGGTTCTGTGCCTGAGCTGCTGGATCTAAGGAGCGATTACGGCGATTACCAGATGGGCCGCTACACGGTCAATGGCAGCGATGTCTATGTCACCTGCGGCCTGTCCTGGGGCCCCAGGTTCCTCGCTCCGCCTGAAGTCACGGTGATAGAGATAAACTAATTAAGCGCATATGGGGAGATGGAATGATGCGTACGGTCCTGTTCGTCCTTTCGATACTAATGCTTTCCGGATGCCTCCAGCATGAGCCGGCCGATAATCAGTCGGTCCCCCTACAAAACCAGGCCCTTCCGGCCGCAAACATCACTGAAAACCCGGTCAGCGGCAACATCACCGCGCCACCAAGACAAAACCAAACAACCCCGGAATCCGGAAACGAGTCAAACCCGTCAACAAACCAAAGCACTCCGCAACCCGGAAACCAAACCAACCAAACAACAAACCCGCAACAAAATCAAACCACACCGCAACCCGGAAATCAAACGAATCAAAGCGCGTCAAATGAAAACCCGCCAGAAGAAACACCCCCGCAACCGGCAATCCCACAAGGCCTCGCATTCGGGAACGGCTCCTACCTCCTCGTCCTGGACGACGTTTCCATCATCCCGACATCTTCAGGGCCCTGCGGCATCTTTAGCGTGCGGCTGGCAAGCGACGGCTCGGTTCTTGACAAGATGCTCATCTGCACCGGGGAATCAGAGAACTGGGTAAGCCCGGATGGCGGCAGCCACCGCATCTTGGTGGTGAACGTGGCGGCAGGCTATGGCGGCCAGGAGAAATGGGCCAAGGTAATGATTTACGGCTAGGTCTTTTTCTGCACGATGGGTTCCTGGTCCTTTGGTTTCGGCCATCCTTTCGGATATCCGAAGATGAGCGGGCAGTAGAGCATCTGATTGTCCTTTATCCCCAACGAGCGCAATGTCTCCTTGTCGTCCTTCAGCATGGTTGCGAAGCCGATGAAGCAGCTCCCCAAACCCAAATCATAGGCCTGGAGCATCATATTCTGGGCAGCAAGCGCGCAATCAGTCGGTGCCCAGTCGCTTTTCTCGGCGACGATTAGTATGAGCAACGGCGCCCCGTAGAACATCACGTCCTCCTTTATCTTCGCCAGTTCGGCCAGCCTCGCCCCGAATCCCAGGATGCCTGCCTTATCCTTGACCTTTCCAGACAGCTCCTTGATTCTCTTCCTATCAGTTATCACGATGAACCTGCAGGGGTGGACGCCCATGGCCGATGGCGCCATGGCCCCGGCCTTGAGTATCTTCTGCACAACCTCTTCAGGCACCGGCTTGTCCTGGTAATCCCTCACAGACCTTCTTCCGAGAATCGCTTTTCCGGTTTCCATTCCATCACCAAATCTTTCTTTCCTCCTGCGCTTATTAATCTCCCGCCGTCCTATTCCGTGAAGACCTCCTCCCCGCTTTTCTTCTCCTTGACATGTATCATCAGGAGCGCGAGCACTGCGCCCAGAAGCAGCACCCATGACGCCACAGTGAATACCGTGCGATAGGCGCCTATCTGCGCATCCAGCATCATGAGGGCCGCCACCTCCCCGCGTATCAGGGGGTCGGCAGTGTTCACCACGCTGTTCGAGGCCAGGGCGAAGATGTTGCTCTCGCTCGCGTTCTTCAGGATGGTGGAGAATATGGCTATGCCGAAAGCCCCGGCTATGTTGCGCGCCAGGGCGAGCACCGACGAGGCCACGCCCACCTCCTTGTCCGGTACCGCCCAGGTGATTATGGTGGTGCGCTGGGACATGCCGAAGCCCATGCCCGCGGCCATGATGAAGACAGGTATGATTATGTCCAGGGGACCCGAGCGCGGGTCCAGGCCCGTGAAAAGGAAAATACCTACTGCGGCGATCAGCGTGCTCGCGAATATGACCAGGTTGGGCCTGACCCTGCCCACAAGCGAGGCGCCGATTGGCGCAGCCACCATCATGCCGAAAGCCATAGGCATGAAAAGCAGGCCGGTCTCAGTGGCGTCATAGCCAAGGAATGTCTGGACGAAGAGCGGGATGAGGAAAACGCCGCCCATCATGCCCATGAAGACCACGAAGTTGTTGATGAGCGTAGCGTTGAAGGCGCCTATCTTGAAGAACTTGAAATCCACCAGCGGCTCTGGATGCGTAGAGTCTATCCTGTAGAAGATATATCCGAACAGCATGACCAGCCCATAGCAGGCAAGCGCCTCTGCCGAGCCCCACCCCCACTCGAGCCCCTTGTCCAGCACCAGCACGAGCGCGCAAAGCGTGATTCCCAGTGTGATTGCCCCCCACCAGTCGAAATTCGTGGTCTTCTTCTCGGATACGGATTCCTTCACGAATATCATCGCCATGGCCAGGCCGATTATGCCCACGGGCAGATTTATCAGGAACACCGACCTCCAGCCGAAATTGTCTATGAGCGGTCCGCCTATAAGCGGGCCCAGCACCGCAGAGGCGCCGAAGGCAGAAGACCACACGCCCAGCGCCTGGGCCCTTTCCCTGCCGCCCTTGAACGTGACTGTCAGGATGGCCATGGCGGTCGGATAATCCGCCGAGCTCGCTATGGCCTGTATGAGGCGGAACAGGAGCATGGAATTCAGGTCCCAGGCCAGGCCAGCGAGTACCGAACCCACGATGAATATGCAGAACCCCCAGATGTAGACCTTCTTCCTGCCTATGGTGTCGCCCAGCTTGCCCCAGACCGGGATGAAAACCGCGTTGGCAAGGATGTAGGCCGTGGCTATCCAGCCTACCTCGGACACGGTGATGGAGAAATCACCCATTATCTTGGGAAGCGCCAGGTTGACGATAGTCTGGTCGAGCCTACCCAGGAAGGTCCCTATGATGACCGTGAGCAGTATCCACCACTTGAGGCTGTCCCCGTTGTCCCCCATCAGGATCGCGCCCTACTTCTCTATCCACATCCTGGCGGACATGCCGTTCTTGAGCTCTGGATAGGCCTGGCTGTCGAAAAGCGCCTTCACCTCGAACTCCCGCGACTCCCTCTTGTCCGATATGCTGAACACGATGTCCTCCTGCCTGGCGCTCAGCCCTCATATCTCCTGTCGCCGTATGCATCAACAGTGAAGACCACGTGCTGGCCGGGTCTGATGTCCTTCAGCCCCTTGTCCTCCTGCACCCTGCCGACCAGCCTGAGCTCGTCGGTGTCTATCATCTTGACTATGGGGGTCTGGGGCGTGGCTATCTGGCCTGGCGCGTTGTTTATCCATATCACCAGGCCGTTGGTCATGGCATAGACCGTCTGGTTGCCCACAACCGCCAGCCGCTGGCCGTTGGCCACCCGGTCGCCCTCGGCCACATAGAACTTGTCTATGGTGCCGGAGAACGGCGGGCTGATGGATATTATGGGGGCCATTATCTGCGCCTTCTCTATGTATATCCTGCTCTGGCTGTCCTGCCAGTAGAGATAGCCGCCGATTAGCGCGGTTACGACTATGATTATGACGAATTCAGTCAGCAGGGGGTGCTTTTTTATCCTGGCTATGACCGGGTTCTCGCCCAGGCCGGCCTCCTCCTTGTGCTTTGCTTCGTGGTGTTCCATATGCTCGCTCATGTCAATCACTGTCCCTGTTCGCCTTGGCTATTATCCTGTTGACGTTCTCCAATGAATCGCACAATTCTTCCAGCTCGCTTTCGCTGAGGGATGCCAGGTTCGCCCGGATTGCCTGCCTGGCTGTCTTCTTGCGCTCCTCCATGACCTTCCTGCCCTTCTCTGTCATCTCGATGCGGACTATGCGGCGGTCGCTCTGGTCGTGGAGCCTCCTGGCAAGCCCCTCTTCTATCAGGCTGTCCACGATGGCGGTCATGTTCGGTTTGGAGCGTCCCATATAGCGGCCCAGCTCGGACATGGGGATGGCGCCCTGCTTCAGGAGCCCCAGTATCATGTACTGCGGGTCCATGGGGAGGGGCTTCATGCCCGATTCCTCGCTCCTGCTCTTCATGATATGGACTGACCTCATGAATGACCATACGTTCTTCGCGATGCGCTCCACCCTGGCCTCGTCCATATCTTCACCTCTGGCTGGTCGTTTATTGATTAAGATGTTGAATAGTTAAGAATATGAACTATTTATAAAGAGTGGGGGCCCGGGCGTTTTCGGTTTCCATGGCAAACCTTCACTCAACAAAAGTTTAGTAAATTTTGCCTGGAAGTGAAAAGCGATGAAGCCCGTGATGACCCTTGAGGTCAAGGACAGGAAGGCATGGCGCTCGTGGCTTGCCAGGAATCATGCGCGGGAGAAGGAGGTCTGGCTGGTATATCGTCGCAAATCCTCCGGCAAAGCACGGATTCCATACAACGATGCCGTGGAAGAGGCCCTCTGCTACGGATGGATCGACAGCATCCAGAAGGGCATCGATGGGGAGCGCTTTACCCAGAGATTTTCGCCCCGCAGGAAGGGGAGCCCGGCCTCTGAGATTAACCGGCAGCGCATCCTAAAGCTCATCGCGGAGAAAAAGATGACGAAAGCCGGGCTTGAGGCCGTGGCAGGGGTTTTCAAAGCAGATGCGGGACGTCTTCAAATCGCCAAGGATATCCTGAAACCGCTCAAATCCGACAGGGGGGCCTGGGAGAACTTCAACAGATTCCCTGATTCATACAAACGCATCCGGATAGCGTTCCTGGAGAGCCGGCGGAAGCACGGAAATGGGGCGTTCCGCAAAAGCCTCGCGCATTTCGTGAAGATGACTGGGAAAGGCAAGCGCTTCGGCTATGTGGAGCAGATGGATAAAGGATAGTTCCCTTACCTTCAACAGCGCGTTTTTTGCCGAGTATTTACAAGGAGGTTTTTGGTTTTTTCCCCAATAATCGGGGATATACCGGCTAAAAAATCAGGTAAAACTGAATTCTAGCTGTTGTGGCCGCAAACCGGTAGCAATATACATACGTCCTTCGAATATACTAGTGCAATCCGCGGAGCTATTTTCAATGGGTTCAACATCAACAAACTGTCCAGAATGTACGAGCAAGCGTATAGTTCGTGATTATGAAAAGGGCGAACTACTGTGTTCTAGCTGTGGCCTTATCATCGTAGAAAATATCCACGATATGGGTCCGGAGTGGAGAGCTTTCGACGCTGAACAGAAGGAAAAGAAAGCAAGGGGCGGAGCTCCCATAAAGTACATGAGGCCGAACAAGGGCCTTGTCACCGAGATAGACCAGTACAACAGGGATATCCGCGGCGGCAAGATCAGCCCGAAGAAGCAGGCCCAGCTCTACAGGATGAGGAAATGGCACAAACGAGTTTCTATATCCAGTTCGATGGAAAGAAACCTCGTCATCGCACTTTCCGAACTTGATCGGGTTGCGTCATCACTTGGTCTTCCTGATAACATAAAGGAAAGCGCAGCTCTTCTTTACCGAAGGGCAGTAAAGGAGGAACTTATAAGAGGAAGGCTAATCGAGAGCGTGGTGGCAGCAGTAATCTATGCCATCTGCAGGATTCAGGGTATCCCCAGGACTCTTGATGAAATATCCAAGACCTCCGGTATCCCGAAGAAAGAAATCGGACGTGCCTATAGGTTCATTAAAATTGAACTTGGGGTTGATGTTCCGCTTACGAATCCATCCCAGTACATTTCGAAATTTGCCACACAATTAAGGCTTGGTGGTGAAGTACAAGAGGAGGCAGTGAAGCTTGTCGGCAAGGCTCTACGCAAAGGCCTCATATCTGGAAGAGGGCCAACTGGGGTTGCCGCCGCAGCGCTTTACATCGCTTGCGCTATGCACGGTGAGAAAAAAACCCAGAAAGAAGTTGCGGACGTTGCTGGTGTCACAGAGGTTACAATCAGGAATCGCTACCGCGAACTCAAGAAGGAGCTTGGCCTAAAAGTTAATTTGTAGACTGCTCCGAGAGAATCCCTCGGTCGGACCCGCTGGTCTAAACTTTTAACTAGCCCGTTTTTGGTCTTACCATAACCAGCGCGTTTTTTGTCAAACTTTTTTTATAACCAGTTTTTTGGTTCTTCAGGAACCGGTTTTTTGTAAAACTTTTTTCCTAAAAAAGTTTTTGCAGGAGGAAGGATTTGAACCTTCGAAGGCACTTCGCCCACGCTCCATCGCCATATGTCGGCGTTGTCGCGCGTTAAGCCAACAGATTTCCCACCCCACAATCGAAATGGGAAAGATCTTGAGTCTGCCACGTTTGGTCCGCGCTTTTAGCATGCCCGTTTTGGGGCGCCTCGGAGAGAACGGCGAACCGTTCTCTACGCGCCGGAAACGGAAGCATCCGTTTCCGACCGTTTACTAAAAGGCGCATTGACCGCTTCGCTACTCCTGCATGAGTATGGTTGTTACGCCTGAAGAAGCACCTCAGGCGATTTCAAAAAACAATCAATATTCTACCTTTATCTTGCCCTTCTTTATCTTCGCCACGCACATCAGGCGCTCGGAAGGGTCTGTGCCGAATGTGGCCAGCCCGGCCTGCTCGATGTCGTTGGGCGGCTCGAGGTTCTCAGCGCCTTCCAGCACCTTGCACTTGCACGACCCGCAGCTGCCTGCCTTGCATGCGAACAATATCGAGCTCTTCCCGTCCAGCTCCACCAAACTGGCGCCATCGGGCAGCTTCACAGTCTTGCCTTCATTCTTGATTTCAACTTCTGCCATTTTATCACTGACAGGAAATGGCCGGAAAGTTTTATATTCCGACTGAAAAGGAACCAAGGTCCAGGGAACTACGTTCCCTAGCTCTCCAACTCCTTCGGAGTTGAAGATTCCTTTTTAACCTTCTTTTATCTTCCCGCCTTCTCCCTCGCGGCGGTGTCCAGGTGCATCCCGACGTGCCGTATTCCCGCGTCCATGAAAACCTTACCGTGCGGCACGAATCCGGATTTCCTGTAGAAATCCACGCTGCGGAGCTGGGCGCCCAGGACTATCCGGCCGGCCTTCCTCCTCTTGCAGTACCTGACGAGGTAGCCCAGCATCGCCTTGCCGAATCCCATGCCGCGGTATCTTTTGAGGATGGCTATGCGGCCCAGCTTCGCCACGCCGCCCCTGAACACCACCCTCGCACAGCCCATCGGCTTCCCGCTGCAATACATGATGGTGTGCTTGGCATCCTTGTCGTATTCGTCTATCTCCAGGCGCACGGGAACTTTCTGCTCTTTCACAAAAACAGCGGACCTTATCCGGAATGCGGTTTCACGCTCTTTCTTGTTCCTGGCAATCCGTATTGACAATTTTCTTCTATCCGTCATCTGAACTCCCATCTATCGCGCCTGCCCCATCATTTCCGGGCGAAGACCAGGTAGGCGGTGTGCATCAGCCCGAAGTGCGACGGCCTGAAGCCGAAATCCCGCACCTCGTACTCCCTCGCTATGGCCTCGGTGGTGAAGACGTCGCTGAACAGCTCCTTGGCGGCCAGATGCAGCAGCTTGGCCTGTTCGGAATGCAGGCAGTGGGCAGCCACATATCCGTCCTTGCGCAGGGCCTTGTGCATCAGCGGAACCGCCTTCTCGGCATCTGCAATGTCGCAGAAAATCATGTCCCAGGAGCCGTCCTGCTCGTCTATGCCCTCAAGCACATCCTTGAGCTTGAACGTGACATTGGCGAGGCCGGTCCTTTTGATGTTCTCCTTGGCGAGCGCCATGAACTCAGGCCTTTTCTCGTAGCTCACGACCTCCCTGGCTATGTTCGCCAGCTGGACGGTCATGAAGCCGGTGCCCGAGCCGAGCTCTATCACACGGGACTCGCGGCCCAGCCCGGTATAGGCGATTATGAATCCTGCATCCTTCGGCAGCGTCACGGCAGGGCCGCCCCTCTTCAGCTTCCGCAGCAGCGGAGGAAAATGGAAATCAGGTTTGTACAAATTCATCACCTTGTTCTGATTGCTTCTCTTCTAGGTATTTTTTATAGGATAGGTACGCCAGGGTGGGCAGCAGCGGCAGTGCGATCATGAAATACAGCGCGTTGGGCACGAAATGGAGGCACTTGGTGCATGACGAAGGCGGGTATTTGTCCCACGCGAAGACTGAGGGGTCCGAAGCAGCGACCGCAATCATGCCTAACAGCAGCACCACGCAAAACACCGAAAACAGGAGGTGGCGGTTGATTCTCATTTCCTGCCCCGTTCACGCCTTGAGCTTCTCCTTGAAATCAGAAA
>Ga0315276_10005254_pt1 | contig 11935 bp, 9 predicted proteins | sample YL17G05_0_MG_FD_204542 | JGI IMG/M metagenome (GOLD analysis project Ga0315276, IMG submission 204542) | Sediment microbial communities from Yellowstone Lake, YNP, Wyoming, USA - YL17G05_0 | ecosystem: Environmental > Aquatic > Freshwater > Lake > Sediment | place: USA: Wyoming | collected... | reverse complement strand
TGTTGACGGGCCAGGGCCGAGTCGGCGCACAGGACCGCGCTCGCCGTGTCGCCCAGCGTCAGGGCCAGCGAGCCGAGGGCGATCCACCGGGTGGCGGAACTCTGCGGCAGGCTCATCGCGCGCGCGAGCACCCGCGCGGACTCCTCGCGCCGGCCCGCCATGCCCAGCGCGATCGCCAGGTTGTCCACCCTGCGCGAGCTCGGCGCGCCCCTCGCCGTCACAGCACCTCCACCGGGTCCACGTCTGCCATGACCTTCACGCCCTTGAGCCGCGCCGCGTCCGCCTGCTCGAGCGCGCGCGCCACCGACTCGCGCAGGCGGGTGGCGTTCGTGGCCTTGAGCAGCAGATGCCAGCGGTGGCGCCCCCGGAGCCGTGCCAGCGCCTGCGGCGCGGGGCCCAGCACCTCGACGCCCGCCGCTGCGGCCGGCCCCTCGAGGCCTTCGCGGATGCGCCTCGCCGCGGCTTCGACCTCGCCCTCGTCCGTCCCCGAGAACAGGACCGTCGCGAGCCGGCGGAACGGCGGGTAGCCCGCCTCGCGGCGCTGCGCGAGCTCGCGGTCGAGGAACATGCGCTCGTCGTTCAGCGCCGCGGCCGCCACCGCGTGGTGATCGGGGGTGCAGGTCTGCACGAACACCTCGCCGGCGACCGGGCCGCGGCCGGCGCGCCCCGAGACCTGCACCAGCAGCTGGAAGGTGCGCTCGGCCGCCCGGAAGTCGGGCAGGTGGAGCGCCACGTCGGCATCGAGCACGCCCACCAGCGTCACCCGCGGGAAATCGAGCCCCTTGGCGATCATCTGGGTGCCGAGCAGCACGTCGGCCTCGCCGCGCGCGAAGGCCGCGAGCACCGCGTGCGTGCTGCCGGAGACGCGCGCCACGTCGGTGTCGAGGCGCAGCAGGCGTGCCCGCGGGAAGGCCGCGGCGATCTCGCGCTCGGCGCGCTGGGTGCCCGCGCCGGCGAAGCGCAGCATCGGGGCCTGGCAGGAAGGGCAGCGCGCCGAGGCTGGCTGGCGGTGGTCGCAGTAGTGGCAGCGCCACTCGCTGGGCGTGAGGTGCAGCGTGAGCGTGATGTCGCAGTTCGGGCACTCGGGCGTGAAGCCGCAGGCCCGGCACTGGGTGTAGTGCGAGTGCCCGCGGCGGTTCAGGAACAGCACGGTCTGCTCGCGGCGCTCGAGCCGCTCGGCGATGGCCTGGCGCAGCGGGCGCGAGAGCAGCTGGTCGCCCGCGCTGTCGCGCCTCAGGTCCACCACCCGCACCACCGGCATGGGGCGCGAGTCCACGCGCCTGGGGAGCCGCAGCAGGCGGTACTTGCCGCGCGCGGCGTTGGCCAGCGACTCCAGGCTCGGCGTGGCCGACCCCAGCACCACGGGGATGCCCAGCAGCTGCGCGCGCCGCACGGCGACGTCGCGCCCGTGGTAGCGCAACCTCTCGCTCTGCTTGTAGGCGGGCTCGTGCTCCTCGTCCACGACGATCAAGCGGAGGTCCGGCAACGGCGCGAAGACCGCCGAGCGCGCACCCACCACCACGTCGAGCGCGCCGCGCCGCGCCAGCTCCCAGTTGCGGCGCCGCTCGCCCACCGTGAGGTAGGAGTGCAGCACGCCGATCCGTGCCGAGAAGCGCCTGCGGAAGGCGGCCACCACCTGCGAGCCCAGCGCCACCTCGGGCACCAGCACCAGGGTCTGCCCGCCGGCCTCGCGGGCGGCGTGCGCGGCGCGCAGGTAGACCTCGGTCTTGCCGCTCGCGGTCACGCCGTGGAGCAGGAGCGGGGCGAACCCGCCGCCGGCGACCGCGCCCACCACCTCGCGCACGGCCGCGGCCTGCCCGCCCGTGAGCCGCACGCGCTCGGGCAGCGGGAGCGTCATCACGGGCTCCTCCTCGGCCCCGCGGCGCGCGCGGCTCCTCGCGAAGCCCTCGAGCCCGCCCGGCAGGGCCGCCGCAAGCACCTCGCCCAGCGGGGCCAGGTAGTACTCGGCGATCCAGCGCGCCAGTTCGAGCAGGTGGGTCGAGAGCGGCGACACGGGCAGGACACCCGTGAGGTCGCTCACCTTCTCGAGGTCACAGGCCGCGGCGAGGGCGACGACGAAACCGCGCCTCGCGCGCCCGCGGAAGGGCACCGAGACCTGGGCGCCGGGCACGGCACGCGCGGCGAGCGCGTCGGGAACGCGATAGATGAAGGTCTGCCGCACGGGCAGCGGCAGCGCGACGTGGGCGAAGGGCATGGTCGGGCTGGTTCGGGAGACGCGTGGCACTCGTGGACGCCGGGGCCAGCATGACGTGCGAAAGGCCGCGCGGCAAGCACGCGGCGCACGAGGCGCGCCGGGGCAGCCCAAGCCCGCGGCCTGCCCCCGATCGACGGAGAAGTGAAGACTCCGGACCGGGGGTCAGGCCTGCATGCGGTGCGGGCTGGACTGGCCGAGCAGCGCGTTGATGCGCTCGACCAGCTTGCGCGGACTGAACGGCTTGGTGATGTAGTCGTCGGCTCCCACCTCGAAGCCGACCTTCTGATCCACGTTGCGGCCCTTGGCCGACAACAGGATCACCGGGATGTCCTTCGTCGCCGGGTCGGCCTTGAGCATCTTGCAGGTCTCGTAGCCGTCCAGCTTGGGCATCATGATGTCCAGCACGATGAGGTCCGGGTGCTCGGCGCGCGCCTTCTCCACCGCCTGCTCCCCGTCCAGCGCGGTCAGCACCTCGTAACCTTCCATGCCCAGACTGAAATCCAGGATGTGCACGATGTAGATCTCATCGTCCACCACCAGGATCTTGCCCTTCGCCATGTCACTCACCTCCTTGCGATGGCGTTCGCGTCGTCCTTCGCGTTCGATCCCCCGGGCGCGGGCTGCGGACGTGCAGCGTCCAGCACGCGCTCGAAAGCCTCGACGACACGGGGTTCGAACTGCCGCCCCGCGAGACGCCCCAGCTCGAGCCGGGCGTCGTCTTCCGTTTGCGCAGGCCGGTGGGGCCTGCCCACCTTCATGCTCTCCCACGCGTCCACCACGGCCAGGATGCGGGCCCCGATGGGGATCTCGTCCGCGCGCAGCGCGCGCGGGTACCCCGTGCCGTCCCACCACTCGTGGTGCGACAGCACGATCTCGCGCACCGCGCCGATCGCCTCGAGCGGCGTCAGCAGGTCCGCCCCGATCTCGACGTGCCGCTCCATCAGGGCGCGCTCGTCCAAGGAGAAGGGCGATGCGCATTCGCGCAGGCTGCCCGGCAGCCGGGTCATGCCGATGTCGTGCACGCTGGCCGCGAAGGTGATGTTCGCGACCTCGGCCTCGCCCAGCCCCAGCTCCTGCGCCAGCGCGCGGGCGAGTCGCGCGCCGCCGGAGGCCTCGGAGCGGCCGCGCCCGGGGCGGCACAGCATCTGGCGCAGCGCGCGCCCGGTGCCCTCCACGCCGGGGCGGCCGTCGCCCGCGCGCCGCAGCGCGGCCCACGCGGTGCCCATGCGCTCGGCCAGGTGAAGCAGCAGTTCACAGTCCTGCGCGTCGAAAGGCTCTCCCGAGACGGGATCGGTCACGTTGAGCACGCCGAGCAGGCCCTCGTCCCCCTCGAGCGGCACCGAGAGGAAGGTGCCCGTCCGATAGCGCTCGCGGCCGGAGCCGGCGATCTCGCCCGACTCCTGGGCGTTCGACACGCACACCGGGCGGCGGTTCTCGGCCACCCAGCCGGCGACCCCGGAGCCCGGGCGGATGCGCGTCTCGCGCATCACGCGCTCGTCGAGACCGATGGCCGCGCGCACGGTGAGGTCCCCGTCCGGCCCGGGGGCCAGCAGGGAGACCGCGCGCGCTTCCATGACCTCGGCCACCATCTCGATCGCCAGCCTCAAGAGGTCCTCCGACGCCTGCGGCGCCGATGGATCCGACTGCAAAGCCACCCGCGGCCCGCTCCGCCGTGGCAACACCACGGTGAAGCACGAGCCGTGGCCGGGAGTGCTCTCGACGGTGATGCGCCCCCCATGCCAATCGACGATGGACCTGCAGACCGCCAGTCCCAATCCCGCCCCGCCGAAGCGGCGGACCAGCGACGAGTCCACCTGATAGAAGCGTTCAAACACCTTCTTGAGCGCCGCCTCCGGGATCCCGATGCCGGTGTCCTCCACCCGCAGGGCGATCTCGTCGGCCGAACCCGAGAGCAACACGGTCACCGCTCCCCCCGGCGGGGTGAACTTGACCGCGTTGCTCCCCAGGTGCAGCGCCAGCTGCCGCATCTGGTCCGGGTCCGCCTCTGTCCGGGTATCGGAGCAATCATTCACCAGCTTGAGGCTTACCTGCCCGGCCGCGGCGACCGGAGTCAGCAGGCGCACCGTGTCCGTGAGGATCTCCACGATGTCCACGGACTCGCGCTCCAGCCGTAAGTCCCCGGAATCGAAGCGGTTGAGGTCGAGCACCGACTCGATGAGCCGGCCCAGGCGCTGGGTCTCCTCGTTCATGATGCCCAGGAAGTGGCGCAGGCGGTCCTGCGTGAGCTCGCCTTCGGGCGTCGAGAGCATGGTGTCCAGGAATGCCCGCAGGGCGGTGAGCGGCGTGCGCAGCTCGTGGGAGACGGTCGAGACGAAGTTGCTCCTGAGCGCGTGCAACTCCTGGGCGCGCTGGCCGGATTCCCGGAGCTGGCGGGCCTGTGCGTCCCGCTCGCGGTAGAGCCGGGCGTTCTCGATCGCGACCACGGCGTGGTAACCGAAGAGCTCCAGCAGCTCGATGGACTCGGTCGAGGGCACCAGCCGGTCCACCGGGTCATCCACCGAGAAGTAGCCCACCAGCTCTCCCCCGCGGCTCCGCAGCGGGACCAGGAGCACGTCGTCCCCGTGCCACTCCCACTCCTCGCGGGGCCCGAGATCCGGCCGGTAGCCCTCCGGGAGCTGCCGGCTGAACTCGTGCTGGTGGCTGATGAAGTACGAGCGGCTGACGCGGAACTCCTCCCTGAGCCAGCCGTTGAACTCCTCGACCGCGACGTCGGTGCGCTCGAGCTGCGCGCGGCCGGCGTCGGGGATGCCGGCAAAGGCATGCGCCCGGAGCCGGCCGGAGCCAGGCTCGAGGATGCGGATCAGGACGATGCGGAATCCGAGGCTCGTGCTGACGATCCCGGCGATGCGCGGCAGCAGGGTGTCGAGGTCCAGCTCGGAGCTGATCTCCGCGATGCTCCCGAGGATCTGGTGCAGGCGTTTCCCGCGCTCCCGGTTGTCTTCGACCTGGCTGAAGTAGAGGCGGCTCAGACGCTGGCGCGTGGCGGTGAGGTCCGCCACGAGCCGGCGCAGCGCCTCGACCTCCTGGGGTGAATCGGGCGCGTGGTCGTGCGGGCCGGCCCCGGCGCCCGGGGCGGCGGGGGCCGCTGACGCGGATTCGGCCGCGGCCGCGGCGGCGGGGGATGCGGATTCGGCCGCGACGGCGGATTCGGCCGCGGCCGCGGCGGCGGACGCGACCACGCCCTTCTTGAGCTTGGCCAGCTCGCGCCGCGTCCGGTCGAGCTCCCCCCTCATGTGCAGTTCGCTCTGGGACGGTCCCTGATTGACGCTGCGCCGGCTCATGTCGTCTGCCTAGGCCGCGTGCCGTTCCGCGCCGGGCGAGCGGGCTTCGGTGTGGCGGCGCTCCCCGACCAGCACGCTCCCGGGGATGCCCTTGCCGTGGGTCTTCAGCTCCTGCGCGATATCCGTGAGTTGCGCCAGGTGCGAGACCTGGGCCCGGTCCGTTCTGACCAGGGCGATGGTCACGGTCATGAGCGGGAAGTTCTCGAGTTCGTCCCGGCGGTTCTTGACCTCGACGCCGCCGCGCTCGCGGTCCCCGGCGTCGTAGAGCGCCGGAACCGCGCGGCTGAAGGCGTCGATGATCTCATGGCCGATGGCCTCGGCATGCTCGGGCGTACAGAGCAGCACGAAGTCGTCGCCGCCGATGTGCCCGATGAAGTTCCCTTCACCGTGGTGGCCCGCGGCCTCGACCAGGATGCGCGACAGGGTCTGGATGGCCTCATCGCCGCGCGGATAGCCGTAGTGGTCGTTGTAGGCCTTGAAGAAATCGATGTCCACCTGGAGCAGCGCGAAGGGCTCGCCGGAGCCGAGGCGGCGCTCGATCTCCCGGTTGATGGAGAGGTTCCCGGGCAGGCCGGTGAGCGGGTTGGCCTCGCGCTGCTGGCGGCTCCAGTTCAGCTGGTTGTTGACCCGCAGCAGCAGCTCGCCGCGGTCGTAGGGCTTGGTGAGGTAATCGTTGGCCCCGCCCCGGAAGCCGGCCAGCATGTCTTCCCTCGCGTCCTTGGCCGTGAGCATGATGATCGGGATGAAGCGGGTCGCGTACGAGGCCCGCAGCCGCCGCAGGGCCTCGTAGCCGTCCATGCGGGGCATCATGACGTCGAGCAGGATCACATCCGGGCGCACTTGCTGGGCCAACTCGACGACCTCTTCGCCGTCGCAGGCCTCGATCACCTCGAAGCCCGCCAGCTCGAGTTGCATGTGCAGCACCTCGCGCAGGTGCAGCTCGTCTTCCGCGATCAGGATTCTGGACTTGGCCACCGCAAAGGACTCCTACCGAGGGTTCGCCAGACTCGTTACGGGTCGCTCCATGCGGGTCTTCCCGATAGCCACGTGCCATGCGGGCACGGACTTGCGGTTCCCTCCACAGCCGCTCCTGCGTCTGCCGGCGCGCCCCGCCACGACGGGTGCGCCAGCAAGGGTATCGGCAGCGCCCGGATGGGACTGCACTGTTTTGGAGAGGGCGGGCGATCCGATCTGACAGGAAGACTGGCAGGAGCGGCACCAGGTGCCTGCCGGGCAGGGACTTCCGCCTGCGTCGTGCCCTGGCGCACCCGCCGGGGGACCTGCGTCAGTCCCCGCCCATCGGCAGGCCGGACTCCTCGAGCGAGGCCACCACGTCGAGGTCCGCGTCCAGCGGGTCGCCCCGCTGCAGCATCCACGAGCCCACGAGAGCGATCATCGCCGCGTTGTCCGCACAGAGCCGCGACGAGGGCACCCGCAGCGGGATCCCCCGCTCCTCGCAGCCCGCCGCCAGCCGCGCGCGCAGCTCGCGGTTCGCCGCCACGCCCCCGCCCACGCCGAGCGCGCGGGCCCCCACCTGGTCCACCGCGCGCAGCGTCTTGCCGGCCAGCGTGTCCACCACCGCGGCCTGGAAGGAGGCCGCGAGGTCCGCGAGCATCGTCTCGGCGTAGGGCGGCGGGCCCAGCCTGCCGACCGCGAGCGCGACCGCGGTCTTGAGCCCCGAGAAGGAGAAGTCGAGGTCCGCGCGGTCCAGCATCGGGCGCGGGAAGGCGAAGGCCGCCCGGTTCCCCCGTCCGGCCAGCCGGTCGAGCACCGGGCCGCCCGGGAAGCCCAGCCCCAGCAGCTTCGCCACCTTGTCGTAGGCTTCGCCCGCGGCGTCGTCGCGCGTGCTCCCGAGCCAGCGATAGCGGCCGAAGCCCCGCACCTCCACCAGCTCCGTGTGCCCGCCCGAGACCACCAGCGCCACCGCGGGCAGCGGACTGTCGCCGTGCTCCAGCGTCGCCGCGTGCAGGTGCGCCTCGATGTGGTTCACCCCCACCACCGGGATGCCGAGGGCCGCGCCGTAGGCGCGCGCGAAGGCCACCCCCACGACGAGCGCGCCCACCAGCCCGGGCGCGCGCGTGACCGCGATGCCCGTGAGATCGCCCGCGGCCACCTGCGCCTCGGAGAGACCGCGCGCGACCAGCCGCGGCAGCAGCGCGAGGTGCGCGCGCGAGGCCAGCTCGGGCACCACACCGCCGTAGAGCCGGTGCACGTCCTGCGCGGCGATCAGGTGGGCGCGCAGCTGGTGCCCGTCCTCGAGCACGGCGACCGAGGTGTCGTCGCACGAGGTCTCGATGCCGAGGACCAGGCGAGCCGCGCTCACGCGTCCTGCGGCGGCGGGGCGAGCGCGCCCTCGAGCCACGCCAGGTACTTCGGCGCGCCTGCGGCGATCCGCACGGCGACGCACTCGGGGATCTCGAACGGGTGGAGCTCGTGCAGGCGCGAGAGCAGCGCCGGCCAGTCCTGCTTGCGCGTCTTCATGATCGCCACCACCTCGCGCTCGTCGGCCACGGCGCCCTTCCAGCGGTAGAGCGAGCGGGCGCCCGGCAGCAGGTTGCCGCAGGCGATCAGGCGTTCCTCGACCAGCGCGTGCACCACGCGCGCGGCGTCCTCCTCGCTGGCGAAGGTGCTGAAGACGAGCAGCATCTCGGTCACGTCATCCTCCCCGATCGATCCGTGGGCGCGGAGTGTAGCATCGGCCCGGGGTCGCGCGCGTCGCCCGCGCCCGCCTTGTGTCTCAGCGCACGCGCTCGTACCAGGCGCCGCGATCCGTGGTGAAGGCCACGCGGTAGCCGGCGGCGAGATAGCCGGCGAGACTCGCCGCCCGCGGCGCGCTGCCCGTCATGAGCGGGAGGTAGCGCCACTCGACCAGGATGAAGGCGGGCGGGGCGCCGGCCAGCCGTTCCGTGAGCGCCGCCCATTCGGCCGCGCCCATGGCCATCGGGAAGAGCACGCCCCGGAACGCCGGCGCGACGGGACGGCCGGCGAGGCGGTAGACGATCGGGTTCTCGATGGTGAAGACCGTCCCCGGCCGCCGCCCCGGCGCGGCGAGGAGCGCCGCGTCCTGGGAGATGCCCCGATACGGCCCGCTCACCCGCTCCTGGTAGGTGGCGCGGCCGGCCGCCGTGAGCGCGAACCCGGCGCGCGCGAGCTGCGCGCCCTTCATCGCGGCGAACCCGATGAGCCCGGCGAAGAGCGCAACCAGCCCCGCCACCGCCAGGCGCCGCGCCGCGCGACCCTCCGCGCCCGGGCGATCCAGGAACGGCGCCAGCGCCCCGACCCCCGCCGCGGCGAGCACGCCCAGCGGCGCGAGGAGGAGCAGCTCGTGGTACGGCCACCCCGACCAGCGCTGGACGAGGATGACCGGGATCCCCACGGCCAGCCAGACCACGAGCCCGATCCCGAGCGGGTCGCGACGCCCGCCGGTCGCGCCGGCCCCCACCGTGGCCAGTCCCACCAGGGGCGCGAAGCGCAGCAGGAAGCGCTGCAGCCCGTCCACGAGACGCGCCGCCTGGCCGCCGTGGATCTGCGCCAGGAGGTAGGCGGGGTGGGTGAAGTACGTCCAGACCAGCGTGCCCAGGAGATCGAGCCGCGCGAAGAACACCAGGACGGCCGCAATGGGCAGCAGGAGGCCGAGCGCCACGGGCAGTGCCACCACGGCCAGCGCGCGGGCCACGCCGCGCCTGCGCGCCGCGTCCACGAGCGCCAGCAGCCAGAACGCCGCCACGAGCGGCAGGAAGACCAGCTTGAAGAGGAGCACGACCGCGCCGCACAGCCCCGAGGCGAACGCCCGCCAGGCGCGCGGCTCCTCGTCCGCCCCGCGGGTCGCGAACCAGAGCGTCAGGTAGAGCGGGAAGCCGACGAGCCCCTCGACCTGCGTGAGGTAGTAGTCGGTCGCCCCGGCGTAGTAGGCGCCGACGACGAACAGCGGCGCCAGGGTTGCCGCCGGTCCCGGGCCCCAGCGGCGGCGGAGTGTGACGAGCAGCGTGCGGGCGAAGGCCATCATCCACAGCAGCTCGAAGAGATGCACACCCGGCTCGCTGAAGCCGCACAGCCGTCCGGCGACGAGGTAGAAGCCGTAGATGCCGGGCTGCTTCACGTCCCAGAAGTCGCGGTACAGCACGCCGCCCGCCGCGAGCCGCTCGCCGCCGAGCGTGAACAGCGACTGGTCCCAGCCGAAGGGATATGGCAGATGGAGGAGCCCCAGCGCGAGCACCGCGAGGAGGACCAGCAGATCGCCGCGCCCCGGGCGGCGGGCCGGCGCACCGGCGGGCGTCACCTCCCGCCGCCCCCGAGCACGGTCACGCGCAGCGTCCGGCTGCGCGGGCCGGCCAGCTCCACGACGAAGAGCGACTGCCACGTCCCGAGCGCGGGCCGGCCGCCCGAGACCGGGATGGTGAGCGAGGGCTGGAGCAGGATCGCTCCCAGGTGGGCGCTGGCGTTGTCGTCGATCCGGTCGTGGGCGAAGGGAGCCTTCCTGCGCAACGGCTCGATCACCTCGCTCACCAGCCGCAGGACATCCTCGCGCAGGCCGGTCTCGTTCTCGTTCAGGAGCAGGGCGCAGGTGGCGTGCGGCACGAAGGCCAGCGCCACCCCGTTCTCGACGCCGCTCTCGCGCACGGCCTCGGCCAGCTCGCGCGTGACGTCCACCAGGTCGAGGCGGCCGTGGGTGCGGACGGTGAACTCGGACTCATTGCGCGTCATGGCCGGGCAGTGTAACGCGCTCCGGGCCGCTCGACACAACGGGGGGGCCGTGCTGGATTGTCACCGCGCGACGGGCTCGACTATATTCCCCGGGCTTGTCGGACGCCCGCTCGCGCGGGCTCCGGCGCGATCACCGAGACCCACATCCCAACCCCACGCGAGTCCCTCCATGTCCAGATTGATCGACGTCCTGCTGCTCACGGCGCTGCCCGCCTCGGGCAAGTCGGAAGTCCGCCGCTACCTCGGGGGCCTCACCCCCGAGCAGTGCCGCGACGAGATGCACATCGGGCCCACCGTGCAGCTCGACGACTACCCCTACGTGCACCTGATGCGGCGCATCAGCCAGGAGTTGCGCAAGCGCGGCCAGGACGGGCTGTTCTTCGATTCCGACGAGCTGCCGATGAAGGAGCCGCGCGACTGGGGCACGCTGATCGAGCTGCTCAACGAGGACTTCGACGACCTCGTGAAGCGCCGCCGTCCGGCGCCGGAGTCGGCCGCCGGGTGGCTGCTGGACCGCTTCGACACCGCGCGTCGCAAGGTCGCCGCGCGCCCCGCGCTCGGCCAGCTCGAGCCCGCGGTGCGCCGCGAGATCGTCCAGGCGCTCGAAGCCGAGTGCGCCGGACTGCTGCGCGACAAGAACGCGGGCATCCCCGACTCGCTCAAGGGCCGCACCGTGGTGATGGAGTTCGCGCGCGGCGGGCCGGACCAGTCCACGCTGCCCCTGCCGCCGCCGCTCGGCTACCGCTACTCGTTCGGGACGCTCTCCGAGGAGATCCTGTCGCGCGCCTCGGTCCTGTACGTGTGGGTCACGCCCGAGGAGTCGCGGCGCAAGAACACCGAGCGCACCGACCCCAACGACCCGGGCTCGATCCTCCACCACGGCGTGCCGATGGCGGTGATGCTCGGCGACTACGGCTGCGACGACATGGACTGGCTGCTGGGGCAGTCGGACCGCCCCGACACCGTGAGGATCGAGGCCTGCGGGCGCGCCTGGTACCTGCCGGTGGCGCGCTTCGACAACCGCACGGACAAGACCACGTTCGTGCGCGCCGACCGGGCACAGTGGAAGGCGGCCGACGTGGCGGCCCTGCACGGCGGCCTGGCCGAGGCCTGCGGACGGCTCGTGAAGGCGGTGGACCAGACGTACTGAGCCCGGGGAACCGCACCTCCGACGAGCCCGCGCGGTCGCCCGCGCGGGCTCGCGCGTCAGCGGCGGACCCGCGGGGCGAGGGACCACTCGGACCGGGTCCTGAAGGTCGCGCATGCAAACCACGCAAGCACAATGGAGTCGGAGAAGGACCGACGGACGGACGCGCTCCGCCGGCTGCGGCGGGCCGGCCGGACCACGCGAGGCCGAACCGGCGGCCCGCGTCCGGGGCTCGCCTTCGTCGCGACGGGCTGCGTTCGAGATTTGATTATCGGCCGGAGAGGAACCGCGCTAGCCTCTGGGCATGGTCGGCGCGGACGCTTCCGCGCGATCGCGTGCCCGCGCGCGCAGCCGATGCGCGCGCGGGCGTCCCTCCACCGCGATCCGCATCCGCTCCGCGCCGGCTTCGCGGAGATCACGCTCCAGGCCCCGCGCGAGCTCCGCATGCGCCCCCCGGGCCATCTTCGAGGAGGAGGTACTACATGAGTCGCTTGCTATCCCGCACCAGTCTGCTCGTCCTGGGGGTCATCGCGCTTGTCGGCTTCTCGCTGCTGCCCGCCCAACCGC
>Ga0315276_10005253_pt1 | contig 11936 bp, 11 predicted proteins | sample YL17G05_0_MG_FD_204542 | JGI IMG/M metagenome (GOLD analysis project Ga0315276, IMG submission 204542) | Sediment microbial communities from Yellowstone Lake, YNP, Wyoming, USA - YL17G05_0 | ecosystem: Environmental > Aquatic > Freshwater > Lake > Sediment | place: USA: Wyoming | collected... | reverse complement strand
ATCGCTACTGGGTCGCCAAGAAGGCGGGCCCGACCTTCGCCACCAGCCTGCCGGGCGCAACCCGCCCGGCGCCCACGGCCGGCCCGGTGTCGCCGGGTCGCCCGACCCTCGTTCCCGCCCCCACCCCGGAGGAATCGACCCCATGAGGATGAACGCACGGCTGATCCTCCGACGGACGGCCGTCACCATGGCCGTCGTCGGAAGCCTCGTCCTCGGTGCCGCCACGATCCGCGCGGCGAGCCAGTGGACCGCAACCGAGGCCCCGCTGGCCGCTCCACCCGTGACCGTCGAGAGCCTGGCGGCGCAGCTCGCCGCCGAGCGGGGGCGGACGTCCGGCCTCGCGGTCCGGCTCGACGAGATGGCCGGCACCACGGTCGAGCTCCAGGCGGCGCTCGACGCGGCGAACGCGCAGATCCAGGCCGACACCGCCACCGCGGCGGACCTCACGGACCGGATCGCCGCCGCAAAGAAGAAGCTGGCGGCGCTCAACCGCAAGATCGCGGCCACCGCGCGCAAGGCCGCCGCGGCCCAGGCCGTGGTCGTCAGGCAGGTCGTCACTCGGGCCGCCCCAGCCCCCCGGCCGGCGCCGCAGGCCGAGCGCGATGACTGAGCGCGCCCTGCGAATCCCCCAGGCTGCGCCGGTTGCCCCGACGCTGCGGGCCCTCCCCGAAGCCCGGGCGACGACCCGGCCCGCCGCGGCGGCCCCACCCGCGACGCAGACCCGACGCCCGGTGCACGTGGCCGTCGCAGTCGGCGTGACGGCCACCATGTACGCGGTCTCCCTGGCCGGCGTCACCGCGCTGCAGGCGGGCACCAACGCCCGGCTTGCGGCCGAGCGCGCCCCGGCAGCCGCCGCGGTTGAGGCCCTGCGCACGAGCCACGATCAGACGGAGGCCCGGCTGGCGCGCATCGCGGCCGGCTACAACGGCGCGACGGCGACCTACCGGCAGATCGTCGAAGACATCGGCAGCCACGAGGCCGCGCTCGGTTCGCTCGGGGAGCGGGTCGCGGCCGTCGAGGGCTCCGCCGCCTCGCTCCGCGTGCCAACCTTCCCGCGCTTGCCGACGGTCTCATCGCGGACGGTCTACGTGTCCGCACGACCGGCCAGCAACGCCTGCACGAACGCGTCCGGCAAGCCCTGCTGACGCCGCCGGTCGCCCGTTTCGAGCGGCGGGCGATGGGCTCGCCGCTCCGGCTCACCCTCGTCGGCGTCGACGAGGGGCGCGCGGGCGCCGGCTGGACGACCGTCTCCGGCGCGTTCGAGGACCTCGAGCAGGTCCTGTCCCGGTTTCGGCCCTCGGCGGACCTCGTGGCCCTCAACGGTCGGGCCGGCGACCCGTCGTGCGCGCCCGTCCACGCGCCGTTGTACAAGGCTCTCGCCGCGGCCGAGCGCGCCTGGCGCCGGACCGACGGCGCGTTCGATCCGCGGGTCCTCGGCGACCTCGAGCGGCTCGGCTATGGAGGCGCGGGCGCCCCGGGGCCGGGTGGATCGGCGCGGCCGGCGGTCGCCGTCGGGAGGCGGTCGGCCGCCTTCGCCGACGGTGGTTGGCTCCGTCGCGACCCCCGATCGCGCTCGATCGCCATCGCGGCGCCGCTCGACCTCGGCGGGATCGGGAAGGGATTGGCGCTCCGCTGGGCGTTCGCGGACCTGGCCGTCGCCCTCCCCGAGCTCGGCACGGGGACGGCGGGCGCGCTGCTCGAGGCCGGCGGGGATCTTGTCGCCCGCGGGATGGCACCGCAGGCGGGTCCCTGGCTGATCGGGATCGAGAGCCCCCTGACCGACGACGAGGTCGCCGTGGTCGCCGTCACCGAGGGCGCCGTCTGCACCTCGTCGATCGGCGTCCATGCCTGGACGACGGCCGACGGCCGGGCCGTCCACCACCTGCTCGACCCGCGGACCGGCGAGCCCGGTGGCGCCGGGCTCGCCTCCGTGACCGTCGCGGGCCCGGACCCGGCGTGGGCCGAGGTCTGGTCGAAGACGCTCTTCCTCGAGGGGTCGAGCGGGATCGGGCCGCGGGCGCGGGCCCTGGGCCTTGCGGCGTGGTGGATCCGCGAGGACGGGGCGATGGAGATGACGCCGGCCGCCCGGGCGGGGACGGCGTGGCTGGCCGGGGAGGCCTGAGGGCAGGCGCCGGAGGGCGCTATCCGGTGTGGAACTCCCCGCCGTCGACGTTGATGACGTTGCCGCTGATCCAGTCGGAGTCGGTCGACGCGAGCGTGACGATCGTCTCGGCGACATCCTCGACGGTCGTGAGCCGGCCGTGCGGGTTGCGGAGCAGCGTGTGCTCGATGACGCGGGCCGCCTCGGGGATCTTCCGGAGCGCCGGGGTCTCGGTGACGCCCGCCCGCAGGGCGTTGACGGCCACCCCGGAGTCGAGGCGCGCGAGCTCCATCGCGAGCTGGCGACAGTGCGACTCGAGGGCCGCCTTGGCCGCGGAGACCGCGCCGTACGACGGGATCGTCCGGGCCGAGCCCTCGGAGGTCATGGCGTAGACCTTCGATCCGCGCTCGAGCAGCCCCGCCCGCCACAGGTCCTGGACCCAGAAGACGAGCGAGTTGGCCATGACGTCGAGGGTCATCTCCATCTGCTTGCGGCTGATGGCCCCCTTGGGGTCCTCGGCGAGGAACGGCAGGAGCGAGCCGAAGGCGAGCGAGTGCATGACGACCCGCAGGTGCGGGCGCGTGCCGGCCGCCCTCGAGGCCTCGAAGCGCTCGAGCAGCCGGTCGATCGCCGCGGCCCGCTTATGGTCGTCGGCTGCGTTCATGTTGATGAAGATGGCCTCGGACCCGGCCGCCTTGATGGCGTGCCTGATCTCCGTGACGTGATGGAGGCCGGCCCGGAAGTCCAGGTGGACGCCGAAGATCCGGTAGCCCGCCCGTGCGAGCGCCAGGCCGGTCGCCTCGCCCATCCCGCTCGAGGCGCCCAGGATCAGCGCCCAGCGCTCACGGTCGTCCGCCATCGGTTCCTCCCTCGTGGCCCCGCGCCGCGCGCCTGTACGTCCCGGAGACGGCGCGGGCCTTCGTCGTGGCGGCGAGTCTACCAGCGGCCGCGCTGCCGGCCGTTCGTCGCGCGGGTGGCAGCCGGTGCGCCGCATACTCCGAGCGTGCGGATGGAGCTGACGAAGCGGGGCGACTACGCCGTCCGGGCGGTGCTGGCACTCGCGCGCGCGCCCGCCGGCCGGCTCCTGTCGGTCCGCCGGATCGCCGAGGAGATGGCGATCCCGGTCCGCTTCCTGCCGCAGGTGATGAGCGACCTCGTCGCTGCCGGCCTCGTGCAGGCGACGACGGGCCGCGCCGGCGGGTACCGCCTCGCACGACCCGCCGCCGACGTCAGCCTCCTCGACGTGGTGGAGGCGGTGGAGGGCGACAGCCGGCGTCGAACGTGCGTCCTCCGTGGCGGCCCGTGCGGCCTCGATGGCTATTGCGACGTGCACGACGCCTTCTTCGCGGCGCAGGACGCGATGCTCCACGCGCTCGCCCGGGCCCGGCTGGCGGACCTGCCGGTTCGTCGCGGCGGGCAGCTCCCGGAGGTCGCCGACCGCTCCCGCCGCCGGGCCGGGTGACAACCCCAGGCCCAGCGCCACGAGGATGCCGGCGGCGGCCGTGAGCGCACCGCTTGACAACACTAAGTAACTTGGTGATAGATTACCGTCGACCGGGGCCCCGGTCACGCGCCGAAGGCGAGGCGATGCGTCTCCAGCTCACCAAGCGAACCGACTACGCGATCCGGGCGTGTCTCCACCTCGCGATGGAGGACCGCTGTCCGATCTCGGGCCGCCGCATCGCCGAGCAGATGTCGATCCCCAACCAGTTCCTCCCCCAGGTCATGGCCGACCTCGGGCGGGCCGGGATCGTCGGCGCCGTGAGCGGCAAGAACGGCGGGTACTGCCTCCGTCGCGACCCGGCTACGCTGTCGTTGCTGGACCTGATCGAGGCGGTGGAGGGTTCCGGCCGCCGGCATGAGTGTGCCGTGCGAGAGGCACCGTGCGACAGTGATCCCGCCTGTGCCCTCCACCCCGTCTGGGCGGAGGCCCAGTCAGCGTTCACGGACGTCCTGGCCGGGGCGTTGATCGGCGAGCTGGCCGCGCAACAGCGCGCGGCCGACGAATTGGTCGGGCCGCTGGGCCCGGAAAGGATGCATCGATGAAGCGAACCCAGGTATGGGCCGGGCTCGCCTTCGTGTTGGCCGTCAGCCTCGCCGGCTGCGGCGGCGCGGCGGCCCCCGAGTGGACCTACGCACCGGCCCCGTCCGGGGGGGTGGCGGTCGGACCCGGCGCGTCGCCGGCCGCCAGCCAGGACCCGGCCGCCAGCCAGCCGCCGTCGGGCGAGGCTCTGGGCACCCTGGAGGTCACTGCGTTCGACCTCGGCTTCAAGCCGGCCATCTTCTCGGTCGACGCGGCCGGCGGGTACGAGGTGAAGCTGGTCAACACCGGTTCGATCCCCCACGACATCACCTTCCCGGACGGCACCAAGATCCAGGCAAACTCCGGCGAGACCGCATCGGCCGTCGTGCAGGTTCCGACCGAGGGCCTCTCGTTCATCTGTTCCATCCCCGGCCACGCGGACGCCGGGATGAAGGGCACGATCTCGGTGAAGGGCCAGGCCGCGGGCGGCGACAGCCACGGCGGCCCGGCCCCGGTCACCGACGTCCCGCCGGATCCCAACGCCCCGAAGTACGTCCCGCGTGACGCGACCGCGCCCGCGCTCCTGCCCGGCAACATCCACGACATCGACCTCGTCGTGGAGGAGAAGCTGATGACCGTCGCCGACGGCTTCCAGCAGGCCGTCTGGACATTCAACGGCACGGTCCCGGGACCGGTCCTCCGGGTGAAGCTCGGCGACACCATCCGGATCCGCCTCAAGAACCCGGCCACGAACAAGCTCCCCCACAGCGTCGACTTCCACAGCTCGCTCGTCGCCTGGAACGACGAGATGGCCTCGATCAACCCCGGCGAGGAGAAGCTGTACGAGTTCCCGGCGAAGTACGCCGGCGTCTGGATGTACCACTGCGGCACGGCGCCGGCGCTCCATCACATCGCCAACGGCATGTACGGGATGATGATCGTGGAGCCGAAGGGAGGCCTTGATCCGGTCGACCAGGAGTTCGCCCTCGTCCAGAGCGAGTGGTATCTCGGCCCCCAGGGCGAGCCCGCCTCGCTCACGAAGGCAGCCGCCGCCGCCCCGGCACCGGATTTCGTGATGTTCAACGGCGTCGCCAACCAGTACAAGGACAACCCGATCCAGATCGCGACCGGGAAGCGGGTCCGCGCCTTCATCCTGGACGCCGGGCCGAGCATCGACAGCTCGTTCCACATCGTGGGCACGATCTTCGACCGGGTCATCAAGGAGGGCATTGAGCTCAAGGTCGGCAATCCCGGCGGCTTTGGCTCCCAGGCCGTCGACCTCTCGCCCGCCCAGGGCGCGATGGTCGAGTTCACGATGGCCGAGGACGGCCTCTACCCGATCGTCACCCATGCCTTCAACTTCGTCGGACGCGGCGCGCTCGGCCTCTTCAAGGCCGGGGACGGCGACCCGAAGAACTAGCGCAGATCCCTGGACCGGGCGCCTCGTCTCCCCGCGAGGCGCCCGGTCTCCTCATGTCCGGGACCCTCCGAGTCGGGCGGGCGGGGGTTTCGCGCGGGCGGCTCGGTCAGGCGGCGACGCGGGTGGCCCGGCTCGCTCGTGGACGCCGCGTCGGCCGTGCGTCGACGAGCTCCAGGGCGACCGGGCCCTGGAAGACCGCGACCGCAAGGCGGGCGATCTCGGCATCCTGTCCGGGCACGAACTCCAGGCCCAGCTCCGCCTGCCCGTCGTCGCGTTCGATCTCGCGGCGGGCCGCCACGCGAAGCCGGAAGCGCCCGCCGTGGAGGTCGAAGTCCAGGTTCGAGACCTGCGCTGCGGGCGTGGCGTGCGCCTCCTGGTCAGGCAGGGCCGCCGCCGACGCGGCCACCGCCCGGGCGCCGGTCAGCGAGAGGTCGAGCAGCTCGACGGGGCGGCCGTCGAAAGTGGCCGCGAGGTTGACCGGCAACCGCACGCTCGCGCGCCGGTTGCCCGCGAACCGCGACGACCGGATGCGTCCGATGGCCGCGAGCAGGAAGCCGAGGTTCATCGCCATGAAGAGCGCCGCCCCGATCGCCGCCCAGGGGATCTCGTAGCGGAGCGGCGTGAGTCCGGCAAGGCTGGCGGCGAACCAGGCCATCCCGACGGCCGAAGCCACGGCGAGGGCCGAGTGGAGCCGGGGAACGGTGACGGGGCCCCGCTTGTCACCCTGGCGCCCCTTCGGCGTCACCCGGAAGCGCAGGTTTCGGCGCGGCGCGAGGATCGCCAGCGTGGCCGGCAGGATCGCCGGCATGCGGAGGACCTCGAAGAGGACTGAGAGAACCGGCGGGTAATGGCCGCGCGCGAGGAGGCGCAGCGCCACGAACTGGATCGCCAGGGTTGCCACGAAGAAGGGCACGAAGACGGCGCCCGGGGCCAGGATCGGCACCGCGCCGGTCGCCACGACCGCGAGCGGGATGACCATGTAGGCGAGCGTCCGCCAGGCGTCGAACCAGCCGAAGAGGGTCGTCATGAAGGCCAGCCGCTGGGCCGGCGCGAGCCCCGGGCCGAAGAGTGGGTTCTCGACGCGGAGGACCTGCATGGCGCCCAGCGCCCAGCGGTTGCGCTGGAGGAGGTAGGACGCAGCATCGTCGGGCGCGAGGCCGCGGGCGAGGACCTCGTTGTGGTAGGCACCCTTCCAGCCGGCACGGAACATCCGGATCGTGGTGTGGATGTCCTCGGTCACGCTGTCCGTCGCCACGCCTCCGACCGACCGGAGTGCATCAGTCCGGACAAGCGCGCAGGTCCCGCACCAGAACGGGGCCCGCCAGCGATTCTTGGCGGGAGCGATGACGCGGTAGAAGACTGCCTCCTCGTTGAAGACCCGGCCGTCGCCGCGGCGCTGGTGCTCGAACGAGTCGAGGTTGTAGAAGTCCTGGGGCGTCTGGACGAAGGCGATCGCAGGGTCGTCGAAGTACGGCAGGGTGGCGACCAGGAAGTCCGCCGTCGGCACGTGGTCGGCGTCGAGGACCGCAACCAGGTCGGCATCGACGACCGCGAGCGCATGGTTCAGGTTGCCGGCCTTCGCGTGGGCGTTGTCGGGCCGCGTCAGGTAGCGCGCCCCGAGCCGGTCGGCCATCCGCCGGATGTCGTCGCGCCGCCCGTCGTCCAGGACCCACGTCTCGTGGGCCGGCCGCAGGGCCACCGAGGCGGCGACCGTCGGCAGGAGGACCTCGGCCGGCTCGTTGAAGGTGGGAATCAGGACGGCGATCCGGAGGCCCGATGGAGCGACGGCACGCGGGGGCGTCGGCCCCCCGTCGACCTCCCACAGCGCAACCGTGTAGAGGAGGAGCCCGAAGGCATTGTGGATCTCCGCCGCGAGGAGTGGCACCGCGACCCACCAGGCCGCGAGGTTGACGGTCCCCGCGGCCACCCGCCACGTGAGGTAGGCGGCAGTCACCGCCAGCGCCGCCAGCGCGAAGAGGCGCACCACCGCCACGCGGCGCGCTGATTCGGCCGCGGGGCGCTGGCCGTCCCGGAAGGCGGGGGGCGCGGCGAAAGGGAAGGACGAAGGGTGCGTGCTCACTGCCCGGATGCTCGGCCCGGGCGGTGCGCGCGGCCATCACTCCATCGGACGGAGGCGGGGGAACGAAGGTCCCGCCCGGTCTCTTCATGTCCGGGACCCTGCGGGTCGCCGTCAGACGGTGCCCGCCGTGCGCAGAGCCGCGACCTCCTCGGCCGTGTACCCGAGCTCCGTGAGGATCTCGTCCGTCTGCTCACCGAGGAGCGGCGGCGGGGTCCGCACGGATGCCGGGGTGGCATGCAGCTCGAAGGGCGGGCCGACCTGGCGGAGCGGGCCCAGGACCGGGTGCGCGACGTCCACGAGCAGCCCGCGGGCGGCCACCTGGGGCGAGGCGAAGGCCCGGGCGAGGTCGTTGATCGGGCCGACCGGCACGTCGACCTTCGCGAGGCGGGCCAGCCACGTATGCGTGGGCGTCGCGGCGAGGCGGGCCGCGATGAGCGGACGCAGCGCGTCGCGGTTCTCGACCCGGACGCCGTTGGTTGCGAAGCGCGGATCGTCGGTCAGCTCCGGCGCACCGATGGCGGCCGTGAACCTCTGCCATTGCCGCTCGCTCCCCACCGCGACCGCCATCTCCCCGTCGGCCGTGGCGAACGTCTCGTAGGGGACGATGTTCGGGTGGGCGTTGCCCCGCCGCGCTGGCGACTCGCCGGTGGTGAAGAGATTCTGGGCCTGGTTGGCCAGCCACGACAGCGTGGACTCGAGCAGCGAGATGTCGATCCGCTGGCCACGCCCGTAAGCCGGCGACCCGGGGCGGTCGCGGCCACCGAGGGCGGCCAGGACGGCAGTCGCCCCCAGCATCCCGGTGGTCAGGTCGCTGATCGCCACCCCCACCTTCGTTGGTTCGCCACCATCGGCGGCCGGGTGCCCCGTGATCGACATGAGCCCGGAGACCGCCTGCACCACGAAGTCGTAGCCGGGGGTGCCCGCCTCGGGGCCCGTCGGCCCGTAGCCGGAGATCGCGAGGTGCACGAGGCGCGGGTTCAGCTCCTCGAGCGTCGCGTCGTCGAAGCCGAGGCGGGCGAAGCCGCCCACGCGGTGGTTTTCCACCAGGACGTCGGCACGGGCGAGCAGGCGGCCGAGCACCTCGCGGCCGGGCTCGGTCTTGAGGTCGACGCGGAGCGATCGCTTGTTGCGGTTGACGGCGAGGTAGTAGGCCGCGGTGCGGTTGGCGCCCTCGCCCACCCAGGGCGGGCCCCACGCCCGCGTCCCGTCTCCCTCCGGGGGCTCCGCCTTGACGACGTCCGCCCCGAGGTCGGCCAGGAGCATCGTCGCGTACGGGCCGGCGAGGACTGTGCTGCAGTCGGCAACGAGGAGCCCGGCGAGCGGGCCGGGGGCGTGGCTCGCGGTCATGACCCGCGCATCGTAGCGAACGGGGGATCGGGCGCCCGCGCGGGCCAACGGCCGGCGGCTGGGCTACGACCCCGTCACGCGGTAGATGCCGCCGCCCGCGTAGTCGGCGACGTAGAGCTCGCCGGCCTCGTCCTCGCCGAAGGCGCTGATCGAGAGGTCCGTGTCCCGCAACAGGGACGGCGCCTGGCGAGCCGCCCCGCCGGCGTTGACGCGCCAGATCCGACCCGAGCAGAAGTCGCCGAAGACGTACCAGCCCCGCATCGCCCGGTGGCGCGACCCGCGGTAGACGTAGCCGCCCGTGACGGAGCAGCCGTCGGCGCCGTGGGCGTAGACCGCGAGGGGCATCGTCTTCCCGATCGTGGAGCAGCCCGCGGCGGGCTCGAAGCAGGCCCGGCCCTCCATGACGTCCCACCCGTAGTTGACGCCCCGGCCGCCGCCGGCCGAGAGCAGCGCCCGGTCGACCTCCTCGAAGCGGTTCTGGCCGACGTCGCCGATCCACAGGGAGCCGGCCTGCCGGTCGAAGCTGAAGCGCCACGGGTTGCGCAGCCCGTACGCCCAGATCTCGCGGCGGATGGTCGTGCTCTTCGCCCAGGGGTTCGTGGACGGGATCCGGTAGGCGGGTGTCGAGCCGGTCACGTTCGGCGCGATCCGCAGGATCTTGCCCAGGAGCGTCGTCCGCTTCTGGCCGTTCTCGTACGGGTCGCCGCCACCGCCGCCGTCGCCGGTGCCGATGTAGAGGTATCCGTCCGGCCCGAACGCGAGCTGGCCACCGTTGTGGTTCGCCTGGTCCGGGTGGGCGATCCGCAGGAGACGGCGCTCCGTCGTCGAGGCACGGTTGGCGTTCGTCGCACTGCGCCGGTACTCGGCGATGACGAGCGAGCCCACCGAGTCCGTGTAGTAGACGTAGAAGCGCCCGTTCGACCGGTAGGACGGGTGGAAGGCCAGGCCCAGGAGTCCCCGTTCGCCACAGCACGAGACGCGTGCCTCGATATCGAGGAAGGGCGTCGAACGCAGCGACCCGGCCTTCGTGATGATCCGGACCCGGCCCCCCTGCTCGACGACGAACAGGCGGCCCGTCCCGTCGCCGGCATTGGCGATCGCGACCGGCTGCTCGAAACCGGTCTGCACGCGGACGAGGCCCAGGGTGATCGCAGCACGCGACGACGCGGGCGCCAGGCCGGCCACCAGGCCCAGGACCGCCACCATGACCGCAGCGGCCGCGGCGGTCCTGCTGCCACTACCGGTTGGTCGAACCGTCAATGCGAGCATCGGTCTCCTTCCCTGGCGCCTGTGGGGCGGGCCGTCCGCCTCGCGGGTGGGCGGATGATGCGCCGGATCGCCCGTTCCGGCCGGCGCGGCCGATCGCGGGTACGATCGCGTCATGAGCGCGTCCCCGCCTCCCCCGGTCCACCACACCCTCATGACTGTCCACGCCCACCCCGACGACGAGACGATCGGGACCGGCGGCGTGATGGCGAAGGCTGCCGCGGAGGGCCACGGCGTCGTCCTGGTCACCTGCACCCGCGGCGAGCTCGGCGAGATCGTGGTCGCCGAGCTGGACACCCCCCAGAACCACCGCCGGCTCGCCGAGATCCGCGCCGGCGAGCTGGAGGCGGCGATGGCCGCCCTCGGCGTCACGACCTGGGAGAACCTGGGCTACCGGGACTCCGGCATGATGGGGACGCCCGGCAACCAGGACCCGCGCTCGTTGTGGCAGGCCGACCTCGACGACGCCATCAGGCGCCTCGTGTGGCTGGTCCGGCTCCACCGGCCCGACGTGATGACCCACTACAACGACTTCGGGGGCTACGGCCATCCCGACCACATCCGGGCCCACCAGGTCGCGATCGGCGCATTCCATCGCGCGGGCGATCCCGACTGGCACCCGGAGCAGATCGCCCCCGAGCACGGAGGCTCCGGCCCGTCGGCCGCCGACGGAGGCCTCGAGCCGTGGGCGCCCGCCAAGCTGTACGAGCAGGCCATCTCCCGCGGGCGCCGCGAGGCGCTGGCGGCTCGCGCCGAGGCCGCCGGCATGACGTCGTGGTGGTCGCGGCCGGCCGACGCCGGCCCCGAGGAGCTGGCCCGCTGGGACGAGTTCATGCGCCGCTCCACGGTCGAAGACGCCCTGATCACGACCCGCATCGACGTGCGCGCCTTCGCCGACGCCCGCTGGGCGGCGCTCCTGGCCCACCGGACCCAGATCTCGCCGACCGAGAGCCCCCTCATGGCCCTCGGAAAGGACGCCCTCGCCGAGCTGTGGGCCGAGGAGACGTTCGTCCTCCGCGCCTCGCGGGTGCCGCTGGGCGAGAAGGGCCAGGAGACGGACCTCTTCGCCGGTCTCGGCTGAGGCGAGACGGCGGCGAGGCGAATCGAAACGCCCCGTCGCGACGATGGCGAGGCGCTGGATGGTGCTCGATGGCGGACCCGACCGGATTCGAACCGGCGATCTCCAGCGTGACAGGCTGGCATGTTGGGCCGCTACACCACGGGTCCGCGGGAGGCGGAATCTAGCACGAAGCCGGTGGCGGCGCAGCGCGAGGACCGGCGCGACGACCCCCGCGACGGCCCCCGCGGCCTCCGCGCGCTATCCTGCCCGCCATGCCCCGGATCGACCTGCGCTCCGACACGGTCACCCACCCCACGCCGGCGATGCGGCGCGCCATGGGCGCCGCCGAGGTGGGTGACGACGTCCTCGGCGACGACCCCACCGTCAACGCCCTGGAGGCGCGCGCGGCGGAGCTGCTCGGCAAGGAGGCCGGGCTGTTCGTCGCGTCGGGGACCATGGGCAACCTCGTGGCCCAGCTGGCCCACCTCGCCCGGGGCGAGGAGATCATCGCAGCGGCGACCAGCCACCTCGTGATGGACGAGGCGGCCGGCCACGCCGTGGTGGTCGGGGCCTCCGTGCGCGTGCTCGCCGAGGAGGCGGATGGGACGATCGACCCGGCCGCCATCGAGGCGGCCTTCC
>Ga0315276_10005252_pt1 | contig 11937 bp, 10 predicted proteins | sample YL17G05_0_MG_FD_204542 | JGI IMG/M metagenome (GOLD analysis project Ga0315276, IMG submission 204542) | Sediment microbial communities from Yellowstone Lake, YNP, Wyoming, USA - YL17G05_0 | ecosystem: Environmental > Aquatic > Freshwater > Lake > Sediment | place: USA: Wyoming | collected... | reverse complement strand
CAGAAAAGACTTTACACTGAACGTCATTCCGGACTTGATCCGGAATCCAGTCTTTTCAGCTGGATTCCCGTTTTCACGGGAATGACAACCCTTATTATCATTGTAAAGAAGTTTTAGAGACACTACAGTAGAGAGACCGATCATGACCGTTATCCACATCAATGTACCTTATTCGATGCTCCTTCAACGAATCGATTTTGCTCTCCAGAATCGCATCCATCCTGAAATCTATTTCAGTGGCGACGATTTGGATGCCTGCCATGAAAACGAAGTTAAATATTTGGCCGAGACCCTTATGCGAAATGGATTGGAAATCACCGTCCATGGTCCATTCATGGACTTAAGTCCCGGAGGGGTCGACCGAAAGGTCAAAGGGGTCACATGGGAACGGTTCTTGAAGACGATCGAATTGGCCCAGTTCTTTAAACCGAAAACGATCGTCTTTCACCCGGGGTATGAGAAATGGAAGTTCGATGGAAATGTAAGCCTTTGGCTCGAAAGTAGTCTCCAAACCTGGAGACCTCTCGTTAAGCAAGCCGAGGAGATGGGGCTGACTCTCGCTATCGAAAATGTCTTTGAGGAAACTCCTGATTCCTTAGCAACCCTTTTGAAGGAGATCAATTCACCCCGTTTCCGATTCTGTTTCGATACGGGCCACCACCATGTCTTCAGCAAGACCCCTTTCCTTAAATGGATGGAAGCCCTCGGAAATGATTTGAGCGAGGTCCACCTCCATGATAATCATAAAGAGATGGACGAACATCTTCCAATCGGTGAAGGAAGTTTCGATTTTGATGGATTTTTTAACCTCCTTTCGAAATTTGGTTTGAATCCTATTTATACCATCGAACCCCATGAAGAGGACCATCTCTGGAGAGGCCTCAAAGCTGTTAAGAAATATATAGACAATGTCAAATGTCAAAATCCAAATGCCAAATGAAATCCAAATTTCAAACATAAAACTCAATATTTGGAATTTTGGAATTTGGGCTTTGTCATTGATTTGAAATTTGAACTTTGTCATTTGGCATTGATTTAAATCCGTTGGAGGAGACAGTGGCCCACCGAATTGAAATTGGATTAAAAAAAGAGATTCGAGATGCCCTGGGTGAAAAGGTGAGGAGGAGGGTCCAAAATGATCTCAGTATACCGGTCGAATCGGTGAAGACCCTATCGGTCTTTACACTCGATATGGAACTCCCCGGGGAGGAATTGGAGATGGTCGCCACCGGTCCCTTTCTCGACCCCATCATTCAGGAATACGGAATCGATCGACCTTTAGCCCATGATTTCGATTGGTTGGTCGAGGTAGGGTTCAAGCCCGGCGTCACCGATAACGTGGGAAAGACCGCTAAGGAAGCGATCGAGTGGAGGCTCGGAAGAAAATTGAAAGAAGAGGAAAAAGTCTACACCTCCACCCAATATCTCATCCGAGGAAATCTAAAGCGAAAGGATGTAGAAAAGATCTGCACGGACCTCTTAGGGAATCCACTCGTTCAGAGGTTTGATCTCTGGAAGGCTGATGAATGGGTTAATAAAATCGAACCCAAGATTCCAAAGGTGGTAGGTGACGTGGAGGGAAAGGTTGAGGAGATCAATCTGGAAATTGAGGATAAAACCCTTCTCATATTGAACGAGGAGCGACTCTTGGTTCTCGATCTCAGGGAGATGAAGGCCATTCAAAATTACCTGAGGAATCCAATGGTCATTGATGACCGGAAGAGATGGAATTTGGGGAAAAGGATCACTGACGTCGAATTAGAGGCGATTGCCCAGACCTGGTCTGAGCATTGCAAACATAAGATCTTCAATGGCCGAATTGAGTACATCGATGAAAAAGGGAATCGAGAGACGATCGACAGTCTTTTTAAAACCTTTGTCAAGAGGGCAACTGAGGAGATTCGTGCTTCCCTGGGGAATGGAGATTTTTGTGTCTCCGTCTTTGACGACAATGCAGGCGTCATTCGCTTTAACGAAAATTATCATTTGGTCTTCAAAGTAGAGACGCACAATACCCCCTGTGCTTTAGATCCTTATGGAGGAGCATTGACCGGCATCGTGGGAGTCAACCGAGATCCTTTCGGAACAGGAAAAGGGGCGAAACTTATTTTCAACGTCGATACTTTCTGCTTTTCATCCCCCTTCTATGATAAACCTCTTCCCCCTCGTCTCTTTCATCCGAAGCGAGTCTATGAAGGTGTGAGAGAGGGAGTGGAGCACGGGGGAAACAAGAGCGGGATTCCAACGGTCAATGGAGGTGTTATCTTTGATGACCGTTACCTCGGAAAACCTTTAGTTTACTGTGGAACGGGAGGGATCATGCCCAGAGAGATATTGGGCGAACCCTCCCATATAAAAAAGGTAGAACCCGGTGATCTCATTGTGATGACCGGAGGTCGAATTGGAAAGGATGGGATTCATGGAGCCACCTTCTCCTCGGAAGAGCTTCGAGAGGATTCACCGGTCACTGCCGTTCAAATTGGCGACCCCATCACTCAGAAAAAGATGACCGATTTTTTACTTTTGGCCAGAGACCGGGGACTCTTTAAAGCCATCACGGACAATGGTGCAGGCGGCCTCTCCTCTTCCGTGGGAGAGATGGCGAAGGAGATTGGTTGCGAACTCCATCTCGATCGGGCCCCCCTCAAGTATCATGGTCTGCACCCTTGGGAGGTTCTCCTATCAGAGGCTCAGGAGAGGATGACCTTGGCTGTCTCACCCTCCAAGATTGATGTCTTTCTCCAGTTAGCGAAAAAGATGGACGTGGAGGCCACCGTCCTCGGAACCTTCACCCAAACAAAAAAATTTCATGTTCTCTATCGAGGAAAGACAGTGGCTTATCTCGATATGGATTTCCTTCACTTTGGGCTCCCCAAGATGGAACTCCGGGCAAAATGGAAGAGGCCCCATCATGAAGAGGCAGGTTTTCCAGAACCTGAAGACCTGACCTCGACCCTGAAGGAGATGCTCTCTCGCCTCAATATCTGTAGCAAGGAATCAATGATCCGTCAGTACGACCATGAGGTTCAGGGAGGCACCGTGATCAAACCTCTGGTGGGACGTTTCAATGATGGCCCAAGCGATGCCGCCGTACTGAGGCCGATCCTCGACTCCTTTGAAGGGATCGTCATTTCCAATGGGATCTGCCCCCGATATAGTGACATCGATGCCTATGCGATGACAGCTTGTGCCATCGATGAGGCAATCCGGAACAATGTCGCTGTAGGTGGGAATCCTGATCGGATTGCAGGGTTGGATAACTTCTGCTGGCCCGACCCGGTCCAATCGGAGAAGGCGCCCGATGGCGAGTATAAACTGGCTCTACTCGTACGGACCAACCAAGCCCTCTACGATTATTGCAAAGTATTCGGCGTGCCATTGATCTCTGGCAAAGACAGTATGAAAAATGACTACCTGATTGGAGGGACAAAGATCTCCATCCCTCCAACCATCCTCATCTCAGCCTTGGGGAAGATAGATGATGTAAGAAAAGCGATCACCATGGATGTCAAGAGACCGGGCGACTTGGTCTATATCCTTGGGGAGACTCTTGACGAGTTAGGAGGATCCGAGTATTATGCATCGAAAGGTTTGATAGGAAACCGTGTCCCCTGGGTCGATGCAGAGAAGGCCCGATCTCTATACAGAAAGATATATAGCGCCATACAAGGGGGGCTGATTCGATCTTGTCATGATTGTTCGGATGGGGGATTGGGTGTAGCTTTAGCAGAGACCGCATTCGCAGGTGGCTTCGGAATGGAGATTGATCTGAGAAAGGTTCCTCGAACCGGATTGGATCGAAATGACTCCCTGCTCTTCTCCGAATCACAGAGTCGTTTTATCGTAACCATTGATCCAACAAAGAAGAGTGCCTTTGAAGCGCTTCTCGGTGATGCGGTTTATGGAGAGATCGGGGTGGTTACAGATGACGAAATCTTTCGAATGGTTGGTTTGCATGGGAAGACTGTTGTAGAGGCCAATATTTACAACCTCAAAGAGGTCTGGCAGAAAACTCTTAGATTCTAAAAACCCAATACTCAAATTTCAAAATCCAAAATTAAATGTAAAATGACAATTTTTGAGTTTCCATTTTTTGGGATTAAAGAGACCTCTGAAAAGCTACTATACGCCCTCTTGATAGAGATTTCTGGACTTTCTCAGAAAGCTCTGAGGAATAACTTGACAAATAGCCATGCTTTTAATAATATTGCTCTACTTACAACGAAGGGGCTTTGAGAGGGGGTGATGCGCTGTAGGAAAAAAGCACAGGTTTTGGTTTTCTAAATTATCTAATATTTACCAAGAAAGGAGGTACCTATGAAACGCATTTTTATTTTGTCAATTGTACTCGTTATGGTAGCTTGTTTGGTAGTGGTTTCCGCATCAGCACAAGTCAAATATGAAGGCAAATTGGGCGTGGTTAAGATCAAAGCCGGCGAACCCATTCACATTGCCAGCTGGATGGTCATTGCAGGGGCGGACGCCTCGTTGGGTACCGATACCAGGCGTGGTGTAGAGATCGCTACTGCTGACAAGGGTGGCAAACTCCTTGGCTTCCCCATCAAGCTAACCTTTCAAGACACAGGCTGCAACGCCGAAGGTGGGCAGGCTGCTGCAACCAAACTCGCTGCTGATCCGACCATTGTGGCGGCGATTGGGTCGAACTGCTCAAGTGAGGCTCGGCCTGGCGCGCCAATCCTCTGGAAGGCTGGCATTGTAACGGTTTCACCCTCGAATACCTCACCGACTTTAACAGACCCGAAGCGCGGGCCAGATTATGATGGTTATCTGCGCACATGCCATAACGATAAGGTTCAGGGAGCAGTGGCAGCTGATTTTGCCTGGACGCAATTGAAGGTTAAGAAAGCAGCAACCATCCATGACGGAAGCGTCTATGCCGAACAACTTCAGATGGTCTTTGCTGAGACCTTTAAAAAACTGGGTGGAACCATCACTTCTCAGGAAGCTGTTTCTCCTACTGATACAGATATGCGCCCGATGTTAACCAAGATCGCCACAGGAAAACCCGAGTTCATTTATTACCCCATCTTTATCGCAGCGGGTGGACATATCACTCGCCAGGTGAAGGAAGTAAAGGGTTTGGAGAAGGTCGGTTTGATGGGCGCGGATGGTATTTTCTCTCCCGACTTCTATAAGGCTGCCGGTGAGACAGCAGTGGGTATGTATCACTCAAGTCCAGACTTCTCAGCCTTTGCCGGTGGCTATAAAAGCTTCTTGGATAAGCATCAGAAGAAATATGGGGAAAAACCTCTCGCCCCCTTCCATGCCCATGCCTATGATGCAGCGATGATCATCTTTGCTGCTATTGAGAAGGTGGCTAAGAAGGCTCCCGACGGTTCACTTACCATTGATCGCGGGAAACTGAGAGATGTCCTTTATGCCACAAAGGGTTTCAAAGGCTTGACGGGAACAATCAACTGCAACGAATATGGTGACTGTGCAGACCCGAGGATTGCAGTGTACAAGACAACGGAAGAAAACGTTAAGAAGTTAGTGATGCCCGATAAACCTTTCTGGAAGCCTGCAGCAGCGGCTCCAGCCAAGGCAGCTCCGGCCAAGAAGTAACCTGGTTCTCTTTAAAAACCGGGTTTCTTGTGAACTAACATGGTGAGCCGGGTACGGAAGTCGTTCCCGGCTCACTTCTAATTTGGAGGTTGAAAATCAGGTAGAGCAGGGCGAAATTCAATTTGCGAAGTGATCTCAAGGGGTGGAGGCCCTTTATGTTGCAACGGTTGAGGAGATTGAGGGAAAGAATTACTCCAACAGATATCGTCATGTGGTTAATTGGAGCAGTCATGTTAGCCATGATTATCTGGGGATCCACAGCCACCTTAACTACAGGCCGATATACCCGTTACCACTGGTTTGATTTTCTCATCTTCGGTTTGGCTCAGGGGAGCATCTACGCCCTTATCGCCATGGGTTACACCATCGTCTATGGAGTTTTGCGGATGATCAATTTCGCCCACAGTGAAGTCTTTATGAGCGGGCCTTACACCGCTTATTATGTTGCAGCTGCTTTTTACTCCTCCGGTTTTTTAGATCGTCAGCCCATCCTTTGTTTAATTGTCATTTTCCTTGTTGCCATGGCTACTTCAACGTTGATCGCCTTTCTTCTGGAACGGGTTGCTTATCGTCCCCTGAGAACCGCACCCCGTTTGATTCCTCTCATCACTGCTATTGGAGCCTCCTTCTTTCTACAATATACCTTTCGGGGGCTTTATGGTTCCGGTTTCCAGGCTTATCCAGTGGTGAAGATGATGGAAGGGCAAATCGTTTTCGGTGAATTTCGAATTTTACGGATTCATGCGGTAGTGATTGTGGCCGCTGCAATGCTATTGGTTGCTCTCTATTCCTTTATTCAGCGTACGCGTGTTGGGAAGGCAATCCGTGCAGTCTCTGAAGATAAAGAGGCTTCCTTGCTGATGGGGATTAACATTGACAGGATGATTTCCACAACATTCGTTATCGGTGGGATGGCAGCTGGAGCAGCTGGCGTCCTCTATGCTTTAATGTTCAAACAGGTGCACTTCTTCATGGGTTTTATCCCGGGGATTAAGGCTTTTACAGCAGCGGTATTGGGCGGTATTGGCAATATCCCTGGAGCCATGCTGGGTGGAATTTTTCTCGGCCTCATCGAATCCATAGGACCCAGTCTATTTCTGGATGGCTTGGGCATTGTGGCACCATACCAGTTAAAAGATGCGATTGCCTTTACCATGCTGGTGCTTGTGCTGATCTTCAGACCGACAGGAATTCTTGGAGAACGGCTAGCGGTCAAGAAGGCCTAAAAAGGGGGAGCAGGGATAGGAAAAGGGAACTAAAGGAAATGAAGAAAATCTACTCTATTTTAGAGCAAGGGATAAAGATTGGACTGATCGGCGGCGTTTCTGCAGTCCTTTTGACCCTTATCGGAATGGTTGAGTCTTTTAGCCAGCGCGACATTATCAGCAACGTCATTTCAATGGGCCATACTCTATTGCTCCTGGTTGCAGTGTTCATGGGCTACCTAGCAGCAAAACGAACGACTCGGACTGAGTTGCCATGGGTGATTGTTAATAGTTTCATGACGGGGCTGATTATAGGGGGTTCGCTCGCTCTTCTCGTCATTGTGGGGAGTCTGATTAATCTCCGTAAAGTTTTCGTCAATGCCATGCCTCTCCTTTACGAATTGCTCACTTTTAAACAAGGGATACAGATTGGCGTTTTCCTGCTTCTTGGTGCTGGAGCCCTGAGTGGTATACTGGCAGGTCTATTCTTTCTTTCGCCTAAACTTATCCGTCGGATGTTGATCATCCCTCTGACTGGTATTGTAGGGGCTGGTGTGCTACAGGATATGCTCCGTCCCACCTTCGCCCTCTGGGGACCTCTTGCGGTCATCAACGAGTGGCTCTACGCCGCGAATGGACTCACCCTCTATGGTGCCATCGGGTTGTTCATTTTAGTTGCTGCCATTATCTACCTCTGGGCCCGAAAAGGAAGTGCTGTTCGAACGGGCTTGCAGCACCTGCCACCTGCAGGTCAACGTGCCTTGCGGATAACGAGTCTTCTTCTTCTCTTCATTATCTTGTTTGTTCTTCCCCAGATTCTTGGCCTCTTCCTGAGTGAAGTGTTGACCATCGTGGGCCTATATGTTCTTTTAGGCTTGGGGTTAAATATTGTCGTCGGCTTTGCTGGCCTCTTGGACCTTGGCTACGTGGCCTTCTTCGCCATTGGTGCCTATACGATGGCCATATTGACCTCACCTGAGTTGGGTTTCTTCAATCTGTCATTCTGGGGAGCCCTCCCCTTTGCAATTTTCATGGGGGTGATATCGGGAGTTATCCTGGGTGTCCCTGTCCTCAAAATGCGCGGCGACTATCTCGCTATTGCAACCCTTGGTTTTGGCGAGATCATTCGTATTCTCGTTCTTTCCGACTTTCTAAGGCCATGGCTGGGTGGCGCACAAGGTGTTGGTAAAATTCCTAAAGCATCCATTGGCGGTTTTGAGTTTGCCGGTCCTCCACAAATTTACTATCTGATTCTCGCTGGCTGTTTTCTTGTTGCATTTATCTCTTTGCGTCTCAGAGATTCCAGTTTGGGGCGTGCCTGGATGGCTGTGCGTGAGGATGAGGACGTGGCCCAGGCGATGGGAATCAATCTTGTCGCCACCAAGTTGCTGGCCTTCGCTACCGGTGCTGCCTTCTCTGCTTTAAGCGGAGCCATCTTCGCGAGCAAACTCAGCTCAGTCTATCCCCATAGTTTTAATGTAATGATTTCCATTAATGTCGTCTGTATCATCATTGTAGGGGGGATGGGAAGTATTCCTGGTGTGATCGTGGGATCCATTGCCCTCGTTGGTTTGCCTGAGCTGTTGAGGGAGTTCGCTGAGTACAGGCTTCTGGTTTATGGTGCTGCTTTGGTGATAATGATGCTCGTCAAACCAGAAGGTCTCTGGCCAGAGGCAGTACGTCGCCGCGAGTTGCATGAGGAAGAACCTGTTGAGACCGAGAAAGTGTCACAAGGCGACGCACCCACATCCAGTCGGTAAGAGAATTTGATGACGATTCTAACAGCGCAAAAAACTACAAAGCGTTTCGGTGGGCTGATTGCCGTGGATGATTTGGACTTAGAAATCAAGGAGGAGAGTATCCATAGTATCATCGGACCCAACGGAGCTGGCAAGACAACCTTCTTTAACTGCGTGACCGGATTTTACCGGCCTGAAGCCGGAGAGATCCTCTTCAACAACCACTCCCTGGTTGGTCTGCTTCCTGATAGAATTGTCCGTCTCGGAATTGCACGAACCTATCAGAATATTCGCCTTTTTCCAAACCTTACAGCGATTGAGAACGTGTTGGTGGGTCTCCATGGTCACTTGAAAGCAGGGTTCCTCGGCATTGTTTTAAAATTGCCTGCTACCCAGAAAGAGGAGAAGGAGTCAGCCGAAGAGGCACGACGTCTCCTCAAATTTGTGAATCTGGCAGGCAAGGGTGATTTCTTAGCTAAGAATCTTCCTTATGGTGACCAGCGGCGGTTGGAGATCGCCCGCGCCTTGGCATCGCGTCCTAAACTGCTGCTCCTTGACGAACCAACGGCAGGTATGAACCCCAGGGAAACGCAGGACATGATGGACTTTATTCGGCATCTCCGTGATGTATTAGGGATCACAATCCTTCTTATCGAACACCAGATGCGAGTTGTGATGGGTATCTCTGAAACGGTGACCGTATTAGACTATGGACAAAAGATTGCTGAGGGTACTCCGGCCGAGATTCAAAAAGACCCTAAGGTCATCGAAGCCTACCTGGGGAAGGGGAGCTCATCTGAAGTGAGTCGCGCCACGGGAACTGCTTAGAGCATAGCACCTGCCTACCGCAGGCAGGCATCGAGCATGAATGAATCACCCCCTACCCTCTCCCTCCCCCCTCTGAGGGGAGGGAGAGGGTAGGGGGCGCCTTTCGCTTTCCGCTAGGCAAAATTTTTTGGGGATTCTGTTATGGCATTGCTTGAAATTGAGAAGGTGCATGCTTATTACGGGAATATTCATGCCCTCAAAGGTGTTTCGCTTCACATTGATAAAGGGGAGATCGTCACACTGATTGGAGCCAACGGAGCAGGCAAGAGCACCACACTTAGGACCACCAGTGGGTTGTTACGGCCCCGCCAGGGGTCTATCCGACTTAACGGTGAAGACCTTACCCGCTACCCTCCATACGAGATCGTGGCCAAAGGGGTGGTGCAGGTTCCCGAAGGACGCCGCGTCTTTGGTCGGCTGACGGTAACGGAGAATCTGGAGATGGGCGCTTTCGCCATCACTGATCGCCAGCTAATCAGCTCAAACATGGAAAGGGTCTTTACTCTCTTCCCCAGACTGAAAGAGCGCCGTCACCAAGTAGCCGGAACGCTGAGTGGTGGTGAGCAGCAGATGTTGTCGACCGGTCGAGCGTTGATGGCTAACCCCCGCATTCTTTTAATGGATGAACCTTCGATGGGTTTGGCACCGGTACTCGTAGATAACATCTTCGACACAATTCGGGAACTACACGACGGTGGTACGACCATCCTCTTGGTGGAACAGAATGCACGCATGGCGCTGCAGGTCTCCAGTCGGGGCTATGTCCTGCAAACGGGTTCGATAGTCCTTAGCGATTCAGCAGAAAATTTGCGTCAAAATGAGATCGTTCGAAAGGCCTATCTGGGCGAGACATAAAATGGGGACACTCCCCGTATTTTCGACGTTTTCACCCTTTTATAATACATTCCTTTCATGCCAAGAATTGCTAGATTATTAGCCATAAATTATCCTCACCATATCACCCAACGTGGAAATAACAAAGAAACCGTCTTTTTTGATGAGGAAGATAGAAAGTTTTATTTAAAACTCCTCAAAAAATACAGTGACCAATGGAATTTTAATATATGGGCTTACTGTCTCATGCCCAATCATGTTCATATTCTTGCGGTGCCAAGGAAAGAGAAATCTTTTGCCAGAGGCATTGGTGCTACAAACTTAGTTTATACGCAATATTTCAATCATCGGTATAGAAGGAGTGGAAGGCTTTGGCAGAACCGATTCTTTTCAGCGATTATAGAAAAAGGATCTTATTTATGGTCTGTGGCTCGGTATATAGAAAGGAATCCTGTGAGGGCTAATATTGTAAAAAGAGGTGAAGATTATATCTGGTCAAGTGCCAAAGCTCATCTTCTTAAGGCAGAGGATGATATTCTTTCTGGTGAGAGTTGGTTGGAAGAGAATGAGGTTATTGCTTATCGCGAATTTTTAAGGCAGGAGAACCAAAACATAGAGGATTCTATTAGGAAGGCAACTTCAGCGGGTAGACCTCTTGGAAGCGAGCAGTTTCTAAAAATTCTTGAGAAAATTCTCGAACGAGATATATTTCCCAGGAAGGCGGGACGATCAAGGGGAAAGACTTCATAAAAATATGGGAAGTGTCCCTTTTTACAGTTTCTTCCTCCGTGGGCTCATCATCGGTTTTTCAATCGCTGCGCCTGTTGGCCCAATCGGTGTGCTATGCATACGCCGTACATTAGCTAATGGCCGCGCCTCTGGCCTCATCTCTGGTCTGGGTGCCGCCACAGCTGATGCAATCTATGGCTCCATTGCTGGATTCGGGCTAACATTCATTTCAAGCCTCTTGATCCGTCAACAAGGATGGCTTCGCCTTGTCGGCGGTACATTTCTCTGCTATCTGGGTCTCAAGACCTTTTTTGCCAGACCTGCTGAACAACCAGCTTTAGCCAAAGGAAATGATCTCCTGAGTGCTTATGCCTCAACGTTTTTCCTGACCCTCACAAATCCAATGACCATTCTTTCTTTTGCGGCAATATTTGCCGGGTTAGGGGTGGGAAGTGCAAGCGGCAACTATTTCTCTGCGGGAATATTAGTCTTGGGTGTATTTATTGGCTCCGCCCTATGGTGGCTTATCCTGAGCAGTGGTGTCGGCATGATTTGGAAAAAGTTCAACCCTCTTGGATTGCGTTGGATAAACAGAATCTCAGGCATCATCATCACAGCGTTTGGTCTTTTTGTTCTTCTAAGTCTCAAAGGATGAAATGGAACGGATACCACTTTTAGTTCGGAGTAACAATACAGGACTTAAAAAAATTTGGGGAAACTCCGAACTCCTAACCCAACTTCCGCACTCTGTTGATCGAAGTGCTTTATTAACGGGGGCTTACGTTTTTTTCAGTCACTATGTTATGCCTCGTCCCAAGTCTTGACTGGCTTCATGACCTGGCATGGAATTTTCAGGACCTCGTAGATTTTTTTCTGATCAGGCTCCGGAGTGCCTCCTTTTCGTATTCTCAGAACCATCCCGTTGTTGGTCGGTAGAACGATCGTTGCGACCTGGTGCGTGCTCAACTGTTGCCTGATGCTCCACCATGAAGTATGAATTCCCTGATCCAGGAATC
>Ga0315276_10005249_pt1 | contig 11939 bp, 13 predicted proteins | sample YL17G05_0_MG_FD_204542 | JGI IMG/M metagenome (GOLD analysis project Ga0315276, IMG submission 204542) | Sediment microbial communities from Yellowstone Lake, YNP, Wyoming, USA - YL17G05_0 | ecosystem: Environmental > Aquatic > Freshwater > Lake > Sediment | place: USA: Wyoming | collected... | reverse complement strand
AACTCAAAGTTCAAAACAGAATAGCTTAAGGGTTTTAAGTTTTAGTTTTGCGTTTTGAGATTTGAGCTTTGAGCTTTACGCTTATTTCAAGTTTATCGTAAGAAAATTTTAAATCAACCCTGTACCACGTAGGGCGCAGGGCTATTGATTGCGTAGTTTCTTGCCATACTCGAGAAAAACACTAATGTAATCCTTACAGGATATTGATTGCGTAATCTCTTGCTATGCTCGAGAAAAACACTAATGTAATCCTTACAGGATATTGATTGCGTAATCCATGTTATGGTTTTAAAACAAAGATACCCGCCTACGCATTAAGCTTCGGCGGGTTTTAATTTCGTCGCTGAACATAGTGAAGCGCAACGAATTGCTCAGAATGACTCCGCGTTTATTTTCCCAATAATTAAAATATTTCTTGATTGAGATTCAGCTTTTTCAATTTCAAATCCTGCTTTGATAAAAAGTTTTTTGAGTTCTCTTTTGGTAAAAGCATGATGGAATCTTTGATACTGATTTTGCCAGGGAATATATAAATCGCGCCAGTCAAGCTTGCTTTTATTGACTAATTTTAATAAACTAGATTTGACAAGCAGTTTAAAATATTTTCTTTGCCAAAGATTCCAAACAGTCAGAATTATTTTGCCGTCTTTTTTAAGGACTCGTTTCGCTTCTTTTAAAAATTGGATTCTCAACGCTTGCGAAGGAATGTGATGAAAAACCGCGATTGAATAAACCACGTCAAATGAATTGTCTTTAAACGGCAAGTCGAGCCCGTCGCCGACTAAAAATTGCGTTTCTGGATATTTTGTTTGAGCAAGCCGAATGAGTTTTTCTGAAATATCAATGCCAATGTAATCGATGTTTTTATCTTTAAATATTTCATAAAGCCGGCCATTGCCGCAGCCTAAATCCAAGATTTTCATGCCGGGCTTGGCGTAATCCGTGAGATTCCGAATATATTCCCAAACATAATTACGGGTATGAGAAAAGTCGGTGGCAATATTATTCCAGAGCTTTTTATTGTCATTGAGTATTTGTTTGGCAAGGAGAGAATCCATGCTTTAAAAATCCGAAGCACGAAATCCGAAATCCGAAACAAATTCGAATGTTTTAAATTCAAATGTTTTAAACCGTTTTGAATTTAAAATTTTAGATTTAAATATTGTTTCGAATTTCGATATTCGAATTTTGAATTTAGAGGGTTATGCTTGATTATTTAATCAAACAAATCATTAAATTGAAGCCCACGACTAGCAAAGAGGTTTTTAATCTCAAGCGTCGGGCGCTTTTGGAATTCGGCAAAAAGGATTTTCCGAAAAATTCCGAGATCCTTAATTATTATAGACAAAATTATCGTAAAAGAACACAGGCGCTTGATTTATATTTTGAAAAGTTATTGCGCCGGGCGCCGATCCGCAGCTTATCAGGTATTGTATCGGTGACGGTTTTAACCAAACCTTTTAAATGTCCTGGCAATTGCCTTTTTTGCCCCAAAGAGTCGGGCATGCCGAAGAGCTATTTAAAAAACGAGCCGGCAGCAGCGAGAGCTTATGCTTTGAAATTTGATCCGTACTTGCAAGTTAAGCGCCGCATTGAAACCTTGGAAGTGCAGGGGCATAAAGCAGACAAAATTGAGCTGATTGTTTTGGGAGGAACGTGGTCGTATTATCCGAAACAATATCAGAATTGGGTTATCCGTCGTTGCTTCGAAGGCGCAAACTGCGTAAGCGAAAAGCGCAAAGCGCAAGATATAAACTCAAAACTCAAAGCGCAAAACGCAAAACCACAACTTAAAACTCAAAGCTTAGCATTTGTTCAAAAAATCAACGAAACCGCGGAACATCGGATTATTGGATTAACCTTGGAAACGAGGCCGGATTATATTAATGAAAAAGAAATTAAAAGAATGAGAGAATTAGGTGTGACGCGAATAGAGCTGGGGGCTCAGTCGCTTGATGACCATATTTTAAAATTAAATAATCGCGGACATGATGTGGCAAAAACAATTCATGCCACAAAGTTGCTCAAGGATGCCGGATTTAAGATTAATTATCATATCATGCTTGATCTGCCCGGTTCAAATATGAAAATAGACGAACAAATGTTTGAAACACTTTTTACTGATACTCGTTTTCAACCGGACTGGCTTAAAATTTATCCAACTTCAGTGCTCAAAACAGCGCCTTTATATAAATTATGGAAAGCGGGCAAATATAAGCCTTATACCAAAAAACGATTGGAAGATTTATTAATTAACATCAAACAGAAGATTCCGCCTTATGTGAGGATCACTCGTCTAATTCGCGATATTCCCTTGCCGGATATTGTTGCTGGCAGCGAGATTTCTAATTTAAGGCAAGATTTGCATGCGAGAATGAAAAAAGAAGGCACGATATGCCAATGCATTCGTTGCCGTGAAGTGCGGGAAATGAATTATGACGAGCCGATTGAATTGGTGCGTAGAGATTATAATGCTTCATCGGGCAAAGAGATTTTTTTGAGTTTTGAAGACAAGAAAAGACAACATTTATATGCGCTTTTAAGATTAAGGATTTCTTCGCAATATTTTTCCGGCGAGAAACATTTTATTAAAGAATTGCAAGATTGCGCTTTAATTCGCGAAGTCCATACTTATGGCGATGTTGTACCGCTTACAAAACATGCGAAACTTGCCTATCAGCATAAGGGATTGGGTAAGAAGTTGATAACAGAGACAGAACGGATTGCAAAAAAAGAATATGGCATCAAAAAAATCGCAGTGATTTCAGGAATTGGAGTAAGGGAATATTATAGGAAAATGGGATACAAGCTGGAAGGAACATACATGACAAAAACTCTAAATTCTAAACTCTAAATTCTAAATAAATCCGAATATCGAATTTCGAAATTCGAAACAATATTTAATTTTCAAAATTCTAAATTCAAAACAATAATTAAAACCCCGACACTTTGTGTCGGGGTCATGTTTTTTCATTATGCCTGATTTATTTTTTGTAGGTTTTCAAAATCTCTTCTTCTTTTGCCATCTTTTCTAATTCTGGCGTAATTTTTTCAGGATGAAGAATAATTTCTTGGCATTGCAGGCGTTCGTCGCTCCCGATTCGGAACCGGTTTAAGTCATGAGTTCTGGCACAGACCGTAACTAATCCCTGTTGTTCCAAGAACCAGATTGGACCGGAATGAATGTCGTGGAGATCAATGCTTGGAAATCGTTTTGACACATCGAGGACAGTTGTTTTAGGTTTAAGAAGGTATTTGATTAACCAACCTAAAATTGCAAGAGCTGCTTTATTTTGTAGTACCGCTTCTTCATCTACTCTCTTTTCCACTTTTTTCTCCTTTTTTGCTTCGAGTTCGGCAATTTCATCTTTCATGATGCGCCAATTTTTTGCGAGTTCAATGGCTATGAAGGTTGGACTATAGACAATCGTAAAAGAATAGAGGGGATCCGAAAAATCATGATTTTTAGATATGGCACTCCAATGCCTAACTAATCCTGCATACGAAAGTTCGCGAATGATCCGTTCGCCTGATAGATTTGGTTGAATAAAAGGAAAACTTTCATGAATTCTGTGTAGGTTTATGGCATTGGTTCCGTGGTTGTCCACTAATACTCCTTCTTCTAATTCAGTCTTTTGGATTAGCCAACGGAGCAGTTTAAAAAGGTCTTCGTTTTCTAGCACCGATTTGATCTTAGGCCAGAATCCCGCGTTTTTTAACCAGAGAGCCGTAGACATTTTTCCTCCTTGATTTTGAAGAACTGATTTCATCGTAGCATAATAAGAATAATTGTCAAATAATCAAAACCCCGACACTTTATGTCGGGGATTGCTGTTTAGATATAAGAACTATGAAGGCTTCCGTATTTCTTTTAGAGGATTGATACGCAGGAAGGGGCCAGACTGGGCAGCATGAACAATCAAGAACTCGTTTTCTTTTAACGCCTCAAGAATGGCTTCAACAATGCTCTTTTGCGCTGCATCAGAAGCAAGATTGGCCTGATTGTCTTGATCTTCAGTGAATTTCCGAATGGCATTTTCGATGATGGTTTTCGGATCTTCGCGATCTTCCAAGACAATATCGCAGGGATTTCCGCACTTGGAACAAACAAACATTTGAGTCATTGTTTCTTCTATTCCCTCCACTTTAAAAAATCTTCCTCCTTTAAAATCTGGCACACCAGGTCGTGATATTGCTTCTGCTTGACAGCACTTAGATTTCATTCCTTTGCCTCCTTACTCATTTTCGATGCTCTCAATTGTTTCTTGTAAGATTTCCCGAATTTGCTGTTCGGTTATCTCTTGAGTTTCTTCATTTTCAATCAACCGGCGCAGTTTTTCGGGCAAGGTTTGGTAAAATCTGGTTAGCAAATAGTCTTTAGAACCAGGACCCTTAAGGATTAATTGAGCATCCAGGAGTTTTTGGACAATCTTAACTCCAAAAGAAGTGTCAATGGATTTAACTTCTGCCGCAGATCTTATTGGTTTTCTAAAATCCTTAGCAATGAGTTTTAATACTTCAAGAGCTTTTTGACTCGTCAAAGCATCAATAATTCTATTGGTAAGAGATGATTTTCCTTCTATTTCTTTCATGATTCCCTCCTATTAGATTTTCTTTGTGAGCTGTTAGTGAACACTAGAAAATCTTATATCCTGAGCTTATCGAAGGATTACTTTTTGAAGAACTATCATTATCTTAGCATAAAATAAGTGATTGTCAAGAAATTATAGTGAGTAGCGACAAAATTATCCGCCTTTGCATTAAGCTAGGGCGGATTCTCAATTTCGTTTCCCTTCGTTATACTCAGGGACGAAATTGGAAAAAAATAGCCTACCGATTGGTAGGCTGTCTAGTTAGGAACTAACTTCATTCTAGTCCCTTTTTCGTGCGACGCGTTTCGCAAATTGTACCAAATCCTAGAAGTGCAATTCCGACAACAGCAACCCAACCCGTAAACTTTGTTAGTTTATGAATCCATAAAGTATATCCTGCGTCAATTAGGAATAGATCAAGAGATAGTAAAAGACATACAGAGAATGTTGATTTATTTTCAAGAACTTTTTTCTCAAGCCACTGTTTGATTTTCATTGGGATTCACTCTCCTCTTCTTCATTTCAAAACATTTTTCAGACAGTGCAGTTCGCAACCAGCTACGAAAGCTAAGATTAAGCTAGCTATCAACCCGCCAAGAATTGTTATCGTAGTGAATTTGCCAACATAAGCAGCATCAAGACAACTCGCAGAAAAGATAGCTAATCCCAATGTACAAGTCCATGAACGAATGCTTTTTGACTCAACGATTGTCTTAATGAACCACTGTTTTAGTCTCATCGTTCTTTCTCCTTTCTATGTACCATCTTTGCAGTTTTCCGCTCGTGATACACAGATGCTAGTATTAGAGCGTTGGCTATTAGGAGTATTGGAAGAAGTACGGTATTGGGATTATTAAAGATAATCGCATGAATCATGCCGCCGATTATAAGAATAAGACCAATTGTAAGCGCGGATGTGAAATTAAGGATTTTGTTAAGAACTTTTTTTGAGAAACTTTTTAGGTTCATTTTTCCCTCCTGTTAGTTTTTCTTTTCGAAGAACTATTTTAATATTAATACTAATTTTTAGGTTAGTCAAGTTAGAAGAATTAACGAGTTAACGGGCTAACGGGTTAACGAGTTGAGAATTATGAATTAAGAATCAAGAATTAAGAATTGTAATTCATTAAATTAGCGAGATGCAAAAAAGAACCATTGCTGGCTCTTTTTTGATTTTAGTCCAATGGAAATTATTTCGCGATTTTGGCTTTTTTCTTCATCGGGATAAAGCTGACGACTCCCCAGATGATTAAAAAGAGAGCGATTAAGTAATTGACGATACTGGGAAGAATGAAAATAAGAATACCAAAAACAATCGCAATAATGCCTCCGAGTTGTTTGCTATTTAATGACATAAAATTCACCCCCTTTCCAAAAAAGAATTATTTTTTTACTTTTATTCATTATATCATAAAAAAGAATTTATTGTGTGGATAATCGCGTCAAACGCGATAGAGAATTTATGTTAAGTCGCCTTAGATGTGAGATTAGATTTGATAAAACATCACGTTTGACGTGATAAAAAAATCCGCGCTATATTCGCGGTTTGTTATTTAGTGTTTCACAATAATTATGTTGATAATTGAAAGTTGAAAATTGACAGTTAAAAAACTATCTCACAAAAGGATTTTTCGCTCCCCTAACCTCAAAATGCAAATGGCATCCTGTTGAATGTCCGGTTGTGCCCATATAGCCGATAAGATCACCCTGCGTTACTTCGCTACCATTTGAAGCCACGATATCGCTAAAATGAGCATAGAGAGTTTTAACTCCATTGGGATGAGTAATTGTCATATATTTGCCATAACCGCTATTCCAACCAACCTCATCTACCAAGCTAACAGTGCCTCCAGCAGCAGCGTAAATCGGGGTTTTGCAGGCATTGGCAATATCAACAGCATTGACATTGTGCAGAATTCCCCAGTTTCTGCCGGAAGTGGGATAGATAAAGTAGCCAGATATATCAAGGCCGGGGCTTACTGTAGCATAAGAGGTTTTTTTAGGCGCAGGAACTGCGGGCGGCGCGCCTCCTGGAATAATTAATTCGTCGCCTATGCCGATTGCGGCATCAGATGGCAGATCATTGAATTCAACAATGCGATCAACATCAACGCCATATTTTTTTGCAATCAAAGAAACGTTTTCTCCTTTTTTGACAATATGTTTTGTGCCTGAAATCGGCAAGATTTCAAGCTTATCGCCTATATGAATAGCTGATTTAATTGTGAGTTTATTAGCCCAAAGAAGCGTATTGAGAGAAATGCCGAATTTATCCGCAATTTGAGAAAGCGTATCGCCTTGCAGGACAATATAAACCGTAGCATCTTTTTTATTGAAAACTAAATCAGGCGAACCCGAGGGGATGTTATAGCCCAAAAGCGAGTCCTGACATAGAGTAAAAACATCTGTATCCAGGAAGGCTGCTGTCTGTTCGTCTACTGCTGTGTCTTCTCCTCCCTTACCTGAAAGGATTGAAGCGTTTTTGGCAGTTTTTCCATAGACATATGCGGAAGGCGCGGCAATTATTAAAGCAAATAAAATAACCGCTGCCATTTTCAGTGTCACCCTTTTTGTCAGCAGTTTAAAAGGATTAATATGAAATTGTACAATTTTACTAATAGTTTTTGGTTACTTGTTAGAACATTAAAAGATCATCCTACAATGGCTGTCTTATAAAAAAAAGTTCCAAATTTTTTAGTATACCTAGGTTAGCATACCTCAAAATAGATGTCAATAGAGGGTGGGGATAAACTCTTAATTTTCAATTTCCAATTTTCAATTTGCAACTTAGAGGTTTCGAGTTATAATATTATGGAAGTTTGTTATAAACTTCTAAGTTTTGCGTACTAAATTATATAATATGTAATTCAAAAATATATGTTTCACTGCAACTGCGATAAAAAAGATGCTGCAAATACAGCCTTTAAGCACAAATATCTTCTTTCCCATCTATTAGTACTTTTAGGAGTTTTTTTATTGGTTTATATCGGAAGCGCCATAGCCTTTAAGATTGTCGCGACCAAAACTCAGCTTGAAACCACGGAAGGTACAGTTCGCGATACGATTGTTGTTAGCGGCGAAGGCAAGGTTGACGCAAAGCCGGATGTCGCTTTTGTGACCTTGGGAGTAAACAAGGAGTCTTTAAATATCGTCACTGCCCAAAACGAGAATACAAAAATCATGAATAAAATTGCTGAATTTGCAAAGGGGCTTGGCATAAAAAGCAAAGATCTTAAAACTACTAATTATTCGCTTTATCCTCGTTACGAATATAATTCTAATACCGGCAGACAGAGTTTAGCTGCATATGTGGTTAGCCAAAATCTTGAAGTTAAAATTCGCAACTTCGATAACATTGGTAAGTTAATTGAAGAAGCCACCAATTTAGGCATGAATGAAATGAGTAATTTATCTTTTATTCTTGATAATGAGGCCGCAGCAACGTCGGAAGTGCGCGCAGAGGCAATCCAGGATGCTAAAGAAAAAGCCCGCGTGCTTGCCCGCCAGTTAGGAGTTCGTCTTGGAGATATTATTAGTTTTTATGAATCAGGACCGATGCCGATTTATAGTTATAGCATTGGCGGCGGAGGCGCTATGATGGAAAAAGCAAATGCTCCGCAAATCGAACCTGGCACTAATCAAATCTCAACAACGGTTAGCTTGACATACGAAATCATTAATTAAAACGGAGAATAAGGGAAAATTAAGGATAATGAAGGATATAATTATTTGTGATTTACTAAATCTATGATTACAAAAGACAGTTTTTCTTTGCCAAAAAAACAGTTGGTTATCGTGGTGATTGTGAGTGTTTTTGTGTCATTGATTATCGGTTTTATCGCCGGCAGCGCAGCTTTTGATCTGGCGCGTTATGTTCATCAGAATAAATTTTTACAGGGTTTGTTCCCCAATGAAAATGCCACGTCAACTAACGAAAATCTTGGAGGCAACCAAAATCTTCAAGATAAAAATGCTGATATTTTCTCAAGAGATAAGCAGATAACCAAAGTTGTCAAAGATATTTCTCCAGCAGTGGTAAGCATTATCATTTCAAAAGATCTGCCCAAGATCGAACAATACATGATTGATCCTTTTCAAGATAGTCCTTTGGGCGATTTTTTCAACCTTCAGATTCCTCAATATCGCCAGAATGGTACAGAAAAACAGGAAATTGGAGGAGGAACAGGTTTTGTGGTAGGAGAAAATGGCCTTATTTTGACTAATCGTCACGTAGTTTTTGATAAGGAAGCGGAATATACGGTTTTGACTAATGATGGAAAGAAATATGATGCTAAGATTGTGGCAATTAGTCCGCTTCAGGATTTGGCCTTTCTTCGTGTGAGTGGCATCAATATCAAACCCCTTAAACTTGGCGATTCAGATAAAATTGAAATCGGCCAAACAGCGATTACGATTGGCAATGCCTTAGGCGAATTCAGAAATACCGTGAGCGTTGGCGTTATCTCAGGGCTTAAAAGAACCATTACAGCATCTCAGGGATTTGGCGGCGCTTCTGAAGAGCTAGATCAAGTTATTCAGACAGATGCGGCGATTAATGAAGGCAATTCAGGCGGACCGCTTTTAAATCTTCAGGGCGAAGTGGTCGGAGTCAATACTGCTATGGCAAGCGGAGCTGAAAATATTGGCTTTGCGATTCCTGTCAATGAAGCTAAAAAAAATATCGCTGATGTTATTTCTAGCGGCGAAATCAGTTATCCTTATTTGGGGGTCCGTTATGTTTTAATCAATAAGTTAATTCAGGAACAGAATAAATTGATGGTTGATTACGGCGCTTTAGTTGTGCGCGGACAATCTTCAACAGAGCTTGCAATTATGCCGGGAAGTCCGGCTGACAAAGCGGGTTTTCAAGAAAACGATATTATTCTAGAAATGAATGGCAAGAAAATCAATGAGACTAATTCTTTGTCAAAAATGGTTCTGAATGCCAAAATTGGCGATGAAGTTACGCTTAAAGTATTATCAAAAGGCAATACTAAAGAAATCAAACTTAAGCTTGAAAAGATGCCGTCTACTTTGTAGACAAGATTTGATCAAATTTTTTACGAGCATTAATGAAGAAATTATTTCCTTTTCTTCTAAGGTTTGTTATTTTTGGAGTCATTGTTGGAGGATTGATTTTTCTTCTTTTTTTTAATTCGTATTTAAAGATTAGCCATTGGAGCATTCTGGGCGCAGAAATGATCAGCGACAAGGATGTTCAAGATTTGTTATTAAAAGAAACGGCAGAAAGATGGCTTTTTTTTCCGCAAGATAATTTTTTGATTATGCTTGTTAGAAGCCACAGTCTTGGAGGTATGCTTAAACAAAACTTCAAGGAGATTCGTAATGTTTCTTTAAGGCCTGATTGGCGAGAAGATTTTTTGAATCATTTTTTGGTTAACATTGAAGAAAGGAAAAAAATAGGCATTTGGTGTGGAAAGGAAAGTGAACAGGATTGTTTCTTTTTTGACGAAACTGGCTATCTTTTTAAAAGCGTTCCCGAAAGCAAGGGCCCTTTCATTATTAATGTTAAGGATGAAGTAGGCGCAGAGCTTGGTTTGGGAGATAAAATTGAAGATATAGATCTAGTTAAGAGTTTGATTGTTATAGATGAAAAATTTAACGAACTTCCATTGTTGGTTATTGAAACTATTTCAGTTATTAATCAAAACCACGATTTTATTTTAAAAACCAATAATGGCTGGATTTTATATTTTGATCCAAAAGAAAGCGTGGCAGATGAGTTTAGGGTATTTAAGGCGTTACTAGATAAAGAGGAAATTAAGATTACGGATGCGATAGAGTATATTGATTTAAGAATTAAGAATCGAGCGTATATCAAACGACGATAAGCGTCGTTTGAACTTTAGATTTTAGACGATCCCGTAAAACCTGATGAGCTTTTAGTGAATCAGTGGTTTTACGCGGACCCCGTGATTCTATGTTTGTTTAGCTGAAATATCTTGGGGTTCACGGGACTTCCTAAATTCCCCTTCGGTCCTGAGACCTTCAGGGTTGAAGGATAAATTCGTTATCACTCATTAAGAATTTTACGGGGTAAACCTTAGATTATAGATTTACACAGAAAAATTCTGTGTTTTTTTGTATTTATTCGCCAATAATTCGCATAAATCAGCGTTGAAGCCTTAAAACCATTGACATTTAAAATGGGATATGCTATAATAGGAAGACAGAGTCAAAATAAGATCTTTTTTATATTAATTAGTCAAATAGTTTGGACTTCCTATGTTGGAGAGGATAAGAAAATTGTACTTTCAAAAACCTCCTTTCCTCTCCAGCATCGGGAGCCTGAAAACAGGTAAAGGAGGAAACATGCCCAATTGGGCGAATCGTCGGAAAGGGCTTGTTGGCAACGGCATCATCAGCACGGTAAGGGGCTGTGGTTGTCCCAAACCGATCTATCCGAGCGACAATAAGTAAGATCGTCAACCACTCACCCACGGGGCGCTCCGCACCAGGCATCATCGGTGCGGGGCGTTTTTTTGTGGATAATTGGATTTGACAGGATATTTTTATAGATTAAAATCAGAGCAAGATATGATTAAAAAAACACAGCTGATTTTAGAAAAAAGGCTTCTATGTTTAAAATTTCCTCAAGAAATTTTCCTTGAATCATCATCGCCGGAGACGGCGATTTTTTGATACATCAAGCATTAGATTTGAAAAAATTGACAAATATATGTGTTATGCTAGAATGGTTTCCATATCTAAATCCGATAAAAGGAGAGTGAGAGATGGTATAGTTCTTTGCAAAACTGAGGTAAAGCGTTAGCTAGAAGGCAAAAGCAACAAGAAAGAAAAGGAGAAAAACGATGAAAAAGGTTTCAACGTTGCTGTTGGTATTTGTGTTGGCTCTGGGCGTTCTTGGAGCTGCAAAGGGTCCACTGGGAGCGCAGGATAATCCAATCCAAATGCTCTTGGTTCCCTCCACTCAGGGAGAAGCGATTAAGCAGATCGGCGACCAGATCGCGCAGGCTCTGTATGGCATAACCGGGCTGTACATCGACGCGGTTCTGCAGCCGGATTACGCCGCGATGGTCGAGACTTTCGCCACGTCCGAGGGGAATCTTTTCGGCATGCCGACAAGTGCTCAGTACCTTGCCATCTACGAGCGGACGAACGGAAACGTTTCCATCCGGCTTTGCTCGGTGCGATATGGTCTCAAGTATTACTACGCGGCAATCTATGCTCGTCGCGATAGCGGAATCATGTCGCTTACTGATTGCAATGGAAAAATCTGGGCGGCCACCGATCAACTATCCGGATCAGGATATATTATTCCCAAGAAAGTCTTTGATGGGTGGGGTATCAAGCCTAGCCAGACGA
>Ga0315276_10005248_pt1 | contig 11939 bp, 13 predicted proteins | sample YL17G05_0_MG_FD_204542 | JGI IMG/M metagenome (GOLD analysis project Ga0315276, IMG submission 204542) | Sediment microbial communities from Yellowstone Lake, YNP, Wyoming, USA - YL17G05_0 | ecosystem: Environmental > Aquatic > Freshwater > Lake > Sediment | place: USA: Wyoming | collected... | reverse complement strand
TCTCACCAGCTCCTGAAAGAGCAGGTGATGGACGTGCTCGCCAGCCTTACGCCCCGGGAGAGCAAAGTGCTAGAGCTACGCTTCGGGCTGGAGGACGGCCGCAGTCGTACGCTGGAAGAGGTGGGGCAAGAGTTCCACGTCACCCGCGAGCGTATCCGCCAGATTGAGGCCAAGGCACTGCGCAAGCTGCGCCACCCATCGTGCAGCAAGAAGCTCAAGGACTACCTAGAGTAGCTGGGCCTACGACCCAGAAGATCCAGAAGGCCAGGCCTAATCCTGGCCTTGCCACCCCACAGCCTTTGCTCCCTCGACTCCGTGCTGTTTCCAGCGTCTTCAGTTGTTAATGCCAGGTGCGGCGCTAGGCACCCCGAATCCTAGCACCACCCGTGAAGTTCGTCGAGTCCCACAGACACCAAGCGGAAGCCTTTCGGCTCCCACCTGGTTTGTCAGAGCATGGCATCTAGGTGTTGCGAAAAACACTTGAAACCAGCCTGACACGGCGCATCCTAGCAACTCCCAAAGCCGTCCGTCAAGCCTCTAGACTACGAGCGAATGTCGCCGAATAATCTTGGGGTTTACGTTTACCTGTCGGGTGCCAAAGCTCCATCCGTATCTATCGGGCTCAGGCCGCTAGCGGCCCCCATGCGCGGATGGCAATACGGAGCACCGATCCCTTTGCGGAGGCCTCCAACCCCATGCGTGATGGGCAGAGGGTGGCAGGGTAGAAGAATCATCCCTCGACCGGCTCTTGATGGTGTCCACCACAAGTTCGAATAGGTGGCTGCTTGACATACGCAGAGACGGATGCGATATTGGCACCCTAGGGGCGCGACAGCAATGGTCGCCGTCCCGTCCAGCTGGGCGAATCCAGTCTCACAGGACGCCCTTCCCTGAGACAACCCGGCAGGCCCGGTGAGGAGGTAAATGTATGGCAGTAGGCACTGTCAAGAGCCTGATCCGCGATCGCGGGTTTGGCTTCATTCAGCCCGACGGCACGACGGAGGAAGTCTTTTTCCACAGGAGTTCCGTGGAGAATCCGACTTTCGATGAACTGAAGGAGGGCCAGCAGGTGGAGTTCGAAGCCGAGCCGGACCCCCGGCAGCCACAGCGGAGCCGGGCCACCCACGTCCGCCAGGTGGCCTGACCGTCCGCTGGGGAGCAATCCCTTAACCTGTGGGGTGGCAAGAAGTCACCCGCCTCCTTCTCCAGATACGGATGGGATCTTGCCCTGTGGGGTGTCAATACTGCATCCGTATCTGGAACGTTGACACCCTGAGCTTCCTCGGCCAGCCCTGAGGCAACACGGGTCCCTACGGTGGTCCCATTCGAATCTTCGATATCGCCGTCAATCCTCTGCCGGCATTCGGCGGTCCTGGTTTGCCACTCGCCGCCCCCAGATACGGATGAGGTCTAGGCACCCCACACATGTGTGCACGGACGTTGGAGATGGACTCGTTTTCGGGGATGGGCCACCGCGATACGGAAGGGCACGATACCTTGCAGGAGTTGGTCAACACCGATAGCCTCAGCTTCCACCGCTATGATCCCCTGATCCGGGAGGGTAAGCAGCTTACCCTGGTGCGCGGCTTCAGTTGACAGGTGTTGTTTGCCATCAGCGTTTGGTCACCGACGGTAATTCTGCCGTCTTTGTTAACGCCGAAGATACTGTCAGACACTGCGTTGGGCGGAATCAGGCCTGCGGCACGCTTGGCGAGGAGCGTCTGGTCGCCGACGGTCACCTTGCGGTCGCCATTGATGTCCATCACTTCCAGCACGCCCGGTTGTGCATCGACTTGATCACGAGGAACAGGTCCATCAGGTTCACCTGGCCATCATGGTTGACGTCCGCCACAGGGTTCCAGCGGCGATCCCCCGGATGGGTGAAGAGCGCCCTCGGCACAATCGCGACGTCCCTGCCGTTGACCTTGCCGTCCCCGTTTAGATCCAGACAACCCTGAGGCGATGGCGTAGGGGTCGCCGTCGCCGGTCGCGGCGTGTTCGTCGCCGTCGGCGTGTTGGTGGCCGTCGGTGGCACCGACGTATTGGTTGGAGTCGGCGGTACCGGCGTATTGGTCGGTGTTGCCGTCGGCGGCAGCGGTGTGTTCGTCGGTGTTGCCGTCGGCGGCAGCGGTGTGTTCGTCGGTGTTGCTGTTAGCTCGCAGACGTCGCCGACACCGTCTTCATCCGCGTCCGCCTGGTCAGGGTTGGAGACAGACGGGCAGTTGTCAACATCGTCTGAAATGCCGTCGGCGTCGGCGTCGTCGGGGGGTGTCGCCTGGCCGTAGTCGTTGCTCCCCCAGCAGGCCAAGGTGCCGTCCGTCTTCACCCCGCAGGTGTGATAGTCCCCGGCGTCGATGTGGGTGAAGGTGCCGGTAGGGGGTATCGCCTGCCCGTACAAGTTGTCCCCCCAGCAGGCCAGGGTGCCGTCCGTCCTTACCGCACAGGTATGAAAGACGCCCGCGCTGACCTGGCTGAAGGTGCCGGTAGGGGGTGTCGCCTGCCCGTACAAGTTATACCCCCAGCAAGCCAGGGTGCCGTCCGTCTTCACCCCGCAGGTATGCTTAAAGCCCGCGCTGACCTGGGTGAAGGTGCCGGTAGGGGGTGTCGCCTGCCCGTTGCCGTTGTACCCCCAGCAGGCCAGGGTGCCATCGGTTTTCACCCCGCAGGTATGAAAGCCTCCCGCGCTGACCTGAGTGAAGGTGCCGGCTGGGGATGTCGCCTCCCCGTAGGGGTTCCACCCCCAGCAGGCCAGGGTGCCATCGGTCTTCAGGCCGCAGGTGTCCCATTCGCCCGCGCTGACCTGAGTGAAGGCGCCGGCTGGCAGCGATGCCTGCCCGTATGAGTTGTCCCCCCAGCAGGCCAGGGTGCCGTCCGTCTTTAGCCCACAGGTGTGATAGCCGCCCGCGCTGACTTGGCTGAGGGCGCCGGCGGGCGGTGTCGCCTGCCCGTAGTCGTTCCTCCCCCAGCAGGCCAGGATGCCGTCCGTCTTCAGCCCACAGGCGTGATAGCCGCCCGCGCTGACCTGAGTGAAGTTATAGGCGGCGCTGGCCTGTACTCCGACTGGAGGGGAGCCGGAAAACGATCCTGGCCTGGCAGCCAGAATGACAGCTGTACCTATCGCCAGCGCTGTGAGCCTGCGCACACCTGACCTCCTTCTCGCCTCTCAATAAGATAATCGACCGTTTTGGCCTCGATGAGAAGAACGCACGACTGGCGGTCGCTGCCTGGAAACGGACGGGCTGGCCCAATGGACTTAGCCGCGTTCAATAGAGAAATGATGAAGCTCATTGGAACTGAATGACCAGCTAGAAATATAAGGAGGTAGAGGTAGAGTATCCTAGCGTATCAGTTCGTAGTGCTTACGGTGCAGGGCACCTACCACCAGCCGCACAATGGCCGTGGGCTGCCCATCCCTACTGACCGACCCTGTGCGTGATAGGCAGATGCTCCAGAACCTCCGACCACGGAAAGGCGACACCACGACCTCATGATGTGCGGTTGTCCCTGGCGGTGGTAATATCGATCCTGCCTCGAAGTCCGCTCGAGACCGGAATTGGGAGGTGTGAGGGTGAAACTAGGCGTCATCTTTCCTCAGGCTGAGATTGGCAACGATCCCATGGCGATACGGGACTATGCGCAGGCCGTGGAGCAGCTCGGCTACAACCACCTGCTGGCCTATGAGCATGTGCTGGGGGCTTCCCGCGAACGATTCGAGACCCTCGGCCTCCGTCCTCCTTACACCCATAAGACTGCTTTTCACGAGCCGTTCGTCTTGTTTGGGTTTCTGGCGGGCCTCACCACGAACCTGGAACTAGTGACGGGAATCCTCGTGCTGCCGCAGCGCCAGACTGCATTGGTGGCGAAGCAAGCGGCGGAGGTGGATGTGCTGACCAGGGGACGGCTGCGTCTTGGGGTAGGGCTCGGCTGGAACCCGGTGGAGTTTGAGGCGCTGGGAGAGGACTTCCACAATCGGGGTCGGCGATGCGAGGAACAAGTGGCGCTGCTACGGCAGTTGTGGACAAAGGAACTCGTTGATTTTGACGGCCCGCATCATACGGTCAAGAATGCGGGTATTAACCCGCTACCCGTGCAGCGTCCGATTCCAGTTTGGATGGGTGCGATGGCGGAGCCCGCCATCAAGCGCGCAGCGCGCATTGCCGATGGCTGGTTCCCTCAGTTCCCACCGGGCCCCGATGGGGCCGCGGCTATCGAGAGGCTGCGGGGTTATCTTCGGGACGCTGCCCGCAGGCCGGAAGACTTTGGCATCGAGGGACGGATCAGGTTGGCTAACACTGGTGAAGACGAGCGGGGAGCTATGCTGGAGGGATGGAACGAGCTAGGAGCGACACACGTTTCCTTCGACACGATGGGGGCCGGGCTGACAACGCTGCAGGACCGCATCGATGCTATTCGGCGGTTCAAGGATCTCGCAGACACTAAGACCTGATTGTGTGTGCTTCCGCCCTGAGACTGGCTATGCGGTTCGAGTGCCGGATCGCCGTTCGGGTCGCGGTTGGATCGACAGGGTACAGTTGCTGCCGGTCAAGACGATGCGTGTAGCATCTGCTTTCTAGGCAGAGGGTTTGCGCTCCTCCGCCGACATTCGGCGGTCCTGGTTTGCCACTCGCCGCTCTCCCAGATACGAAGGGAATATTGGCACCTTACACCCAGGCGAAGGGAGAGGGCCGGTATTTCCGGCCCTCTCTCAAAGCATTCCCCTGATCCCCCCTAGTGCAGCTCCGCGAACGCTGCCAATCGATTCTTCACCGCCAGGATATCATCGCGGGAATAGGCGCTGGCATTACTGAGAATCGCTAGCCCATCATCAATCGCCGACTGCAGCGCCCCGATCTCGTCAATGGAGCAGGCGCCAACAAGGGAGCCGTCGGACGGGTTAGGCAGCTCTGGGTCCTGCGTCAAGTTCAACGTGAGCTGGTCGGCCAGCAGGAACCTCCGCATGCAATGCAGAGCATCCCCGTCGTCGCAGCCCAGACTCTCGAGGAAGCTGTCAGCTTCGGCGATGCTGGTTGCGACCGTACCGGCGAGCAGTGTAGTGAACTGCGCTTCAGTATAGTGGTTGCGCCAGTTTGACCAGTAACCCGGCGTGAGACCGTTGCAGGGACCGAAGTTGGCGAAGTCCTTGCCCGTGCAGACCTCATCAGAGGTCAGCTTCTCACGGTAGCCATCCTCCGGAGCGATCTGCACCAATCCGTCCGGCGTCACCTCCGTCACAACGTAGCTTCCGGGAACAAGGTCGAGGAACCAGTAGCTGCCGGCCTCGACTCCGGGCGGGCAGGCCACGATATCACCACAGGTGTGGGTCGCAAGGCTCACTTCAAGCGAGCCATCATCGTCTAGATCGATGTTCTGCGTGCCGTCGAGACGGATCTCTATGTTGGGCATGCCCTCCTCGCCAGCATCACGCTCGCCGTTCCCGTTGCGGTCAAAGAACTTGACGCCTTGGATCTCGCCCAGGCTAAAGTCGCCGAAGTCTAGGTCGTCAATTGCGCTGCCCGAGCCGACGGCAAGGTCCGGGTACTCGCAGTCATTGAGCGCAGGCATGGAGCAGTGGAATTCGTCAGGCTCAATCACCCAGACGCGGTAGGTGCCGGGGTAGAGACCCGTGAACTCGTAGTAACCGTTGTTGTCGGTAGGTTTGCACTCGGGCCCAACGGTCCTGCCCAGGTTATCGATGCCTTCTAGGCATACGTCGACGTGGGCACAGCCCGGGTGATTGACTGAGTCTTCGACGTCGGATGGGCATACGTCTTCTGGGTCCTTTACGCCGTCGGCGTCGAAGTCTATGACCTTACGACCGCTTGTCTTGCCCAGTTGGGTGTCACCGAAGATCACCTCATGTTTCTCGCCGGAAGTGCCAGCGATGGCTAGATCAACACAGCGGTCGACGCTCAGGACGACGCCATCCACATACAGCGCCGTCTGAACCCAGTCATCCCCAATCAATTCACAAACTCGATAGTCGCCCGGCAAGCCAGCAACGTGGATACCCGGGGTGTAGTAGGTGTTGGTCACTGAACCACCGTCCACAGGCTCTGTGAGCTCGTAGGGCCAACCACCGTCGGGGCAGGGAACGACATCCCAGCCCTCATCGAGACACTGATCGACGCCAATCTCGAGCTCGCCGGCATCCCAGACGCCGTTCCCGTTCCCGTCGTGGAACTTTCGCACCTTGATCTCGGGCGGGAAGTATTCCTTAACCTTAAAGTTGTCCGTCTTCACCTGATCCCGTGGTGGCCCAAAGCCTGTGTCCCGCTGGTAGCCGATCTGTTTGCCCCGGTCCTTGAGCGGTTGAGGGGCTGCGTCTAGGTTGCCTCCATTGGCTTCATAACGGCTCAACGGCATCATCCAGGCCTTGTATACACCACCTGGGTTGGGTGTGTTGAAGAAGGGCATGAGTTGAACGACGATCGCCGGCGGCCCGTGGTCAACGTCGGTGTTGGTGTCATGCCGACCGCTGGGGCCAGGCACACCGTCTGGCTCATCTTGGATGTGGCAGGGGATGATCTGCGTTCCTCTCCTGCCGCTGTTGACGGTATAGATGTTGTTCGGGAACCCCAGTTCAATTGGCGGGACCAGACGGACGATGACATCGTCCTCTACTTCAACGACGCGACACTTTGAAGGATCTTCCGATAGGAGCACCTTCCCTGATGGGTCGGTGACCTGGAAAATGTAGAGGCCGTCAGGGAGACCGGCGGCGTGTTGAGGCGCGTTGGGTCCGGGGCCGCCGTCTAAGTAGACTTCGATCTTGCTGTTGTAACGGACGTTCTCGTTGACAATGTGGCCATCGGCGGTTGTGGTAAAGATAGCACCGGGCAAAGAGGCCGCCCGGCTGCCGCCACCCAGCAAAATCACTGCTACCGCGACCGCAACGATGGGGACAATGATGAGCGTAACGATACTCATCAGGAACCGCATCAGTACCTCCTTGTACTTGCAGCGCTTTCATGCAGAGGCGAGAGGCAAGAACGTTAACCCAGCATAGGCATCCCTCCCTTGGCGGGGCAATCAAGCTTCCTGCCGTATTAAGTCAGGCCGACAACATCGCGTTGGGCCTAACGAAGATCGAGCCCGGTAACCGGACAAACCTGACGAACTACCCTGAGGACTTGTTTGTTGCCGGCCGCCCTTCGTTCAGCGATCCTGAGAATGCTGGTGGCGTTTGGCGGCCAGCGAGTACCCACGCATGCCGCATCGCGGGCCGATCCGTACGAAACTTACGTTAGCGTGAGGAACGAAGGCATTTAGCCGGGTTAGCCACCTGGTCGCATTTTACTCTGTCCTCTCGGACGGTCAATGGCTGCGGTCCGACATCTTCTCGCCTTCTTGAGGCGCGTGGGACTCCACCTCTCCTTCGAGTTGCGGTTAGTTGTGGGGTGCCAAAGCTCCATCCGTATCTGTAGGGCTCAAACCGCTCAAACCGTAGGTCGGCACCGCGCAGTGAGCGGCACTAACAGCGGACCCGCAACCCCTAGCCGTCCCACCATCAGCTTTCTAAGTAGAGGGCTTGTGCTACTGTGCCGGCACCGGGCGGTCCTGGTTTTCCGCTCGCCGCGCTCCCAGATACGGATGGAATACTGGCACCTCACAGGAGTCCGCCCCTCTGATGCCAAGTAAGGGAACCTAGTAGCACCGAACTCCCATCTACGTCAAGGGTCTGAAGGACAGCGCGTGCATCTCATGACTTCTTCAGCGTGTAAGCGTCGGCCTCTGCAACTCGCTAGGAGATGATCATCTTCGACAACCGGGCCTTCGTGGCCGGAAAACTCATCTGATAGAAAACAGTTGTGCGGGGTGGTATACTTGGTCTCCAGCCCGTTGATGGCTGCGAGTTCCCAGTCTCCCCGCCTTCCGCGGCCGCTGCCCGATCAGGTAGCAGGCACGCAGTATAACCCGGATAATCGTATTCGCGCTTGCTCTTTGGCGGCTGTTCCTGCGGCGCTGTGAGGGCAGGCTCGGCTCTTGCGCGGGGATTGACTGGCATGATTGCACCCCATCGACGAAGACCTCTGTCGCGGCGACTCGGCGGCGTTCTTGCTGGCGCTGCCCTGTCCTCACTTGCCGTGGCAACCAGCGTCGTAGTCATTTGGGTGAACCGCGACGGCTCCGGAGGAGACAGTAGCGTTCTCATCGTGATCGCCGCTGCTGTTGGCGTCCCTGCGTTCCTTCTAGGAGCTATCGCACTGGTCTTGCTTAGCGGACGAACTCGCAACGCTAAAATCATCAACACTGCGACGGCACTGGCGGTGTTCGTCTCGCTCCTTCCCATGGGCATCATATTCCTGCGAGAAGTATGGGCGGCATTCGCCTTCTCCATTCTGTTCGCCGTCTTGGTCGCCCTGGTGCTAACTGAGCCGACCGAACGAGACTCGCCTGAGGCCGTCCGCGAATTGCCGGCTCTGGATCCTCAAGGGCCATCGGAGAGTACGCCTGGCGGACCTCCCCCACCGACATCTCTTGAAGACGCCGTCGATTCAGCATGTACGATCGCTGGCCACCTGCCAGGACCCTGGCAAAGGCGGCTATCGCGGGGCAGCCGGGTCATAAGCAAGCGAGAAGGAGAAACTCGCACCGGGCGACGGAAACGCAAGATCATCCGCTTTGAAGCGCGTCGCCACGGATATAGGGAGGATGCCACCTCCCCACAGGAACCATGGCGGACAGCGTCGAATGCCAACGATACCGCTCCATCGCCGCAGGAGTCCGGCCGCGACTCCTCCGCAATCCTCGACGCGTTCCTTGAGAGGATGGAATCTACGTTGGACCGATTAGAGAGGGCGCTGAGCAGCCGCGCTGCAGAGCCCGAAGAGACACTGCAAACTCCAAATGAAGGGCCGACCCATAGCAAGTGCGTAGATGTTGCAGAAACGTCCGCAGAGCAACGGCTGGCTCTTCTCTACGGGCAGGTCGAAGCGTCCGCCAGGCGGTTAGATAGCCTTGTTGCAGACGCGGATTTGCGGTTCAAGGAATGGCTGGCGGCGGCCCGGGATGGCCGGCCGGGGGTGACTTCGGATGAGCCTGACGCGACGGCGGATGCATCGGAACTCCTGCGCTCAGTACAGCAGGATATGGTCATTCTCGTGAGGGGGCTTGATGGTGCCGGTCCGGCATCGGGCGACTTTGGGGCTCAAATTGCAGCGATCCGCAGCCTCAAAATGCTGCTGGCGAGGTTTGTCGAACAGTCAGGCGGTGGCAATCGAGATTGACGTTGCCCCCTAGGTCAATTCATTCGGGAGCAGCGGCCAGAGAGAGAAGACCTTCCGTCTGGGAGGCAGCCCCCGCTCTCCACAGGTATAGGAGCGCTCCGCGCGCAAGGAGGTACAGATGAGGTTCTTCGCAGGCATCGTCACGATCCTTGTAATCCCCATCGCCGCAGTCGCTATCATAATGATCCTCGCGGTTGTTGGTGGCGTAACCGCTCCTCTCTCTGGTGCCATCTTCACCACGACGGCAGATGGCGGAATCGTCAACGAAAACGTCCATTACGGCAACAAGATAGACGTCTACCTTGATGGCGGCCCCGGACCTCATGCTCCCAGGACTGCTGCAGGGCTACCAGACGGGAACTACTACTTCCAGGTCACAGATCCTTCTGGAGCGGTTCTACTCTCCGAAGACCCCACAAAGTGTCGCGAGATCAGGGTGCAGGGCGGAGTGATCGTTGAACTGGTGTCGATCGGGCGCACCTATGGGCCGAAGAACTCGCCGTGTTCGATTCAGGCGCTGCCCACGCCATCTTACGACCCGCATGTCACACGGGGCATTCCCGGTCCCGATGGGCGTCACGACACTAATGTCGACCTGGACCACGGGCCGCCGGCCATAGTCGTTCAGCTCATGCCCTTCTTTGACACCCCAAACAACGGTGACGCTTACAAGGCCTGGGTCATCCCAACACTCGTTTACGAGACGAACGGCGGCAATGCTAACGCAGTACCCTCTCCCATTGAAGAACAGGGCAAGCAGATCGGCTATGCTCGTGACCCTGGTTTCGGGCCCCCGCGGGATCAGATCAAGACGGACAATTTCAAAATCAACGTTCCGGTCATCCCGACGGAGACCGCTACGTTCACTCCCATCCCAACAGCGACTAGTACGCCGGCGCCGGCTGTCACCTCCACGAATACCCCGATACCCCCAACGCCGACATCTACAGGGACACCGCCACTGCCGACAGCGACCTCCACAAACGCACCGCCGCCGACATCGACGAACACCGCAGTTCCCCCGACGGCAACCGTCACAAACACTGCCCTGCCGCCAACCGCAACTCAGATGCCTTTGCCATCTCCCACTGGGACGCCGGTGCCTACCGTGACAGCGACCGTTACGCCAGTCCCGCCGACGGCGACATCCACATCAGCGCCACCTCCGCCAACAGCAACCATCACACCGGCCGCCGCCACCGTGACGCCGACAGCCACACACACGTCGGAACGACCCAGGCGTACTGCCACGCCTATCCCTCAGACCGCGACGCCAGTGCCGGTCGGATTGACGGCAACGAGCACGCCTTTTAGCCAAGTGGCCACGGTAGCCGTGACGCCAGTTAGCACACTAACGCCTCAGCCAAGAGAGCTTCCGCGTGTAGGCAACGGGGGGACAGGCGAGGTGCTTTGGGCAACAATCGGCGGGGCATTTGTGCTACTGCTGACCGGCGCAGGCGTTGCCGGAGTACGGTATTCGTATCAACGGCGTAAGTAGACGCTAAGCACTGGCTGTGGCGTGCCAATACTCCATCCGTATCTGTAGGGTTCACTCTCCAAGGCGCTCGTGCGCCTGGTGAACGGCACAGTGCACCGATCCCCGACCCCCGGTCGGTGTCGACCCTGTGCGTGATAGGCAGAGGGTTTGCGCTCCTCTGCCGGCACTCGGCGGTCCTGAATTACGATTCGCCGCTCTCCCAGATAGGGATGGAGTATTCGCACCCCACAGGCATTCTGAGGCATCGGTGATCCCCCGAGAAGCATCCCTAGGCTTCCCGCCCGAACCAACTCCGACCTCCAATAGCCGCAACGCTTCTTCTCCGTCCACTGAGATGCCAACGCATTTGCTGAACACGCGCCGCGAGTAGCCTTCGGGTTCTCGGCAGTGTGCCGATTCATTTATCGGAACGATTTTCGATCGCTGACAAAGGCAAAGCGCCCGAAAGGGCGTGACGCAAAGCCGCGGGCCTACGGTCGCCTTGAGCGACTAGGGCAGCCGGGTTGCCGGAGCGAACAGGAACCATATCCTCGGCGCCTGTCGTTGGCTTCGGCCGGATGGCGGGCGCCATCTTATGCATCGGCGCCTAACCTCCGAATTCGTCTTTATTGGTGTGTGAGGGAGGAAAAGGGCAATGGTGACAAGAGCAGTCGAACCTCAACGGGTGAATCCTCGGGGGAAAGGCAGCAAGAAGAGACTATTCCTACTACCTACTTTGCTTGGATTGTTGGCCTGGGTCGTACTGGCCTGGCCCTTGTCTGTAGCGGGCGAGGGACTGCCGCTCAGCAGCGGAAAGCATGTTTCGGGCGAGATCCTGGTGAAGTTCAAGCAAGGCACCAGCATGGCCGAGATCGGACGGCTGAATGCCGCCCACCATGCCACCGTGATCGAGGTCATCCCTCAACTTGGCGTGGTCCGGCTTAAGATTCCAAAAGGTGTAGATGAAGGCCAGGCTGCCGCTGCCTTCAAGAGGAACGCGAATGTGCAGTACGCGGAACCGGAGTACGTCGCGAGCACCGTGGCCGCGCCAAACGACCCCTACTTCACCGGCGGCTTTCAGTGGAACCTGGCCAAGGTGCAAGCCTCTAGCGCCTGGGACGTCACCACGGGCAGTGCCAGCGTCGTGGTCGCCATCCTCGATACCGGCGTCGACCTCTCCCATCCGGATCTCCAAGGCAAGGTGGTCGCCAGTGTGAACTTCAGTGACAGTAGCA
>Ga0315276_10005246_pt1 | contig 11941 bp, 10 predicted proteins | sample YL17G05_0_MG_FD_204542 | JGI IMG/M metagenome (GOLD analysis project Ga0315276, IMG submission 204542) | Sediment microbial communities from Yellowstone Lake, YNP, Wyoming, USA - YL17G05_0 | ecosystem: Environmental > Aquatic > Freshwater > Lake > Sediment | place: USA: Wyoming | collected... | reverse complement strand
GCAGGTACCACTGGGTAAGGCCTCATCACATCGTCGCGATCATCGAGACCGACAGCAAGGGCAGGTACGAGTTCAGGGACGGCAAGATCAGGGCGACCTACGCCCACTCATTCGAGGTCAAGCTGGACCTACCTGTCGGCGGCACGCCAGACAATCTCTATTACCCGACCACGGCGGAAGAGATCGACATCGTCCTCGAGACCGGCTTGAAGCCCTCGGACAGGAAGATGGTCCACCTCAGCAGAGGCATCGGGGACGCCGTGAACGCGGGCAGGGTGAGGACCCCTGACCCGGTCATCATCGAGGTCGACTCAAGAGGAGCCACCGCGGACGGGATAGTCATCCAGAAGGCCGGCCGGACGGTGTATCTCACCAGCGAGATCCCGCCGAAGTACCTCAAGAAGATCGAAGTGGACCTGTCCGAGTTCCCTGTTGAGGAGAGGCCCAAGAGGGACGATGAGCCGGGTCCGGAAGAGGGTCCGAAAGAGAGTCCAGAAGATGAAGAGCGGCCTCCGGAGCAAGAACTTCCGCCGGATGAATGAACACATTCACTCTTGGTCGGTAAACGCTTAATACCCTCTCATTCGTTTTCTTCAAACGTATGTTCATCCGAGCGGACCAGCTTCTGATCGAGCAGACCCAGGACAAGTTCCCACTTCACGTGCTCGACTTCCATTGGGACGGATTCGAGCCGCACATGGAGTGCCGAGACCTCCGCAATGACGAGATCTCGGAGTTCGATCTCAAGGATGTCCGGTTCGCGGTCAGCAAGAAGAAGACGTGCATCGGATACTTCGATGACGACGGAAAGTACCTACCATGTCCCAAGAGCACGCCCGTCTCGAGGTTCGAGCAGTGCCAGGATTGTTCCACTGAATCGTTCATACCGCATCAGGAATGCATCTTCGAGCCTCGGTGCGACGGCGAGATATGCGACCTCGAGTTCTGCAAGCGGGAGCACGTGCTATACGTCGCGTTCTATGACACTGACATTAAGATAGGAATGAGCTCGAGCAGGCGGGTGGAGAAGAGGTTGGTCGAACAGGGCGCAGACGCTTTCTCGATTATCGGTTCTTTCTCATCGAGGAAGAAGGCGCGGGAGGCGGAGAAGATGATCTCTTCGGAGCTGAAGATCCCGCAGTCCCATCGACAGGCGTCCTTGCTGCGGAGCCTGGTAAGGTCGGTGGATATCGATAGGATAGGATCGAAACAGGACGAGCTGAAGACCTCTCTCGGCGATGTGTACGGGATGACCCCGGAGAGGCTGAAGTTCCTGGACAGGTATCCGATCCAGCTTCCTCTATCGCAGGCACCAATGTTGCAAGAATCGTGGGGAAAGCATTCTGGAGCCTTCATAGGGATCAAGGGTAGATGGCTGATCTACGATTCGGACGGCTTCAAGGCGATCAACCTCTCGGACCTGCCAGCCAGGTTCGTCTCGAGATAGGATCGTCTTGGCCGTCGGGAAGACCTGGGATCCGCCCGAAGACCGCGATCCCGATGCACCACAACACATTCCCGCACGTCAAGGCAAACCCGAAGGGATTCGCCGAGCTGGTCAAGAAGCAGTCCAAGGGCACGAAGGTCGTTATCCTTAAGCCTGGAGAGGCATTCGACCTCCGATATCGGATGACGACGATCCTCACCCCCGACGATATACGGCGAAGGCATGGGAGCCTCTTCTCTAAGCGGCTCATCACGATGGTCGACGAGAAGGCCGGGAGAGCCAAGATCTTCGAGGAGTGCTGTGCGCAGGGACCAGTTGAGTGGGATGCGGTCAACAGGCTCAGGGCGAAGGGGGTCGTGGAGCACGTCGAGGTCACTGGCACGACGCTGATAATGGACGCCATGGTCGGGGAGGGCGAGGTCAGGTTCGGCCCCGCCACCAAGGACACTGGCGGTCAAGCGCTCAAGTCATTGTTCGTCAAGAACGGAAAGGTCGAGACCACCTGGGTAGGGATCGCTGGCGCCAGCGTCGGGATAGGTGCATGCCTGCCCCAGGCAGAGGGCGTCGAGAAGGTCGAGTTCCTGAGCGACGAGAACGTCGGAGGGAGCAGGAAGGTGGAGGTCAGGATAACGACCCCCCTGCAGAAGCGGCTCATCGTCGGGATAGACGACACGGACACCAAGGAGAAGGGCGCGACCTGGGTCCTGGGACTGAAGCTCGGCAGGGAGATGTCCCATGGCGCGTTCCTCTCGCACAAGATAGTCCAGCTCAATCCCCACGCTCCGCAGAAGACGACAAACTGCGCCTCGACTGGCGTTTCATTCGCCGTTCAGCCTGACAAGGTGAAGACCTTGGTCGATTGGGCCAAGGAATTCGTGAGGAAAGGCACGTTCTCGGACCAGACATCGATCGCGGTCTACGAGGGCCTCGAGGTGCCCAAAAAGCTGGTGCGGTTCGGGGCGGATGCGAAGGAGACGATCCTCTCCATACACGATGCCGAGCATGTCGCTAAGGAGCTCGGGGTCGAGATCCATGAGATCACCGGCAGGCGGGGTTGCATCGGCGCCGTAGCAGCCATCGGCTGTTTCGATCTCGGCCTCTACAGTGCTGGCCTACCCGAGGACTTCCGCCGAGCCTAGTATTTTATGTAACCTGCACGTTGCGAGGCCTCATAGGGTCGACCAATGACAGGCGATATCTCCAGGGCCATCTCCTCGACCGCTTACAACACGTACGAGAAGCGGTTGATGAAAGAGGTCATGACGAGGCCCGTCCCGCATCACGTTGCGATCATCATGGACGGCAACCGCCGATACGCAAAGGAGTTCGGGCTACTCGTAGCCGAAGGCCACGAGAAGGGGAGGGAGAAGCTCGAACAGATGCTCGAGTGGTGCATGGATGTCGGGGTGCGGATCCTCACGGTCTACGCGTTCTCGACGGAGAACGTGGGCAGGGAGCAGAAGGAGATCGAGGACCTGATGAGGATGTTCGTCCAGAACTTCAACAACCTGGCCGAGGACGAGCGGGTCCACAAGCACAAGATCAGGGTGCGGGTCCTGGGACAACGGGACTTCCTGCCGAAGGACCTGAAGGACGCGATAAGGAACGTGGAGGAGAGGACCAAGGACTACGATCAGTACTTCTTCAATATCGCCGTGGGGTACGGCGGGAGGGAGGAGATCGTCCAGGCCATCAGGAAGATCGCCGAATCGGTCAAGGATGGCAAGATGACCGTGGACGGGATAACCGAGAAGACCTTCTCCGAGTTCCTGTACACCAAGGACATGCCCGACCCGGACCTGGTCCTGAGGACTTCGGGGGAGGAGCGGGTCTCAAACTTCCTGCTGTGGCAGCTCGCTTATTCCGAGTTGTACTTCTCAGATGTCTACTGGCCAGGGTTCAGGAAGATCGATTTCCTGAGGGCGGTCAGGTCCTATCAGCTTAGGCAGCGGCGGCACGGCACGTAACGGTTTTTCGGCGAGCAGCTATCATCTAATCGTCATGTTTTCGGTCACCGTAAATCGAATCAATGCACTTTTGCGTGCATTTTGTGTGGATTCCGTTAGTTTCAAGTATGCCGAGGGTATTGGAGGGGCGGGTATCACTGTGACCAGCACTGATCTTTCGACCGAGAGCCCGTGCGAGATCTACGAGAGATGGAAGGGCCTTGACCTCAAGATGCTCCCGATAGACCGCACTGACATCCGGATACTGTGCGAGCTCAGGGACAACGCGCGCATGAGCAACTCGGAGATCGCCAAGAAACTGAATGTCACTGAGGCGACCGTGAGAAGGAGGATCAAGAACCTAATCGAGAAGGGGATTATACTCAGGTTCTCGATCCACATCGATTACAGGCTCATCGAGAACACGGTCAAGGCATACATCCATGTGAAGTCCGTCACGGACAAGCTCGACAAGGTCGTGCAGCACCTGACGAACCACAACAGGGTCGTCGCCGTCTATAGGGTCACTGGCGAGTACGACCTGCTGGTCGTCGCGTTGTTCGTCGGCATGACCGAGCTGCAGGAGTTCATCGACACCTTCCTGAAGATGGACGGGATCAAGGAGACGGACACGCAGATCGTCATGAGCGCCCACAAAGGCGTGCCATGGACAGGGATCTGAGCTTTCCTTTTCACTCAAATCCGGGCCCTCGCATAATAGGCAGATATCCGCCAATCCCACCATTTTGCATTGACGGCAATTGTGAGATGTCTCTATTCTTGGGCAAAGTTCTTCTAGCGCAGCGTCGCTCCCCAATCGCAGGAGGAATGATGAATGGGTGAGATTCTTCAAAGAGCCAATCGAATGCTCTCTTTGTTCGCCGTGGTCATGCTCGGGACAAGTGTATTGGCGTTTGCGGTCGTGGGTATTGCGTCTTCCCCTGCGAAAGCAGATAGCGCGGACTTTCAAGTTCGTCCTATGAGTACTACTGGCGAGGATGCAGTGGCTGTGGCACCTGAGAACACTCTGCTGACCGACGCCGCCTACAGTGTGGTGATTCAAAATGTCCCGACCTACATCTGGCAACACGGATGCGGTCCCACGGCTGCGGGCATGGTCGTAGGCTACTATGACAACGCTGGGTTTGAAGATCTCGTGGTCGGGGATGCGATGGCACAGACTTACGATGTGAACGCGATGATTGCCAGTCCGGATCACTTCTGGGACTACTCATACCCGATTGACACATTCAGGAACATTATCCCCGACAAGTCTCAGCTCGGAGGAGCCCATCTGAGCAATTGCCTCGGAGACTGGATGCACACTAGCTGGAGCGCCGACATGTTGCCCTACGGGTGGGCCTACTTCGACATGATGGATGACGCTTATCTGGGCTATGTCGATTGGATCGACCGTACGTGCACCGAGACATACTACGCCGAGTCCAGCCAGGTTTTCATGCAGAGTTCCCTCACCTGGGACCTGTTGGTGAACGAGATAGACTCGGGCCGGCCGCTCGTGTTGCTTGTTGACAGCAATAAGGATGGTTTTACGGATCACTTCGTGCCGGCGATCGGCTATAGTGAGCAGGCAGGCGTGCAGATGTACGCGTGCTACAACACCTGGGACAAGATGATACACTGGTACGAATTCGCCCCGATGTCTAAGAAGAACTGGTTTGGCATATACGGCGCGACGCTTCTGAAGCTGGCGAAAGCCCCGAACACAGACCCGGTTGCGAGCTTCGGTGTTACGCCGGCCTCAGGCGACACGAACACACTCTTCGCCTTCGATGCCTCTCAATGCACGGATCGCGAAGACCTTAGCTCCCAGCTGCTTGTAAGGTGGGGCTGGGGCTCAAATCATGGCTGGGACACGCCTTGGTCAGATGTCAAGTCGGCGACGCACGTGTTCTCTTCTCCTGGGACGTATGATGTCAGGCTACAGGTCATGGACACTCAGGGCTGGACGAGCACGAGCGAAATACAGGTCGTGGTCAAACCATCGCAGCAGTATCCCGCGGTGACGATCATCAAGACCTCGGGAGTTGCATCTAGCCCTGTCATCTGGCAGCTCGCGCCCACACAGGACGGTCAATGGACTGCGTTCATTGACAACAACGGCTTCAGCTCGCTAGTGCTGGAGATCTTAGATGTTACTGCGGGCAGCCTCAAGGTCTTCCACGAGAACATCATGTTCAGTAAGTACGCAGCTTATCCAACGGGCATGGTTGTTTCTGACCCGTGCGCGATGACCGTAGGGCATCTGTATAGCATCGTTGTGAAGGACTACAGCGGGCCCGTTGGGTCGTCCATGACGGTTTACTCACAATTCGGATAGAGCCAAAGGTCACGAGTTGGATGCTGTTGTCAAACCTTCTTGTTTCACATTACTAGATGATTCGCTTGGCGTTAGCGCAGGACTTGGAAGCCACTGCAGAATCTTAGGGTGAAGGAAAGGCGACGGACAAGCTATTGCATGTGTTCAAACAAGAACCCTTGAAAAGTGACATCCTGAAAAGGACGAAACGTCAGCACGACATGGCTGGTTGGAGTTCAATTCTCTACCAGTATATGTGTGCCAGCTTTGATCACCGTCAAATTCCGGGCCATAATCCGTGCCGTTGACCCTCAGAAAAGCATCGTGAGTCTATTCGTTGAGAATTGACCAGAGGGAATGAAAAAGGCCATCTGCAACCTTGCGTCATTCCTATGGATGCCCGAGCGTCGCGCAGAAAACTATATTTCATATAACGATGTTAAGCACATACTGGAAGTTGGGAAAGCACATGAGATGTCCCAAGTGCGGGCTTGAGGAGAACGAGCAACACGCTCTCGAGTACTACTCCGGATGCTCCAGATGCTATGCCCGGATACAGAAAGTCAGACTGCCCTCGGATCACTGGAAGCATGTAGAGGGCGTCAAGTCTGCTCCACTTGGGGGAGACTGTTTCTGCCAAGTGTGTGGCAGAATCATGGCCGCGCCGTCACAGTATTGTCTTTCGTGCGAATCGAAACTTCGAGATTCCGACAGGAAATGAAGGCATCCAGCTCTAGTCACCGGTAGATCCCGGTCCCTGATCCGGGCAATCGCTTCACTTAGACTGCCTGTAGGGCTATTTGCACAATATCGACCGTCTTGATATCCAGCCCTGCCTTCTTTGCGCCGGCATTCAGGTTGACCTGACAGAACGGGCACGATGTTGCAATCACTTCAGCACCTGCTTCAACAGCCTGCTTCACTCTCTTTGCGGCGATGTCCTCCGCCATCTCGTTGAACGCGGACTTGAATCCCCCGCCCGCCCCGCAGCATTGCGCGTCCTCGCGCTCCGCCTGCATCTTGACCAGTTGTAGGCCAGGGATCGCCTTCAGGACGTTCCTCGGGGAGTCGTAGATCTTTGCATGCCTGCCGAGGTGGCACGGGTCGTGGTACGCGACCTTCTTCTTGTATTCCTTTGTGAACTTCAGCCTGCCGTCCTTGATGAGCTTCTCGAGGTACTCGGAGATGTGGTATATCTTGAAAGACGGGGTGCCGACCAGGGTCGGATAGTTGTTCTTCATCGTGTTGTAGCATCCCGAGCAGGCTGTGACCATGGTCTTCCATCCGCGCTTCTCCATCTCCCTGACGTTGTGAGGTGCAAGTTCGTCCCGGACAAGGGTCTTCTGTCCGGTCCTTAGCAGCGGCGAGCCGCAGCACCATTCGTTCTCCCCAAGTATGTTGAACTTCACCCCGGCCTTGTCCAGCAGCTTTGCAGTCGCCACCGCGAGTGGCTGCATCCTGTACGCTTCGGTGCAGCCTGTGAAGAACACCACCTCTGGGTTGTCCGAGAGCTTGATGTCCTTCGGGAGCCACTCAGCCCGTTTCTCCTTGGGCTCACTATAGGGATTCCTCTTGTCCGCGACGCTCGCCTTGATCTTCTTGTGAGCCTCAGGAGGGCCATAGCCCTCGGAGATGAGCCATTCCTTGACCTCTTCCCAGAGTTTCGGGAACTCTATCTCGACGTGGCAGTTGTGCTCGCATGCCCCGCATGATGTGCATTGGAATACTCTCTCGACGAACTCCGGCGTGATCTTGGTCTGCCTCCGGAGGAGAGTATCAATAGGGGTCTTGCCTGCCATCTGCTTGAGGTAGTAGACCTTGCCCCTGGGTGTGGAGGACTCCCAGCCTATCTGACCGTATACGGGGCAGCATTCCCTGCAGTATCCGCACTGAAGGCAGGCGTACAGGTCTTTTTCGATCTCCTTGATCTTCCTCATGACAGTCACCGGATTCAGTTAGAGCGATTCCTCAAGTACCAGTGCCATTGAAAAGCAGCTGGTGACTGTCAGAATTCCCCTATCACAGAGCATGCTTTCGACCTTGATAAACCTAGCGTATGGACCATATTCTGGTAGGTCCAGTTGGCACGAACACTTATCATGTTCGATTCTTCCGGGCGGGCTTCTTGGTGTGAAGATGGATATCGACATCCTTGTCCGGTTCGTACCCATGCAGGCTGCTCAACATACCTCGGACAGTGTTGTTGACGATCTTGGAAGCGAACCTGCCGTTGGGGATTTTATTCTTTCCGATGAATATTTCAACATCCACTTCCGCAAGCTCGGCGCAGTCCTCGATCCTGTGCTTCTGAGCGACGATCGCCCTCGCCAACCCTTCGCAGTCGTGGCCGCATTTCTTACAGTCGAGGCCTGGAAGCTTCTCGAGGACCCTCTCGACCGCCACCTCCGTCTCGACGTAATCCACCAGCTTCCTGAGCGTCGGGTTCGTGAGCACGGTCCCCTCGGTCGGCTTCAAGTCTCCGACTGCCACTTTCTTGAATGATCCTTCCTTGAGCCCCTCGATGATGATCACGTCGGGGTGGTACTCCGCCATGACCATCCGGGTGATGTCATCGATTGGTGTCTTTGAGTGTTTGATGAGGGAGGTCTCGATTTCAGATGAGAAGACGACTGGGTCGCTCCCAGCCTGCGAGTGTCTCCAGGTGTCCTTTCCCTCGGTGTCGACGCTCGTCCTGTGAGAAGTGTGCTTCACGGATGAGATCCTGTAACCTTTCGCAGATAGTGAGCAGACGAGTTTCTCGACTAAGGTCGTCTTGCCCGAGTCCTGGTATCCGTAGACTCCGAGTATCATATGATTGCCCCGACCCCGATACCTCCACTCGAGGTAATAAATGATTGAGCCCTATCTTCCCCGAAACAGCGACCAGGCGATTCGCGGGAGGCTCGCGACATAGGAGCTCTCCGACCAGTCCAGCTCTTCCTTGGCGCACACCGTAGATTCGCTCAGGTGGGCGGTTTCGGCCTTCAGGGACTCGAGGTCCTTCTCGGTGGGACCACCGTCTGCAACCATCGAATCGATTCTGGAGGAGAGGGACATTGCAGCCTGTATTCTCTCTCGGGTCCCACTGGCGACATCCTCCGTGATCAGGCCCATCTTGCGCTTGATCTCGTTAAGCCCTAATCCTGCCGTATAGGTGGAATCGACGATTTCATCCCTGGTCATCCAGCTGGTCTCGTAGTTCAGGACATGCTTCCAACTGGGCTTGTCCGCAAGTTTGAGATGGTCCTCGAGCGTTCGGGCATGGACCTTGAAGCCGTGCTTCTCCGGATGCTCGAAGGCGTTCCCGCCCGGGTCGAGGAACGGGGCGAGAGGGCTGATGAAGGGGTACAGGCGCTTGCCCTTGAACTTCTCATATAGCTTCTCGGTGTATCTCACCGTGTCCGCTACTGAGTCCGCGGTCTGCTTTGGCAGACCGATCATGTAGAACAGGTCGAACCTGTTGCAGCCCGCGTCCAGGAAGAACTCGGCGGATTTCTCTACCCCGACATTCGTGTATGGCTTGCCTTGGGCCTTCCTCACAGCCTCGTCATGCGTCTCAGGGGACATCTGCACACTGAATCGCTCGGTGCTGGCGGCCACCTCCTGGGCGAACTCCTTGTCGGCCGGCATGAAGAGCTCGAGGACGACCTCGTTCTTCACCTTCCTTTGTTTAAGCTCGGAAAGGAACTTGGTGGCGTAGGATCTGCCTGCCTGTCTTATGTCGCCGACGACGAAGGTCGCGCCCTTGAGGTACTCCTCTGCCTTCGCGACATCCTCGGCGAGCTTCTCAGGCGACCTGTAGGCAGGCTTGTCCCTCCCGAAGTTCCGGGCGAACGAGTCGCATGACCCTTGACAGTTGACGCAGTTGTGCGTGCAGCCCCGGACTCCGAGCGCTATCGACATCGGGTTGGATTTCCAATTCTTGTATGGAAGATGTCCGTCCAGGTCCATGTACCTGAACACTTTGCGGACCATCAGGCCGTAGTCTACCTCCACATCATCCAGGTTGTCAGGGACATTTGTCAGAGGATTGATGTTGAGCTTCTCGCCGGACCTCCAAGACAGGTTCGGGACCGCGTCGAGCGGCCTTCCGGATGTCAGGCGATCCATGAGCATCTCCATCGGCAATTCCGTGGAGTCGCCCCTCATGACGAAATCGATCTCGGCATGGTTCTTGAGGATCTCCTCGTGGTAATATGACGCGCTGAAGCCACCCATTACGATCGGAGTCTCGGGATGATGCTTCTTGACCATCTTCGCGAGCTCGAACGAGCCCTGGACATGCGGGAGCCAGTGGAGGTCAATCCCGAACACTGCTGGATCGAGGGACTTGACGAACCTCTCGGGGTCGAACCTGTCAGACGCCAGCATCTTGTTAGCGATGTTGGCTATCCTCACCTGGAAGCCCTTGGATTCCAGACGCGATGCGATCGTCGTGAAGCCGATCGGGTACATCTCGAAGACCGGGGTCGATGGTATGAGGTCGCTGACCGGGCCGAGCAAGACTGCCCTCCTCCGGAAATCAATTATGCTCGGTGGGTGAAGCAGGACTAGGTCCGGTGAGCGCATCGTGGATGAGAGACCCACCCCGCGTTATAAAAGCGTATCCAGTTACATTTTGATGGTCATACAGACCGAAACGTTCCGAGTCAATGAGCCAATGCCCGTTGCGAGAACGAAGTGCTCCCCAATGCACCGTTCTGTTCGAGACTCGGGGCACGGTCTCGGTGGCGTTCGACTGGAACAGCAGGTTCTCGGCGGCATTTGTCGATACTGGAGGGTGTCATGGAGTAGCGCATGGTTCATCGACTTGTCAATAAGCGTTTTATACGATGTAAGGAATCCCCAGGCAATGCTCGCTGAGCAGTATATGGGGGTCGCGGTTTTTGCGATCATAGCCCTGCTCATCCCCACGCTCTTCTTCTTCCTCTCAAGGTACTTCAGGGCGGACAAGCACGATCCGCGTGGAGAGACCACGTACGAATGCGGAGAGGTGCCCATCGGGGAAGCGCAGATACAGTTCCACTTCCAATATTACATGTATGCGATAATATTCGTCGCGTTCGACCTCGTCACGGTCTTCATCCTCCTCTGGGCCCTCGTGTTCGCCGACATCAGCGATCTTGGCAAGATCTACATGCTCATGTTCCTCGGCATACTCCTCGCGGGCGTCGGATACGCCCTGAAGAAGGAGGAGATAATCTGGATATGAAGCCCGGAGAAGGGAGACCTTCGGTTGGACAGGTCATGGCGTTCAGGTCAAAGGACTTCCTGAAGTGGGCCGATGGGGTCATGGAAGGCATCCTCAAGAAGAGCCCGATAGGCGGCGGCATCGATTTCCTCACGAAAGATTTCTTCAACTGGGCGACCAGGAACTCCATCTACCCGCTGCACTTCGGCATCATGTGCTGCGCCCTCGAGATGGCGGTGGCATCGGCCCCGAGGTTCGATGCACAGCGTTTCGGAGTGATCTATAGGTCGACCCCAAGGCAGTGCGATGTCCTTCTGGTAACCGGCCCCGTCACCAAGAAGTTCCAAGCCGGCGTAAGGCGGCTGTACGACCAGATGCCGGGGCCCAAGTGGGTCATCGCGATGGGCGAGTGCGCGATATCCGGGGGGCCGTTCTATGACAGTTACAGCGTCGTCCCCGGAGTCGACCAGTTCATCCCGGTCGACATCTACATTCCCGGCTGTCCCGCAAGGCCAGAGGCCCTGATTGACGGCTTCATCAAACTGCAGAAACTCATCAAGGATAACAAGAGGGGCCTGTTGACAGGGAAGTGAAGGACAGGAGCAACGATGATGGAACAGAGGGGGTCAGGAACGCCGGCAGGTGCCATTGAGAAGGCGCCATCCAAGGTCGGCGAGATGTCCGAGGAGAGGGTCATAAGGGCTCTTCTAGACGCCTTCCCGACGGCCGTCACCGATTACAAGAAGTTGAAGGCCGGGGTCATCCGGGCCAGGATCGAGCGTCGCGAGCTCTACAGATGCTGTCAGTTCCTGCGCGAGAGGCTCGGGTTCGAGCACATCTCAATGATATCAGCGGTGGAGTACGACGACAGGTTCGAGATCGTCTATCACATCACCTGCTATGGCTCGTGCCTGCTTCTGGAGCTCATCACTCAGACGCCAAAGGACGATCCCTCCGTCGATTCGGTCTCATCCGTCTGGGGAGGGGCGAACTGGCAGGAGAGAGAGTCCTACGACCTGATGGGGATCAAGTTCAAC
>Ga0315276_10005245_pt1 | contig 11945 bp, 14 predicted proteins | sample YL17G05_0_MG_FD_204542 | JGI IMG/M metagenome (GOLD analysis project Ga0315276, IMG submission 204542) | Sediment microbial communities from Yellowstone Lake, YNP, Wyoming, USA - YL17G05_0 | ecosystem: Environmental > Aquatic > Freshwater > Lake > Sediment | place: USA: Wyoming | collected... | reverse complement strand
GAGGAATTCAGCGAAAAACTGAAGGATGTGCCTGACACCAAGGAGACACATTACGTCATAGACCTCAGCAACGTATGGCGGCCGGACGGCGAGCCCCGAAGGCACGAGGGATTCAGGGACAGGATGGCCAAGAACGCGCCACGGATGGAAGACGGATACTTCGCATGCGAGAAGGGGACGTAAAGGTGACCTCTGATAATTCGCTGCCTCAGAGGCATCCGGCATCTATTTATTCCCCTAAATCCGTATATCCTATCTGATGTCGCATGAGAAGGTGCAGGTCTACAAGGCGTTCTCCGACGAGACCCGGTACAACATACTGAAGTTCCTGATGACCGGGGAGAAACCGGTCCACGAGGTAACGGCGCACTGCCACAGGGCGCAGTCGACGATTTCCCTCCAGCTGAAGAAGCTCGAGTACCACGGCCTCGTGCAGTGGCGGCGGGAAGGCAAGCGGATACTGTACCGGATAAGCCACGACAAGCTGTCCCTAGTGCACCGGCTAATCTGAGCCGACGAGGCTCCTCCTCAGCTCCTTGAGTTCTCCGAGGTGGCCGCGCTCGAACGCGAGAAGCCATTTGAATATGCTGCAGCCCCTCTCATCCCAGCTCTTGCACGCCTCCATGGCCTTGGTGTAGAGCAGTATCGAGTCCTTCTCTGCCTTTATCCCGGCCTCCACCGCTTCGAGCTCGTCCATGTCCCCGAGGCCCGACAAGTCGCTGTCGAACAGGCCCGTCGCGTCGAGCTTGCGCGGCGACGCGTCCATCAGGTCCTTCTCCACCAGCCATTCGTTGTTTTCCGCGAGGCTATCGTGCACGAGCTCGAGCTTCTCAAGGTGCAGGAGTTCGTCACGGGCGAGCTTCCTGAACAGTTCTGACACGGCCTTGGACTTAGCGGCGTTCGAGACCCGCGTGTAGAACCTTATGCCCTCCTTTTCGATGTGCATGGCCTGCCTTATCACGTCAAGGGCGTTGGTCTGCCTCATCATTTTCTAATGTGAGTTGGCGGATAAAAGCCGCTGTCAAACCACGCTGTTGAAAAATGAAACCCCCCCAAAAGGATTTAAGCTGACAATCAATATTCCAGCAGACGAATAAACAAAATGAAAGCATATGACGTTGTTGTCGTCGGAGCCGGCCCGGCAGGCCTGTCAGCTGCAATAACCGCTGCATACTACAAGGTCGGCGTGCTTGTCCTGGACTCCGCATCCGCGGGCGGGGCCCCCGTGAACCAGTACCCCTGGAAGAAGGTCGACAACTACCTCGGGATATACGGCAAGAACGGAGCGGAGGCCGCGGGGCTTATGGTCTCGCACGCCAAGGCCGAGAAGGCGGCCATAAACGAGAACGAGACGGTGACTGACGTGCGGAGGGAGGCCAGGCCGGACGACTCCAAGGAACACATCGTTGTTACTACAGACCGCGGAAAATACTCGGCGAAGGCCGTCGTGATAGCGTGCGGCCTCGGGATGCCGAGGAAGCTCGGCGTGCCCGGCGAGGGGCTGGAGAACGTGACATACTCCCTCCCGGACCCCAGACCCTACGCAGGGAAGAAAGTCTTCGTCGTCGGCGGCGGAGACACCGCCGTGGAATGCGCAGTCGAGCTTAAGCGGCATAAGGCGGAGGTCGCGATAATCCACCGGAAGGACGCGTTCAGGGCGACGGAGAAGAACTCGCAGTGCGTGAGGGACGAATGCGTGAACGTCCTATGGAACACCGAAGTGAAGGCGATAGAGGGCGCCGGCAGAGTGGAGAAGGTCAGGCTTTTCAACAACAAGGATAACACGGAATCCGTCTGGGACGCCGACGTAGTGCTGTTCTCCCTAGGCACGGTGGCGAACACCGAGCTCCTGCAGAAGATTGGCGTGAAGACGGACGCCAACGGCAGGATAGTCGTGAACCAGGACATGCGCACCAACCAGCCCGGCATATTCGCGGCAGGCGACATAGTCGGCAAATGGATAAGGATACCCGAGGCCATAGGCGAAGGCGGCCTCGCAGGCCTCAACGCGTTCAAGTACGTGAAGAGCCCGTACTGGGGCTGACCGAATCGGGAGTCCCCCCTACTCCATCTCCCCCGCCACGCCCTATTAATCCCTCAAAACAAATTAATTTCGTATGGCGGACGGCATTGTCAGCTGGCACAGCTTGGAGGTGGCGGAAACCCTGTCCCAGCTCACAACCTCCCCCCAAGGCTTGACAGGCGCGGAAGCGGCCAAAAGGCTGGGCCTCTCAGGCAGGAACCGGCTTGAAGAGAAGCCGGGCAGAAGCCCCCTATCCATCCTCTTGGACCAGTTCAGGGACCCCCTGGTGCTCGTACTCATAATATCGTCGGTAGTCGCCATCAGCCTCAGGGAGGTTATCGACGGGGGCCTGATACTGTCCATAGTAGTGCTCAACGGGATATTCGGCTTCATACAGGACTATAAGGCGGAGCGCAACATCGAGGAGCTGAGGAAGCTCTCGAAGCCGAAGTCCCTTGTCCTACGCGACGGCGCCGAGCGGGAGGTGGACAGCGAGGAGGTGGTTCCAGGGGACATACTCATCCTCGAGGAGGGTGACAGCGTCACCGCCGACGCCCGGGTGGTGGAGGCGGTGAATCTCACCGTCGACGAGTCGCCCTTGACCGGCGAAAGCGTTCAGGTAGACAAGAGTCCGCTGCCAGTCCAGGCTACGGCGTCTCTCCCGGAACGCTCGACTATGGTCTACAAGGGGACGACCGTCGTCGGCGGCAGGGGGAAGGCGGTCGTTACGGCGACCGGCATGGGGACGCAGCTTGGGGGCATAGCCCGGAACCTACAGGAGATAGGGGATGAGAAGACCCCGTTCCAGCGGCAGATGGACTCGCTCGGCAAGAAAGTCGGAGTGGCTATTGTCGCCATAAGCGTCTTCGTCGGCGCCATCATATTCGTCACCACAGACACCCCCCCACTCAAAGTGCTGCTTATTGCGATAGCGCTCGGCGTCGCAGCCATACCCGAGGGGCTTCCCGCCGTCATAACCCTGTCTCTCGCGCTAGGCTCCAAGAGGATGTTCCGGAAGAACGCCCTCCTCAGAAACCTGCCAGTGGCCGAGGCCCTAGGCTCAGTAGACGTCATATGCACGGACAAGACGGGTACTTTGACGGAGAACAGGATGACTGTCAGGAGGCTCTACTACGATGGCGGCGTCTACGACGTCTCCGGGGCCGGGCATGACACAACCGGGGCATTCTCACGGGGTGGCAGTCAAGTCAAGGCCGGAGCGCTTAAAGAGCTGCTCCATGCGGGAATACTCAACAACAACTCCCGCGAGGCCTCTGGAGCGTTCAGCGGCGACCCCACGGAGATAGCGCTGCGAGTGGCGGCATTGAAGGGGGGAGTCCTCCCGGAACACCGGCGCGTCGACGAACTCGCGTTCTCGTCGTCCAGGAAGATGATGACGACAGTCCATGAGACGGCGTCCGGGCACGTGTCGTATACGAAGGGCGCGCCCGAGACCGTGCTCGCCCGCTGCGACAAGATACTGGAAGGCGGTGCGGAGCGCCCCATGACCGTCGACGACCGCCGGAGGATACTCGAAGCCAACTCGGCGTTCGCATCAGAGGCCCTCAGGGTCATCGCGTTCTCAAGGAAGGACGGCAGAGTTAAGGACGAGACAGGGATGGCATTCATAGGCCTCCAAGGCATGATGGACCCGCCGCGGAGGGAGGTGCCGCAGGCGCTCGCGGACTGTAAGGCCGCAGGCATCAGGGTCATCATGATAACCGGCGACAGCAGGCCGACGGCGGTCGCGGTCGCCCGCGAGATAGGACTGGGCTCAGAGGCCCTAGAGGGCCGGGACATAGACGGGATGAGCGAGGCGGAACTCCAGAACGCCGTTAACAACACGTCCATATTCGCCCGGGTGTCCCCGCAGAACAAGCTGGCCGTCCTCTTGGCCCTCAAAGCCCAGGGCCATGTGGTGGCCATGACCGGCGACGGGGTGAACGACGCGCCGGCCTTGAAGGCCGCCGACGTGGGGGTGTCGATGGGTATCAGGGGCACGGAAGTCGCGAAGCAGACGTCGGACATAATACTGCTCGACGACAACTTCGCGACAATCAGGGATGCGATAATCGAGGGCCGCAGGATATTCGACAACGTGCGGAAGTTCGTGAGATATCTGTTCCCATGTAACCTGGCGGAGGTCGCGATAGTCTTCATAGCCGCCCTCCCATACGCGTTCGGCAAGCCGATGGTGATACTCACAGCGGTCCAGCTCCTCTGGATAAACGTCATAACCGACGGCCTGCCCGCCCTGGCTTTGGGAGTCGACCCCCCGTCGCCGGATATACTGAAGCGGAAGCCCAGGAAGCGTGGGGAGGGTGTCATAAACCGTCAGGTGACGTATTCCATACTATTCAACGGGTTCACTATGACGGCGATAGTACTCGGCCTCTTCTGGCTTGCCGACCCGGTGAACAACTTCCAGCGGGCCCAGACGATAGCCCTGACGTCTATTGTCTTCTTCAAGCTCGTGCGGGTCCAGGGCATAAGGAGCGCCGAGAACCTCGGCATGATGTCCAACAAATGGCTGCTCGCGGCCCTCGGAAGCTCCCTCCTCATGCACGTGGCCGTCCTCTACACTCCTCTGTCATCCTACTTCAAGGTGCTGCCGCTTTCCGCCTCGGACTGGGCGCTCGTCCTAGCCGGGATGATAGCGTTCGCAGTCCTCTCATCCGCCCTAAGGATGGTCCTGAAGGCGGTGCAACGGCCGGGCTGACGGTTTTTTATGCCCCGATACGATTATATCCTCTAAGGGTCTACCAGATGTTTGACGCATACGGCATACTCGAGCGCGTGAAGGAGAAGCGGCCGCTGATACACCACATCACGAACTGGGTGACGATATACGACTGCGCGAACATCACGCGGACATTCGGCGGCCTGCCGGTCATGGCTCACGCCCGGGAGGAGGTGGAGCAGATGGTCGCCCTCGCCAACGCCCTAGTCCTGAACATAGGAACGCTCACCCCAGAGCTTGTCGACACGATGATGACGACGGCTAGGGCCGCGAACAAGAGGAGGATACCCGTGGTGCTGGACGCCGTCGGGGCCGGAGCCACAAGCCTTAGGACGGACAGCGCAATCAGCATACTAAACGGCACCCACGTAGACGTCCTTAAAGGAAACTACGGGGAGATGGGCGCAATAGCCGGCGTCAAATCAAGCGTCCGCGGAGTCGAATCGGAAGGCATCGACGCGGACCCGACCGCGGTCGCAAGGAAGCTATCAGCAGACTACCGGAACACGGTCGTGATGACCGGCAAGACCGACATAGTGTGCGGCGGCGGGGAAATCTATCTCGTGGACAACGGCCACAGGATGATGGGCTCCATAGTAGGCACCGGCTGCATGGCGGCCTCGGTCATAGCATGCTTCGCGGCCGTCGAGGGGGAGCACCAGAAGGCCTCGGCGGCGGCCATGGCATGCTTCGATATAGCTGGAGAGCTGGCCGCTGAGAACGCGCGGGGGCCGGGTTCGTACAAGGAGGCATTCTACGACGCCGCCTACAGGCTGACAAGGGATGAAGTCGAGTCGATAATGCGGGTTAATAGGGTCTGACACTGTATTAGCCCTGTTTTTACACCATATTCCGCCGAAAGTAATCCTAAGGGACACCGAATAGGTATCTGTAAAGGGGTGATAAGGATGAACTCATCAACAGCGACGGCAAGCCTGGTATACATGGCGACAGCCTACATGGCCGCGTACCTGCTATACCTACTCCTTAAGGCTGCGACAGGCGGCGCACCCTACGGTTCAGCCCCATACGACGCCAGCCGCCTAGTCCTCAGGAGAAAATACGTCTAAAGCCACCGTATATACCACCGTAAGCGGGGCGGCGGAGAACCCACGCTCGCCGCCCAGGGGGGCCTCCCGCGAGGCTCCCCCTAAAACGCTTTTAAGTCTACTGGCGAATATGCTATCATCATGCCCTCAGTCGTCGAGAAAGCATCCCGCGCCAAGGCCGCGTCCATCGAGCTTGCGAAAGCTTCAACAGACCTTAAGAACAGGGCTCTGGACCGCGTCGCTGAAGTTCTTGAGGAGCGCGTCGAAGACATCCTGGAGGCTAATTCCACGGACTTGAAGGAGGCCAGGGAAAAGGCAGGCTCCCCACAATACCAGCGCCTTGAGCTGACCGAGGAGAAGATCGCCCAGATGGTGAAGGCGGTGAAAGGCCTGGTCCGCCTCCCCGACCCTGTAGGGGATACCGTATACTCGATGGAGCTTGACCGGGACCTGGAACTCTACAAGGTGACCGTCCCAATAGGCGTCGTGGCTGTGATATTCGAGTCCCGGCCGGACGTCGTAGTCCAAGTGGGCAGCCTATGCCTGAAAAGCGGCAACGCGGTGATCCTTAAGGGCGGAAGCGAGGCGAAGAACACCAACAGGACTCTCTACGCCCTAATCAAGACAGCCACAGACGAGGAGGGGATACCCGACGGGTGGATACAGCTGGCAGAGACGAGGGACGACGTGGCACAGCTACTCAAGCTCGAAGACAAGGTAAGCCTCATCATACCACGCGGCTCAAACGAGCTCGTGAAAAACATACAGGCGAACACACGCATACCCGTGCTCGGCCACGCCGCTGGAGTCTGCCACGTGTACATAGACCGCGACGCAGACCACGAGCGGGCGGTGAGGATAGCATACGACTCCAAATGCCAGTACCCGGCGGTCTGCAACGCGATGGAGACCCTCCTCGTCGACAGGAAGGCAGCGAGGAAAGTCCTCCCCCCGCTCTGGGAAAAGTACCGTCAGGCCGGCGTGAAAGGTAGGGGGGACGAGGAAGCGTGCAAGATACTTTCAGAGCTCACATTGGCCACCGAGGCGGACTGGGGGACGGAGTACTGCGACCTCATCATGAACGTGAAAATCGTCGACGGCGTCAAGGAGGCGGTCGAGCGGATAAACCGGTACGGGTCAGGCCATACCGACGCCATAGTCACGGAAAACGAGGAAACCGCGAGATACTTCATCGACACCGTCGACAGCTCCTCGGTGATGTGGAACGCATCAACCCGATTCAGCGACGGATTCCGCTACGGACTCGGCGCGGAAGTCGGAATAAGCACCGGAAAGATACACGCGCGCGGACCCGTAGGCCTCGAAGGCCTCGTAACATGGAAGTGGATACTGAAAGGCCGAGGACACGTCGTCTCAGACTACGACCGGAAAAAGTACCTCCATAAGAGGCTTAACCGGAAGTGGAATTGAGTTTTTTAGGCCCTACGTTAATTCATTATCTGGATGGCTAGGGTCGGTTTCATCGGCGTCGGCCGCATGGGTTCTGCGCTCCTGACGGGTTTCATCAACAAAGGCCTCATAAATCCTGAAAGCGTGAGGATATACGACCGCGACCCCCATGTGATGCGGGGGATGAACCTGCACACCGAATACTCGGCATTCGAGGTCGTGGAGAAGTCGGAGATAATATTCATCTGCGTGAAGCCGAAGGACATGGACGACGTCCTAGACGAGATACGCGACATAGCCGGAAGCAGGCTCATAGTATCCATAGCCGCCGGCATACCCCTGAGGCGCATTGAGGCGAAGCTGAGGGAAGCGAGGGTCGTGCGGGTTATGCCCAACACCCCCGCAATGGTCGGCGAGATGGCGGCGGCATATTCTATGGGCAGGCGCGCCCTCGAGGAGGACTCGGTCCTAGTCGGCAGCCTATTAAACTCAATTGGTGTTGCATATCCCGTGGCGGAGGAACTATTGGACGCTGTCACCGGCCTATCCGGCTCAGGCCCCGCGTACGCCTACTACTTCATCCAGGCCATGATGGAGGGTGGCATCAGGGAGGGGCTGCCAGATGAGATAGCACGTAGCCTGGCAATCCAGACGGTACGGGGCGCGGCAGGGATGGCGCTTGCCACCAGTAAGTCGCTCACAGAGCTAATAGACGACGTGAGAAGCCCTGGCGGCACGACAGCGGAAGGCCTGAAGACGATGGACGATAGGAAGGTCCACGAATCAGTGGCGGAAGCCGTGCAGGCGGCGGCAAGGAGGTCGAGGCAGCTCGGCGGATAGGCATGTTCGTGCGGAAGAAGACCATAAAGGGCAGGCAGTACTACTATCTCGTCAGGAGCGTGAGGGACGGCAGCACCATACGGCAGGTATACCTGGAATACATCGGGCCGGCCGCTCCGACGGAAAAACAACTGAAAAAGCTGGTGAAAAAACACGGGGGAAAAAAATGAAAGAGAAGATACGCCTTTACGTTACGACAAGGAGCGACCCGGTCCCAGACCTGGACGACATGAAGACGGTGGCCGAGCTTACGAGGTGGAAAGGCGACGTCCGCAGACACGCCCTGAAGGTGAAGGAGTACCCTGCCGTCTCAGACGCGCTCATCATGGACCTGCAAGGCTACGCGGTGAATGAATGCTACGCGGTTATCGCGTATCCTCCGGGGAGCATCCACGAAGCCGACGACCTGGTGGGCGAGGAGCTCCTGAAGTTCCTTAAGAAGAATTCAAGCAGGATAAACTGGCAGCTTGAAGAGACAGGCCAAAGCAGCGTATCCGTCTCAGAACACGCAGGGAAGACTTTTGCCGACGTGTATGAAAGCGTCTCGGGCAGAAGGGATAAACCGTCTCTAACGGAAACCATGCCAAAGCTGGACCACACCCACCTGTGGGACAACTTCACATACGGCCTCATAGCAGACAAGGCCCTCGGCAAGGACGAATACGAGGTCGACCTGGAGGTCGTGGTAGCCAGGAATTAGGGGGATAAAACACACCCATCTCGGTAGTATGGGTTAATAATAACTGTCGATTAAAGCCGGCATTTTTAACAATGGTCGAATATCTGTATCATGTTGATAAAAAAGACAAGGTTATAGCGAAAATTGAGCGAAACGAGGCTCATGCACTGAAGCTGCTCCACCGGGGTGGGGTTGTTTTGGTTTTTGATTCTGAAAAGAGGGTATGTTTGACAAACCGCAGTCCTCTAAAGACAATATTTCCCAATTGCGTAGATAGCGCGTGCAGTTTCCACGTAAAGTTTGGGCAGACCTACCTCGAAGCAGCCGAAGAAGAATTATTTGAAGAAACCAAAATCAAAGCAAAGCCGAAATATTTGGGTAAGTCCTTGCTTGACAGAGGCCCTGACCGTATGATAATGGCAATCTTCAGGATAGACACTGACGAAAAAATATTGCTTGACCCTACGGAAGCAACCAGCTATAAGTTTTATAACTCAGACGAAGCTGATAAACTGATAAAAACTGAAAAAACGACCTCCTGGTTACCTATGGCATGGAAGCTGACTAAGATAAAACGGCAAAGGCCCAAGCTGACATAAACATTGACGACTTCAGCGCTTTATCGAATAAAACCTAAAAAAACCAAACCGGAAGCACTGAGTCTCAACAGTGTGCATTCGCCATCGGATTACCTAAGGACTCTGCGAAATTCACGGAAATTGCGTTCAAGGACTCATGCAATCCAACTATATCTCACCTACTCTTCATGTCGTTCCTGAGGCCCTTCACCTCATCGAGCAGGAATTTGTTGTTCTTGTTCATATCCTTCAAAAGCTCGTGGATGTAATACACCTCGTTCTGTATTTCCTTTATGGCGTTGTACACTTCGCCGTCCATGTCGCCCATAACCTGTTATTGTGTCATCGCCTTTTAAATGCAGACCTGCATAATTAATCCATCCGGGTGGGCGGCTTATACGGCTGAGGTAGAGCCAGATGAAGGAAAACGGGCTAAGCAACATCCGGTCGAAATACGCATCCTTGGAGAAGCGTGAGCCACAGCACATTCAGGACGCCATAAAGTCCAGGCGTCTTTACAACGAGACCCGCGGAACACAATTCCAGTCCGATACAATGGTGGTGCGCAACCGCAATATCGAAGCCCAGCCAAACGCGCCACAACCCGAGTCCAGGAGGCCTTCACAGAACACCATGGGACTATTCAGAACATCCTCGGGGGGGAGGTCCGGCGGAAAATCCTATTCAAGCTTCTTCGACCGGATGCTGAAGGACGCCCAGACCGGCGGGGACCCTTCCGCGAATAGGCAGAAGGGCGGCTCGTCATCATGGGTGAAGGGCATGTCAAGCAGCGTCTCATCAGACAAGCGGGACGCGCTTGAGCGGCAGCTTAAAAGGGTCGCCCAGCTCGAGCTTGCGAGCAAGCAGTCTAGCATGGCGCCCCTGCAGAGCGAGGTGCAGACCGTCCAGACAGTCCCCGCCCAGCAGCCCGCCGCCGCCTCTCCGCTTCAGCCGCTTGGGTCGCAGATACCTGGCATAATATCCGAGCAGCAGGCCGCGCAGCAGGTTCATGATACCGTCCAAGAGCCGCTCATAGACAGCAGGGCCGTGAGGGCCGCCCTTGCCCAGCCCGTGAACAGGGCTCTTTTCAGCTCTATCAGGGGCAGGATAGGCAACCTGGTGATGCACGACCTGCCTGCCGATGTGACGAGCGAGCTTCGGCAGATTGCCCGGGAGCTCGACCAGCTGAACTCGTCGACGAACAGCTAGTCACCTGTGGACTACCTTCAGTAGGTCGGCCTTGGTTACGATGCCGATGGTCTTCCCCTGCTCCTGTACGAGGACTCCGGTGTTGTGTTCCAGGAGGGTGGACAGCACGGTGATGGGGGTCTCGGGTTTCACCGTCGGGAAGGCCCCGCCCATGTGCTCGCCGACCTCCTCGATTGAGAATGCCTTGGCGTCGACTCCGTTTGCCAGGAGCTCGAGTATGTCGCGTTCAGAGAAGGAGCCCAGCGTCCTCTCCCCGTCGTAGACTGGCATCTGCGACACGCCGTGCTTCTTCAGCTTGCCTGCTGCGTACTCTAAGGAGGCAGTGTGCTGTATGCCAACGACTTCCCTGGACATTATCTCCCTTGCGGTCACCTCGCCCCCCTTCAATTCGTCGAGCGCCTGGAACAGTTTCGCTACCTTGCTGTATCTCGGGTCCACGGTTCCGGCCTCCATCCTCGCGACAAGGCTTTGGCTGACTCCGGCCTTGGCTGCGAGCTTCGTCTGGGTGAGTCCCATCTTCCTGCGTAGGCGTTCTATGTCCGTCGTCGGTGGAAGCTGCATTTTGATGCTTAACTGCATAAATATGCTTAAACGAATATGCAATTGCATTATGTATTTAAATACGCATAGCGATTCTCTCTAGGAATGGCCAAAACCCTAGCAGAAATAAATGAGAAGATACGAAAAGGGGAAGCGGTAGTCGTAAGGGCGGACGAGATGCCGGAGATAATGGCCAAAAAAGGCCCGGAAAAGGCGGCGCGCGAAGTCGACATCGTGACGACCGGCACATTCGGCGCCATGTGCAGCTCAGGAGCATTCATAAATTTCGGCCACTCGAACCCGCCGATAAAGATGCAGAAGGTGTGGCTGAACGAAGTCGAAGCATACGGCGGCCTCGCCGCAGTCGACACCTACATCGGAGCGACGGAGCTGAGCCTGGACCGCGGCATGGAATACGGGGGAGGCCATGTCATAGAGGACCTGGTGGCCGGCAGGGAGGTGAACGTGAGGGCGGTATCCTACGGGACCGACTGCTACCCCACGAAGAAGCTCGAAACCACGATAACCCTTGACGACCTGAACCAGGCGTACATGTACAATCCAAGGAACGCATACCAGCGCTACGTGGCCGCGGTCAACCTGTCTGAGCGGAAGCTCCACACCTACATGGGCACCCTCCTGCCGAAGGGGGGCAACGTCAACTTCGCGGGCTGCGGCGAGATAAGCCCCCTCAACAACGACCCGGACTACAGGACCATCGGCTTCGGGACGAGGATATTCCTCTCGGGGGGGAAGGCGTCATCGTCGGCGAGGGCACCCAGCACTCGCCGCAGACTGGCTTCGGCAACATCGCCGTGAAGGGCGAGCTCAGGGAAATGGACCCAAAATACGTCCGCGGCGCGACAATACCACACTA
>Ga0315276_10005244_pt1 | contig 11945 bp, 12 predicted proteins | sample YL17G05_0_MG_FD_204542 | JGI IMG/M metagenome (GOLD analysis project Ga0315276, IMG submission 204542) | Sediment microbial communities from Yellowstone Lake, YNP, Wyoming, USA - YL17G05_0 | ecosystem: Environmental > Aquatic > Freshwater > Lake > Sediment | place: USA: Wyoming | collected... | reverse complement strand
GCGCGACCCGGCGACCTGTCGAGAGGACGACGGCCCCCCGGACGCCCGGTGCGCGTCCCATCCTCGCCCCGACGATGGGGGAGGAGCGGAGCGCCTGGTGCGGAGCCGGGGGTTGGCTTGTCAGCCCTCGCGCCGCTCCCCCAAGTCCCCCGGATGCCGCCGCAGCACCCGCTCCAGCTCCTCGGCCGTCAGCCCACGCCCGAGGCGTCGCCGCGAGTCCTCCTCGGCTCCTTGGAGGAACGCCTGGCGGAGGCGCTGGTTCAGGCGTTCGCGGCGCCAATGATCCGGGCCGAGTTGTGGGCGTATGCCACGGTCAGTGCGCCTGCCGGTCGCATCGCGACCGAGCCGAGCGTCCCAAGCGCCAGAACGCGGCCCACGCCGGGCTCTCCGGCCGCCCAACTCTGGGTCACCGGGAGGTATCCATTGAGTGCGAGAAAGGCGGCCTCCTCGGCAAAGAGCTGCGCGACATCCGCCTGTGTCTTGCCGGGATAGACGCGAACCACGACCGGCTGCCGAGTCGGATCGAGTGATCCGATGCCCTTCGGCTTGGGGGGTGATATGTAGGTGGCCTCCTTGATGTCACTCAGGGCGACCGTTCTTGTCCGACCGGCGTCGTCGATGGCGAGGGTAATCTGAAATCGGGTGACCTCGGTCACCTTCCCAGAGACCGTGGCGCCGTCCCTCATCCTGACTTGGATACTGTCACCAACGAATATCTCCACATCGTTCTCCAAGAGGTATTCCCGGCGCATCTCCTGGAAATGGATGGTCGGGACACGCCGACAACCGCAGCAGATCGATGCGGCTCGCAAACCATTGTGGGCCTTGTCCGTGCGCCCTTGAACACTCCTGGTGCCAAGCGCGGGGAGACTCAAGGTCGAGGGCGATCCGGCACATCCCCCGGATACCGCCAGAGGATCCTCTCCAGCTCCTCGGCCGTCAGCCCGCGACCGAGGCGTCTCCGCGAGTCCCGCTCCGCTCCCTCGATGAACGCCGCACGGAGGCGCTTCTTCAGCCGTTCGCAACGCTCCTGATCAGCGGAAGCCGCTCGTGCCTTCAGGTCGTCCACGCGGTCCAGAGTAACGGCCCCCGGACGCCCGGTGCGCGTCCCATGGAGCGGAGCGCCCGGTGCGGAGCCGGGGGTCAGGTCGAGCGAACCTTCCTCCGCGACAAGGTAACGGTGGACGACCGCGAGTTCCGACCTACTCCCCCCGGATTGTGAGGGTGCGGCTGTCTTCGCTCGGCGATGTCACCAGCTCAAAGGTGGCCGGGCCAAATGCTCTTGAACCCCCGCCCGCCACAGTCCACTCCCACGCTTGCCTTGGCTTCGCGCCCTCGTAGGGGAGGGTGTTGGCGATGTGGCCGAGGAAGTCACCGAAGGCGTGGCCGCCGCCTCCTACCGCCCCGAACCACAGGACGGTCGCCTTGACAACGCGCACTTCGCTGGGGTTGACGCCAACCCACTCGATCCGATAGATGGCACCGCCTCCCGGCGCGGAGAAGTCGGGTGTGGCCTCACAGACGTAGTTGACCCCGTCTGCAAAGGGCGTCGGCCCTGTGCAGACCATGCCGGGAAAGCCCTGCATGTCCGACATGATGTCGGCCGCCGCCAGACCGGGGATCGCCAGTCCGAGCGCCATCACGGACCCCCCGCTAGGCAGCGCCATTGGCTCGGCCGTCGCCGGATGGAGTGGCCCGACCGCCAAGCAAAGGTCGTCACGAGAGAACAACGCGGTCGGGTCAGCGCATCTGTTGCGGACCCAGTCCTCGACGGTCACTCCCGGTTGGAGGTAGCCGGGGTCAGCCGCCACCGCGTCTTGGAGGGCCGCGAGCGACGGGCAGTCGTCGAGCGCGAAGTCCAGTGCCGCCGGGTTCTGGGCGTACTTGTTGGCGCTCTCCACGTCGGCCCGGCACATGGCCGTGGCGGGGTCTACCGTCGGCGTGGCACCCCCGCAGGCTGCGACGACGAGAGTGAGGGCGAGCAGCAGTCGCAATCCCATCGTTCCTACCATCAGCCCAGCCCATCGCGGGGGGCACCGGCCCTCGCCGCGCCTCTCGATGACAGCCACGAGGAACCGTACCCATCACGCTGGCTAGTGGCGAGAGGCAAACGGCCCCCGGACGCCCGGTGCGCGTCCTCCGGGGAGAGCGGAGCGGCCGGTGCGGAGCCGCGCTAGAACGTGACTCCCCGCTCGATGGTGTCTGGGGTGAGGACGAGACCATGCACAGGGTCGGCGATCCTGACCTTCTCCCATCGTTCCCGCTGCGCCCACCACGGCGCTGTGGAGTCCGTTGGACAGGACTCGGCAGGAGGCGCGGCGACGATCTCGATCCGGGCAACGACAGTTCCGTCGCTCCCGACAACCGCGTGGTCGGCGGCCTTCGCGGTTCCCTCCGTCTCGCCATAGGAAGTGGGCCCACACCCGAGTTCGCCGCATGGCTCAGGCCATACCCCGCATGCCCACTTGACAGCGTACTCACCCGTGGCACGGAGGGAGACAGCCTCGCCCGGTGCGAGCCCAAGCACCGTGATCGAGAGTCGGAGCCGACCGTCATTCTCCCCGGAGTTCTCGACGACTCCGGTCATGGAGACCTCATCCAGCGCCCGGCCGACGGTGGGCCAGCCCGCCACAGGCTCAGGCGTGGGAGTCGGCTTCGGGATGGGCGTCGTGGTTGCGGTCGGCACCGGCGATGCGGTGGGCGTGGCCGCCGCAGTCGGCAGGGCGGTCGGAGTCGGCGTCGCGGCGGGCGGTTTGGCTTCACCTGATCCGCATCCGGCGAGCAGAACCCCGACGGCCAGACCGACGAGCACCCGGCTCGTCAGATGACGCAGGCCCATGGTCCGTCCTTCCGGGGACGCCTCGTGCGGGTCGGCCTAGCCGGTGGGGCCCGTGTCATGGCCTCCCGCCGCCGAGTAGACGCTCCGTGATCCCGCCCTGTTACACGATGGCCGAACGGCATGGCCCCCGGACACCCGGTGCAGTTCCCGTCCTCCGAGGAGAGCGAAGCATCCGGTGCGGAGCCGAAGAGCCGAGTGGGGTGGGGACAGGCGATGGCGGCCGAGTGCTGGACTGTCTTGTTGGGTCTTGGCCTGTCTGCCGAACCTCGTTCAGGGTGCAGGGTAGACCCACTGGTTCAAGACCTTGCCGTCGCTCAACTCGTAGACGCCGAGGCCCGGATACGTGGCGTCGGGTGCGCCGAACTTGACGAATTGGGCGACGAAGTTGTCCTGTCGGATCGGGGCCGAGGTCCCGACGACCTTGAAGTTCTGAGAGGCGAAGTCCTTGACCTTCGTCTGGATCTCCTCTAGGCCCGTCGATGTCTCGTTGGCAACCATGTCATGGAATACCGCGTTGGGCGCATAGAGCGCCGCGACCTTGGCCGCGTCGTAGGGAGTGCTCCACAAGGTGTTCAGGGCGTCCGAGAACGCCACGTCAGGGTTGGCCGTGGGCGATGGCGTCGCGCTGGCGCCGCACGCGCCCAAGAGCGCGACGGCCAACAGCAACGACCCGAGGCGGACGGCCACGCGAGAGCCGAACATCCTGCATCCCTCCATGGGACGCATCCTCGCGGGTCGGTCTCGCCAGTGGCTCGGCGCGGTCCCGGCGGCCAGAGTGTGGGCCGCGTGTCAGAGCCTCCCGCCAGCCGTTGATCTTGGGCGGCGGCCACCGATCTGGCGAGAGGCGAACGGCCCCCGGACGCCCGGTGCGCGTCCCATCGCTTGCGAGGGGCTACAGAGCGTCGAGGATCTTCGCCCGCTTTGCGGCGTACTCCTCGTCGCTGATGACACCCGAGGTGTGAAGGTCATCGAGGTAAGCAAGACGCTCGCGGACGGAAGCAGAGGCAGGCGGTTCGGGCCGTCGCGGTGCCGCCGCGTCGGCAAGCTCGTAGGTCACCGTGAGCGTGCCATCGGGCTTCACGATCAGCATGTAGGCGAAGATCAGTAACCCGATCAGCACAACGGCCAGGAGGAGGGCAACCAGAAATGTGCCGGCTCCCCACTGGCCCTGCGCCCAACTCTGGCTGATCGGGCGATATCCCCACTTCGCCAAGAAGGCCACATCATTCTGAAACTGGGTGACAGCGTCTGACTGTTGGCGAGCTCGATAGATGCGGACAAGGATGGGTGGCGGCCGTCCACCCTGGGGGGCAGGGTCCGCAGGAGCCGGAGGCCGGTAGAGCGGGTCCGCCGAGTTCCTCCAAAGAAGGAACATGGATGCCGGCGGTCTCCTCCAGACCAGCAGAATGATGACGAGGGTCACTATGATGATCAGCCCCACGGCGGCGGATAGCTCCCCAGACCCCATTACCCGTCTTCTCTCCTCTCGCCGAATGGACCGCCGACGCAGCCGGGTTACATCCGGCTCAGTCCTTGTCAGGATGGCGCAAGTGTGGGAGAGCGAGAAGGGCCAGATAGGCCGATGCTCCTGGCCGGTCACATGCAGCATCGCGACGCCGCTCGCCCCTCGACTTCGAGTCTTGGGAAATCGGAAGGGTGGGGGGGTAAGCCACCACTGACCGTCGCGGCGGCCGTCAGGAGGCTGTCTGCGCCGCTCAGGCGGTCTACCAGGGCCCGAAGGGCATCTGTGTCAGTCCGCCTGGCTCAGCCCGTCCTGGGGGCTCTGGGCGAGGCTGGGGAGGCAGCCGTCGGCGTCGGCGTCGCCCAGATCCCCCGTCAGTACTCGAGCTCCAGGCCGGCCACGCGCTGCCCGCGATGTGGCTTCACCGGCGCTTCCCGTTGGTGGTCGGCGAGGCCCAGGTCGGGATCGTCCACCTCGACGATGCCCGGTTCTCATGACCAGGCATCCCGGTCCCACATTTCCCTCAACTGCCTGTCCAGGTTGCCCTCGTCGATCCACTTCTGCACCTTGTCTGCTCGGCGCTTCTGGTCCGCGTCATCGAGGGCCTTGAAGATGATGTGGAGCAGGGAGAAGAACAACAGCGCCGCGATCAGGCCGACGAGTAGCATCACGCTGCCGCCAGTTCGCTGATCTCGGTCCAGCGATGGAAGCAGTCGCAGCGATGGCCGTCGGGGACCTTGATGTAGTAGGGGCACGCTACATACCGGCGGACATCTCGGCCGTCAGCCGTGATGAACCGGACGAAGTGGAGCAAGGCCAGGATGTAGAGGAACCCGGCGATGATGAGCGAGCTGACGAAGATCACGGGACGGCCTCCTCGACGCGGTCCTGCGGGAGGCTGGCCGCCGGGCTCCGGCCGGGGGCCGGCTCGGGGCCGCCGACGGTCGCGGCGACCTCAGCGGCGACCTGGCCCCCCAGGTCCTGGCGGTTGTCGTCGTACATGACGAGGGTCTGGATGTTGCGATGCCTCGAGTACCGCGCCACCGTGCGGATGTCCTTTCCCAAGTCGAAGGCCACCGTGATCGCGGCGTGGCGGAGGCCGTGGGGACGCACGGCACCCAGGCCCGCACGCTGGCCCAGGGAGCGGACGATCCGGTAGATGGAGTTCGGGGTCAGTCGGCCGCTGCCCTTGTGGGCCCGGTCCACATTCGTGAACAGCGGCCCCTGGTCCTGTCCACGCACCTCGAGCCAGTCCTCGAGCGCGTGTCGTGTCGGGGCCGGGAGCGACAGCCACCCGCGCTCGGCTCGCCCCTTGCCCTTGACCGAGATGCGCCCGCGCTCGAGGTCGAGGTGCCCGAGGTCGAGCGTGACCAGCTCGCCCCGGCGGAGGGCGAGGTCGAAGAGCAGATGCAGGATGGCCCGGTCGCGGCGGGCCTTGGGGCCGGTGCCCCACGACGCGCCCAGCAGCCGACGCACCCCTTCAACTCCAGGGCCGGCGGTGTCGCGATACGGCTCGACCTTCGGTGAGCGGACCTCGACTTCCCATTCGACCATCCCCACGAGGCGGGCGGCGTTGACGAGCGAGCGGACCGCCGCGAGCTTGCGGGCGACCGTTGCCGGCGCGGCCCCAGATGCGACGAGGTCGCTCCGCCAGCGCAGGACGAGGTCGTTCGCCCCGCCCCGGTCTTTGGCAAGCAGCATGCCCGCGCCTGCTGCCGCGTCCGGTGCGCCCAGCCAGGCGGCGAAGTCGTCGATGTCGCGGGCGTAGGCCCGCCTGGTGTTGGCCGTCAGGGCGGGCAGGAACGACTCTTCGAGGAGGCGTCGGGTGCGGTCGGCGACGGCGTCCTGGCCGCTTACGGGCGGGCCGAGAACGACGGGTTTCTCGTATTCGATGTGTTCCACAACTCTCATTATCAATCTCTTCTGATAACGGTCGGAACGGCTCAAATCCAGCGGCTGAGGTGGCTGTTCTGGCGGCCGGCCGCGACGAAGTGCCAGGGCGTCAGATCCCGCCAGGTGAGCCTCATCTCTTCCTGTACTTCCCGTACCCGTACTGCCTGTCGATGGCATCGGACAGGTGCCCTTCGTCGATCCACTTCTGGAGGCGGTCGAGTCGCTTCTGGCGGTCCCTGTCGGCCAGGCTGCCGAGCCAGCGGAAGAGGACGTAGCTGATGACGGCCGTGGTGAGAAGGAAGATGAAGGCGTCCATCACGTTGTCCTCAGCTAGCGTCGGAGGTCAGGGCGGGGTCCGCATTCAGGAACGTGGTCGTCGGGGGCCTACCCAGGTCGATCTCCGCGAGCTCCCGGGCGAACCCGACGAGGCGATCCACGCGCTTGCTCGCGAGACGGTTCAGGGGCCGCTGGACATGCAGCTCGACGCCCGGCTCCAGGAAGATCCGCTCCCACTGCGTCCGTCCACCTGAAGGCCGCTCCGCGACGAGCGGGTAGGCCGGCCATAACGCCTCGAGCTCGTCCGGGGGCCGGGTGACGGGCGGAAGAGCGCGGCCGACACTGAGCGCCATCTGATGCTCGATGCCACGCAGGATCGGGTCGCGAAACTCCTCCTCGGGCATGGCGTCCAGGCGCTCCCGGATGTCGGCCAGGGGCATGTGCGCGGCCCGCAGGCGCTTGAGGACGAGGAGGCGCTGGTGCGTGGTTGCCGGGTAGCGGGTCAGGCGTCCCTTGCGGACAGGGGCGGGCAGGAGTCCCTGCGCCAGGTAGAAGCGCAGGGTGCGGACCGAGATGCCCGAGGCTTCGGCCAGGTCGTTGATCGAGTACGAGGCTCCGCCGTCCATGCCGGTATTGTAGCAGTGTACAGAGGCACTGTACAGATAGACGAGAGCCGTCCTGATTGGGCCAGGAGTTTCACCATGGCGCCGTCACCCCCGATGACCCGCAGGCCGCCCACGGGGCGTCAAGGCCCGCGAGGACCGCGATGGTCGGCCGCGCTCCTGCCGACAGACCGCGAATTCCTGGAGGTTGACCCTGAAGACCGGCCACCGGAAGGACGCTACGGTCCCTCAACTGGCCTCGTAACTGGCAGTGAGGAAGGGCTTGGCCTTCTCGAGGTCTTCAGGGGACCGGAGTGTGAGCTCAAGGTTGCCGGTGCCGGCGTGGCCGATCTTCGAGACGTCCCGCATCCACTTCTCGTCGAGGTCAACCGATTTCGGGTCCACCTTCACCCACACCACCAGGAACTTGTACTTCGTGACGACGCCGACGCAGGCGAAGTTCTTGATCCGGCGGTACGCCATGTACGTCTTGGTGGCGCTGACCTGGACGTCGCCGAGGGCCGTCAAGAACGCCTCGAGCTGATGGTAGAGATCGACCAGCTCGGGCGGTGCCTGCTCGAGCGCCTCGAGGGGCGTCCTGTACGCACCTGACGCCTTCGCCTCCCCGTCGCCCGTCGGGACGGGTGCGGCGGTGCTGTTCACCAGCTCGAGGAGGAGAAGCTCGGGGCCGTAGGACTTGTAGCGGATCAGCTCGATGTTGCGGCTGATCTGGGCGACGGCATGCTCGTCGTACCGCGTGAAGTCGGCGGCGATGCAGATGAGCCGGGTCCCCTGCCAGTTGATCTTGGTCTTGATGTCGGCTCCGACCTTGGTCATCGCGAGGAGCTGGAACTCGGCGCGGTGGTCCAGAAGCCAATCGAGGTAGAACAGGCCCTGGTTGATCACGTTCTCGTTCAATGACCGCTTGTACTCGATGATGACCGGGCTGTTGTTCTCGTCGATCCCGAGCGTGTCGATGCGGCCACCGTGGGCCTTCCCGGTGACGTACTCGGATGCCAGGACCCGCACACCAAGGAACGCCTCGAGGTGGTTCTCCATCAGGGTCTGGAGCGTCTTCTCTATGACGACCGACTTCCCCTCGAGCTGCGTCACACTTCCAGCCGCGTACCGGAAGAGCTTTATATCGCCCACGGCGGCTACTCCCTCATCACTCAGGACCCGACAACCGCGCCTGCTCGAAGACCCGCTCCGAGTAGTGATCCCTCACGACCGCCTGGAAGGCGGGGTCGTCGAGGATCTGCCGGAAGATGTCGGCGTTGTCGTCCATGCGGCCCACGATGCTCTTCATGAAGGCGTCGGCGAAGACCAGGCGGAAGTTCTCGATGGGGTTGGCGCGGGCCTGGGCCACGAGCTGCCGGTCGGTGAGCCAGGTCGCCTCCATCTGATCGAAGAAGAGCTGGTCGGCGGTGCCGAGCTGGAGGCCGAAGCGTTCGTTGAGGACGCTGATAATGGTCGAGAGGTGTTCCCTCTCCTCCTCGGCCTCCTTGCCCTTGCCGTCGTAGATCGCCTTCAGCTCCCCGACTCCGTGGTCTGGGGTGATGTTCCCCTCGCTCGTCTTCTCCAGGCGAAGGTGGGTCAGCTCTACGTCCGACCCGAGGTCGAGACGACCGCCACCGTCTTCCGGCAGGAGGGCGATGAGGGCTCGGCTGGCAAGGTAGAGCGCCTCGAGCGCAACATCGCCGTAGTCCACGACTTGGGACAGGAACGAGTAGGCGCGAACGTACTGGTCGAGGGCGTCGCGGACCTCGAGCTGCTCGTCGGGCGTCTTCGCCTTGAACCGCTCGACCGCCGGGGCCAGCAGGGCATGGACCATGCCGTGGTCGCCGACCTTCGTCGTCCGGTCCGCGATGATCGCCGCCACCGCCCGCGCCTCCGCGTCGTCGAGGACCTGGAGCGCGAGCAGCTTGCCCGCCAGGTCGTAGAGGAGGTTCGCCTCGGTCGGGATGGCGACCGTCGTCTCGTACCAGGGCTTGAACGCCTCGGTGATGTCGTCCGCCTCGTTGCGGAAGTCGAGGACGAAGGTGTCCGTCTTCTCCGGGTGGATGCGGTTGAGCCGCGAGAGGGTCTGGACGGCGGCGAGCCCGACGAGCGTCTTGTCCACGAACATCGTGTGGAGGAGCGGCTGGTCGTACCCGGTCTGGAACTTCTCGGCCACGATCAAGACGCCGTAGGCGGGCTCGTTGAAGCGCACCGCCGTCTGGCTCTCGGGGAAGCCGTTCATCCCCGACTCGGTGAACTCCAGCCCGGCGTCATCGACGCGCCCAGAGAACGCGACCAGCGCCTTCGTGTCGGCGTACTTCTTCTCGATGATGTAGGCGTCGATGGCCTGCTTGTAGCGGACCGCGTGCAGGCGCGATGAGGTGACCACCATCGCCTTGCCGCGACCGCCGATCTTCTGGCGGGTGTTCTCGCGGAAGTGTTCGACGATGACCTCGGCCTTCTGGGCGAGGTTGTGGGGGTGCAGGGAGACGAAGCGGGCGATGGCCCGCCGCGCCTTGCGGATGTCGTACTCGGGATCGTCGGTGACGGCCTTGCCGACCTTCCAGTACGTCGCGTAGGTCGTGTAGTTGGCGAGGACATCGAGGATGAAACCCTCCTCGATGGCTTGGCGCATCGAGTAGAGGTGGAAGGGGGCGTAGTTGTCGTCGAGGTTCTTCTGGCCGAACAGCTCGAGCGTACGGGCCTTGGGGGTCGCGGTGAAGGCGAAGAACGAGAGGTTCGGCTGGCGTCCACGGGCGGCCACGGTCGCCGCCAGGGCGTCCTGCGGGTCCATCGGAACGTCTGCCGCGTCCGCGCCCTCCGCAGCTTCCAGTTGCGCCTCAGGGGTCGCAGCGCCGAGGGCGGCTTTCAGGTCCTTGGCGGCCTCGCCGGTCTGGGAGGAGTGGGCCTCGTCCACGATGACGGCGAAGCGGCCCTGCCCGAGGTCGGTGACCTTGTCGAGGATGAACGGGAACTTCTGGAGCGTCGTGATGACGATCCGGCTCTGCTCCCCGGCAAGGGCAGCCGCGAGCTGGGCGCTGTCCTGGTCGATCCGTGCCACGACGCCTGTCGCATGCTCGAACTGGTAGATCGTCTCCTGGAGCTGGCGGTCGAGGATCACCCGGTCGGTGATGACGACGACCTTGTCGAAGACGGGCCGCTCGTCGGTCCCGTGGAGCGACATGAGGCGGTGGGCGAGCCATGCGATGGTGTTGCTCTTGCCCGAGCCCGCCGAGTGCTGGACGAGGTACGAGTGGCCGGGACCATCAGCGCGGGCGGTCGCCTCGAGGCGGCGGACGGCATCCCACTGGTGGTAGCGGGGGAAGATGGTATCGCCGGCCTTGAGCTTCGCGGCGTGTTTCGCACCCTCTCCGGGAAGGATGTGGACGAAGCGACCCAAGAGGTCGAGCCATGCATCCCGCGCCCAGATCTGCTCCCACATGTAGCGGGTCCGATGGCCGGTCGGGTCGGGGGCGTTCCCCTTCCCTCCCGCATCGCCACGGTTGAACGGGAGGAACCGCGTCTTGAGCCCCTCGAGACGGGTCGTCATCTCGACGACGTTCGGGTCCACGGCGAAGTGGACGAGCGCCCGACGCCCCAGGGTCACGTTCGCCGGATCCCGATCCTCCCGGTACTGCTTCTTGGCATGCTCGACGGTCTGGTGGGTGATCGGGTTCTTCAGCTCCGCCGTCGCGACCGGGATGCCGTTCACGAACAGGCACAGGTCGAGCGTCTTCGCGGCCCCGGCCTCGTATGGGAGCTGGCGGGTGACGGTCAAGCGGTTGGCGAGATACCGCTCGGTCAGCTCGGGCGTCAGGCCATGGGCAGGCTTGAAGAACGCGAGGCGGACCTCGATCCCATGGTCGTTGACGCCGTGACGCAGGACATCCACCGCGCCCCGTTCGTCGAGCTGCTTGGCGAGGCGGTCGCCGAACTGCTGGAGGACCCCGTCCGGCCCGTCATGGACCTCGAGGAGGCGCTTCCAGGCCGCTGGCTGCGTCTCCGCGATGAAGGCGAGCAGCTCCGCCGTGTCCAGGCCCAGCTTCGGGTTGAAGTCACCCGCCCACTCGGGCTTCGTGCCCCACTTGCAGACCCGGTAGCCGCCGGCCTCGACGAGCGACCCGGTGATCGCGTCCTCGAGGCCGCGCTCGTCTGGCTTCATGCGGCGACTCCGGGGATGTCGAGCTGGCCGGTGACGGCAGCCGTGATGAGGGCGCGACGGCGCTCGAGGAGAAGGTTGATCTGGGCGACCGTTGTTTCCGTGAGACTCGCGGCCCGTGACTTGACGGCATCGAGGTACTCACCGATGGCCTGCTGGTCGTCGCACGGAGGTACTGCCACCTCAACGCCTCCAAGGACTTCGACCGAGAGACCTGGCTGGGCGGCAGATTGAGATAGTCGGTTCAGGTCCAGAGTACGCAGCAGCTCGCCGAGCCAGCGCACATCTGTGTGAGGGTCTGTGGCAACGACTACCGCGTGTTCCGAAGCCCAGAAGCGCCCCGATGCGTAGTTGATGTTGCCGCAGAGCGCACCTTGGCGACCAATCAGGACGTACTCGCCGTCGTGCGTGAAGCGGGTCGTGAACCCACGAAGGCCGTTGCCGCCGAACACGGGGTAGTCGCCGGCGTCGGTGATGGCTTCCGAGGTGATGGCCTCCCCAGCTCGCATCCTCGCGATCCGCTTAAGCGGCATTCTCTGCCAGAAGAGCGGGCTGCGTGCCGCCGGGAACGCCGCGCTCACCAGCGGATCCGACTGGACCGCGTCCCCTCGCACGCCGCCGAACACAGCATTTCCCACCGCAGCAGCGCGACGCTCGCTCAGCAACTCCACACTCCGTCGCTTGGCGACTACGAGTGCGTCGATCCGTGCCGTC
>Ga0315276_10005242_pt1 | contig 11946 bp, 14 predicted proteins | sample YL17G05_0_MG_FD_204542 | JGI IMG/M metagenome (GOLD analysis project Ga0315276, IMG submission 204542) | Sediment microbial communities from Yellowstone Lake, YNP, Wyoming, USA - YL17G05_0 | ecosystem: Environmental > Aquatic > Freshwater > Lake > Sediment | place: USA: Wyoming | collected... | reverse complement strand
CACCGCCATTCACCCTAACAGCAATATTAACTTTCTTCGCAGCATCACCAGCAAGCAACAAAGCCTCCTCAATCTTGGCACGAAACATATTCTGAGGCAAAGTAGAAAACAAACGGCTATTAATACGAACAATACCTGCACCAGCAGTCAAAGTAGCACGAGCAACAGCCGTCTTCCTCGTTCCAACCTCATGAATCACTTTCATACGCGTCCTCCCAATGAAGTACAAAGCTTGCCAATCGTCTGATACTTCAACCTCGGCAAATCACTTGCCTCCTTAGAAACTTTGACAAGCTTTTTGTCCTTGAACTTATCAGGAACGCCAATATAACACATGACCCGCTCAAACGCAGCACGACCACGACCAGTCTTATGCTGAACCATACCACGAACAATCCTGCGAACAAAACGATCAGGCATCCTGCTACGGAAAGGACCCTTCTCAGGACGACCAATATCGAAAATCAGCTTGTAATACCTAGCACGAACAACAGGAAAACTACCGCTAATAACTGCATTCTCGCAATTAAAGATGTTCACAGTGCTACCAAGCAAAGCCTGCTTGGCAGCATAACTAGCCATACGACCAGCAACCGCACCCGTCGCATCAATATTGATTTCTGTCATTTTTATCCCAACAGCTTAAGGTCTTTTGCCTTAGGTTTTTGTTTCAACAATTGTTCAATAGTAAGCGCCTTGCCCTTTGCCTGCTCGATACGCTCACGCGCACCCTCGCTAAACGACAAAGCAGCAACAACAACACTATGAGCGAGAACACCAGAGCCAAGAACCTTTCCAGGAACAACAACAGTCTCGTTCGGCTTGGTATAACGAGAGATACAACTAATATTGACAACTCTCCTCTGCCTAGTCGACTTCTCCAAATCTTCAGCAACACGATCCCAAAGAGGAGCCTTCGAAGTAGTACTTTCTTTCCTCAAGCTCAGGATGAGCTGCTTCAATATTGGATTTGTTGGACCTGTTCGTTTCATTTTAACTCCATTTTGACTCTGATTTCCGATTTATGCGGGGCAACGCCGAACTCGGTTCGGCGGGTCCCGCCACGCTTCGCTTATGCGGGGGAAGGGATTTGAACCCTCGCATCCACTAAGGAACTGGCACCTCAAGCCAGCGCATTTGACCAGGCTCTGCCACCCCCGCGAGGGCTTATTTCTCGAGCTCGCCGACAAAATCGTCAAACAAGCTCGTTAAATGGTCAGCAGCACTAGCCAAAATTTCCGATGGAGCAAGCTGGCCCCACGGCTCAACATTAAATATGAAAGTGGAAGAGTCACGCTCGACCTTCACGATCTCATCATTAATGCCATCACACGCCTCATACAAATTATGCTGTTCAATCAGCTTGGCATCAATCTTGCCATTATTGAAAACTTGAGGCGGATATCTTTCCTTAAACTTATCAAACTCCTTATGATTGTTATTAACAGTAACTTTAGGCTTGAAAGTGTACCAAGCAAGACAGGGAGAAAACTTTGAATGCTCCTTACCAACACCCAAAACAGCAGTGGCAACAAGCTCAAGCTCCTGACCCTTCAACAACTTAACAAGAGGCATCTTCGGAAAAACCGGCTTTATCTTTGGATCCTTGCTCTTCAAATCCTCAGCATAAACAGTGCACGGACCCTTTGCCTTCAAAGTGAGCTTGACGGAATTCTTCGCGCTCAACTCATCACCCGGCTTTCTAACATCATAACCTTTCAAGTCAGTAGTCAAAGGAACAAGACCAAAACGATGAGCAAGCACTTCATCATACAAAACACCATCATTCTGAACAAACTCAACCTCATCAATAGCCATAGAAGGAACTGCCTCGATCATCTCACGCCTCAATGCATTAGCAAAAGCAGGAGTGCTTTTCAAAACAAAAGTCACACGACCAGACTTCTTGTCCTTCTTAAGCAGTTCAATCATACTCGCCTTCCCCGCTTTCCACCTTTCTTACGACAACCGCCGTGCGGAACCGGCGTGACATCCTCAATAATACCAATCTTCAAACCCATCCTGCTCAAAGCACGAATTGCAGCCTGAGCACCAGGACCAGGAGAATGAGGACCATTCTGACCACCAGGAGCCTTAACCTTCACGTGAACACCATCAATGCCCTTTTCCAAAGCAGTTTCAGCAGCACGCTTAGCAGCCATCATAGCAGCAGTAGGAGAACTCTCAAGACGGTCAGCCTTAACCATCATACCACCACTCGCTATTGCAAGAGTTTCAGTACCGGTAATATCAGTAATGTGAATAATCGTATCATTATAAGACGCGTAAATGTGAACTACACCCCAACGAAGCTCGCTCATTTCTTCTCACCCGCCTTATGCTCTTTCTTTGCCGCCACAGGCTTGTGTTTCGGCTCTTCTTTCTTAACTTCTTTAGGAGCTTCTTTCCTGACTTCAGCAGGAGCTTTAACTTCATGAACCACTTTTTTCGTAACACGCTCAGGATGCTCGGGATTTGCCAAAGAGCTCGTTGCAATAATGCCAATCTGACCCTCTTCTGAAACAGGAACAAGATAACAAGGAGAACAAACCTGCTTTTTACCAACAAAAACGTGCTCGTGAACAATAAACTGGCGAGACTGCAAAGGAGTCTTAGCAAAACCCTTCTTCAAAAGAAGAGTCTGCAAACGGCGGTCAAGCAAATTCTTAAGCGTCAAAGCAAGAACATCATCAAGAACAGCATCAACCGGCAAAAGACCAAGATTGTTCAAACGACCAAGCAACTGCTTACCTTCAAGCTTTGCCTGCTCAGACCTCAAAGCAATCAAACGCTTAGCCTGATTCTTAAAACCCTTCAACTTACTTTCAACCTTCCATAACTCGCGCTTTGTACGCATACCATACTCGCGGACAACAATACTCTCCTCCTCAATACGAGCAGCCTGCCAAGGATGAGCAGGACCAGAATACTTCCCCCTAAACTTTCTAGGATCACCCATTTAGCCACCCGCAGGACCGCTCTTCTTACCAGCAGGCTTAGCCTTACCAGAGGTCTTAACGCCCATAACTTTGCCTTTGTTGGCCCTGAAATTGCTACGAGTACGCTGACCACGCACTGGCTGACTGAATGAGTGGCGAACACCCTTGTAACACTTAATACGCTTCATCATCTTAATGTCATTTTCCTTATTGAAAATCAAATCATTAGTAATAACGTGCCTGTTAACGTTAGTCTCAGGATCACGCCTCCTGTTAAACATCCAAGAAGGCAAAGGCTGCTTGTCAAGATTCCTGACAAGCTCATCAAGCCTCTTAATATCAACATCAGAAAGATTACCTATCTTCCCAAAACCAGGGATTTTTGCAAGCTGGCAAACAGCATTAGCAAGAGGAATACCAACACCACGGATGTCCTTCAAAGCAATAACTACCGCTTTCTTGCCATCCAAATCAGTGTTCGCGATACGAATAAGGTATTTGAATTCTGCCATTTTAATCCAGGTAGAATGAGTTAATCATTCCACCCTAAAATCGCTCCAATCACGGAACTCGGGCGATAATATGCTGGGAAAGAGGGTGGTTTATAAAGATATCGGAAGGGCGACCGCCGGGAGTTGGACCCGGTCTACAAGAGTCACAGTCTCGTATGCTACCGTTACACCACGGCCGCCATAAACAAGAAAGGGCATATCTGAGACTTATAAATTTACTTCTTCCTTAGACATCGGAAATCCACAAAAACCGATAATTAGAGCGCGGATTTCCGAGTGTGCTCAAGAAACTATCGTTTCTTGAGATGAACAAAGGCGCCAGGCAGAACATAGCCAAACACGTAAACAGCGCCGACAAGAATGGCGTTATGAGGAGGAGTTGCAAGCTTCAAGAGAACGATAAGCTTGTTTGACAAGACAGCAAAAATACCGACATTAATCAAAGCAACACAAGGAATGAAAACAGAAGCAATAATGTGCTGCTCTTTCTGCAACTGCTCCAAGCTATGCAGAATAAAACTGAAAAACAAACCAAAACTCGCACCGATAAAAAACAAAGAAAAATACAAAGACCAGCCCTCCAAAATTAAAAGGAAAGGAACCAGAACAACAGAAATAACAAAATTAGCAATAATCGCAAGCAAAAGCAAAACCCAGTACAAAGCAGAATCAACACCAACAATCCAGCCAGGCTTTGACTTCTCAGCCTTAGCAAGAATATCCTCAGTCCTTACCGCCAATTCAGGCGTCCACTCCTTATGCTCATGCTTCATAATCCAAGCCTCGTAAACAAAGACACTTCCTGAACAGGAGATTGATACTCCAAGTTCATAAGTTTTGCGGCAAACTGCTTCAAAACATTACTCGCCACCAGCTCAGGATGATACTCAACAATAGAATAACCATGACGCAAAGCCTCCCTCATAATCGGCTCTTCAGGAATAACACCGAGAACAGGCAAGGAAAGAAGCTGATGAATATTGCCTGCAGAAAGGTCAACATTATCAGAATGCATACGATTAATGACAAGACCACGAACTTTACAGCCCCTTGACAACTTCTGAATGTCCATAACACTCGGAAAATCAGGCTGGGTAACAAGCAACAAATCACAATCAGGCCTGTACCACCTATGGTCGTTAGTAGGAACGTCAATGACGACAATGTCAGCCAGCTTTCTCAGCTGAGACAACAAAACAGACGGGTGAGGAACATTAACAACATTCAAACTGCTCAAAAGAAGCTTCAGACCAGAACCACTGTGATAAACCGCATCCTCAAGCTTTCGAACACCAAGCAAAACATCCTGAATAGTGCGCTCTGCCAAAGGCATACCAGCATGATAACCAAGCTTAGGAGTCTTAACATCACCGTCAACCAGCAAAACATCAAAACCAAAACTCTTCAAACAAAAAGCCAGATTCTTAGCCACAGTAGTCTTGCCCTGACCTGCATTTCCTGAAACAAGAAAAACCTTACTCATCATTTTGTTCTTTATACCGTTCCGGTCTGCGACTTGAGCGCTTATGCTCCTCCTTCACCTTGAATCAACCGAGAAATGTAGATTAAAAAATCTTTCGTCTTTTCAAAATAATCAGAGATAATATCAATAGTAATCTCAACCTTTCCGTCATCCAAAAAGGCAGTCATAGTAACATGACGCCTGTACTCCTGAGTACGGGCAAACTTGGCTTTGTCAATCTTCCTCAACATCAAATAAAAATCACAGAAATCAGTAATAACCTTGTCATTGGCATAAAGCATCTTGACCTGATCAACCTTAACCTTCGGCAAAGCAGAAGCTTCTGAAATCTTCTTCTGAACTTTAGCGTGCTCAATCAAAGCATCAAGCGCGAAACCCACAGTATTAATCAAACGCTCGATAATGCTCTTGATAACATCAACCGTACGAGTATACTTCAAACTAACAGAAATACTGTGGTCTGCACGTTTCAACTCTTGTAAAGCAAGCTGTATTGATTCTTCTGGGTTCATACAACTGCGGCAAGAAATGAGCCTCAACCGTGTTCTTCATCACTACGGGCCATTTCGGGCGCGCAATATGGTATATAAGGAACTCATCTATATAAACCCAGTGCTGGAAGTATATACTGCAGAATATAAGTTGTTACTTCAGGATTGCAAATTCAGGATAGCCTGGGCTAAATCGCCCTTGGCTGATTTGATGGCAGCTAAGGCTTTATCCTTGGAAACATTAGCCTGCTGCATAACAGTCTGAATGTCATCTTCCTTGATTTCAGGCTCTGAAGAACGCGCTTTCTCGACGGCATTACCAATGATTTGCCAGGTCTCCTGACCCATCATGTTAACCTTGGCAACCTGAGGCCTCTCTATCAGAATATCCTTATCAGGACAGCGAATAATAACTTCAGAAGCCTCAACTTCCTGCTGTTGAATACCAAAACGCTGCATTGCCTTAGCCATATCACGAGGATTAAGCTTCATACCAAACCAAGAAAGGACGAACCCCAAATATGCAGGACAATAATCACAATGATTACAACAACAGAAAACACAATGATGTGACCGGGCTTGAACTCAATCTTGCTCTTATAGTCTTCAAAGTAAGTCGTAATACCAGCAGTTGACATCGGCATACGAGTGCTTTCTTTCGCCATAATCGTTGGAAATTCGGTTTTACTATATAAAATTAAGTAAAATAAATGGGTTGGGGGGGAACTCGCCAAACTTTTATCAAAAAGTTTGATCAAAAACACTCAAGTGGGGTCTGCGACCCCACGATATACTCACTGTGCTACGCACTTGACGATAAAATAAATGGGTTGGGGGGAATAAGCTACCTTTTGTACGCCTCCAAACCAATGATAAACACTGGTGGACGTTTTACCGTCCTGGACAGGCGTCTCGGGCATTCTACTAAGCGCACGCAAAGGTGCTTGCACCGGCGAGGGCTATCCGTTTCATCCAATCGCATGAGAGCGTCAGCGCGTATGCCCGTGTTGCCACAGGAGTCACGCATCATCCTCCTCAAACAAGGTTCGTTTCTGTGATGGAGCCAACCATTACTGGTTCTCTTGCGAGTCGCCTTTTAATGGTGGGTAGACTTTCCTCAGTCGTAAGACCGGAGGCCCGATACCCACCCAACCCACGACGATAACTGATTTGAGGGTTTATAAAGGTTTTGGAATGTGTACGCACATTCCAAAGCCCAGCTGAAGCTTTGCTTCAGCATGTTTTCGAGAATAAAAGTATAGTCAACTCTTCCGCACCCTGCATGACTTTCCTTTCAGAAACAACAGAGAACTTGAACTCGGCTGCTTTAGTTTTAACAAGGTCAACACCGCGCTTCATAACCAAACAGATTCTTCCTGTTTTTTTGAGAATAAATTCAGCCTGATAGAAAAGCTGATGATACACTTTTTCAACAGTCTTGTCAGCAATACTCCTGCCAAGCTGGACTGGCAAAGTAATAATTAAGTCCAAAAAGTTCCTGCCGAACTTCGCATCAAGCCACTTAAGGTCTGTACGAGAAAACTCCACTGACTTCACGACACCGGCAATCTTCGTGTTTTTTCTTGAAGCAGAAACGTGCTTGAAATTATCATCCATAGCAATAACCGTGCCCTTGAAATCATTTTCCTTGTCGATCAGCTCATATTTCAAATTAGGAATGGTTGCGAAACCAAACTTTTCCTTGCAAAACTTATGAGGAGCAGTATTAGTTGCATACAAAGCAGCCTCGATAGGAATAATGCCGTGACGACAAAACGGGTCAAGCAAAGAATTCTTAGTATCATAGCCGGCGATATGCAATAATGATGCTGCAATGTCACCCTTCAAAGCATCAGTGCCAAGAAAGATTCTGTAATCTCTTCTACCAAGGTCGATGCCGGAGAAGTCGACGCCGAAATAAGCAGCACTATTGTCGATAAGAAGGAAAAAAGTTGTTTGAGGCCTCTTATGGTCAATAACGACATCGTAAAGTTTTGCAAGCTCCTTGTTCAAAATTTGCTCAACATCAAAAGAAGTGAAATCGTGCGTGCCAATACGCTCACACTTGACTGCAGCAGTCTTGTCAATGAATTTCTTAAGATCTTTCAAAATGCTTTCGTCAGGAACTCCGGATAATTTGAAAGATGAAAGCAAGAGAATTACTTTCGAGAATGTACGACCATGATAGCAAAGGTCAACAAGCTCCTGCTCAGACTTACAAGAAAAAAACACTCTTCCAGGAGCAGTCTTAACGTCAGAAGCAGAAATAAGAGACTTGATTTCAGAAGCACTAACGTCTTCCAAGCCAATGTGAGTAAGAATTAAAGCGTTCATTCTTCAGGAATAATCTTGGCCAAGCTAATAACCTTATCATTCTCCTCCAACCTCATAACACGAACGCCCTGAGTATTCCTGCCAATAATACTAATGCCCTTAACAGGAGTACGGATAAGAACACCATTCTGAGAGATTAACATAAGCTCGTCCTCATCGATAACAGAAGCGATGCCAACAACAGAACCATTCTTATCAGTAATCTTGATGTTAATAACACCAACACCACCACGACTGATTAACCTGTAATCAGAAATCGGAGTGCGCTTGCCATGACCCTTCTCTGTAACAGTAACAAGAGTACGCGTGTCATCAGCAATAGTCGCGCCAATAACAACATCATCACGCAACCTGATGCCGATAACACCAGTTGCAGTACGACCCATTGCGCGAACATCACTTTCATGGAATTTAACAGCCATACCCTGCCTAGTTGCAATGATAATCTGCTGATTACCATCAGTCAACATAACTGATTTGAGCTCGTCTTTTTCATCCAGTCCTAGCGCGATAATACCGCCCTTTCTCGGATTGCTGAACTCAGCAAGAGAAGTCTTCTTAACAGTACCATTCAAAGTAACCATGAACAAATATTTATCCTCTTCAAACTGCTTAACAGGAATAAACGCAGTGACTTTCTCCTTCTCGCCAAGCTGCAAAAGATTGACGATAGCAGTGCCTTTTGCGTAACGACCTGCTTCAGGAATCTGATAAACCTTAATCCAATGCACTTTACCGAAATTTGTAAAGAACAAAAAGTAATCATGAGTATTAGCGACAAACAAGTTCTCAATAAAGTCCTCTTCCTTAGCTTCAGCAGCAATAATACCCTTGCCACCACGACGCTGCTGCTTGTAAGTATCAACAGGAAGACGCTTAACATAACCAGCATGAGTAATAGTAATAACGTCATCCTCAGGCTTAATGAGAGCTTCCTCCTCAATAGCTACAACCTCAGACTCCAACACCTGAGTACGACGAGCATCACCATACCGCTCTTTCAACTCAAGAAGCTCTGCCTTTATGAGACCCAAAATCTTCTGCTCAGAAGCAAGAATATCCTTGAGCTCCTTGACAAGCACAAGCAAGTCATCGTGCTCTGTACGAATCTTATTCTGCTCAAGAGAAGTCAAACGGCGCAAAGTCATATCAAGAATAGCCTGAGCCTGCTTTTCAGACAACTTGTAATCAGCCATCAAAGCATTCTTGGCTTCATCAGCAGACTTAGCCTGCTTAATCAGCTTAACAATAGCATCAATATTATCCAACGCAACAATCAAGCCCTCCAACAAATGAGCTCTATCCTCTGCCTGCCTCAAATCAAACTGAGTACGCCTGCGGACAATCTGACGACGATAATCAATAAAATTCTGAATAATATCTTTCAATGACAACACTTTTGGCCGGTTATCAACGAGAGCAAGCAAGTTAATGCCGAAAGTCTCCTGCAAACGGCTGTGCGCAAACAACTGGTTCAGGACAACATCGGAATGAGCACCAGATTTAAGGTCGATGACGATGCGCATACCTTCCCGGTCTGACTCGTCACGCAAATCAGAAATACCCTGAATCTTTTTATCGCGAACAAGGTCAGCAATAGCCTCAATAAGCTCAGACTTGTTAACCATGTAAGGAATCTCAGAAACGATAATGCGAACCTTGTTCTTAACTTCCTCAATACTAGTCTTTGCGCGAATAACAATCCTGCCACGACCAGACTTGTAAGCTTCCCTAACACCGGACAAACCCATTATAAAACCGCCAGTCGGGAAATCAGGAGCTTTAATCGTCTGCATCAAAGTAAGAACGTCAATCTCAGGATTGTCAATAGTCTTCATGATACCATCACAAACTTCAGACATATTATGAGGAGGAATATTGGTGGCCATGCCGACAGCAATACCGGAACTGCCGTTAACCAGCAAATTAGGAACCTTAGAAGGAAGAACACTGGGCTCTTGCAACGAAGCATCAAAGTTTGGAATGAATTCAACGGTCTCCTTATCAATGTCCTGCAAAATTTCCTCAGCAAGCTTTTTCAGACGACATTCTGTATATCTCATTGCGGCAGCAGAATCCCCATCAACACTACCCCAGTTGCCCTGACCATCAATCAGCGGATAACGAAGAGAAAAACTCTGGGCAAGACGCACCATAGAATCATAAACAGCCATATCACCATGCGGGTGGTATTTACCAAGAACCTCTCCAACGATCCTTGCTGATTTCTTGAAAGGCTTGTTATGCAACATACCCATATCATACATAGCAAAAAGAACACGACGGTGCACTGGTTTTAGACCATCACGAACATCAGGAAGAGCCCTGCCAACAATAACAGACATAGAATAATCTAAGTAAGAGGCCTTCATCTCCTGCTCGATGACACGGGAGACAATTTTCTCTGCTTTTGGCTCAGTTTTTTCGTCTGCCATAAAAGAATGTTTATCGACGATAAAAGGAAGGTTTTCGGGCTTTATAAAAGTGATTATTTTCTATATTGAAATTAATGAGGAAAAATTTAAAAAGAAACGCCAAAAACCCACTCGTATGCTTGAAACAATCGTGAGCGAAGAAGACTTCCTGAACACATTTGAAAACGGAGTCAAAAACAGCAGTGATTACCAGCTGGTCCAAAAACTCCATGCACAAAAACAAAACTACAAACAGATAGCAAAAACAACAGGAAGACCAGAAGCAACTGTGCAAGGCTGGATAGCAGGCAGAAAACCATACTGCCTTCACATACTAGAACGGGCAAAAGAATCCGAAATCATACCCTTAACAAAAAACTCACAAAAACTTCCAGCACTATACGAAATGTGCTCATGGCTGTTCTGGACAGGATTCCTGACAAAAGGCTACGAACCAAGAATATGCGAAAAACCAGAAACAAGAGAAATGCTGAAAGAACACTTCCAAAAAACACTCCAACTAAAAGGCACGTACTCAGGCAATGCATTACGATTCAAAGGATGCCATTATGGAAGAGTTTTATATGAAATGGGAATTCCCGCAGGGCACAAAAAATCAACACAGGAAATACACGTGCCAAAAGCTATCATGGCAGATCCAAATGCACAATACAGATTCCTCGAAATATTATTCAAAACAAGAAAATCAGTAAACAAAAAACACTACACAATCTACCTAATGGAAAACGCAGAAGCACTGGGAAAAGAAATAATAGAACTCATCAATACAGCAATGCCTGAACTCAGCATAACCTATAAAAATTTTCATATGGAAATACACAACAACAGACGCTCGCCAAGAATACGCCTGTTAAAACAAAATATGACCGAAATAGAAAAACAGTATCCAAGACTCATCGAACCAAATGGTCTTTTACCTGAAAACTCCTATTGCAATACACACAACACTTCGACTTTCCAGCAAGCAAACCAGTAGTCTGATACTTCATCTGATTCCTGCATTTTGGACAACGAACAAGAAAAATCATTCCTCAGGCTCCTCACCAGACAACAACCTCCTAATCCTCTCCTCAATCTTAGCCTCAACTTCAGGAGGAATACCTTTAGGAAACAAACCCTTACTCTCAAACTCCTTAGGCTTCAGCTTGGCAGTCTTCTCAGCAGCCTCCTTGAAAATCTTTTGCTCAGCAGTCAGAACAGGCGCTTCCTCAACAGGCTTTTCTTCAACAGTGGGCACTTCTTCAACAGGCTTTTCTTTCTTAGCTTTCTTTGGCTCCTCAGGAGCAGGCACAGTTTCAGGAGCTTCAGGAGCAGATTCCTCCACAAACTCTTCAGCAACTTCGGGCTTTTCCTCAGCAGACTCAACAGAAGCTTCAAGCTTTTCTTCAACAGTTTTTTCGTGCTTCTTCTTTTTCTTATGATGCACTTTGTACATTGGAGGACGCTCTTCAGGAGGAATTGCCTCACGAGGAACATCATAAACATCCAAGCTCCCTAATTTTTCCATAAACAACTGAACACCAGCAGGAATAAAATCAACAGGCGCGACAACAGGATAAGTCTCAAGCATCTTCGGACCCTTATCAGACTCCAAAACAATCTGAGGAGTCTCAAGCCGGTCTTCTGTTTCCTGACGCTGAGCAACCTCTGCCTGCTCAATCTCAATCTCCTTTGACTCAATAGCTGTCTCAATATCGCCAGCACTGCCAAACTTCAGCTTCAGCTTTGAAGGGTTGATATCAAAATACTCGA
>Ga0315276_10005241_pt1 | contig 11946 bp, 10 predicted proteins | sample YL17G05_0_MG_FD_204542 | JGI IMG/M metagenome (GOLD analysis project Ga0315276, IMG submission 204542) | Sediment microbial communities from Yellowstone Lake, YNP, Wyoming, USA - YL17G05_0 | ecosystem: Environmental > Aquatic > Freshwater > Lake > Sediment | place: USA: Wyoming | collected... | reverse complement strand
TCGAGCGCGATGGCTGCGTGGAGGCAGGCCGAGTTGCTGCACGAGGACGCCGTCCGGGGTTGCGACAACCCGAATCCGCTGGGAGCCCGAGCTCGTACAACGGCGGTCACGCCGTGCATCTGGCGCATCCCTGCCGCGAAGGGCGAGGTCGTGCTGATCGGCGATTCGAACGCAGGGCAGTTCACGGAGCCCTTCGTCCGCGCCGCCGAGCAGGCGGGCTTCGATGCGACGGTGGCGACGCTCTCGAGCTGCCCGTTCGTCGATCTCCGCGTCGAGGGCACCGGGGACGTCGCGTCCAAGTGCCGTCCCTTCGAGACCGGCTCGCTCGCGGCACTCCTCCGGCTTCGCCCGAGCCTCGTGGTCATGGCGGCACGATCCGACCTCTACGTCGAGGGGCGGTCGATCGGCCTGGCACTCCCGGGAGCAACCACGACCGCATGGGACGCGAAGGGCAAGGCTGCGCTCTGGAGCAAGGGGACGAGATCTGTCGTCGCCGCACTCAACCGGGCGGGCGTCCCGGTCATTCTCGTGCATCCGATTCCTTCCCTGCCCGTGGAACCGCAGGCCTGCGCCGCGGTGCTGATCCTCACGGGCTCCTGTACGGGATCGGCCTCACGCCGCGCGGTCGACCGGAGCCTGGAGCGGGTCGTCGCCGCCGAGCGGAGCGCGCTCTCGGGGCTCCCGGCGGCGTACGCGCTCGACTTCGAGGACGACCTGTGCTCCGCCGTCACGTGCTCGAGCATGCGGGGAAGCCGCATCATGTACCGCGACAGCGGCCATCTCAGCATCCTCGGCGCGCTGACGCTCGAACGGCGCTTCTACGAGGCGATCCGGGCCCGCGCGCGGTCCTGACGCTGGGCCGACCGGCGTCGCAGACGGCGCCTGCCACGTACGATCGCGCGGAGTGAAGGTGCTGCTCGTCTCGCTCTACTTCCCGCCTGCGGGCGGCGGCGGCGTGCAGCGCCCGCTCAAGTTCGCGACGCACCTGCCCGCGCTCGGGATCGAGACGCACGTGCTCGCCCCCGACGACCCGAAGTGGATCCACACCGACGCCGAGCTGCCCGTGCCGACGCAGGCCTGGGTGCACCGCGCCCGCTACGTCGGCCCGAAGGGCCGCCTCCCGGCGGAGGAGCTGCACGGCGCGGTCGGGGTCGACCTCGCCGTGCGGCGCGCCAAGCTGCTCGGGCGGCGGCTGCTCGTCCCCGACGAGAACGTGAGCTGGAACCTGACCGCGATCCCCGCCGCGATCAAGCTCGTGCGCAGCGAGGGGATCGACGTCGTGATCACGACCTCGCCGCCGGCGTCGGTGCACCTGATCGGGGCGGCGGCGAAGCGGACGACCGGGGTGCGGTGGGTCGCCGACCTGCGCGACTCGCTCGTCGCGCATCCCCACCGGCGGGCGGAGAGCTTCGCGGTGCGGACGAAGGAGCAGGCCGACCGGGCCATGGCCCGGCTCGTGGCGCGCTCGGCCGATGCGATCGTCTGCGTCTCCGACGCGATCGCCGAGGAGGCGCGTGAGCTCTCGCCGCGCGGCCGGGTGGTCACGATCGCGAACGGCTCCGACTTCGACGACTTCGCCGGGCTCGAGTACCACCGCGGGGAGCGGTTCCGGATCACGCACACCGGCAGCTTCTTCGGCAAGCGCGACCCGCGCCCGTTCCTGCAGGCGCTCGCCGGCCCGGGGCTCGAGGACGTCGTCGCGCGCTTCGTCGGCGACTTCCGCTCGGCCGACCGCGAGTGGGCGGAGGGGCTCGGGCTCGGCGACCGGCTCGAGCTGATCCCGTACGTGCCCCGGCGCCGCTCGCTCGAGCTGCAGCGCGACTCCGACGCGCTCCTGCTGCTGATCCCCGAGGCAGGGGGCCGCGGCAGGGGCGTGCTCTCGGGGAAGGTGTTCGAGTACCTCGCGGCCGAGCGGCCGATCCTCGCCGCCGTGCCGCCCGAGGGCGCCGCCGCCGACCTGATCCGCGAAACGGGCGCGGGGGTCGTCGCTCCCGCCGACGACGTGGAGGCGCTCGGCGCCGCGCTCACCGGGCTCGTGGAGCGCTGGCGCGCGGGCGCGCTCGAGGGGAGCCCCCTCTCCGAGGAGTGGCGCGACCGGCTCTCGCGGCGCACGCGCGTCGAGGAGTTCGCCGAGCTGCTCGGCGAGGTATCGGCGTGAGGTTTGGCTCGCTGACGGGCTGGCTCTTCCTGGCGACGCTCTTCTCGGTCACGTTCGAGAAGGTGCACTGGTCGGTCGCGGGCCAGGTCTCGCTCGCCGACCTGCTCACGATCGCGTTCCTGGCCTCGTTCGCGTGGGACGTGCGGGGCGCCCGCCGCTGGCCGCGCACAGTCGGCGTCGTGCTGCTCTTCCTCGCGGCCTTCCTGATCGTCTTCCTCGTCGGCTACTTCAACCTCGACTCGCAGCAGGCGCTGAGCCAGTTCGGGAAGGGGCTCGTCAAGTTCCTGCTCCACTTCCTGTTCCTGGCCGCCGGTGTCGCCTACCTGGCGCGCGGCACGCGGGTGACGTACTGGCTCGCGCTCGCCGCCTTCGTCGGCGGGATGACGGCGAACGCCGCCTACGGGGTGCTCCAGCTGCTCGTCGCCCGTGCCGGCGGCAACCTCGACTCGATGCTGCTCTCGCCGCTCACCGGCGGCGCGAGCGCGATCAACCTCTACGGGATCGTCAACGGCGCGAACGTCTACCGGCCGAACGCGCTCACGGGCGACCCGAATCACCTCGGGATCATGCTGATCGTGCCGCTGCTCGCGCTGACGCCGGTCTATCTGCGGCTCGAGAAGGGGCACCGGCTGCGCTGGCCGCTCGCGATCCTGCTCGCCTTCCTGCTGCTCGTCGAGGTGGCGACGCTCTCGCGCAGCGGCCTGCTCGGGCTCTTCGCCGGCGCGCTCGTGCTGGTGCTGCCCTACCGGCGCAAGCTCTTCTCGCGCGCGCTGCTCGCGCCGCTCGTCGCGGTCGTCCTCGTCCTGTCCGCGATCGTCTACACGCGCCTGCACTACTTCGAGGTCGTGCTCCGGTCGCGGACGCAGACGAGCTCGGGCACGACCCATTTCGCCGTCTACGGCCTCGTGCCGGACGCGCTCCACCTGCACCCGCTCTTCGGGCTCGGGCTGAACGACTTCTCGGTCTACTACGAGCTCGTCACCGGGAAGACGAACTGGGGCCCGCACTCGTTCTACGTGGCGCTGATCGTCGAGACGGGGCTCGTCGGGACGGTGCTCTTCGCCGCCTTCCTCACCTACCTGTTCCGCCGGCTCGGCGCCGCGCGGCGCCTCGGCCGCGCGCTCACCGCGGCGCGCGACCCGCTCGCAGCGCGGGTGCGTCCGCTCGCGTGGGGCCTCACGGCGGCGCTCGTCGGCACGATGGCGGCGAACATCTTCTACCTGACGATGAGCTTCTACTACTTCTATGCCTTCGCGGCGCTCGTGCTCGCGCTGCCGCTCGTCTTCCGCCGGAGCCCGCATGCCGCCTGAGGTCGCGACCGACTGGGACCGGGGCTGGGCGCTCGAGCCGCTCAACCCTGCGGTGGTCGACGAGGAGGCGCGGACGCCACGCTGGAAGGCCCAGGAGCGGCTCGTGCGCGAGCGGTTCGGCTCGTTCGAGGGCCTCGAGGTGATCGAGATCGGCGCAGGGCGCGGCGTCAACGGCGCGCTCTACGCCCAGCGGGGCGCGCGGGTGACCCTGCTCGACGTCTCGGAGCTGCCGCTCTCGCAGGCGCGGGAGCTCTACGCCGCGCACGGGCTCGAGCCGCAGCTCGTCGTCGGCGACGTCTTCGACCTGCCCGACGAGGTACGCGGGCGCTTCGACGTGGCGATGTCGTTCGGGCTCTGCGAGCACTTCCTCGACGCGCGCCGCCTCGCCGTCGTGCGCGCGCACCTCGAGCCGCTGCGGCCCGGCGGGCTCGCGTTCATCGGCGTGCCGAACCGCCACGCGCCCTTCTACCGGCTCTGGATGGCGACCCTGAAGCGCACCGGGTCGTGGCCCATCGGGACGGAGGAGCCCTTCACCGCGGCCGAGCTCGCGCGTCTCGCCCGCGAGGCCGGAGGGGAACCGCTCGCCCCCGGGTACGGCAGCTTCGTCGGCTCGGTCGTCAACCACGGCGTCAACCAGGCCCTGTTCAAGCTCGGGCGGAAGGGGCTGCGCGTGCCGCAGGCCCGCGTGCCGGGGCTCGACCGCCTCGGTTACGAGCTCCTGCTGCCGGTCGTTCGTCCCGCGTGAAGGTCGCCGTCCTCACGACGTCGTACCCGCGGGACGCGGGGGACGCGGCCGGGCGCTTCATCGCCGACGCCGTCGAGCGCGTGCGGGCCCGCGGCGTCGAGGTCGAGGTCGTCTCGCCCTCGTCCTTCGAGCACCACGGGATCGCGTACGGCTCGGGAGTGATCGGCAACCTGCGGCAGCGGCCGCTGCTCGCGCTCTACCTCCCCTCGATGCAGCGGAACTTCCGCCGCGCCGCCCGCGAGGCGGCGCGCGACGCAGACCTCGTGCACGCCCACTGGCTCCCGTCGGGCGGCGTCGCGATGTCGCTCGGGAAGCCGTACGTCGTCCAGGTCTGGGGCACCGACCTCGAGCTCGCGCGACGGTTGCCGCTGCTCGCGAAGCCGATCCTGAAGCGCGCGGCGCTCGTGATCGCGGCTTCGAATGCGCTCGCCGAGGAGGCAGCGCGGCTCGGCGCGCGCGAAATCCACGTGATCCCGAGCGGCGTGGACGTGCCGGAGCATGTCGGGGAGCCCGTCGAGCCGCCGGAGGTGCTCTACGCGGGCCGCCTCTCGCGCGAGAAGGGCATTCTCGACCTCGTCGCCGCGGCGGAGGGGCTGCCGCTCGTCGTCGCCGGCGACGGGCCGCTTCGGGCGCAGGTGCCGATGGCGCTCGGGATGGTGCCGCACCCCGAGCTGCTCGGGCTGTACGAGCGCGCCGCCGTCGTCGCCTGTCCGTCGTACCGGGAGGGGTTCGGCGTCGTCTGCGCAGAGGCGATGGCCCACGGCCGGCCGGTCGTGGCCGGAGCCGTCGGCGGGCTGCTCGACCTGGTCGTCGACGGCGAGACAGGCCTGCTGGTGGAACCGGGCGACGTCGCGGGCCTGCGCGCGGCGCTGGAGCGCCTACTCGGGGATCCGGAGCTGCGGCGGTGCCTCGGCGATGCGGGCCGCGAGCGGATCCGCAGGCACTTCTCGTGGCAGCCGGTCACGGACGCGACGCTTCGGGCCTACTCCGACGCGCTGGGTGGTTCCGGGAAGTAGAGCGCCGAGTCCGCGTACCAGCGCTCGAAGAACGTGTAGACCGTCAGGTAGTCGTCTCCGCTCCATGGCTGCTCGCGATCCGACTTCTTCCCGATGACAGACAGCACGTCGTGGTCGAGAAAGCGGTTCACGTAGACCGGTGCGAACCTCGATACGGCCAGTGCGCCACGAAGCGTGCTGTCGCTGAAGCGGAATGCGTGCGTGTCCGCGGGATTGCGGCCGAGGTATGCGTGTAGGGACTTCTTGAAGGGCACGAGGATCCGGCTACCGGTAGCGACGACGACGTGGCCGCCGTCGCGCAACAGCTCATGTGCTCCACCGAGCATGGAGCGGAGATCCTGGCAGTTCTCGAGCGTCCATAGGATCGCGACGAGGTCGAAGCCTCCGCGGCGGGCGCCCGGCGATTGGAGGTACGCCTCGATCGTTCCGTTGAAGCACTCGATGCCGGACGCGGCAAGGAGCTCGCAGTTCGAGCGCGACGGCTCGATCCCGAACGAGTCCCCGACGCCGTGGCGGTTCCCTCGAACGATCCCGAGGAACACACCCTCACCTGCGCCGATCTCGCAAACGGCCTTGCCAGCCAGCCCGATCTCCCGGTCAACGGTTTCCGCGACGTAGGTCAGACGGGCGACGACGGCGGGGATCGCCGCCGAGTAACCGGCCCCGAAGATCTCCTCGGACCAGACCTCCGCGATCCGCTCGGCTGAGCGACGGCGGCGGACGAAGACGAAACCGCAGGTCGTGCAGATGTGGATCAACTGACCGGTGATCTCTCGCGCGTGGGGAAGCTCGACGGCGTCTTCGCTGCCGCAGAGATCACAGGGGAAGTCGTTGTAGTCCTCGGACCTCATGCCAGCGGGTGGAGGAGCCGCCACGCATCGTCTTCGCGCTGCCAGAGCTCAGGGTTGCGGTGCAGGTCGATCGTCGCGTCGAACTCCTCGCGGTTCATGCCGAGGTACTCGAGCACCGCGTCGATGTGCTCCTCCGGAAACTCGTGGTCGTAGCGCCGGGCGAGCTCGAGCGCTTCGTCGCGGGTCATCTGGCCGTTCTGCACCATCCGGCAGGCGTCGCGCACGGCCCGCCCGAAGCCGAACTTCACGTACTGGAGGTAGTAGTACACGCCGTCGGTCTTGTCGTCGAGGCTGTCGAAGTCGGTGAACGTCCCCGGCGTGCGCCCGGCCGGGTGCGTATGGAAGTTGATCTTCTCGCGCAGGAAGCGATAGTTCTCGAGCATGCTCCAGCGGAAGAAGTAGGCGAAGTACATCGCCTTCACGCCCACCGAGGCGAGCTCGCCGGGGTCGGGGTAGAGATAAGGGTTGAGGTCCGCGGGCGAGATCTCGTCGTCGGCCCAGTTGCGCGGGTCGTCACCGATCTGATGCTCGATCACCTCGGTCAGGTCGCGGATCTTCGTGGACTCTTCGCTCAGCACCCGCCCCCCGTACTCGCTCTCCCCGTGCTCGGCGTAGAAGACGAGCGGGATGCGGTGGGCGAGGGCCACCTTCACAGGAACGGCGTTGATTCCGGCGTCCCACGCGATCTTGAGGTTGCCGCGCTCGACGAAGAAGCGGCGCGCGAGGTGCCGGCTGACGCGCTGGTCGGGACGGACGAACACGTGGTCGAAGCCGAGTCGCAGCATCTCCTCGCGGTTCGCCATGCCGACGTCGTTGAGGATCAACGGCGAGAAGGTGACGAGCAACGGGTTCATCCCGAAGTCGAACTTGAGCCGGTACGCGATCGTGCTCGAGTCCTTGCCGCCGCTCCAGGGCACGACGCAGTCCCAGCGCCCGTCCGGAGAGCGGTGCCCCTCGATCAGCTCCAGGAACTCCGCACGCCGCGCGTTCCAGTCGATGCTCGGCTTCGCCTCGGCGTGCCGGCACGCGTTGCAGACGCCGTCCTCGTCGAAGACGATGCGCGGCCGCGTGTCCGGCATCACGCAGTGTCGGCAGTAGCGGACGGTGCGCCCGCGGGCGACCGTGGCGGGCAGTGCGCTCATGTCCGCACCGCGATCCCCGCGCGCTCCATGTACTGCTTTGCGCTGCGGATGCTGGTCTCCGTGAAGTGGTAGATGTTGGTGGTGCAGACCGCAGAGGCGCCGCCGTCGAGGATGCCGTCGCAGAAGTCCTGCCATTTGCCCGCCCCACCGGCGACCAGCACGGGGATCTCAACTGCGTCCGTGACCAGCCGGTTCAGTGTGTTGTCGTAGCCTTCCAGCGAACCATCCTTCTCGATCGAGGTGAGGAAGATCTCGCCCGCCCCGAGCTCCTGTGCGCGTCGCGCCCATTCGGCCGGGCCGAGCCCGGTCGGGGTCGAGCCGAAGGAAGTGTAGACCTCGTAGTCCCTGTCGCTGTGCCGCTGCACGTCGATCGAGACGGCGATGCTCTGCGCTCCATACCGGCGGGCGAGTTCCGTGACGAGCTCCGGCCGTTCGACTGCGCCGGTGTTGAGGACGATCTTGTCCGCACCCATGCCGAACAGCGCGACCGCGTCCTCGACCCTGCGGATGCCGCCGCCGCAGGCGAGCGGAACGAAGCAGCGGTGCGCCAGTTCCTCGACGACCTCGTAGAAGCGCTCACGGTCACCCTGGCCGGGACGCGTGACGTCGAGGGCGACGATCTCGTCGATCGACCAGGCGTCCACGAAGTTCATCGTGTAGCGGTAGTCCGGATGGAACCGCTTCGTGCGGAACAGCACGCCGTCGTTGAAGGTCAGCACCGTGATCAGCCGCGTTCGCAGCATCGTCAGGCTTCGTGTGCAAGGAAGTTGCCGAGCAGGGTGAGCCCATGGAGCTGGCTCTTCTCCGGGTGAAACTGGGTGCCGAAGATGTTGCCGTGCTCGAACACGGCTGTGAGTCGTCCCCCATACGGGCAGATGCCGCGCACGAGGGAAGTGTCATGGGCGGCGATGTGGAAACTGTGTACGTAGTAGAAGAGCGAGCGGTCGGGCACGCCGACAAACAGGACGCTGTCGGCCGTCTGGTGCAGCTCGTTCCAGCCGACATGCGGCACCCGCAGCGAGGGATCGTCCGGCTCGAGTCGGAGGACGGAAGCGTCGATCCAGCCGAGCCCGTCGTGACCCCCGTGCTCCTCGCTCCTTCCCGCCATCAGCTGCGCGCCGAGACAGATGCCGAGTACCGGCCTGCGGCACTCGAGGACCAGCTGGGACAGCGGCTCGACGAGCCCCCGCGCTCGGAGGTTCTGCATGCCGTCTCCGAACGCGCCCACGCCCGGCAGGATCAGCCGTTCCGCGCGCTCGAGCTCGGTCGGGTCCGATGTGACGACCGGTTGTCGGCCGAGCCGCTCGATCGCCCCTGCCACGGAGCGGAGATTGCCGAGCCCGTAGTCGACGACGGCGACCGTGCCGCTACCTGTCATGACGCGAACTCCTCGAGGAAGAACTTCGCACTGAGGACGTTGAAGAGGAACTTGCTGCGGCTGTTCGGGAGTTCGCGCTCGTCGAGGAGCTGCTCGACGGCGTCCCGGCGGACGAGCTCGTACACGGGGCTGTCGCCGAGCAGCACCTCGCGTACGGACGGATCCGACCCGTCGAGTAGCGACTCGATCGGCGCGTTGAATCCCACTTTGCGACGGCTGTCGAGCACGTGGGCAGGGGCGATCCCGCGGACCGCGTCGCGCAGGACGGCCTTCGCCGCCCCGTCGCGGACGAGGTGGCGCGTGGGGATGCGGTAGGCGAACTCGGTTAGTGCGCGGTCGAGATACGGGGAGCGGTTCTCGACCGAGAAGTACATCGCGTTGACGTCGTCCTCGTGGAGGATCACCGGGACCGTCTCGTGTAGCAGCTCGTTCAGCATGCGGTTACGCAGGAGATCGGGCGCGTAGCGCTTCTCGGCGAACGGCTCGCCCCAGGGCGCGGTCAGACAAGCTGCAAGCGCGTCGGCGTCGAGATAGATGTGGTCGCGGAACTCGGGGTCCCGCACGAACAGGTTGGGGTTGCCGAGATGCGGGTTGCGCACGAGAGGCCTCACGTCCCGCTCCCACGCTGCGAGGGCTTCGGCGTGCAACGCCTCGTCGCGCCGCACCTCGTACAGATAGGCGAGGTGGTGGTCGTAGTAGCCGCTGAACAGCTCGTCCGCGGCCGTCCCGCTCACCGAGACCTTGTAGCCCGCGCGGGCGATCTCCTCCATCAGCCGCCACTGCACGAAGTAGCTGATCGTGCAGACGGGCGCGTCGTGGTAGCGGACGAGCTCGCGGAGACCCTCGAGGAAGCCCTCGGTCTCGAGCGGGACGCTCGTGTGGCGGATCCCGAGGTCGGCGACGGAGCGCTCGACCGACTCGCGCTCGTCGTAGCGCGCGTCCGTGTTCTCGATCGTGAAGCCGTGCACGTCGTACCCGCAGAGCCGCTTCGCGACCGAGATGAGCGCCGTCGAGTCGACCCCTCCGCTCATGCAGAAGGCGAGTGGGACATCCGCGCGAAGCCGGATCTCTACCGCCCGGGCCAGTCGCTCGCGCACACCGCCGACGGCCTCCTCGTAGCTCATCTCCTCGCTGGGGTCAAAGCGCGGCCGCCAGTACACGGTCCAGTCCTCCTCGCCGCCGGGGCCGATGCGCAGGAGGGAGGCGGGCGGGAGCTCGGTGAGGCCCTCGAAGAACGTAGCGCTGGACTTGTAGAGCGCCTTGTAGCCGTTGACCAGGTAGCGGCGGAGCTGTTGCCGGTCGATGGGGAGCGGCCGGCCGCGCAACGTGGCGATCAGCTTCGGCTCGGAGCCGAAGTAGAGCCCGCCGTTCTCCCGCAGCAGGTAGAGCGGCTTCTCGCCGAAGCGGTCGCGGCTCAGCGTGAGCGAGCCGTCGCTTTCGTCGTAGACGGCGAGGGCCCACATCCCTTCGAACGTGTCGACCGCAGCCCAGCCGTCCTCTGCGATCGCGGCGAGAACGACCTCCGTGTCGGATGCCGTGTGGAAGGGCGTCCCTCGCTCGGCGAGGCGCTTGCGGAGCTCGACGTAGTTGTAGACCTCGCCGTTGTAGGTGAGGTGGAGGCCGCCCCGGTCGAACGGCTGGTTCGCGCGCTCGTCGAGGTCGAGGATGGCGAGGCGGGTGTTCAGGAGGTAGGCGTTTCGGCCGTCCGGTGTGCGCCAGTGGCGTCGGCCCGCAGCGTCGGGGCCGCGCCGGCGCATCAGCTCGAGGCAGCGCTCGAGCCTCTCGTCCGCGACCTCCTCCGGTCCCGCATACCCAGCGATCCCGCACATCGCCTAGACCACCGCGATCCGCTTGAGCCGGAAGGCGTCGTCGCCGGGACTGTTGACGCCCGGCTCCGCCGTGGGGGCGCAGACGATCCCGCGGGTGCGCAGCACGTTGATCACCCGCTCCGAATAGCAGCCCGCGAGGCCTTCGGGATACGAGTAGTGATTGACCGGTTCGCCGAGGTGGTCCGAGAGGAGTCGGAGGCTGACGTCCACCTCGCGCGCGAGCGCCGCATCGTCGAGGTGCTCGAGCACGCGGTGCGTGTGGCCGTGCCCTCCGACCGTGAAGAGCTCGCTGCGGTGCAGCGCTGCGACGTCGTCCCAGCTGAGCTTGACGTCCAGCCCTGGATCGGGAGCGAGCTTCCCGGCACCGAGCTGGGTGCACACCCCGTCGGCGAACGCGTACGGATCTCCGCCCTCGCCGGACTTGACGTAGGCCCGGATCTCCTCGAGGAGGGCGATCCTCTCCGCGTCATCGCGGCACGTGCGCTCGCCGAACGGGAGAGAAAGGCGGGGCGCGGGCGCAGCGTCGAGCGCTTGCTCGATCTGGTCGATCCACGAGGCGCCGCCCTCGTCGACGAAGCCCGTCGTCACGTAGAACGTCGCCGGTATGCCGCGTGCTTCGAGCGCGGGCGCGGCCACCGTGAGGTTGTTGGCGAAACCGTCGTCGAAGGTGACCGCGAAGGCCTGCGGCGGAACTGCCCCACCGTCCGCGACCGCGTCCATCGTCACCGGTGTCCCGCGCCGAAGTAGGTCGTCGAGCACTTCCTCGAAACGGTCGAGCGGCAGGTGCTTGGCCGTGTAATTGCGGATCCCCGGTCTCGGATGCTCGAGCACACCGTGGAACAGGAAGATCGCGAAGGTGTCCTGCGCGAGCATGTCGCCGTAGGGGGTCAAAGGCCCGCAGTGTGGAGGGCGAACCGCTCGACACAGCGTTCCTTCAGCACGGCCGGCATGAACGAGTAGTACCGGCCCCGCTGGAGCTGCGGCCGCGCCGGGACCCGTCCGTGTGCCTCGAGTGCGGCGAGCGCAAGCCCAGTCAACTCGACGCACGCCTGCGTGTTCGCCACGCCCAGTTCGTGGAGTTCCATCTCGCGGTGTAGGGGTACGCCGGTCTGGGCCACGATCGCGCCGGTATCGAGACCCTCGTCCGCGAAGTGAAGGGTCGTGACGAGATTCGGGAAGTCGCCGTGGTAGATCGCCCAGAGGTGCGTGTCGAGGCCGCGGTACTGCTCGGGGTTCCCTCCGTGGAGGTTGAGGCAGACACCCGGAATTGCCGTGACATTCGGTGGCACGATCCGCGTCCCGAAGACGATCGCGGCATCGGGCGAGAGCGCGCGGAGGAAGCCCTCGGCTTCGGCCACGCGGGACGTCTCGTGTACCTGGGCGAGCTCGGCGAGGGGGCCGGTGAAGCCGGCGAGATGTTCGCGCTCGTAGACGTCCCGCCGCCCCTCGAAGGGGTGTGCAACCTCGAAAGGAGGGACGATCGGATCGGTCTCGAGCACGATCGCGGCGAGCGGGAA
>Ga0315276_10005240_pt1 | contig 11947 bp, 18 predicted proteins | sample YL17G05_0_MG_FD_204542 | JGI IMG/M metagenome (GOLD analysis project Ga0315276, IMG submission 204542) | Sediment microbial communities from Yellowstone Lake, YNP, Wyoming, USA - YL17G05_0 | ecosystem: Environmental > Aquatic > Freshwater > Lake > Sediment | place: USA: Wyoming | collected... | reverse complement strand
CGCGAATCCGCTTGGCGTCGCGTTTGTTCTGCCGTTCATTCCGCCCTAGTCGTCGTCCTTCGCCACTATCCACAAGAGCAGCGCGACGCCGAGGCACGCTCCCCAGATCATTGCGTAATCGTTGCCCAGCAGCCAACGCGCGATGAGCGACCCGCCGAACGCGCCGATCATCACCGCTTGGGTTCGCAGCAGTGGAATCATCACCCCTCGCGAATCACGTCGTGCCGCAGGATCGTCAGCTCGGAGTCGACGGAGTACACTGTCGCCCCTGTGTTATTGATCCGGTTCAGGTACTCGCCGGGCTTGTACGACACGCGCCAGAGTGCATGTCCGTAGGAGTTGCCAGCGTAGACGAACATCGGCTTACCGAGCCTCCTGGCGTAATAGCCCGCGGACTCGATCGCACTCACCAACGAGCCGTCGTTCTTTGCCGCCAGCTTCTTGTACATACGAAGCCTATCGGTGTTGGCCGTATCCACGGTCGGCACTGAGAGTCGCATGGCAGGATTCATCCGCGCCCCCGGCCTCGGCCAGAACAACCAGATCCCCGTGGCCACCGCAGCGCCCGCCAGAAGCCATGTGCCGAGAGATGCCACTGCAGGCCGGACGATGACCCACGACGCCACAGGGCGCCGCTCCGCGGCCCCGTACGAGCCTCCCTCGGTCGTCTGCAGCCACGCCGATCCCCCGCCATCGAGATAGACAACATCCTGCGCGTCAGCCGCAATCGCTGCGTCGGCGATCGAGTCCATCGTCCCGACGCCCGCGATGAGCGCGAGTCGACCGTCGTTCATTCGGGCCAGCATGGAACGGTAGACCCGCTCGATGTTGCTGCCGCTGTGCGCCGTGTCCTGGCGCTGCCCATTGAGCACCAGCGCCGGATAGCCCTGCACGGCGACCCTGGCATTGGACGGGGCATCGGCACCGCGCCTGACCACTGCCACGCCATCGGCTACCGAGATCGTCGCACCGCGGGTCGGGTAGATGCCCGGCGCGAACAGGTTCCCATCGCGAACCATGTACTCGGGGATGTCGCAGACCGACTGACGATAGTGCCCGGCGTTGTCGCTCGGCAGATCCTGGCCGGCGCAGGTGTCGAACATGTTCCCGTTGATCGCGGCCTGCGCACCGGAGTCCCGCAGCACGGTCGTCGGTGAGATCGGCGCAAACCCACCGCTCACGGGCTTCGCGTACACCCCCAGCTCGCTCGGCGCGAAAAGCACGAGGCGAAGGCCGTCAACCGTTTGCCGCAGTTCCATCAGCGTCTCCAGGTGACGCAGGTGCTTCCCGAAGGTGGGCGCTGCGGGAGACGACGATTTCGCTCTTCGAAGTCAACGATGTCACCAGAAGGAACCATGCGAAAAGTGCCGTCTCCCAGCGGGTCGGCACCGTAGTCACCAGACTTCTGAATGTCGACGGCCTCGCGATGGATGACCGTCCCTTCAGGAGACGCTGTGAAATCGTACCCGGCAAAATGCAGGTCGTGCACCGACTTCGGCTTCTTCGGCTTCTTCATCGTCAGTGATTGTATAGCCTGAACGGCGGCGCCGTCGATCTCTCAGGCGCAGTAGTCGCGGGCAGCTCGATAGGGCACGGAACCCACTCGATCTCGACGACGAAGGCGTACGTGAGCTGTTCGATGAACAGGACGCGCGTGTAGCCCTTGGAATTCTCGGGTGGATCGAAGGCACCGAACACGAGTTGATTCACAGCATCCACCGCAAGACGACAAGAGCGCGATTCGCAGCTCGCTCGTGTCGTCGTACGTCGCTTGGCGTGCCGAAGACCCGGTAGAAATCAGCCAGGAACCGCTGATTCCAGAACCGACGGGCCAGGAGGTACTTCATGTGTTCATCACCGCTCGGTTTCGAACCCCGCCGCTCGCAGTGCCGCCGACAGTCCTGTCACCGAGCGGATATTCTTCGTCCCGGCCAGCACGCGCGCCATCTTCATGACGTTCTCGTCGAGATTGCGAACGACCGCCAGCGGGTTCTCGGCGTCGGCCAGCTCGACGAGCTTCCCCCAGACGCGGCGGCCCGGCAAAGGCGAAACCTGCTCCTTGCCTTCCGCCGCGCGCTTCTTGTTCACGACCTGGCGCTCCACGTCCTTCACGGTGGTAGTGCCGGCCTTGAACGCCGCGATTTGCTCGGGCAGAGCAGCTCGGATACGGTCGGCCGCCGCAGGCGTCAGTGTTCCGAGGGTTGCCGATCGCTTTGGCGCCGTCTCACCCGTAGCCAGTTTCGGCGCGGGCGGCTGGACGAAATCCTCGGCTCCTACCATCGCGACGACAGCGGTTGCGGGAAGTTTCCCATCGCTGACGGCCTTCTGTGCTTCGAGTGGAGCCGCATAGAAGCGCAGATAATTCGTAATCTGCATCTCACTGCATGTGAACTTCTGCGCTGCCAACTTCGTCGTCGCCTTGAACTCGTGGATGAAGCGATGGCACTTCAATGCCTTGTTCGCGTAGTCGTCCTCGTCGCGATGCTCATTCTCAGAAATCATCAACCCATACAGGTACTGGTCGTCACCCTTCACGATCAGGTACTGCAGCGTCAGCGGACTGAGCCCTCGCGCCGCACGCCGCTCATTGACGATCCGCAGACCGAGGTTGCGGCGCCGACCAAATACGCACCAGACGCCCTTCTCGCCGTTTTCATCGACGCGACGTGTGGCGACCATCGGCGTATGGATGCCACTGTTGCCGCTGCCCGGCGGCGTTTCCGTCCCGATCTCCGTGAGCCATTCCTCCGTGATCGTCCCCATCACCCGCTTGTCGTAAAGCAGATGCGATTCGTCGGTGCCGTTGTCGACGCCGGCTACGAGGATGTTCTCGGGAACGTCGCGCCAGATGTCGGTTTTCGAGGCGGTGGAAGTCGGGCCTTGAGCTGCTGCCATGTGAGACTCCTGTGGCCGCGCGCGGCGGCCGGTTAGATTTCTCGAACGCGCGCCAGCCTCAGTCGGGCGGCGGCAGAAACAGTGGGTTGCCGGGCGGGCAGACGTTGGTGCGGCAGCATTGGACTGTGCTCGCGGTGAGAAGGGCGAGGATGCCGGCGAGCAACAAGTACGCGAACAACACCCTCACCGCCCCGCCTCTTGGATCACGTTCGCAACCGTCAGCTTCTTGCGCATCGAGACGACGACGGTCCGCACCTTGGTGCCCGACTCCGCGAAGGAGTCATCGGGAAGATGCTCGATGACGCCATCGTTCGCGCTGACGAATTCGCGGAACGAAAGTGTCTTGCGATCCTGGCGAAACGTAACGCCTGCGGACATGACCGAAACGAGACGCCCTCCAATCTTGAGAAACTTCCACGCGTGAAGAACGTGATCGATGTCCCTTTGGCGTCCGAATGCGGGGTTCATGCAAATTCGGTCGAACGAGGGGAGATAGTTGATCCAAGATCCTCCGCGAGAAATCACGGATATATTTGACGCTGTAACCCCATAGTCCGCCGCGATCGAATCTTGCGGTTCGCCAGCAGCGACGCGCCTCCTTGCTTCAACGGCTTCGCTCGCGGTCATCTTTACTGCGTACTTGGCAGGGCGATGAATGCGTTGGTCCGCGTTGTTGGACCCGCTTGTGACGTACTCGAGATTAGAAGCCCAATTGCGAGCGCGGTCGCCGTCCGGGTGTCGATGGTTGACCTCATGCCCAGGCGGACATGGCCCAATGAAGGCCGCCGCCACAACCTGATGAGCCAGAATCGACCCGTGCTTTCCGTCGCGACAAAACGTAAGGCTGAGATAGCCGTCGGTCCGCAGGGAAGGCTTCAGAAACGTTCCTGCTTTGAAAGCCTTTCGAGTTGTAAGTCGACGAATTCTTCCCCACGAACTCACTTCGTACAGATCCTCGAAGCCAACAACAGGAAGCCAGCGCTCGTCCCCGCGATCGATTCCTGAAGAGTCAATCCGACGCGAAGCCGCAAGTGCGTTCGCCGGATTGAGCCCTGGCAGTACATTCAGAAAGTCGTCCGCTATGATCGTGACTACGCCTGGAATCGCTAGCGATCTCAGACCGTCTGCTCGATCCGCATCCAATTCCACACACACAAGCTCGGCCGGTCTCGCGTATAGGATTGCCATCGCGATTCGCCCCGTTCCAGCGCTCGGCTCAAGCACGCGATGCCCCGGCAGTACGCCGGCCAAGTCCACAAGACGCTTTGCTAGCCCGATCGGCGTCGGAAAGAATCCAATCTCCTTGACGGTCGAAATCTCGCGGCTAGCTATGGTCTGCTCAAGGCGGTCGCTCGGATCGTCTGCGAATGCGAAGACCTTCCTGTAGCGCATCCACTTTCCTCCGAGTTCAACCAGCACCCTGCGCGTCCGCTCGTACAGGTTTTTCTCGATCCGCTCGCCCTCGGGGAACCGCGCCGCGAGGCCCTCTACGGTCATCGTAGACAGAACGGCGAGGACTTCATCGGGGATGCGCATGGGACGACTCTCCTGTACAGGTGTTTGCGTTCGTTGTCACGCGGTTTTCACAGCTACGCGCTCGCGATAGCCCGCAGCCGCGCGTCAAGCTCGGGCGTCCAGTCGACCCGCCAGCCGATCGCAGCCCCGCCGATGTTGTTGCCGCTCCAATTGTCGCCGTCCGCGCCGTTGTAGCGATCGAGCCAGATCGAGCGCGGGTACGATGCCAGATCCGCAGCGCGCTGTAGCTCGCGCAGCCGCGCCGACGTGCGATGGACCGATTCGTCGGACGCCGTGTACGCCAGTGCCTGATACCGACCGAGCAGGGTGTCGTACTCGGGCCGCAGCGCGCCGAGCGTGGCGAGATCGCTGCTGTAGATCACGCCGTCATGCGGCGCGCAGCCGCCGTTGAAGCGTCGGTACGCCGCGTCCGCCGGCAGGTTCGCGGATGTCCAGGCCGTGAGCGCTGCCACAGCCTCGGTCAACGCCAGCGAACGCGCTGCGTGAGTGGCCTCCGCAGCCGCGACCTCCTCGGCCGAGGGCGCCTGCCGGGGATCGGCAGGCTCGATCCAGAAACGATCGAAATATCCGCCGCTCCCTCCCGATTGCTCACAGAGCTTTTCACCGTTCGGGTCAGCCTTGTCGGGTCGCGCGCCAGTCGTGCGAATGAGCGTTACCAGCGCGGCGCGTTCAAGCTTTGCCGCCGCAAGACGCTTTGCGGGCAGCCGCCTTGCTTCGTCGGCAGCAATTTCGAGTTCGGTTGCCGCGCGGAGATACAGCGTGATTTGCCAGCCTGGGCCGGACATATCGCCGGCATCTTCGTTCATTTCGGCGGATTCGTACCATGCGGATTGCGCCACGACGGTGTACACGCACGACTCCGGCGCGACGGCGGTTGAGCTACTTCGTAGGCTAGGCGCTCGCGTGTACCGCCGAGTCTCGCCGGTCGCGTCGTGCAGGTATTGCCGCTTGCACGGCTCCTGCTTTTCGTGCGCTGTCCACGGCGCGATGTCGATAGTTGGCGTTGAGTCTTTCGGCTTCGACTCCGCCTTGATGCGCGTCGGACACGTTACGTGCGTCGACCGCTCGCCTCGCGTCCAGTTGATTTGCGATCCGACTACAATGTCAGACCCGCAGCGTTTACAAACACTCGAGAACCTTGCGTTGATGATACCCATTTTGAGCCTTTCTGTATCGAGCCCCGTGGGAGGCCGAGGCGGTCATTCGCGCTCGTCATAGTGAGCGACGCAGCGATCGTCGTCGCAGCAATCGTCGTCGTAATGAGCGACGAGTCGCGCGAGTTCTGCGTCGGTGGCGAGGTACGACCGGCGGGCGAGGTACCGCGCCCGACGGTCGGCGTCCGGGATCGCGGACGCGAGCCTGCGATACTCGGCCCGACGTTCGTTGGGCGTGAGCACGAGCGGCATCGGCCACAGCCCCGCAGCGTCGAGGTCGTCAAACACGGCCTTCGCGGTCGCGCCGTTGTGAGGTGCCCCGTAGTTGCGAGTCGAAAACCAATACCGCGGGCCATCGCCGGGCAGCGTGACGGACGTGAATGTTGCGTCGTGTTTGCGCGCGATTTTTTCCACGCGCCCCGCAATCGCCGTCGACACGCGCCCCCTGCCGACCCCGAAATGATATTCGTCCATTCGCATCCTCCATCTGTGTCGAGCCCCATGCCCGTCGCTGCGTCATGGAGCGTCGGCCCAGCCAGTGTTCGTGTGCGCTCGCGAACGTCAGATTCAGTGCGGTCACGTGGACTCTCCTGGTTCATCGCCATTTCGCAACGCAGCGAACGTCGCGAGGTTTGCGTGCCATGTTCGCTCGGTTCCGATCCATGCCACGATCGGCTCGCCTATGATCGGCAGACACTCGCACTCGGCGGCGTAGACCGTGACCTCCAGACCGCACCACGGGCAGAGCTGTCCGCACCGCTCGTTGCAGAACGGGCCAGCCATCGCCGGTCGGTGGTAGCCAACCAGATTTCCGCCCATGGCCTCGGCCGTGAATCCGAGCGGCTCAAGGAGCGCGGTGCATTCTGCGTCCTCGTCGGGAAACCGTTCGCGCGTTCCCGTGTCATCGACCCGCACGACCATTCCCGTCGACCACGTCTTGCCCTCGTCGTTCCCGGCGGTGATCGGCAGTTCTGCAACGCCAGCCGCGCGCATGAAGCCGCGGGTCTCCGCGAACGATGCTTCGGATTCGACGGGACACGAATCCTCACCGATGATGACCCATTGCATAATCATCGCGATCTCCTTCGTTTCGTTACCACTACCGCGTGCACCGCTTCGAGTCTCCGCTCGATCTCGATCGCCTCGAACCGCGCTCGGATGAGCCACACGGCGATACGCCACGGTTCTGCGACGTACTCGATCGGAGTCGCAGCGATGTTCACTTCGCACCGAGCGCTCGTGGTTCGTACGACGGCAGAGGCTTGCCCGCGCGCAGCAGGTCCACCTCCCATGCGCGCATCCTGCGACAACGCTCAACACCGCGTCGGTCCGCAACATGCTCGGCGCAGTACGTATAACCCTTCTCGCCGATGTGCGTAACCGGCTCGGTACACTCGCGGCGCATGTCGCACTGAAGCGCGCGCGGTTCGCTTGCCATACTCACGACGCACGTCCCTTCGATCGCTTCGCAGTGAACCGCCACGCGTTCTCGCCATGCCACGCGAGCAGCTGACGAATCACCTCGGCCGCGACGGGCGGGCAGACCGCATTGCCCAGCTGGTGAATCTGCTCTGCCCGCGTTCCCTCCAGGGTGTAGCCCGCATGAAACCCCATCGCGGCTTTGTACTCCGCGACCGACATCATGCGCATGCTCGCGCCACTCACGACTGCCCAGCGGTCGCGCGTCGTGACAGTACCGACCGGCCGGTCCAATGGTCGGCCAGTGAGACCGGAGCCGCTACCGTAGTACGGCGCCAGGAACTGCCTCCCGAAAGCCGCGCGACCGTTCGCGATGCGTCGCAACGTAGCCTCGGCATGCCCCGCGATCGGACTCCAATTATCGCCGGGACGCATGTCGAGAAACGACGACGCGGGCACGGGCGCGAGCTTCGGGCTGCAGATCGTCGGCGCGCTGGCGAGCAACGTGCCCACGACGAAAAGACGCTTTCGCTCCTGGCCCACGCCGAACTCGGACGAGTCCAGGACGTTCTCGGTCAGCGAGTATCCGAGGGTCTCGCACATCGCGCGCCAGTGTGGATATAGGTTCCACGTCAGAAACTCCGGGACGTTCTCGACGGCGAACATCCTGGGGCGCGTCACCTGCAGCACGTCTACCACCGCGAGCGCCGTCGATCGCGATGCGTCATGGTGCGCGCGTTCCACGCCCCGGGCTTTCGCGTGGCCCTGGCATGCCGGACTCGCGAGTAGCAAGTCGTGCAAGGGAAGCGTGGTCGGGTCCATTAGCGACACGTCCTGGCACGAGTGCGCCGTGGTCGGGTGGTTTCGAGCATGCGAGCGAACGGCCAGCGGCCAGTGGTTCACCGCAGCTGCTACGTGAACGCCCGCGCTCTTCGCGCCTTCCGACCATCCGCCCGCGCCTGCAAACAAGTCGACTGCGATCATGGTGTCACCCGTTCCCAGGTACCGGACATATCGTCTGTGTAGGCGACGTTGAAGCCGCGCAGGATCGCACGCATCGCGTCGAGTTCCTCGTGACTGCCAGCCCAGCCCGATGACGAGCCGTCCTGGACGATGTCCGACAGAATCTCCGCTGCCGCCGCTTTCGGCGATGTGTCTCGATAGCGTCGCATTGAAGCCTCCATAGAGAACTCCGCCGTGGCGAAGGGCTCTAGGGAAGCGAGGCGCGAACGCGCGCCTCACCCGTGCTGCTACAGCACTTCCGACTTCAGTGCCTTCTGAGAAGCCTTACGCGTGGCACTGGGCCAGAGCACGTGATCCAGGTAATCGACACAGTGAAATGCCATGTCCATCCCGCACCCTCGAACGTGCATCCCGCGCTTCGAACCGTCCTGCGATGCAAGGCTGTACTCCAGCGCATGCGCCATGTACCCGGTCAGATACTGCAGGTACGTTCCCGACGCGTCGCCGCGATGGCCCTTGCCGTCGCGCATGACGACGTAGAAATCGATGTTCCGCGACATCCCAGACTTCGAAACGCTACGGATCACCGAGTAGATCCGCGCGCCCGGTTTCACGAGCTTGCGCAGCTGCGCGATAGCCTCTTCCCGATCCTTCGCTGCAACCATGGCTAGACCGTCCCTTCGTCCTGAATCATCCGCGCCGCTGCTTTCGCGATACATACTCCGTCCGAAAGCGACCAGTAGAACTTCGTCCGATTCGAGTAGGTGTCCTGCGCAAACTTCCATGCGGTCGCGTCGATCGCATGTCGCACCAAGTGCGTAACCGCGTCCCATCGACAGAGCGCGATGTCATTGAAGTGCGGATCGCTAGATACGCGAATCACATCCGCACCGATGAACTGGGCGACGACGCGCTTGACCGCATCGTTCACGAACTGGCCGTAATACTCATCATGCGAGATCAGGTTCGCCATGTATTCGCTACGAGTTCGAGTTCCCATCACGCTCCCTTTCGCACCGCGACGTAATGCCGCGACCATCCAAGCCAACTGCACTCACGCACGTAGAATCCCTCGCCGTGCGCTGCGATGTACTTCGTCTCGGTGTACGAACCGTCAACGCTCGCCCGGGCAAGCGTCTTTACGTGCCTGTACTCTTCGCCCCTACCCGTGTGATCGGGGGCTGGACCTTCCGCACGCTCCCACAACGCGTTCTCGCGTTGCGTCGCCTCGCATCGGTCGCACACGTTGCCCGTGCGCTTCTCACCGCACGCCGTGCACCAAATCTCGCGTAGCGCGCTGTACCGCCGTCGTCCGTTCCATCCCATGTTCATTCTCCCGTGAAGCCTTGCCAGCTGCAGTTGGGCCGTTGCGCAACGGTCCTACCGTCGCGAGCGAAGCCATCGGCGCCGTACGCGCCGCACTGATACCAGCCCGTGAGCGCAAGGTTGCGATACACGGGGGCGCCACACTGGGGACACCCGTGCGTCACGGCGTGGCGTGTCTCGGTGTGCACCGCTTCGATGCGTACGCTCGATGCCTTGCGCGCTGCCGCCCGTTCCCTGCGTTCCGTGAGTGTCATCGAATCCTCCGAGGTACTGGCGAGCGTTCTCGCCGATGAAAAGAGGTATCGCAAGCTCCGTGCCGCGCTTGCCATCGGCTAAAAGTCCAATAGTTTCGCAAGCCAGGTTTCCCGACTGTGAACTAAAAGTGACCACTGGACTAGCCAGTTACCGGCTAAAACACTAGCCTGTAGGGGCATGTAGGTGTAACCATGGAAAACGCCTAAACTAGCGAAAACACAGGGTTTTTAGGTTTCCCCACAATGTAGGCAAAGGTGGGGGATGTAGGGGTAAAACAGGGCGGCATACCGCTTGCACTTACCTAATTCGTCCCGGGAAGGGAAGCTCGAAACCGCCCGGGACGACGGCAATTGACAAGCGCGAAACGCGCGCTATTAGATAGGGGACCACGATGTACGATGACGACTATGACCCCGAATTCGCTATCCCGGGCGGTAACAGCGCACTGCGCGCATCGTCGCGCCGCAACCCACGCAACCTACCGTGTCCGTCGTGCAAGCGTCCCAATCGGCTGACGCCAACTGACAAGGCGCGCGGCTACCAGTGCGACGCGTGCGCCGACCGGGACGAAAGGGGCGGCTACTGAGGCTGCAGCGCGCGGCATGGCCAAGTCGAGGGTTCGAATCCTCGGCGCGCACCAATCATAGGCCCGTGCGAACGGGCAGGGAGACTTCAATGAAGGTCAAGAAATTGCCGCGCAAGCTCACGTTGGACGACTGCGAATTCACAATCCGCATCGAAGCGGACGATCTCCAAGTACGCGGGAACCTCGCGAGCGGCGACGACGAAGCCGATCGCAAGCTCGAGAATTCGATCATCGAGCGTCTCGACGGCGGCGACCTTTGGGCATGGTGCTACGTGCTCGTGCGGGCAGTCCCGAAAGAGCTTGTGAGCAATCCCGGGATGCTCGGTGATCTCTATGGCGAGGATTCGCTCGGTGCATGCTCGTACCGCGATGAATCGGAGTTTCGCCAGTCTGGAGGCTACTTCGACGATATGTGCAGCAACGCGCTCGCGGAGCTGCAGACGAAGGTCGACGCGTATCGGAAGTATCTGTAGCGGTTTCGCAGCGCGCGGCTAGCAGGCCGATCGTCGGGGGTTCGATTCCCCCGGCGCGCTCCAAGTCTTTACAACCAAGGGTGACACCATGAGCTGTGCAATGAATCTCGACGAAGTCTCCGAATCCGCAACGCCCGCAATCGCTGCAGTCCCCGCGCTCGGCCCCGCGTTCTCAGTCGACCGCAAGGCGTTCGCGGCGGCTCTCGCGCGGCTCAAGGGCGTCGCGGATGCCAAGTCGGCGATGCCTATGCTCGCGAGCGTCAAGCTCACGGCGGACGACGGCTACGTAACGCTGCGCGCGACGGATCTCGCGGTCGACGTGAGCATTACGCTCGAAGCGACGGTTACTCGCCCGGGCGAGGTGTGCTTCCCGTGCAAGAGCCTCGGGGCGCTCGTGGGCAAGGGCGCGGGAACCGTTGCGATCGATGGCGCGCGAGTCCAATCGGGCGCGGCATCGTCAACGCTTCTCACGATGTCTGCCGATGACTTCCCCGGCAGCGTCGGCGCGCGCCCCGCCAAGCCCGTGGCGATCATCGATTTCAAGCGCGCTCTCAAGCGCACGGCGTTCTGTATGTCGACCGATTACACGCGCCCGCATCTCGCCGGTCTGTTGCTCGAACGGAACAACGGTGCGGTGCGAACCGTGGGGACGGACGGACATCGGCTCGCGCTGGCGATCGTCGGGCAGGACTCGCGGGCAGACTTCACGGGCATCGTACCGTCGCGCATCGTCACCGAGCTGGCGAAATGGAAGTCTGGCCCCGTGTCGGTATTCATGACGGCGGGCTACGTATGGTTCGCGACGACGACCGGCGTAGTGTCGGGCCGCTTGGTCGACGCGGCGTTCCCGAGCTACGGGCAAGTAATCCCGGGCTCGTTCGATCGCAGCGTGCGTGTGGACCGGGCCGCGTTTCTTGCAGCCGTGAAGTCGGCGGCACTCGTGTCGTCGGACCGTACCAGCGGCGTGAAATTCACACTGGCCGCGACGGGCTTGCGTATCCAGTCGTCGAATCCCGACGTGGGCGAGACGGACGCTACGTTGGGCGCCGATGTGACGGGCTACGATCACAACAGCGGATACGCGTTCGGTCTGAACTCGCGCTATCTCGTCGATGTTCTCGAAGCATTGGAAGACGAAAGCGTCACGCTCGAACTCTCGGGCGAACTCGACCCGGTCATGCTCCATGCGGCGGATGGATCGGTCTACGTGATCATGCCGATGCGGATCTGATCGCGCGAGAGCCCTGGTCGGTGGGAACGGACGGCCGTTCTCACTCGCGAGCGCTCACGCAAACCTCTGAACGGGAGAAATAACATGCCGTCGCCGCATCGTTTTCGGG
>Ga0315276_10005239_pt1 | contig 11949 bp, 8 predicted proteins | sample YL17G05_0_MG_FD_204542 | JGI IMG/M metagenome (GOLD analysis project Ga0315276, IMG submission 204542) | Sediment microbial communities from Yellowstone Lake, YNP, Wyoming, USA - YL17G05_0 | ecosystem: Environmental > Aquatic > Freshwater > Lake > Sediment | place: USA: Wyoming | collected... | reverse complement strand
TGTGCGATTTTCTTCTGGAAAAAGGGCACGATGTTGTTTGCATGGACAATTTAATTACAGGAAATTTGCACAATATAACTCATTTAAGAAAAAATAAGAAATTCAAATATGTGAAGCACGATGTAACCAAATATATCAGAATAAACGGAAAGCTTGATTATGTGCTCCATTTTGCTTCTCCAGCTTCCCCTATCGATTATCTGGAATTTCCGATTCAAACTTTGAAAGTTGGCGCTCTTGGAACGCACAATGCATTGGGAATGGCAAAGGACAAGAAAGCAAAGTTTTTGCTAGCATCTACATCTGAGGTCTATGGCGATCCTCTTGTGCACCCACAGCCTGAAAGCTACTGGGGAAATGTAAATCCCATAGGACCTAGAGGGGTCTATGATGAGGCAAAGCGCTTTGCAGAGGCAATAACGATGGCATATCACCGCTATCACAAATTGGATACGAGGATTGTAAGAATTTTCAATACTTATGGCCCCAGGATGAAGGCTGATGATGGCAGGGTTGTTCCTACTTTTATTGTTCAGGCGCTAAAAAACAAACCAATAACAATATTCGGAGACGGAATGCAGACAAGGAGCTTCTGCTATGTCTCAGATTTAATAAAAGGAATTCACAATCTAATGATTTCAGAAGTGGCAGAGCCAGTCAATTTAGGCAATCCGGAAGAATACACAATTTTGGATTTTGCCAAAAAAATAATCAAACTTACAAACAGCAAAAGCAGGATCGTTTTCAAGGAGCTTCCTGTTGATGATCCCAAGCAGAGAAAACCTGACATTTCTAAGGCAAAAAAACTGCTGGACTGGGAGCCGAAAGTAAGCGTAGATGAAGGATTGAAAGAAACAATCGAATGGTTTAGAAATAATATGTAGCTTAAATTTTCAATTGATAATTTAAATCAGCCACTCAGTCGGCGTGGAGCCTCTAGGATTCTGCAAGAGCTTGTGGCAAGACAAAGCCCCTGCGGCGATTGAGCAGTAATTATTAAGAATAACCTTAAAATACATCAAATTATAAAGAAAGATTAATAAAGAATTTTGCTCTTTCTCGATACATGAACACAGCTCCGCACAAAATTGTAGTATTCTGCCTCTCAGGGATAGGAAACACGATTTTATTTACTCCAACGCTGCGAATCTTGAGGGAAAAATTTCCAAAAACTAAGATTACAGCAGTATTCCAGAATTCAGCAACTGCCGAGGTAATGCGCGGAAGCTTATCTGTAGATGAAATAATTGTATTCAACGGAAGTTTTTTTAAAAAATTAAAATTATTATTTCATCTAAGAAATCAGAAATTCGACATCAGCATTACAGCATTCCCTTCAAACAGGATTGAATTTAATCTTTTTTCATGGCTGGTGAATGCAAAAACCAGAATTACGCATTCCTATAACGTTGGGCAGATAAGGACATTAAGTTTTTTACAGAATAAAAAGATAAAGGCAGATGAGAAGCTTCACGACGTAATACAGAATTTGAATTTATTAGAATTAATGAATATTGATTCAAAAAAAGAGAAAATCAGATTATTCTTTCACCTTGAAAAAAAAGATAGGTTATTTGCAAAGGGATTTTTCATAAAAAATAAATTAGTGGGAAAAAAGGTAATTGCTATTCATCCAGGCACTAAGAAAAAGGATGCGATAAGAAGATGGGATAAAGAAAAATTTGCTGAATTAATTAATCTTTTGTTAAAAGATAAAAAAATAAGGATAGTGCTGTTCAAAGGCCCTGATGAAGAGGATGTTGCAGATTATATCTATGAAAAGACAGGAAAGAAGGCAATAATGGCTGAAAATTTGAATTTGAAAAAAGTAGGTGCTTTAATCGAAAAATGCAGCGTGTTCATTGGAACAGATTCGGGCTTGGGGCATATCGCAGCAGCATTTGGAGTTAAAACACTAGTAATATTCGGACCTGCAAATCCTACCAGAACAATACCCTATGGAGAACATACTGCCTACATAAGGGCAAAATGCCCTTGCAGTCCAGCCTTAAAATACCCATTTTGGTCGACTTCGGATAAAATAATATGCAATAATAATCTTCAATGCTTAAAGAAGTTATATCCGCATGAAATATATGAAGAATTAAAAAAACGTAAATGGATTTAAGCAGTAATGGCATTTGTGTACTTTTTTGAATACCATCTTTTTGCCAAAAAAATCCCTTCTCCAACTATATTTTTCATTTTGACTATCTTCATGTGCTTCCACATTTTTTGGGGTAGATTTCCAAACAATATGTCACGTTCCGCTTGTCTTTTAAGGCGCATTAGTTTTTCATCAGACATGTTAGTTAGATTTACCAGCAATCTATCATTATATTCACCCCAGTGCTCAAGCAGCCACTCCTCGCTCTGGGTTAGTTTCCCTCTTTTTCTGGCTTCTTCGTAAAGCTCTGTTCCGGGGAAGGGAGTCGCAAAAGAGAATTGCCCAATGAGCCCTGTTTCATTGCAGAATTTCACTGTTTCACGAATTGTTTCAGGGGTTTCTCCGAAGAGACCTATTATAAGAAATCCATGTGGCAATATTCCAGCGTCCCATGTGTCTTTCATTGCCTGTCTGGCTTGCTGAACAGTAACCCCTTTCCCAATTTCATTCAAGATTTTCTGGCTTCCTGATTCAATACCGTAGGTAATAACACGACATCCTGCCGAACGCATAGCTGTTAACAGCTCCTTGGTCATCAAATTGACTCGGCCGCTTGTCACCCAGCTGATATCCAACTTTTCTTTTCTAATTAAATCACATATTTCCATAACTCTTTTTCTATCAAGCACAAATTCGTCATCGCTGAAGAAAATGCCATTTATCCCATATTTATCGTGCAACAGCTTAATTTCTTGAACTACACTTTCAGGGCTTCTTGCCCGGAACATATGTCCCCACATTTCGTGAAAACAATAAGTGCATCTATAGGGGCAGCCATAGCTTGTTATAACCTCTGTACTTTTTATATTCTTGTCAAATATTCTGAGGTTAGATGGGCTGATGTATGTCTTAAATGGGAACAAATCCCTTGCGGGCAGGGGTATCTCATCAACATTTTTTATAAATGGCCTATGCCCTGTAAACGCAATAGCTCCTGACACAGACCGATAATATAGCCCTTTTACATCATTGAGCTTGGTTCTTTTTTTAAATGCATGCATAAGCTCTTTGGCTGTTTCAATTCCCTCACTAATTACTACAACATCAACCTTTGTATTTTTAAGAATAATCTCGGGGAAAGTAGTTCCAAGGGGGCCTCCCAAAACAATCGGTTTTTTAGGATGAACTTCCTTTAGGGTGTCAGCCAGCCACCTGATTTCTTTATATTCAGTAACCAATCCAGTCAATCCGGCAATATCAAAATCGGCTTTTCTTAAAATGTTACTTAATTCATCCTTCCCCCATCTGTTGGCATTTATATCAAGAACCTTGACATCATGGCCCTCATTTTGCAAAACACTCGCAATATACGCCAAACCAAGAGGAAATCTTATGGGAGGGTATTCAGATGCCCTTATTACAGGATTTATAAGCAGTATTTTCATTTTCCTCGCTAGAGAGACTTTATTTAAATATAAATTTTGTTAATGCAAAAATATTGCACATACTTCAGAAAATTGGAAATTGAATAAAAATAATAAAATATAACAAGCTTTAAAAATGAACTCTATTTCTAAAAAACTGATTAAGATTATAAATAAATATATCAATAAAATAAAAAGGTATTTGAACGCAATACAGGGCTTTGGTCTCATAAATAACAAAACAGAAGTGGCTAAACATCTTTTAGGTATTGGCAAGAAAGAAATCATCCATTATAAACTACAAAATGGAATAATTTTGGCTGTACCCAATACCATGAAGGACAGAACAACTATTTTGAGCATAAAAGAGATATTTGGCGATGAAATATACCCCATAAAACAGGATCAGCACAACAAAATAATAGATTTAGGAGCACAGGCGGGCATTTTTTCAATATATGCAGCATTTAAATGCCCCACTGCAAGAATTTATTCCTTTGAGCCAGATGAGGATAATTATTCTCAACTATTAAGAAACATATCATTAAATAATTTGGAAAAAAGAATTTTGCCTTTTAAAAAAGCCATATCTAACTCAAATAAAAAAATGAAATTATATTTAGATAAAAGCAGTTCCAGGTCCCATACGTTATTCAGCACAGGAAAAAACTTTATTTTAGTAGATTCTGTAAAATTAGATAAGTTATTCTCGTCTTTAAAAATAGCAAGGTGTGATATATTAAAAGTTGACATAGAGGGAGCAGAGTATGAGGTATTTTATAATCTAAATCATACATTTTTTAACAAAATTAATTTGCTTTTTATGGAATGTCATGATTTACACAAGATTAACAAAAGATATGAAAAAAATTCCATGAAAGAATTTCTACTTTCAAAGGGATTCAGTATAATCAGAGAATTGCCAAAAGAGAACATAATAATTGGCAAACATAACTGATGTTTCCTATTCTAAAATATTCTATTTAATAAAATTTAACAAATACAAAAAGATTTAAAAAGCTCGTAGCTTGAGCCAGATATCATAGGGTTTTTAGAGACTGTTATCTGTCTTTGATAATAATTACGTAAGGTGAAAGCATGTATGTTTTGGGGATAAATTCATATTATCACGATTCAGCCGCTGCTTTGGTAAAAGACGGGGAGTTAATCGTGGCAGTGGAGGAAGAGCGCTTTAATAGAATAAAACATTCTCCCAATGTATTTTCACATAATGCCATTGATTTTTGTCTGAAATACGCAAATATAAAATTAACAGATTTGGATCATATAGCATATTTCATGAACCAAAACCTTATAGTTAAAAAATTCTGGCGTTTTCAGCCCTATTTTAATCGTTTGTGGTATAAACCCTGGAAATTTTTTGGCGGGCTTTATATGTTCAAGCAAAAGGACAAGCTTGTCGAGGGCATTGCAAAAAAAGCCCATGCAAAGCTACATTTTGTAGAGCACCATTTGGCGCATGCAGCATCGGCATATTACGGCTCCAAATTTAAGAAAACAAATATATTGACTATCGATGGCAGAGGAGAACTGATTTCTTCTCTGCTGGCGGAAGGAAATAGTGATGAACTAGAAAAGCTTCAAGAAATTCCTTTGCCACATTCTTTGGGGAATATATACACTGCCCTTACTGATTTCATGGGTTTTAGGCCACAGGATGGAGAAGGTAAGGTAATGGGGCTTGCGCCTTATGGAAAAGATAAATTTAGCAAGGCCTTTGATAAAATTGTATGGCCTACTAAGGACGGCTTTAAAACGAACCCGGATTATTACTGGGGCTTTCTTGAAGACTGGGGGGGAGCAGAGCAGAGATATTATACAGACAAATTATGCAATTTATTGGGAAGACAAAGAGCAAAAGAAGAGCCGATAAATAATCATTATGAACATATTGCATATTCTTTGCAGAAAAAAACAGAGGATATAGGAGTCCATCTGGCAAAATTGCTTTATGAAAAAACCGGCTATAAAAATTTGTGCATTGCAGGAGGTGTAGCCCTAAATGCAAAAATGAACGGCATTATTGCACAGCAGGATTTCATAGATAATTTTTATGTCCAGCCAGCAGCCACAGATTCCGGAAGCGCAATAGGAGCGGCATTTTATGTATATCATAAAATTACAGGAAAAAGGCCCAAGCCAATCGATAATGTTTTTTTAGGTGCAGAATACAGCGATGCGGATATAAAAAAAGCACTGGATAAGTGCAAAGTGGAATATAAAAAAAGTCCTGATATTTCAGGAGAAGTTGCGGAGCTTCTTTCTAAAAACAAAATTATCGGATGGTTCCAGGGAAGAATGGAGCTTGGACCAAGAGCCCTGGGCTCGCGTTCTATACTGGTCAACCCCGCAAATAAAAAAATGATATTTACTCTCAACTATTATGTAAAAAACAGGGAATTGTGGAGGCCCTTTGCTTTATCTATGCTTTATGAAGACAGGAAAAAATATCTTAGGCACGGATGGGATTCTCCATTTATGATAATTATTGATGAAGTGCCTGAAGAAAGAAGAAAAGAGCTAATAGCGGGCGTCCATGTAGACGGAACAACAAGGCCCCAGACATTGCAAAGAAAGCAGAATCCATTATATTATGATTTAATTAAAAAATTCGGCAAGATTACGGGAACACCGGTCGTTCTTAATACCTCATTCAATCTTGCCGGGGAGCCCATTGTCAACACGCCTGCTGAAGCCATAAAAGACTTTTATGGCTCAGGCATGGATTATCTGGCAATAGGAAATTATCTGGTTAAAAAATGAGTCTAAAAAACAAACTTCCTAAAGAAATTTTTCTAAAAAGATTAACGCAATCTCATTACGATTCTCACCATTTTAATTATGATACCGAATCAAGATTTAAGGCTTTCAAGAAAGAGAGATATATAAGTGAAATTTTATCTGAAAGAAAAGGCAAAGGCAGAGTTTTTGATATAGGCTGCGGAGAAGGAGTGCTTTCTAGTTACATAAAAAGCATTTTTAAAATAAAAAAGCTATATGCTGGAGATATTAGTCTGGAATCTCTAAAAGAAGCAAAGCAAAAGAGAATTGTTGTTATCAATTTAGACACTTTAGCATTACCATTTAAGTCCGATGTAGCAGATGTTATAATTTCAGGAGGAGTTATTCATCATACTCCAAATCCCAGACAAGCTTTTTCAGAATTATCCAGAATTGCTAAAAAAAGAGGAGAGGTTTGGCTGGCAATTTATAATAAAAATCATCCATATTTCTATTTGTACAGATATTTCGGAGGTTTTTTTAGAATAATGAGAAAATATTTTATAGGTAAAACCTTGGTAAATTATACCGGCCCTTTTTTATTTTATTGCTCATATTATGCTCTGCAGGTAGTATATAGAAGAAATCTAAAACCTATGCCTTATCATCAAGCTATAAATATGTTCTATGATCTTTTCTTGACTCCTGTGGCTTCTTTTCACACATTTAAAGAAATTGAATTATGGGCAAAAGAAGATGGCTTTCAAATAATCTCAAAGAGAACAGAGGTCGCTGGCCAGATTCTATCATTCAGATTAAAAAAATCATAAAATTAGATTCAATTTATTTTCTCTGACAATACAGACTGGCATTAAAAAATAATCTTTTTATGCTTTGTTTTATTGACATTCAATGCAATAAGAACTATTGCAGATACATAGCTTAATGTGTTACTAATGATGTGGTTAGAAAATACGACAGAGGCAGATACCCCAAATTTTGAATATAAAACTACAGAAAGGGACTCTCTAACTCCCAGTCCGGAAATTGAGATAGGCACTATTGAAATAATGCTGCCCAAAACACTTATGCTTAAAACCAGCCAGAATGGAACATATACCCCAAAACCTAAAAAAATCCAATAATTCATCAAAGACAGCAAGATAGTTTTAATTATGGTAATAATAAGATTGTAAGCCAATAAATCTGGTCTTTTTTTGATATATATGCTTAAAGTCTTAGAAAAACCCTTGAATTTTTTAGCATTGTGTTTTAATATATTTTTAATAAGTTTTCTGCCCATATCTGATATAATAATAAAAATTATAACGATGAATATTAATATATACGCTATTAAAAAAATAAAAAAAATTTGCATATTCTCACTATAAAAAAATAAAACAAGCCCTAAAAATCCTATAATGAGATATAGTCCCGTAGTTATTAGCTTATCTATAAGTGTTACTGCAGTGCCAACCCCGATACGAACTTTATGCCTGCTTAAATAGTATATCATCGAAAACTCTCCTATTCTCGCAGGCGTTAAAAGCCCCATCGCCCAGCTTAATAAAAAATATTTAAAGGTGTCTAAAAATTTTAAATTATGCCTAATCGGTATTAACAATATCGCAATATTTATTGCCCCCAACAATAGGACAATGAAGAACACTGGAAGCACAGGAATCATATATCTCCAGTCCAAGTTCAAAAATGTCAGGTAAATATTTTCCAAACCAATTTTAAATATCAAAAAAAACAAAAGAAAAATTGTGACAAATAATTTTATCAAAAAATCTATCTTATTATTCATTTTTTTTCATATCCGCCAAAAAGCCAAAAACAATAAGCTGAAACCCTAAACTCATCAATAATATGGATAACATCGCAGAAGGTATCCTGCCAACCATGCCTCTTGTCAAAAATAAATATACTAGCCACAATCCAATTAAAAACCCAAACCCAAAAATGATGAATCCAGTGATGCCAAAGAACTTCAATGGCTCATAATCCCTGTAAATTCTTAAGATATTTATCCATGCTTTAATGGCAAAACCGAATGGATTTCCCATTAATCTGCTTTTCCCATGCACTCTTTTCTTAAAAGTGATGGGGACTTCCACTACCTTAAATTTATGTTTTATTGCTCTTATTATCTGTTCCTGGGTGTAGGTATGATTTGAAATAATCTTAAGCCCCTGAGCCACTTTTTTTGTGAATGCCCTGAATCCAGTCTGGGCATCACTTATTTTCATTCCGGTTATGTTGGAAACCACTACAGAGAATGCTTTGTTGCCAATTCTTTTTATAAATGGCATTTCCTCTATTTTACCCTTGAATCGGCTTCCCAAAACCAAATCCGCACCCTTTTTGACTTCCCTGATCAAAAGAGGAATTTCATTAGCGACATATTGGCCATCAGCATCTATGTGAACGATTACATCTGCCTTTAATTCCAGGCATTTTTCTATTTCTGTCCTGAAAGTTTCAGCTAATCCATAGTTCCGGGGATGAGAAAACACCAATGCTCCTGCATTTCTGGCAACAGCTGCAGTTTTATCCACAGAACCATCATCAACAACCAAAATTTTAGCATCATACTTATTTTTTCCAACAACTTTCTTAATTTCCCTTACAGTTTTTTCTATGGTTTTTTCCTCATTATATGCGGGGATGGTTATTGCAAGCCTCATTTTACTAAGTCTATTCCCTTATTTTATATATCTTTTTATTAAAATTTATATATAAACTCTATTATGCACACCATATGAGTATACTGACAATTATTTTATTTTTTGTATATACTTGGGGGTTTGGCTTTTCTATTACGTTTTTCTTAAAAAATTCAGAGAATTTTCTAGAGAGAAATTTGATACGGGTTGGCATAGGGCTTGGAGTTTTTTCAGTTGTCTCAAATTTATTAAATTTGTTGCATATCCCTATGGATTGGAGGATTTTTTTGATTCTAAGCATAATACTTCCAATAATGGCTTCTGCCAAGTCTTTGCTGAAAGAAGCCCCAAAAATTAATTTGAAGTTAACTAAAAGCCATGTTTATATTGTGATAGTTCTTTTAATTTTTCTTATTCACTTTTTCATATTTTTAAAAGGGGATTTTTTATACCCTTATTTAGAAGATGATGATTCATGGGATCATGCAAAAAGTGCAACCTATGTGGCCATAGAAAAGACAGCTTATGAGCCAGAAGAATTCAAATCGCTTCCAGGTCACGGCATGTTTCATTATCTAGATCCATACCCCCCTTCCTATCCAATTTTAATGGGGGTTTTGCATCAAACATCTCCCTCAATCAATTGGACATTGAAATTTTTTAATTCGCTTATTATTTCCATAGGTATTATGTTCTTTTATTTTTTTATAAAAGAGTTTTTCAAGAATCAAACCAAGGCTTTATTTGCCACGTTTATTTTAGCTATAATACCGTGTTATTTTTCGCATTTTATATGGTCTCTGTCTTTGTCAGTGGCATTATTTTTTCCGGCATTCTATTGCCTCGAAATGAAAAAACATGATTCAAAATGGATTTTTGCTGCCGTAATAGTAATCGCGGCCATTCTTCTGACGCAGACAACAACATCGGTTCATTTTGCTTTTTTCTTGGCAATTTATGTCCTAACAAAATTATTTTTCGAAAAAAAATTGGATATACTTCTAATTATTGCGGGTCCTATCGCAGGATTACTTGCAATAGTGCTCTGGTGGGGTCCCATGTACATAAAGTACAAAACTATCCATGGTCTATTACTGGGACTTGGGCAAACTGGTGTAGGTGCCATATTATTTGGAGAGGCACTTCGATTTTATACTTGGCAAGATTTCATCTATGTCAAAAATTATAATATGATAAACAATCCTGTTGGCATCGGATTTTTTTTATCTCTCTTAGTAATACTTTCTTTGGTTTCAATTTTTATATTCTGGGGGAAGAAGACCACTAATGAAAGAGCAGCAATAACTGCTGTTTTATTGTGGTTATTATATGCTTTTTTAAGCGTGAATGGTAGCAGACTTCCTGTGAGGCTGGATTACCACAGAAGCTGGCTGATTATGGCCATACCCATCTCAATTATTGTTGTAGAGGGATTGTGGCTTTTGATGAATTTAAATTTGCAGTCTAAAATATTTGCGGCAGTTTTTCTTCTATTTATTTATGTGATTTATATTTTAATGGCATCCGGCTTTAACAAAGAACAGGGAACACAATATTTTATTCCAAGTTTATTTATATTAGTGGCAAGTTTTGCAATAATTTTATCTATATTTTTAATAATACAATATTTGTTAAATCAAAGAAAGTTAATCCTTAAAGATATATTCAAAGCTGTACTTTTAGCAGAAATTATTTTACTTCTTTTAATAACATCCGGATATCAAAAATATGAGGTAAATACAGCAACATGGCCACCGGGAATGCTTTGGACTTCTTATGATGAGATTGCGGGCTATGTTTCCCTGAATGCTTTGCCTATCGATACAAAAATTTTCCCAGTATGCAGCGATTCTGCAAGCAAGCTAATAGGATTTGACATGCTCGCATACCCCTGGCGTAATGAGGGAGCGACTGCTTACAAATCCTATAATTTTACAAGTGTCGATGAGTTTTATTCCACATTAAAGAATAAGGGATATGAGTATGCAATCATAGATGGCGGCTGTGTGCAGGACAAGAATATTGGAATAAACAGAACAAATGAAATAATCCAGCTTCTAATAAATTCAACAAATTTCAAGCCGGTTCAGCAGACTCAGGCCACTATTTTATTTAAAATTCTTTAGAAATGGCAAATTCAGGACATCTCCAAAGAGGTTAATTTCTTCTCTGGTTATGGATTTTCCAAAAAATAAAATTGAAAAATAAACAATTGCGGTAAAAGGGATAAGCAAAAATAAATTTAAATTTTTCAAAACAAGCAGCACGGCTACCACTGTAGACCCGGCAATAAGAGGAACTATTCCAATATTTTTCACATTTAAAGAATATCCTTTTTTTCTGAAATTAATATAATATAGAGCCAGGAAAAGTATTTCAGTTAGTAGGACAGCTATTGCCGATCCAATGAAGCTAAAAAAAGGGATTAATAATAAATTCAACACAACATTGAATACCAAACCCAATCCTGTTGCAACCGCAAAAGCCTTTTCCTTGTCTATTGCATTTAATAATTGCCCACTAACTGTATTAGTAAAAACCAGGATTTCAGCCCAAGTCAGAATTTGCAGTGCCAATACAGAACCCGCAAATTCCTTGCCATAAAAAATATAGATTATTCTGTCTCCAACCAATGTTATACCTATGGCTATTGGAAAAGAAATTATGAAAAGGTATTTTATTACGGTTTGAAATAATATTTGAAGCTTCTTAGCGTCTTCTGTATGAAATTTTACCATGGCTGGAAATATAACAATAGTTATAACTGCAGGGAGAAATGATAGGCCATCTATGAGTTTATATGCGGCATTATATAGTCCAACAATGTCATACGTCTTGAAAAATTTCAATAACACCGTGTCAATCCTGAAATATACTGACAGAAATATGGTTGAAAACCAAAATGGGAAAGCTCTTGTAAGAACATTTTTTGAAAAGTCAATGTCTATGCTTGGCCTTATTTTTAAAATATTTTTGTTAGTTATAAACAATGAAATCAGAAAACAAA
>Ga0315276_10005238_pt1 | contig 11949 bp, 9 predicted proteins | sample YL17G05_0_MG_FD_204542 | JGI IMG/M metagenome (GOLD analysis project Ga0315276, IMG submission 204542) | Sediment microbial communities from Yellowstone Lake, YNP, Wyoming, USA - YL17G05_0 | ecosystem: Environmental > Aquatic > Freshwater > Lake > Sediment | place: USA: Wyoming | collected... | reverse complement strand
TTCACAGGGTATTATTCTATCATAAAAAAGGGATTATGGTTGACTTTTTGCATTTTTTTTCATAAGATTAACTTGAATCTATAGTAATTGGAATAACGAACAAAAGAAATCAAGAGGTTATGATGCTGGTAACATTTAAGAATACCGGGATGATAGAGGAAGCAAATATCCGGTTTGACGGTTTGACTGTGATTGCGGGCGAAAACGATACGGGAAAAAGTACCGTCGGGAAACTTATCTTTGCAATCATCAAAACGTTTAACCGGTATGAAAGAGACGCCCGGATGTACCGGGTAAGACAGGTCCAAAGCTTAATCGAAGAGTATTATTTCGATTTCAGGAAAAGATATACCGAGCGATCGATTCTTGAGGCAGGAAAAACATTTTTCGATGAATTAACAAATGATGCGTTGGAGTTGTTAGACAGTCCCAGGCCAATCGACGAAAGCAGGGCCGTCATTTTCGAAAAAGTAAAGAGTTTTGTTGAAACAGTCCGGCGCAGTTCCGATGTTGAGGTGACCCTGGAAGACCTCCCCAACCGGATCGGTTCTCTTATCGCGAACAAACCCTCGAAAGAAGAAGTATACAAACGGACTTTAAGAAATTACCTGGTCTCCCTTTTCAGTGATAAAATCGGCAACAAATTCGCCAAATCCCAGGAATTTCTTATCAACGGTCGGGAAGGCAATAATACGATATTTGAAATCAGCGGCGCAGGCGATTCTCCCGGGATCTGTTTAAATGATAAGCTTGGTTTCGAGGATGCCACTTTCATCGAATCCCCGGTAGTGGTCAACCTGGCAGATATGATCCGTTTCTCAAAGACCGAGTTCGATCGAAACGGGGTAAGTAAAAAACAGGCGGAAATGCTTGAAAAAGCGTATTCACCGGAATATATGAAAGATTTAATATTGAAACTAACGGACCATCCCACCCGGGGGAACACTTCAAAGATTGCCGGTCATATCCGGGATATTATCGGCGGGGATTTCTATTATGACCCCGAAGAAAGAGATTTTGTGTTTGAAAAGGGGGATCAAACTTTCAAAGGGCTTTCGATTGCTTCGGGCATCAAATACATGGGAATTGTAAGTATACTCAAACAAGCCGGTTATTTAGACAAAAAAAACGTCTTAATCCTCGATGAACCGGAAACCCATATTCATCCGCATTGGCAGATTCGATTCGCGGAAGTACTGGTGGAATTGGCAAAGGAGGGAAGCACTCTCCTGTTGACTTCTCAAAGTCCTTATTTTCTCGAAGCGGTAAAACTCTATTCGGATGAACGTTTGGAAAAAGGCAGAACCGCTTTCTATTTGAGTAAAAAAATACCCAAACGGTTTACCTCCGGCATCGGCAATGTGACCCATGACATATCCCCAATTTTCGAAATATTGGCGGAGCCTTTCCGGAAGCTGGAAACGATCCATGCAAAGGATATCGTATGATTACCGAATTGGAAGTTGAAGAGATTATTAGTCGCCGGTTCGGGGACTGCCTCGAACCGTTGAGTCAAATAAGCAAAGACACCGCCAATAATGAAATTTTGATCAATGATGCAGGTGAGTTCCATAATTATGATAAAATTGTCCAGGCCGCCTATGAATACCGGGAGGAAGGTAAACCCAAATCCCCGGACATGATACTTTTTAGGAAGAGCACCGTTGTTTTCGTGGAATTTAAAAATGGCACAATCAATTCCAGGGAAAAAGATAAAATTAAATTAAAAGCCGTCGAAGGTGGGAATATTGTCTTACATCATATTGTTTCACAAGAGAAGAATGATTCGAGTTTTCTTGATATTGTAGGTTTGAAAAAATCGTATGTCCTGGTTTACAACCCGGGCAAAAACCCCTTTAATGAAATTCATGATCGTGTTTATGGACAGATCGCCAGGTTCGGGCTGCATATTTATGAAGGAACTCTTTTCAATAAGGTAAAAACCATTTCAGCGGGAGCATTTTCTCAATGGCTTAGCAGGGAGGAAATGGATTAATGGCTGATTTCAAAACACTGCAAGGTATCCTGGCGCTGATTGATATCGTGAATTATACGTCCCAGTCCGACAAGTTGGGGGATGACTATACGCGCCGGTACACGGCCTATTTCCAGGAAAAGATAACATCCATTGCCCGGAAATATAAGTTCCAGGTCATCAAATTCATGGGGGATGCGGCGCTACTCTTTGGTAAAGAACCGGGACTCCTGCTGGAAATTATGCTGGACCTGTTTGAGCGGGACAAACCCGAAGACCGGTTCGGATTTATTTCCAAATTCCGCATGGTGGCCCACAGCGGTTATTTCCAATTTCAAATGACCGGGAAAAAGCCCTCCGACCTGGTAAGTCCTGAAGGGATCAAGGTGTTCCGCATGGAGAAATATGCGGGACCGCGCCAATTAATGGTCACCCGTGAACTTTACCAGGGCATCAATTCCCTGCTGACCGCCAAAAATATCGAAGCCGATCGCCTGACTTTGAACGAACCCCTCAAGGGTTTTGACAGTGACGAGTGGTTTCCGCCTTTTTACCGGTTGATACCGGCGGAAAAAGGAACCGGGGCTTCCAACCTGCTGGAACAGTGCCTGGATGACCTTGCCAGGGATGTGGAGTATATCCCGGTTTTTGGGAATATGTACCCCCCGGTCCCCATGATTAAAAATTTTATTAACCTTTCCATTCTTTGCGATGTAGGCCAGGGCGCGCAGAGTACGGGGGTAGTGAAACCGGTGGAACCGTACCGGGAGTTTTGGCGGGATGAAGACGGGCCGGAAAAAGATACCGCAAAGAAAAGGGGAAAAAAAGGGGATGATGATTGGATTTTCAACGAACGATTCGGGGGCGGACGCCGGCGGGATTTTAACGAGATCGATGTCGAAACACTATACCGGGATAAACGATATACCGGCGGTATCATTTTCGGCCTTCCAGGGGCGGGTAAAACAACCATCCTCCGCCACCTGGCGCACAAGGAATTTACAACCGATAAGCACCGGAAACCGCGGCAAAAACAATTAGTCCTGTTTGTGCCCTGCCGGGATATTCCTTTTTACGATGACTGGCATAAAAAACAATACGGCGCGGTAACAGTGATGCCGGATAAGGATTCGGCGCTGGCGTACATGACCTGGGTGTTTCTTTTCGGGTCCAGGGACTGCGTCGATTTGACGCCGGATGAGTGGGTAGAATTCCGGAACGCCGTGAACAAAGTGAAGTCTGCTTTCACGGAGAACCGACTCATGCTGCTGGTGGATGCGCTGGACGAGGCGCCGGATACGCCATGCAAAGAACGGATTACCGAATTGTTCCTGCTGTTGGTTTCAAAAAACCGGCTTTTCCTGACCTCGCGGCCATCGGAACGGATTCATTTGCGGCAGGATAAGCTGCCGGTGTTTAATGTGCTGTCCCTCACCATGGATCAGGTGCGGGACGTGGCCCGGAATTTGATGGATGAAGATTCGCCGGTTTACCGCGAGTTTGACCGGTCCATCTGGCAGGAAGAGATGGTAGTAAAAATGGCGGCAACGCCGATTACCGCGCTGCTGGTTACGGCTTATTTCCAGGCCTACGGACAGTTCGACCACCGCTTCCCCATGTACGACTTGCTGATGAAATTTATCCTTATCAAGGTCTGGGAAAATATTAAAACAGATACGTTTCCTTATAAGAACCTGGAATTGTTTTTTAAAGAGGTAAAGAAAACAGGCTTCTTTGAAAAGTACAAGGATGCCGGGGCGATTTACGACGGGTTAGGGTCCCTGTGTTTCCGGCTCTTTTTCGACGGCGTGGACGGTAAGGTGCAGCGCCAGGTAAACGAAGACACGCTGAAATTGCATTTTAAACCGGTCATTGCCGAACGGTTCCATTATGATGAGGACCGCTTGACGCGATTCGTGGAGGAATGGATCGAGCGGTTCCAACAGGACCACTTACTGCTTCGGGCCGGGGCCGGGGAGTTTGTATTCATCCATTCCTCGGTAATGGAGTTCCTGGCCGCTTTTTATATAATTCAACAGTTGCGGAAGGACCCCGGGCGTTTGTCGGAACTGGTGGGGGCAGCGGTTAGAAAAGATGATTTCCTGGCCCTGGAAACAGTGCCCATTGCAGCAGGGAATGACCTGCTGAAAGGATTTGCCATACTGGGGGCGTTGCGGGACATCCAGGTGGAATATGCACGGGGTCTGCTCCATGAATTGGGGATCAAATGCCTGGCGGAGTTGGAATGGCAGATAACCAAAACCTTCCAATCGATTCGCATCAAGGGTTTAAGAAAACCGGTTCTTGAAATGGTCCGTCAAAACACGGCTGCAATGGATTGGATTTACGACTATTTAAAGGGCCTGGTTTTGGCGGAAGATAAGGTCCGTATCAGAGAATATATCGGGCGTCTCGATCCGCTTATCAAGTTGAGCCGGGATACGCTTTTAATGGAGTTCCTGAATTATGAGGTTTTCGATACCGGCGATTCGGAACTGGTGGAGTTAAGAAAACAGTTGTTGTTTCGACTGGCGCAAAAGGAATTGGTGGAACAGTGGCTGAAAAAGAACCGGGAGGCGGGACCGAAGGAAATAACACAGGTGCTGCAATTGGACTCTCGCGGTTACCACCCGGAGGATAAAAATTTTAAATACTTTCAAGGGCTTATCGGCAAGGAACTGACCGGCTTTTTAGGCAGTCCCAATTCGAAGCATTCCGATGGGGTAAGGGCCTGCGCGATAGCACCGGATGGGAAAACCGTGGTGTCGGCATCTGATGATCATACCTTAAAATTATGGGACTTGCCGAGCGGAAAGGAGATACGAACCTTTACCGGGCATCAGAATATTGTATGGGGCTGCGCCGTTTCGCCAGATGGGAAAAACGTGGTGTCGGCATCTGAAGACCAAACCTTAAAGCTCTGGGACTTGCAGAACGGAAAGGAGATACGAACTTTTTCTGGACATAAGGGACCTGTGATGGACTGCGTCGTTTCGCCGGATGGAAAAACCGTGGTGTCGGCATCTGAGGATAAAACCTTAAAGCTCTGGGATTTGGAGAGCGGAAAGGAGATACGAGCCTTTACCGGACATACGGATTCTGTGAAGGGCTGCGCATTTTCACCGGATGGGAAAACCATGGTTTCTGCATCCAATGATGATACCTTAAAGCTCTGGGACTTGCAGAGTGGAAAGGAGATACGAACTTTTTCCGGCCATCGGAGTTCTGTGTCTAGTTGCGCCATTTCACCGGATGGCAAAACCCTGGTGTCTGCATCCTGGGATAATACCTTAAAGCTATGGGATATGGAGAGCGGAAAGGAGATGCGACCCTTTACCGGGCATAAACGCAATGTATATGCCTGCGCCATTTCACCGGATGGCAAAACCCTGGTGTCTGCATCATGGGATAATACCTTAAAACTCTGGGATTTGCTGAGTGGAAATGAGATACGAACCTTTACCGGGCATCAGAATTTTGTGGAGGACTGCGCCGTTTCGCCGGATGGAAAAACTGTGGTGTCTGCATCTTCTGATCAAACTTTAAAGCTCTGGGAATTGGAGAGCGGAAAGGAAATACGAATTTTTCCCGGGCATCAGGGGCTTGTGTTTGACTGCGCTGTTTCGCCGGATGGAAAAACCGCGGTGTCTGCATCTGATGACAAAACATTAAAGCTCTGGGAATTTGAGACCGGAAAGGAGATACGAACCTTTACCGGGCATACGGATTCTGTGCTGGGCTGCGCCGTTTCGCCTGGTGGAGCAACAATGGTGTCTGCATCTAAGGATAATACCTTAAAGTTCTGGGACTTGACGAGCGGGAAGGAGATACGAACTTTTTCCGGCCATCAGGGGCTTGTGTTTGACTGCGCTGTTTCGCCGGATGGAAAAACCATGGTGTCCGCATCTGAGGATGAAACCTTAAAGCTCTGGGAATTTGAGACCGGAAAGGAGATGGGAACCTTTACCGGGCATACGGATTCTGTGCTGGGCTGTGCCGTTTCGCCTGGTGGAACAACAATGGTGTCTGCATCTAAGGATAATACCTTAAAGTTCTGGGACTTGACGAGCGGGAAGGAGATACGAACCTTTACCGGGCATCAGTGGGCTGTCTATAGCTGCGCCGTATCGCCGGATGGAAAAACCATGGTGTCTGCATCTGAAGATCATACCTTAAAGCTCTGGGACCTGGCGAGTGGAAAGGAAATACGAACTTTTTACGGGCATACTGGTGCTGTACGAGGCTGCGCCGTTTCTGCGGATGGAAAAACTGTGGTGTCTGTATCTTCTGATAAAACCTTAAAGCTCTGGGAAACCGCCACCGGTAAGTCATTGAAATCCCTTACTCTGCCCTGGATACCCCGGCATGTAACTATTTCCCCGGTAAATCCCGGGCTGGTAATTACGGCCAACGCCAACGGAACCCTGACGCTGTTCCAGTTTGAAGAATTAAAAGAAACAAAGTAAGGATAAATTTTTTGCCGCAGACTTTCACGGACAGAACACGGAAAAGTTAAAAATCCAAAGCATGTTTCATGTTTCATGAAGCACGAAATTGCGTGTACAAACAAATTCGACATATAAGAGTGGACAAAAATTTGAAATTAGGGTAATATGTTAGCGGGAAAAAAATGAAAACCATGAATCAACAAAGAATGATTTTAGCAGAGTTAAAAGCTTTATTAATGGAAAGGTACGTATGCGATATTGAAAGGGTCATATTATTCGGGTCCAGGTCCAAAGGTAAAGCGAAGGCCTATTCGGATTACGATATCTTAATTATAGTAAAGCATGATTATGATTGGCGTTTTAAGCGGGAGATCCAGGACGTATGCTGGGAAATCGACTTTAAATTCGATATTTTAACCGATGTTAAAATTATGTCTGTGAGTGAATTAGGAAACCTTCGCGGTAAGCAGCCTTATATTTTGAATGCCCTGGAAACTGGAGTATTGTTATGACGCTAAGTGATGAGGACAGGGCACAACTGGTAAAGTATAATATAGAAAAAAGTAATCAAGCAATCGAAGATGTCAAATTTTTAATGGAAAATGGTAAACTTTACCTGGCGGCCAATAGGATTTATTATGGGATATTTTATATCTTATCTGCCCTTGCGCTTAAACATCGCTTCTCAACAAAAAATCATGGCCAATTAATCGGCTGGTTCAATAGAAACTTTGTTAAAACCGGCAAAGTTGATAAAAAGTACAGCAATATTTTAAGGCAATCATTTGAATTAAGATCGGAAGCCGACTATGATGTCCTAACCAATTTTAATAGAGAAGAAATCGAGCAAAGCTATGCTGAAATGATAGAGGTAATATCGAAAATAAAGAAAATATTAGAAGGGAGTACGGACATGCCGGAATGTCACTCCACTAAACCCCGGGTTGGTAATTAGGTCAACACGAACGGAACCCTGACGCTGTTCCAGTTTGAAGAATTAAAAGAAACAAAATAAGGATAAATTTTTTGCCACGGACTGTCACGGACAGAACACGGAAAGGTTTAAAATCCGAAGCACGAAATTCGAAATTCAAAACAAAAACTGCCCACGAATTACGCGAATTTTCACGAATGTTTTTCTTCATCATTCATCATTCCATTCACTCTTCAGGTCTCCCTCCCAGGATGTTTTTTTCCCACAATTCGCCGATACTGTACTCTTCCATCCAATTTTCTATTACTTTCTTGTCTAAGTGCCTGAAAACAGATTGCTTGTCCTCCCGATCTACTACAATAATATCTTCCGGGGTGAATTGATTAATAAGAGTAACCGACTGGGTGGCAACAATTACCTGCGTCCTGGCGGCCGCACTTTGCAGTAAGTCGGCCAGCAATGAAATCGCATAAGGATGCAGCCCCAACTCGGGTTCATCTAACAAAATCGTCGAAGGCAAATCCGGCTGCATCAGCAAAACCGCCAGACAAATAAAACGTAACGTCCCATCCGATAAAGAATGCGCATTAAAATAAGCATCCGATTCCTTTTCATGCCATTCCAATTGGATTAACTCTTTATTTAACGGGTTAGGGCGAAGGATAAAATCATCCAAAAAAGGGGCTGCTAAACGAACGGTATCGACTATATTTTGATAATGCCGGTAATGGGTTTCCCGTAAAAAATAAAGAAAGGCCGCAAGGTTCGAGGCATCGGGATTTAACCTGGTATTATCGTTGATATTCCCGGGACCTTTCATCCCGGCGGAATCACCGGTATCATGAAAATGATAGATTTTCCAGTCTGTCATTTTCTGTAAAACGTGACCTGCAATTGGACCAGGAATCTTTTGCGCTTCCACTGCAAGATTCGATTCTTTATGCCCGGTCCCCAAATCTACAAAACGCGTAGCGCCGGCGTCACTCTCTTGATACCAGCATTTTTCATCAGTGAATACCAGGATGTTTTCACGGGTGGGAATCAATGATAATTCATAGCCGTTCCGGCCGAAATCCAATTTGAGATAAATCCTGTTTGTATGTTTTTTTCCGAAATGCAGCAATGAGTCCGGTCCACCGGATTGCGGAACGTAAACCTGGACTTTTCTATCTATAATCCGGTTGATAAGCTGAAAAAGGGAGATCAAATTGGATTTACCGGCGCCATTGGCGCCGATCATTACATTCAACGGTCCCAGCTTTAAATCCAGTTTCCTGATCGACTTAAAGCCTTCCACTAACAAATGATCCAGCATGATTACCTCCTGTCAATCATAAAAAGATTCCTGGTATTTTTGTGGAATGAATGATAATTCCCACGTTTCTATTCTATATTATATTTGACTTTTGTTCAACCCGATTACGGTTGAAAATTTTTTTGGATGGAAAGGGGGGGAAATCGGAGGGCGTATTTTGCCTGCCCCTTTCTATCGCGGACAGAACACGGAAAAATCACTAATCACCAATCACTGATCACCACTCGCCACTCACCAATGACAATGCCCGCCGCCCCCCTGATCCCTGATCGCCTGGTCTATTGCACTCCCTATTATTTGAACCATTTTTACGGTATAATATAGGGGGATCGTTTATCGAAATGATGAGAAAAAGTTAAACGCAGGAGGATATGAATGAAAAAATTAATGATTTTTCTTGCTAAAGTGCTGGGTGGACTGGTATTAGTTATTCTCGTCCTGGTCCTGCCGGTGTTGTTTGTTAAGGCTTTCATTGCACGAAAAATGCCGGACCGAAAAAAATGGCATGAACCGTCGATTATCAAAGACAATTTGACTCACGGGAATTACAAGAAATTCTCGGACTACCTGGAAAAAGAAAAAAAATTCATGGAGAGAATCTATAATGATGTTGTTATCAATGATGTCAATGATGGAGATGAAGAAGCCTTCAACAGGTACGCACGTAATAGTATATGCTCACCTTACCGGGAAGGTAAGGACTTAAATTGCTCATTTGAGCTTACCGGGAAGGGTGAAAAAAAAGGTGGTGTTTTGCTTGTTCACGGGCTGACGGATTCTCCCTATCACTTAAGGTCCGTCGCGGAAATATTTGCCGAAAACGGTTACTATGTTATTTGCCTTCGATTGCCCGGGCACGGCACCATTCCCGGGGCGCTGCTGGATGTGAAATGGGAAGATTGGTATGGCGCGGTAAAATTTGGCGTGGCGATGGTCCGAAAAGAAATAAGGTCGCTTAAAGACCCACGCTTTTTCCTGGGAGGATTTTCTACCGGCGGGGCGCTGACTTTAAGATATGTATTGGAAACCCTGGCTTCAGGCGAGCATTCGGAGCTGCCTCAAAAACTGTTTTTATTTTCACCTGCCATCGGTGTCCCCTGGAAAGCGGGACTTGCCGACTGGCACAACGTGTTAAGCTGGATACCATACTTCCGAAAATTTAAATGGAATCAAATAGAGGTGGAATATGATCCCTTTAAATACAATTCCTTTGCGAAGAATGCGGCGAAGCAGATCTATGAATTGGTCGAAGCAAACGAAGACCTTGTTAAAGAGTTGAAAGGCAGTAACGGTAATCTTGAAAAGATGCCCCCGGTTTATGCGTTTCAATCGATTGCGGACGCCACTGTCATTGCCGACAAATTGATACGGTTGATGGCCGACATTGGCTCGAAAGAGAGCGAACTCGTGCTTTTCGACATCAATCACGTGTTTAACACGTTTTTTAAACCGGGGTTGAGGGACAAGATGGCCAAAATGATCGAGAATCTTCCCGGTTTCAAGTGCCGGTTTATAGCTGTTTCAAACCGGGAAGACGGGAACAAGCTTAAGTGTATGCTTTATGTCAAGACGAATAACGGTTTTGCGGGTAAGGAAATTCAAACGGAGAGTGAACTGAAATGGCCGGGAGATTTCTTCGCACTCTCGCATGTGAGTATTCCCATTGAACCGGGAGATGCATATTATGGTGAGGTATCGAAATTGGGCGGAATCAAGGCAAAGGGTGAAAAAGAGACCCTTTTAATCGAGGCGTCAGCTCTCATCAGAATTCGTTACAATCCGTTTTTTCCCTTTGTTAAAGAATGTATTGAAAAGGTCATTTAATTGTTGCTGTCAAGGAGAACTTTACGACCACTCATTCCTAATTTCTCTTTGCCACTCTACGGGGTTATTCATGGCCTGGAAAATATTTTTTCGACGGATTTGGGTTAAACGCTTTTTTAAATTTGGGCATTTGTTTCGACTTGAGACCAGGGTTTTCCGCTCTTGGTTCAAAATTATTATTTTTAATAGCCCCTCCGCCATCTCTTCGGGTTTGTCCAGCGGCCCCCGGGGTCTTAAATAATAAAATACCCCGGGATCAAAAATATAAAATTTAGGATGCTGGACCACCGAACGCGTTGCCCGCCTGGAGAAAACCGGGACAAAAAAAGCCAACAGCAAATCTTTCGGAAGTGCTAATTCCAATTTTGCTCGATTTTTGGAATTAGCGTTTCCAAAATAACACAATCAAAAATCTTTGTCAAATGATTTTTGAATCGGTAACCCCCATTTTAAATCAAAAGCTTTTACGGGGGGGAGGGGGGCGGTTTTCTCGAAAAGAGCCCCCCCGGATTCCCAACCGGTCGTAAAGGATTTTTTATCTTTTTCCGCGTCCAGGGCTTGACAAAACTTGATATTTGCCTTATAAAGTACCTTGCGTGTTTAAACATACCAATTACAAGATGCCGAAGTGGTGGAATTGGCAGACACGCTAGTTTCAGGTATTAGTGAGAGCAATCTCGTGGGGGTTCAACTCCCCCCTTCGGCATTCTTTGTTTCCCGGGGGTTAGCGGGTCAGCGATTAATATAAAAAACAATGCGATGAATAAAAAAGGACGAGTGGCTGTACTGTTATCCGGTAGGGGGTCCAATTTCGAGGCCATCTACCAATCTTCGCTGAAAGAGGACGCCTGTTTCGAAATCGTGGTGGTCATCAGCGATAAAGAAGACGCCCGCGGCCTGGAACGGGCCGGGGAATTCGGCCTGCCCGCTTTTTTCGTTTCACCCGGGGAACTTAAACCCAAAGAAATTTTCGAACGAAAAATCGTGGCAATACTGCAAGAATACCGCGTGGGCCTGGTATGCCTGGCCGGTTATATGCGCATCGTGGGCCGGGAACTGCTGGACGCTTATAAAGGCCGGATCATGAATATCCACCCCGCCTTGCTGCCTTCCTTTCCCGGGCTGCACGCCCAGCGGCAGGCCCTGGACTACGGCGTTAAAGTGAGCGGCTGTACCGTGCATTTCGTGGACCCCGGCGTGGATACGGGGCCGATTATCCTCCAGGCCGCCGTCGAAGTGAAAGATAACGACACTGAAGAAACCCTCAGCCTGCGCATTCTCAAAGAAGAACATCAAATATATTCCCGGGCCATTACCCTCTTTTTTACCAATGGTTTGAAAATCCAGGGCAGATAGGTTATAATTGCTCCATGAATTTAAATATGAATATAAGAGTGAAACCCATGAGAAAAAAAATAATAATCTTTTTAATGATACTGGTTCCCTTTATCCT
>Ga0315276_10005235_pt1 | contig 11952 bp, 10 predicted proteins | sample YL17G05_0_MG_FD_204542 | JGI IMG/M metagenome (GOLD analysis project Ga0315276, IMG submission 204542) | Sediment microbial communities from Yellowstone Lake, YNP, Wyoming, USA - YL17G05_0 | ecosystem: Environmental > Aquatic > Freshwater > Lake > Sediment | place: USA: Wyoming | collected... | reverse complement strand
CTTCTGGTAGTCATCCTGATGGCACGAAGAGCAACTCAACTTCACGTCGGCGAACGGGTCTGCGAGTCCTTCATGGGCGGCCGCCTTGCCGGTCGCCTGCACATTCCCACTGTGACAGAACGAGCAGTAGTCGCCCATGGCATGCGCCGTGTGCCAATCGCCCCTCTGGTTCACCGGGAGTTCCCTATTGATCTCGTGGCACGTCTTGCATGAACTCGATGAAGCTCCGCACGCGGCACGCGCCGGCCGGGGTGCGCCGATGGTAGAGATCAGTGCTGCCAGCAATCCGGTCACGACGATTGCTGTGAGAGCGAGCAATCCCCGGTTCTTGAGCCTCGCCACCCCTTCTCCCTTCATCGTGCGTGGTCGGCATCTTACCAATTCCAAAATCCTTTAATTGGCAGGCTATCATACCCCCGGGGTATTCTGCAAAAGCATTCACAAGGTGAGGAGCCCGGAGCCGATATCGAAGCGGGGCCCGGGGCCGATGCCGCTGTGATGCCTTGCCATGTGATACCCGCATAGGTATACTGACCAAAAGGTTAGATGTGCATCGAATTATAGCCAGGAGGCAGCCTTCATGAACGAACGCCGAGAACGCCCGCCGTGGTCTTCTTTGGTCTTGATCCTGGGATTGGCCGGGCTGATCGTGATGGCCGACAACTGGGTGGTCTCTCCGATCCTGCCCAGCATCGCCTCGGCATTCGGCGTGCCGGTGGCTTCTACCGGCGTACTCATCGCCGCCTACATGCTGCCGTTCGGGCTCTTTCAGTTAGGGTACGGTCCTATCGCCGATCGCTACGGCAAGTTCCGGACGGTGGTGGTTACCCTGACCCTCTTCGCCGGGATCACGGCACTGGGAGCCTTCATGCCTTCGGTGGAAGGACTCGCCGTGGTGCGTGGACTCACGGGCGTGTTCGCGGCGGCCACCATGCCGGTGTCGCTGGCCCTGCTCGGTGATTCCGTGCCCATGGTAGATCGGCAGAAGGCCATCGGCACGTTCATGGGGATCGCCTTTCTGGGACAGGGCGTATCTATGATAGTTGGAGGAGTGATCGCGTTTGCCCTCGGATGGCGCTGGGTGTTCGGGCTGTATGGAGTGATCGCCGCGGTGATCGCTCTGCTGCTCTGGAGCCGGATGGGCCGGTTCCCGGCGGTGCCTGCGACCTCAGGCCCCCTCCTGACGCCGTATCGCACACTCCTTGGCCGGTGGCACAGCGCTCGGGTGTATGCGGTCGCTCTGGTTGAAGGGATGCTTGTTCTGGGCCTCTTCAGCTTCCTTGGCGCGTTGCTCAGCTCTCGCCACGGTTTGAACGTTCTGCAGGTAGGTGCGGCCATGACGGCGTTCGGGGTGGCGGCGGTTGTGTTCGGGAGGTTGAGCGGGAGACTGGCGGAACGCGTGGGGCGCGTGAATCTCATCGCCGGAGCGCTTGTGATCGCGGGAGTCTCGGGGGTCGCTTTGGCCTGGGTGCCCCTCTTGCCGATAGAAGTAGCCGCCATCTTTGGGCTGGGAGCCGGATTCATGCTCGCCCACTCGAGTATCCTTACCATCGCCACTGAACTGGCGGCTCACCACCGGGGCGTCGCCATGAGCCTGGTGGCCTTCGCATTCATGGGAGGAGGGTCGGTGGGTACCATGCTGGCCGGCCGAGTGATCGCGGGTTGGGGATTCCAGACCTACCTGATTGGCTGGGGCCTGGCGCTGGTGCTTGCAGGGATCGCATCTCGGTTCATCATGAGAGGAGCCGGAGCCGGCAGTAGCGCGGCCGAGGCGACTCGACCTATGGTCGCTGCGACGGCGGCCGCACACGAGGGGAGTCAAGCATGATCATCGCGGTACCGTATGTTGACGGAGAGGTCGACGGACATTTCGGGCGCACGGAGGCGTTTCTGATCGCAGACGTGGGGGACGGCAGGGTGCTCTCCAAAGCGGTGCGCCCCGTGGAGGGCCTGCAGCATGACCATGGCGGCCTCGCGGGCTTCTTGAAGGGCCAGGGCACAGAGGTGATCCTGGCTGGGGGCATGGGAGCGCCGATGCAGCAGGCGCTCAAGGCGGCGGGTTTCAGCCTGTACTGCGGCGTGAGCGGTCCCGTCGACGATGTGCTTGCGGCCTTCTTGAGCGGGGCCATCGAGCAGTCGGAGAGCACCTGCGGGCATCATGGTGATGCGTCTCATGGCTGAGACTCTCGCGTTCATCTCCGACATACACGGCAACGTCGTGGCTTTGCGGTCGGTCCTGGCCGACATAGAGGCTCGGGGCGTCGAGCGGGTGTACTGCCTGGGCGACCTGGTAGGGTATGGGCCCGACCCGGAGGGCGTCATCGGCCTGATCCGCGACGCCGAGATCCCGTGCATCATGGGCAATTACGACGACGGCGTGGGCTTCGATCGCGGCGACTGTGGGTGCTACTACGCGGACGACGCGGCCCGGGCCGTCGGCGACGCGTCCTACCGGTTCACGGTCGGCGCTGTCTCGCCGGGTGGCAAGGCCTGGCTCCGCTCACTTCCGCGCGAACTGCACGTCGAGGCCGGAGGGCACCGGTTGCACTTGGTGCACGGCAGCCCGCGCAGGATCAACGAGTATCTGCTGACCGACCGCGATCCGCGCACGTTCGAACGCCTCGCTGTGGCGGAGGATGCCGACGTACTGGTGTTCGGTCACACGCACGCCCCCTGGCACAGAGAGTACGGCGGGGTGCACTTCGTCAACGTGGGGTCGGTGGGCAGGCCCAAGGATGGGGACCCGCGCGCGGCCTATACGTTGCTCCGGTTGGAGCCTGGCCTCGTGGACGCTGAGACGGTGAGAGTGGCGTACGACGCCGATGAAACCGCCCTGGCCGCGCTCGCGGCCGGGCTCCCCGCTGGGTTGGCCGAGTCGTTCCGCACGGGCCGCGCCTAGCGCAGGCCGGCCCGTAGTAGCGCGTCGCGGCTGAGCATGCCTAGGTAGCGCCCCTCGGCGCCGACGACCGGGAGCCGCTTGAGCCCGTGGGCTGTCATGAGACGGATGGCCTCTTCCACGGGAGCGTCCTCAGCCGCCGTGATCGGACGCGTGGTCATCACATCCCCGGCTGTTACGATCTCCAGAGACGAGCGATCACCGCGGCCCCGGCCTAGATGAGACCAGCGGGCCAGCACGGACTCGGCTTCTCCTCGTTCTTGGAGCACCCGGAGGATGTCGCGGTCGGAGACGATGCCCAGCAGGAGACCTGCTTCGTCCACCACGGCCGCGCGTTGGGCGCCGGCGGCCTCGAGTGCGTCGAGGACGTCTGACAGCGTCGTGCCGGCGGTCACCGTGGGTGCGTCATGCGCTGCGAGAGTCCTCACGGTCTGTTGGTCACCGCGGATCTCGATGTGCGCGGGAAAGGCCTGCCAGTCGGGAGAGGTGTGCGCCACCGTTCGTAGCACGTCCACGCGCGCGAGCATCCCGACGAGGTGACCGGCGTCATCCACGACAGGGAGGCGCTTCAGATCTCGCTTCGCCATGCGGTCCACTGCCCGCTCCAGGGGTTCGTCGTCTCGCGCGGTGACGGGGCCGGGGGTCATGACATCTTGGGCGATCAGAGCCTCGAATGCGGCGAGTTCCACGTCCACCACCGGCTCTTCCAGCTCCGCCAGCAGCCCCAATCGGAGAGGCATCCCTCCGCGCCCGATCAGGTCGGTCTCGGTGATGATGCCCTGTACACTGCAGGCTGTGTCGACGACAGGCACTCCATTGAACTCGGCCTGCAGCAGAAGGCGGACGACCTCGGTGACGGGAGTGCCGGCGGTGACCGACGCAGGCGAAGCTGTCATCGCATCGCGTACACGCATCCCCCGAGGAAAAAGGCGCTTGGCCGTGCGGTGGCTGCGGACGTGGGCCTCCTCCACGAGGATCATGCCCTCACACACCATCGGATCCAGTTCGGCCAGGATTGCGTCGACCTCGGGCGCCGGCAACACGATGCGGATCTCAAGTGGCAGGTTGGCCGAGAGGTCGACGATGCTGTGGGTGGCCACTTCGCCGCTCTCGTAGCAACCGGCGATGCCGCGCGTGACGTGACAACGGGCGGCGATCTTCCGCCCCCTTACCAGGTTCACCACGGCGTCGTGGAGAGTGCGGCCCTTCCAGCGGGCTTCCTCGCTTGTGAGGATGGTGATGGTGCGGTAGTCGACGGTCAGAGCGTCGCCTCCTCGTGAGAGCGGTCGCCGTGTCACCTCACCTTACTACATCGTGCTTGCGTATCGTACAGCGGGCTATTCAGGTCTCGGAGTGTGACTCTGCCCGGGATTGTGTACACTGTGCGTGATGGGCGATGGAGTCCGCCCCGACCGCGGCGCGCCGCTGATGACCCCTACCAAGCTTTCACTGTCGCACGAACAAGGCGGAAGAAGGCATGGAGGAAGGCATGAGCGCACGCGCGATGTCGGTCACAGACCTCGGGTTTCGCCCCATCGCTCGCTCCTCATCGGAGCCCGAGCAGTTGCTCGAACGCATCGAGCGGGTGAGCGTCGCATTCCACCTTGACCCTCTGCGGCCCCAGATCGCGGCCTGCCGCGGGATCCTGCGCGACCAGGGCGTCGTCAACGTGGCGGTCGTGGGGCGCTTCAAGGCGGGCAAGAGTTCTCTCTTGAACTTCATCGCCGGGCGAGCGGTGCTACCGGTCGACGTGCTGCCCGCGACGGCAGTAGTCACGACTCTGAGCTATGGGCCCGTGGAGCGGGCCGGACTGCGATACCTCGATGGCCGGAACCAGGAGATACCGCTCGAGCGCCTCCCCGAGTTCGTCACCGAGCAGGGGAACCCCGGGAACGCGCGGCTGCTGGCTATGGTCGACGTGGAGCTCCCGAGTCTCGCCGCGTACCAAGGCATCCGTTTCGTCGACACCCCCGGCCTGGGGAGCGCGCACCGGCACAACACGCGCACGGCTCGAGAGTGGCTGCCCGAGATCGGCGCGGCCCTGGTTGCGACCAGCATCGACCAGCCCCTCTCCGAGGACGACCTGACCCTGCTGGACGAGCTCGAGCGCTTCACGCCCGAGACGATAGTCGTGCTCACGAAGATCGACCTGGCGCAAGACGTGCAGCTCGAGCGGGTGACCGCTTTTGTGAAGGAGGAACTCGTGCGACGGCTGGGCCGGGAGCCACGTGTCCTGCCCTTCTCGGTGCGTCCCGGCTTTGATTCGGAGCAGGAGTCGGTCCGGACGTATCTGCGGCGGTACGTCGCCGGTCGGCACGAGGAGCGGGCGCGGGAGATCCTTGTGCACAAGTTGATGATGCTGGCGGCCGACGCCCGGGACTATCTCGGCGTTGCGCTCGCGGCGGCGGAGGCCGGCGGGAGGGCGCGGACCGATCTCGAGGCGCGGCTGGAGGGGGAGAGGCGGGAGCTGGAGCAGGTGAGGCGCGAGATACGCCTGCTTGCAGGCGACTACAAGGCGCGCGCCCGAGAAGCCTCGCGGCGGGGATTCATGGCCCTCGCACCTGACCTGACGGCCCGAGTCGTGGCGGACTTCGACCTGCGCTCACCCGAATGGCGCGGCAACTTGGCGAAGACGTCGGCGGCGTACAGTCACTGGGTCGCGGAGGCACTCGCCCACGAGCTTGGCGCGGTCTCGCCACGAGGCGAGGAGTACCTGGCCGAGGTTACGACGCAGGCCGGGGCCGGCATGCTGCGCGTGGTGCGCGCCTTCCAGGATCGCTTGTCGCTCAACATCGAGCGAGCGCTCCAGATCTCCTTCGGCGGAGCGCGATTCGAGGTGGCGCCACTGGAGCTGGGTCATCCCGACGTGCGGGTTGACCGGGCCTTCGACGTGCCACTCGACCTGATCTGGTTCCTCGTGCCCATGTCGGTCTTCCGAGGCCTCATCTACCGCCGTCTGCGCGGACAGCTCGCATGGGAGGTCGAGAAGAACCTATCCCGACTGGCGGTGGACTGGGCGGACGCGGTGGCTACGATGGTGGCCGACCTCGCCGAGCAGGCGCGGTCGTTCATCGCGGAGGAACTCGCCACCCTCGACGAGCTGATCGCGCACTCGCCTGACGAGCGCCCGCGGGTCGAAGAGACCCTGCGGGAGCTGCAACTGATCGAGGTGGCATTGCGAGGTGGCGACGGTGAGTGCGAGGCGGCCCGATGACCGGGGTCTGGGCCACCGCCGCCTTGTGGCTGGGGCTGGCGCTGGTCGCGACCTTGCTCTCCCGCTGGTTGCACGTCGCCACGGCCCTCTCCGAGATCGTGGTGGGTGTGGTGGCTCAGCTCATCCTCGGCGCCGCCCTGGGCGGCGCGGTCCTGGGGGCCAACGAATCCTGGGTCAAGTTCCTGGCCGGGGCAGGGGCCATAGTGCTCACATTCCTGGCAGGGGCCGAACTCGACCCTGGAGTGCTCAAGAGCCAGTGGAAGGCCACTGCTGTCATCGGCCTGGTCGGTTTCACAGCGCCCTTCCTCGGCTGCGCGGCCGCGGCCTACTTCCTCCTGCACTGGACCGTGCCGGCCAGTTGGCTCGCGGGGGTGGCTCTCTCGACGACCTCGGTGGCCGTGGTCTACTCGGTCATGCTCGAGCTGGGTCTCAACACGACCGATTATGGCAAGGCGGTGCTCGCGGCCTGCTTCGTGAACGACCTCGTCACGGTGATCGCCCTGGGGCTCATCTTCTCCCCGTTTACGCTGCACACCCTGGTGTTCGTCCTGGTATGCCTGGCCGCCTTCGTCGTGCTCCCCTGGCTCACCCCGCGGTTCTTCCGCCACTACGGTGGCCGGCCGTCGGAACTCGAGGCCAAATACATCCTGCTCCTGCTCTTCGCGCTCGGCGCCCTCGCGAGCTGGGCCGACAGCGAGCCGGTCTTGCCGGCGTATCTGATCGGTATGGTGCTTGCGGGTACCGTGGGCAAGGACCACGTACTGGTCAGGCGGCTTCGCACCCTCACCTTCGGCCTCCTCACCCCCTTTTACTTCATCCGGGCGGGTTCCTTCGTCTCTTTGGGCGCGCTTGCCGCCGCCCCGATCACGTTCCTGGTGCTGTTCGCGGCCAAGATGGTGAGCAAGAGCATCGGTGTCTATCCCGCCACCCTCGTCTTTCGCTATCCGCGCCTTGAGCGGGCCTACACGACCCTGCTCATGTCGACGGGCCTGACCTTCGGCAGCATCTCGGCCCTCTTCGGTCTCACCCACGGGGTCATCACCCAGGCCCAGTACTCGTACCTGATAGCCGCCGTCATCGGGAGCGCGGTCATCCCGACACTCATCGCGAACGCGTTCTACTTACCCCGTCACCTGATCCCCCGCGAAGCGCAGCGGGGGGAGGTGCACTTGGAAACGGTTCCGCAAGGGGAGGGTCTCAGATGAAGGATATCGTTCTCGCCTACGACTGCTCTGCTTCGGCAGACAAAGCCTTCGCCTTCGGCCTCGACCTCGCCGTGCGCTACCAGGCGGCGCTGCACGTCCTCTCGGTGGCCCGGCCGCCGGAGCCGCCCAGCATGGTCGAGACCCAGGAAGTGCTCGAGGAATCGGAGGCCCGTTTTCGGGAGAGCTACCGAGGATTGGACGAAACGGCGAGGGAGCAGGGTCTCGAGCCGCGCTTCGAAGTGCGCGCCGGCCACCCCGCGGAGCAGATCGTGCGCTACGCCGAGGAGGTCGAGGCCGACGTCATCATCTTGGGCCACCGTGGGCACAGCCTCTCGTTCGTGGACCGATGGCTGGTGGGCTCGATCTCGAAGCGGGTGCTCACCTACGCGCACTGCACGGTCATCGTGGTCCGGTAGGGCGCGGGGTGTGGCTCAGGATCGCACTCGTCGCGGTCGGCGGGGGCATAGGGGCCTCAATGCGCTACCTCACCTCGCTCGCTGCGGGGCGGGTCTTCGGCACGGGGTTCCCGGTCGGCACACTTGCCGTCAACTTGGCCGGCTGCCTTATCATCGGTGTGGCGTTCTCTTTGGCCGAACGGACGATCCTGAACTCGAGCGGGCGACTCTTCTTCATGACCGGCTTTCTCGGTGGCCTCACCACCTTCTCCACCTACGCCTTGGAGACGGTGACCAACTTCTCCGACGGTTCCCGTGGCACCGCACTGGGAAATGTCCTGCTCAACAACGGCCTGGGTTTGATGCTCGTCTTGGTTGGCATGTGGCTCGGGAGGACGGCGTGAGTGTGAAACCCATGGGCGCGGAGGCGATGGCGTAAGGGGGAGTCCATGAGCCTGGAGTACAAGGTCATCGAGATCTTCACTCGTGAGGGAGCGCGCTGTCATCACCTGCCGTTGTACGAGGCGGTCGTGAAGCTGGTCCGGGACCGCAAGCTCGCGGCCCGGGTCCTCGTGCTCCGGGCGATCGGCGGAGCCTTCGAGAGTGGTGAGATCGTCTCGCAGCACGTGCTCGACCTCTCCTATGACGCTCCGCTCAAGATCGAGATCATCCTGCCCGCCGCCGAACTGAGCGAGGTGCTGCCGGCGCTCGAAGAGATGGTGCAGGATGGGGTGATCGCTGTCGAGGACATGCCGGTTGTGCTCCACCGGACCCAGCGGCGTCTCGTTCCCCGACACCTGCGGGTGCGGGATGTGATGACTGCTGACCCCCTTACGGTGGAGTCGCAGACACCCGTTCATGACGTGGTGCACCTGCTGGCCGAGCACGAGTTCAACGCCGTGCCGGTCGTCGAGAGAGGACGGGTCGTCGGGATCATCAGCCAAGGCGATCTCATCGACCGGGCTGGGATGCCCCTCCGGATGGGACTGTTCGCTGAGTACGACCGGTTGGAACGGGAGCGCCTGCTCCCCTCCGGTACCCGGCCGGCCCGGGAGATCATGTCCTCGGCCGTCGTCACCACGTCGGCGGATGCTCCCTTGGAGCACGCCATCGAGGTGATGGTTGCGCGCGACCTGAAACGCCTCCCCGTGCTTGACGGAGAGGGGCGGCTTCAGGGGATGCTCTCGCGTATCGATGTGCTGAACGCCGTGTCGCACCACGTTCCCGACCTGCAACGGCTCGCCCGGCACCGAGTGCAGGTGATGGGCCAGGTCCTGGTCGGCGACGCCACACTGCACGACATCCCCACGGTGGCGCCGGACACGCCGCTCGCTGAGGTGCTCGACCTCGTCGAGCAGGAGCATCGCCGCGTCGCCGTGCTTGACGCAGAAGGACGGCTGGCCGGCCTCATCTCGGACCGGGATCTGTTGATGGCCTTGCGGGGCCGGCACGGGGGAGTGGTCGACTACGTTCGTCTCGTCCTTGGCGGAGGGCGGCGCGAGGCTCGACGCGAGCGTGACCACACGCTCGAGAACCTCACCGCGGCCGACGTGATGACGAGGGGTGTTCTCACCGTGAGGGAGGATGAGCCGATCGAGCGGGCACTCGCGCTCATGACTGAGCAGCGCCTGAAGCGGCTGCCCGTCGTGACGGCCGAGGGCAGGTTCGCCGGAGTCCTCAGTCGCGATGCTGTGCTTCGTGCGAGTCTCGCATGCAGTTGATCGCCGATAACACGGGGGAGTAGATGCCGAACGAGCAGGCGGGAGCGAGGCCAGGGGAGGGTGGACTGGGGTCGTCTCCCACCGATGGTCGGCGGCGGCCGGCGTGGCTCAACCGATCGGTCATCGGCATGGGCATCACAAGCTTCCTGTCCGATGCCGGCCACGAGATGGTCACCACGCTGCTGCCTACGTTTCTCACTCTCATCGGGGCTCCGGCGGCTGCGCTGGGGCTGATCGAGGGGGTAGCGGACGCCACGTCCAGCTTCGTCAAGCTCCTGGCGGGCTGGTATACCGATCGCATCGGCCGGCGCAAGGAGCTGGTCGTCGGCGGCTATCTCTTGACTGGGATCGCCGGAGGGTTCCTGGCTCTGGCCGCTGCGTGGCCGCTTGTTCTCGTGTTCCGCGCGCTTGCCTGGTTCGGGAGGGGTGTGAAGGCTCCCCTGCGGGACGCCATGCTGGCCGACTCCGTTCCCAATGAGAGCCTGGGCCGGGCGTTCGGGTTCCATCGCACGGGGGACACGCTTGGGGCCATCGCCGGTCCCCTCGCCGCGGTGGGGCTGCTCGCGCTCCTAGGGGGTGGGAGCGTTGTCGGTCACTACCGAGTTGTCTTTCTCGTCAGCGTCATACCGGGCGTCAGCGCGGCAGTGGCGTTCGCCGTACTGGTCGCCGAGCGACGACGTGAACCGAACCATGGACTCAGGCTCTGGCTCACCATCCGCTCGCTTCCCGGCTCCTACCTCCGGCTCCTGGTCGGTGTCGGTCTTTTCGGAATGGGTAACTTCGCGCCTACGCTCCTCATCCTGGCCGCCACCGAACTCCTGACCGCGCGGTACGGCATCGGGCGTGCCGCTCAGATCGCGGGGCTCCTGTACGTGCTGCACAACGTGCTCTACGCGCTGGTCTCGTATCCCGTGGGCGCACTCAGCGATCGCTGGGGCCGACGCGGACTTCTCGCGGCCGGGTACTTGATCGGGGGAGTGATGGCCAGCGGGTTCGTCCTCGCCTTTTGGCGCGACTGGTCAGCCCTCCCTTGGCTCGCGATGCTGTTCGCCCTGGCCGGCACGCTCATGGGGACCCAGGACGCGCTCGAAGGGGCGATCGTCGCCGACCACGTCGACTCCGTGCACCGCGGGACCGCCTACGGCTTGATGGCCACCGTGAACGGCGTCGGCGACTTTGTGGCGAGCGCGCTCGTCGGGCTGCTGTGGACATTGGTCTCGCCGGTGGTCGCCTTCGCCTACGCGGCCGTCCTCATGTTCGCGGGGGCGGGCGTCCTCTTGGTCATACGACGCTGAGCCGGGGTTAAGTTGAGGCGGACCGACCAAACAAACGCATCGTCAACTACGTGGGACAGAGAAAGGAGCTTGACCATGACGCTCATCACCGAGGTGCACGCCCGCCAGATCCTGGATTCTCGCGGCAATCCGACGCTGGAGGTCGAGGTGGAGTTGGCCTCTGGGGGACGCGGTCGGGCGGCGGCCCCGTCAGGCGCATCGACCGGGCGGCTCGAAGCGGTAGAGCTGCGGGACAACGGAGCGGTCTACGGGGGAAAGGGCGTGCTGAGAGCGGTCGAACACGTCAATCACGACCTGTCCGACGCGTTGCTGGGTATGGACGCCACCCGTCAGCGAGAGATCGACCACGCGATGATCGCGCTGGACAGCACGCCGAACAAAGCCCGCCTGGGGGCGAACGCGATCGTCGCAACCTCCTTGGCAGTTGCCAAAGCCGCCGCCGATGCCCTGGGCCTCCCCCTCTACCGGTATCTTGGCGGTGTGGGAGCACACATGTTGCCCGTTCCCCAGATGAATATCCTGAACGGCGGCAAGCACGCCGACAACAACGTCGACCTGCAGGAGTTCATGATCATGCCGGTGGGGGCCTCTTCCTTCGCCGAGGCCCTGCGTATGGGCGCTGAGACCTTCCACGCTCTGAAGGACGTGCTCGCCAAGCGGGGATTGAACACAGCCGTCGGTGACGAAGGCGGCTTCGCCCCCAACCTCGCGAGCAACGAGGAGGCCATCCAGGTCATCATCCAGGCCATCGAGAAAGCGGGGTTTGCGCCCGGTCAAGACATCGCCCTGGCTCTCGACCCCGCTGCCACCTCTTTCTATGACGAAGCCACCAGCCTCTACCATCTGAGCAGCGAGGGACGATCCCTCTCCTCGGCCGAGATGGCCGAGTACTACGCGGACCTGTGCGAGCGCTACCCCATCGTCAGCCTCGAGGACGGCCTGGCAGAGGATGACTGGGAGGGGTGGGAGGTCCTCACGAAGCGCCTGGGCGGGAAGATCCAGGTGGTGGGGGACGACATCTTTGTCACCAACGGGGACCTCCTGGCGCGGGGCATTCGGCAAGGAGTGGCGAACAGCATTCTCATCAAGTTGAATCAGATCGGTACGCTGAGCGAGACCCTGGACACCATGGCGCTCGCGCAGCGGGCCGGCTACTCGACGGTCGTGAGTCACCGCTCGGGTGAAACCGACGACAGCACCATCGCCGACCTGACGGTGGCGACCAA
>Ga0315276_10005231_pt1 | contig 11959 bp, 13 predicted proteins | sample YL17G05_0_MG_FD_204542 | JGI IMG/M metagenome (GOLD analysis project Ga0315276, IMG submission 204542) | Sediment microbial communities from Yellowstone Lake, YNP, Wyoming, USA - YL17G05_0 | ecosystem: Environmental > Aquatic > Freshwater > Lake > Sediment | place: USA: Wyoming | collected... | reverse complement strand
GAAGCTCGCCCAGCTCCGGAAGAGCTTCGCCCGCCGCAAGAAGAAGCCGAAGATCCTGGGCATCTCGGCGGTGACCGGCGAGGGGATGGACCCGCTGCTCGACGCGGTGGCGAACGCGCTTCGCGGCGAGGTGCCGGGCAAGGAGCGGCTCGGGAAGAAGAAGGTCGGCAAGCCCAGGAAGACGACGGCGCGGTGAGCGACTACCTCCTCCCGGAGCGCAAGGCGCGCATCGACGAGGTGGTCTCGCGCCGGACCCGCACCCTGGTGGTGGTGATGGAGGCGTTCTGCGATCCGCAGAACGTGAACGCCGTGCTGCGAACCTGCGACGCCTTCGGCGTGCAGGAGGTCCACGTCGTCGAGGGGCCCATGAAGGGCTTCGACCGCAACAAGAAGATCTCCCAGAACGCCGACAAGTGGCTCGACGTGACGCGCTGGGCGTCGACGCGCGAGTGCCTGGCCTCGCTGGCGCAGCGGGGATTCGCCATCTACGTGACCTGGCTCGGGGAGGGCACGGTGGGGCTCCCCGAGCTCGATTTCTCCGGGCCGGTGGCGCTGGTCTTCGGCAACGAGAGCCGCGGGGTCTCCGACGACGCGCTGGCGCTCGCCGACGCCCGCTACGCCATCCCCATGCGCGGCTTCTCGCAGTCGCTGAACGTCTCGGTGGCCGCCGCGGTGAGCCTGGCCCGCGCGATCGACCGGCGCGAGGCGCAGCGGGGGAGCCACGGCGACCTTCCCGACGCCGAGGCCCGGGAGCTGCGCGAGCGGTTCTACGTGCTGGCGGTGAAGCAGCGCTCGCGCATCGCCAAGGCCGGGGCGGTCGCCGAGCGACGGACGCGCCGGCGGCGCTGATCTCCGCGCCGCTTCTCCCGTTCCACCGCCGGATCCCGCCTCCGGCGCGGCGCCGCCTGGCGTCCGCGGATTCCGCTTGTCCACCCCATGTCAGGTATGATAATAAGAATCGTTATCAATATGAAACCCCATCTCGCCCTGTCCCTCCTCGCCGTCCTCGCCCTCCCCGTGCTCGCCCAGGAGACCCCCGCCGACCCGGCCCAGGCCGGCCAGGCCCCAGCGACCCAGGCCGACCTGAAGGCCCTCTCCGAGGAGGTCCGGCGCCTCAAGCTCGAGCTCTCCGTCCCCGACGTGATCCAGTTCGGCTCCTACTCCGGCGCCGGCGTCGGGGCCTCCAGGGCCCACCATCAGCCGAAGGGGCTCTCCATCGGCGGCTACGGCGAGTTGGTCTACACCAACTTCACCGACAGCCGCGCCGACTTCGCCGAGGTGCTCCGGCTCGTGCTCTACGTCGGCTACCGATTCAACGAGATGATCGTCTTCAACTCGGAGATCGAGTTCGAGCACGGTGCCAGGGAGATCGGCATCGAGATGGCCTACTTCGACTTCATCTTCCTCGACCAGCTCAAGCTGCGCGTCGGAAACGTGCTCGTCCCGGTCGGCTTCCTGAACGAGAACCACGAGCCCATCTTCTTCTACGGCGTCTACCGGCCGCTGGTCGACCGCTACATCATTCCCACCACCTGGAACCAGAACGGCGTGGGCGTATACGGCGACCTCGGCCCGCTCCGCTACAAGGCCTATCTGCTGACCGGGCTCGACGCGTTCGGCGACGAGCCGCTCCAGGCTCGCTCCTGGATCCGCAACGGCCGCACCGGCGCCACGGGCCCGGCCACGACCTGGGCCGGCGTCGCCAACGTGAACGCCGACGTCGGACCGGCCACATTCGGCGGCAGCTTCTACGGAGGCAACGCCGGCCAGGGGCACACCACCACGACCGGCGCGAAGATCTCCCCCACCGTGCTGCTCGGCGAGGTCCACGCGCTCGTCGCCTGGAAGGGGATCTCGGCCCGCGCCATCCTGGCCTGGGGCTCGCTCTCCCAGGCCGGCGCCGTCTCCGAGGCCCTCGGGAAGGCCCCCGACCAGTACATCGGCAGCCGCTCCTGGGGAGGCTACGTCGAGGCGGGATTCGACGTCCTGACGCTGCTGGGTTCGTCGATGTCCCTCACCCCGTTCCTGCGCTTCGAGGCGCTGAATCCACAATCGGCCGTCGAGGGCCTGGGCGTTCTCGACCCGGCGCTGAACCAGCGGGTCATCACCACGGGTATCGACTTCAAGCCCATCCCCCAGGTGGTGGTGAAGGCCAACTGGCAGCAGATCACCAGCCAGGCACCGGGCTCGCTCCAGCAGTGGGACCTGGGCATCGGCTTCGTGTACTAGCCATGACGATGCGCTTCGGTCTCGCGGTCGCCGTGGCAGCCGGGATCCTCTGGGCGGCGGGCGCGCGCGCCCAGGCGCAGGCGCCCACGCCCGGCTCGCCCGCGGTGCTGCGCGCGGTCTTTCCGGAGGCGGATCGCTTCGACGCGGACGACGTGCTGCTCACCGCCGACATGGCGAAGCGGCTCGACGAACTCGCCCGCTCCCGCATCCCGGAGCGGCTCGTCACCTTCTACACCGCGCGGCTCGGCCCCGCGGTCCTTGGCCACGCGGTGCTCCAGTCCCACGTGGTCCGGACCAAGCGGGAGACCTTGCTCGTGGCCTTCGAGCCGGACGGGCGGTTGAGGAAGCTGCAGGTCGTCGCCTTCCTCGAGCCACCCGAGTACAAGCCCTCCGAGCGCTGGCTCGCCCAGTTCGCCGGCAAGGGAACCGGCGACCGGCTGGCGGTGGGGGACGACATCGCCTTCATCTCCGGCGCGACGCTCTCCGCCCGCGGCGTCGCCGAGCAGTCCCGCTGGCTGCTCCAGGCGCTGCGGATGGCCCGGGAGGCCGGGAAGGTCAAATGAGGTTCCTGGTCCAGCCGGCGCCGGAGTCCCTCGAGCGAGCGCGACCGCCAGTGAGGGTCTTCCTGGCCTTCTCGGCGCTCCTGATCGTGGCCGCGGTGGCATCCCGCGCCGCCCACGGAGCCCTCACCCCTGCCGGCCTGGAGCAGATCCTGGAGCCGGTACCCGGCGAGCGGCTCGGGCCGGTCGCGCTCTGGGAGGAGGTTCACCAGGGGGCTTTCCTCTATGGATTCCTGCTGCTCGCACTGGGCTCGCTGCTCGCCGTGTGCCCTGTCTCAAGCGGCGTCCGGGGCGGGTTCCTGTGGGTGGCCACCGCGGCGGCGTTCCTCGACCTCGGCGCCCCGTTCCTGCCGGTGGCCCTTCCCGGGTTCCCGGGCTGGGCCGCGCTGCGCATCGGCGCCTTCCTCGTGGCGACGTGCGCACTCCTCGCCATGGCCGGCCTGGCCTGGACCACCTTCGGCCGGGAAGAAAGAGCGTCCGGTGGTTGATCCTCGCATCGGACGCTTCGCCGGCCCCATCGCCGCCTTCGCCGGAATGGTCGCGGTGGTGATGGGGACGGCCGCGGTGCTCTTCGCCCGCAAGATCGGCTTCGACCCGGGCCACATCCAGGCGTTCTACCTGGGCTCGGAGGCCACCTTCGCCCCGCCGCGCTCGCTGGCCGGACTCCTCGAGGTGGCGGTTCCGCACCTCCTCGCCATCCCGATGCTCCTCTTCGTGACCCTGCACCTCGTGGCCTTCGTGAGCGGGGCCCGGCGCCGCCCCTTCGCGGTCGCGGCCGCGATCACCTTCGCCTGCGCGGCCGTCGTGATCCTCGCCGGCTTCGCCATCCGCTTCGCCTGGCCGGGCCTGGCGCCGATCAAGATCGCGGCCTTCCTGGGGCTGGAGGGGACGATGCTCGTCTGGCTCGGGCTGCTCGTCGCGGCCATCACGGGCTCGGAGGCCGCACCACCTCGAGCCGCCGGCTGAGCTCCGGCGAGCTCGCCAGGCGGTTCTCCGAGGTCACGACAACCGCCGAGGCCCCGCTTCGCGCGGCGAGCCCGAGCCCGTCCTGTCCTCCCAGGGCGAAGATCGCCTTCCCGAGGATCTCGGCCTCGAGCGCAGTGGGCGCCAGCACGCTGACCTGGCGGCTGGCCGTGGCCGGCCAGCAGTTCCGGGTGTCGATGACGTGGTGGTAGCGCTTCCCGGCGGAGACGAAGAAGCGCTCCGAGTCGCCCGTCGTCGAGAACGCGGCGTCGGAGACGTCGAGCCAGGCGAAGGCTTCGCCCCCCGAGCCACGCGGGTCGCGGATCCCCACGCGCCAGGGGCGTCCGTCGCGTTTCCCGGCGGCGTACAGGTCCCCGCCGGCCTGGACGAGGAAGTTGCGCAGGCCGCGCCGCCGGAACTCGGCGACGGCCCGGTCGACCGCCCAGCCCTTGGCGAGGCCCCCCAACCCCACCTGCATCCCGGCGCGCCGGAGCCGCGCGCGGCAGGAAGATTCGGTGGCCGGCGTTCCGGCCGGTTCGACTTCCAGATCTCGCCAGGAGACGAGCCGGCAGGCCGCGGCGACGCTCTGGGCGGATGGCAGCGCGGGCGGCTCCCCGTCTCCGAAGCGCCAGACCCCGCGCAGCGCCGCCCAGGTCGGGTCGAAGAGCCCGGCGGTGCGCTCGGCGCCGTCGCGCCCGGCGCGCAACACCTGGCAGAGGTCGCCGGGCAACTCCACGAACCGCCCGCTCCCGGCGGCGGCGTTGAGCGCCGAGAGCGGCGATTCCGGCCGCCACTCGTTCATCACCTCGTCCACGTGGGCGAAGATGCGGAAGGCGGCGTCGGCGGCCGCCGCGGCGTCGGCCGGTGGTGCGCCAGCCACGGTGATGGAGACCCGGGTGGCCATGGAAGGCCGGGTCTCGGAGAAGAGCGCCCCGGCGTCGCCGGGCGCGGCTGGAGGAAGGCCGGCGCAGGCCGACGCGGCCAGGATGGGCGCGAGGAGGATCGGCACGAGGAGCATCGGCACGAGGAGGAGGCGTCGCACGGCCGCTTTCCTAGGGCGTGCGCGTCGCCCGCGCAGTACCATCGGACGGCTCACCATGAGCGCCCTCACCCACCTCGAGCAGTCGGTCCTGCACGCCTTCCTCGACGGCGCCCACCCCGCGCTCGTGGCGCTGCGCGAACAGCTTCCGGGGCTCGCGGTGGTTCGCCGCATCGCCACCCCGACCTCCTTCTCCACCCTGCTCCGGCCCGGCCGCGGCGCGTCCCGGGCGCCCATCCGGACCGGCCACGCGGTGCTCGACGACCTCTCCGCCGACATCCCCGGACTGCCCGGCGGCGCGGCCTTCGCGCTCTTCGTCGAGGACGGGCGGCTCGCCAGGCTGGAAGGTTCGACCTACGGCGGCGAGCCCTGGCCGGAGGACGTGGCGGGCTTCACGCTCCACCCAGACGACCCGGAGCGGGACCTCTCCGATCTCGACCCACCGGATTGAGCCTGCCCGAAGGTGCTCGCCGTCACCCGGCCGGCGGCCCGACCCGGGTGAGGAAGATGGGCCAGTGGCGCTTGTTGCCGTAGAGCGGGCGGTAGCGGTCCACGTTGTACATGGTGGACACGTCCACCCGGCGCGGGCCCTTCGCCGGGTCGGGGATGGGCACCATGTCGTAGCAGCCGTCGACGATGGCGCACATTTGCCCGTGGACGCCGTCGAGGATCGCGTCGAGGGCCAGGGTGCCGAAGGTGGAGGCCACCAGCTTGTCGATGAAGTCTGGGTCGCCCGAGCGCAGGTCGTAGGTGAGGTCCGAGACGATGGTCTCCTCCGCGGTGCGGATGTGGATCTCGTCGGCGAGGACCTCGGCCACGCTGGCCTTCTTGCGCCGACCCAGCGCGTCGGGGCGCCCGAACTCCTGCACCTCGTATCCCTTCCAGGTGGCCCCCTCGGAGAGGATGACCAGCACGTAGTTGGACGGGTTGCCCGCCTTCTCCGTGAGGAGCAGGTCGATGAGCTTCTCGAGGTCGACCGGGTACTCGGGGATGACGCAGCGGTTGGAGGTGACATGGGCGGCGTAGAGCGCCGTGAAGCCGGCGTCCCGCCCGAAGACCCGGAATATCCCGATTCGCTCGTGGGAGCCGATGGTGGTGCGCTGCCGATCGATGGCGGCGGTGGCCCGGGTGATGGCGGTGGAGAAGCCGATGCAGTACTCGGTGCCCTGGACGTCATTGTCCATGGTCTTGGGAATGCCCATCACCTTGACGCCCCGTCGGTCGAGCTGGGCCGCCGACTTGAGCGTTCCGTCGCCGCCGATGGTGATGAGGGCGTCGATGCCCAATCGCTCGAGGTTCTCGAGGACCTGGTCCGTGAGGTCATAGCTGACCCCGACCCTGCCCTGGCCCGCCGGGAAGCTCTTGCCTTCGAGGTGGGGCGGAAGCCGGGTCACCGTCGTGGGCCCCACCCGGCTGGAGTGGAGGATCGTTCCGCCGAAGCGGTCGATGGTGCGAGTGTTCTCGCGGTTGAGCTCGACGACGTACCTCGCCCGGCTCTGCGGGTCGTCGAGGTCGACATGGGTGAGCCCCTCGAACCCCTTGCGGATGCCGACCACCCCGACGCCGTTCTCCCAGCCCCGGTAGACCACGCTCTTGATGACCGAGTTGAGCCCCGGGACGTCGCCGCCGCCGGTGAGGATGCCGATGCGCCTTCGCTTCATCCGGGCAGTGTAGCCCGGAACGGCGGGAGCGCCCTACGCGCAGCCATCCCAGAAGGCCCGGATGTCCGCGGCCAGCGGCGCTTCCAGGTCGACGCGCGCCCCGGTGGCCGGGTGGGGCAGGGACAGCCTCCAGGCGTGCAGCGCCTGGCGAGGCAGGCGGAGGGCGGCGTGGTCGGCCTCGGTCATTTCACGTTTCGTGAATCGATCGAAGATCATCTCGTCGGAGCCGTAGATCTTGTCCCCGACCAGGTGCAGCCCGACGTGGTGGAGGTGGGCGCGGATCTGGTGCTGGCGCCCGGTTCGGGGGTGGCAGGCCACGAGCGCCACCGGCGCGCCGTCCGGCGCCCGGCGCCGCCCCAGCACCTCGAACGCGGTCCGCGACGGGAGACCGCCCTCGGTCACGTGCATCCGGACCTTCACCCCGCTCGTCCCGGTGAGCCGCAGCGGCGCCTCCACCTCGAAGCGGTCCTCCGGAGGGTCGCCGAGCCCCAGCGCCAGGTAGGTCTTCTCGACCCGCCCGGCGGCGAAGGAGGCCTTGAGCGCCCGGGTGTACTTGGGCGCGCACCCGCAGGCGAGCAGGCCGGAGGTTTCCCGGTCGATCCGGTGGGCCGGGTCGACCTTGCGGGCCGGAAAGGCGGCCTTTGCAAGCGCGGTGAAGGTGTGCTCGGCGTATCGTGCGGTGGGGTGAACCGGGAGCCCGGCCGGCTTGTCCACGACGAGCAGTTCCGTGTCGTCGAAGACCACGCCGAACGCCATCGGGGTCTCCGGTTCCGGGTCGGCCTCCTTGAGGAGCGCGAAGCGCATCCCGGGCACGACCCGCGTGGCGGGCTTGAGCCGGGCCGGCCCGTCGTGCTCGATGCGGGTCTCGATGAGCCGCTGGATGCGCTCCCGGGAGAGGCGGCGGATCTTCTCCTGAAGGTAGCGGTCGAGCCGCCAGCCGGCGTAGTTCGACTCGACCGTGAAGGGGACCCGAACGAGCGGCATGGCGGCGGAACATAGCACCCGCGCCGCCTGGTCCCACGAAGTGTCCGCCGTTCCAGGACTTCCGTGTCAGCCCGGACCCGCCCTTCTTTTTCGTCAGGTGGTCGTTGACCAACCGGGGCACGACGAATACAGAGTGGATCCCGCGTGAGGCGCGTCGCGGTCATCATCCCCGCAAGGTTCGGGGCAAGTCGCCTCCCAGGGAAGCCCCTCGCCGATATTCACGGAAGACCGCTTGTGGCCCACGTGGTGGCGCGCGCACGCAGCGCGAGCGGCGTGGACGTGGTGGTGGTCGCCACCGACGACGAGCGGATCGCGGTGGCGGCCCGCGAGGCAGGGGCGGAGGTGGTCGTGACGGGGCCGGCCGAGACCGGGACGGACCGCGTGGCCCTTGCGGCCCGGGTGATGCTGCCCCGGCCGACCCTGGTGGTCAACTTGCAGGGCGATGAGCCGCTCATCGAGCCGGCGGCCATCGAGGCGCTGGTGCACGCCATGAACGAGGGCGGCTCGGAGATGGCGACGATGGCGCGCCCGCTCGACGCGGGGGAGTGGGAGCGGCCCGAGGTGGTGAAGGTGGTGACGGACCGGAACGGCAACGCCCTGTACTTCTCTCGCGCGCCCATCCCGGCCCGCTGGGAGCCAGGGCCGTCGCCGCTGGCCCGGGCCCACGTGGGCATGTACGCCTACACCCCGGCGTTCCTGGAGCGGTTCGCGGCCCTCGAGCCGGGCAGGCTCGAGAAGGAGGAGCGTCTGGAGCAGCTCCGGGCGCTCGAGCACGGCTTCCGGATCCGGGTGGTCGAGACGACCTATCGCGGGTTTGGCGTGGACACCCTGCAGGATCTGGAGCGGGCGCGGGCGTTGATGGCTTCGGGCAGATAGAGGGGAAAGGGGACGGCCATGGTGAGGGGCAAGAAGACCAAGTTCGTGTTCGTGACCGGCGGCGTGGTGAGCTCGCTGGGGAAGGGGCTGGCGGCCTCGTCGATGGGCGCCCTGCTCGAGAACCGCGGGCTCGAAGTCACCCACCTCAAGCTAGACCCGTACATCAACGTCGACCCGGGCACCATGAGCCCGTTCCAGCACGGCGAGGTCTACGTCACCGACGACGGCGCCGAGACCGACCTGGACCTGGGGCACTACGAGCGCTTCACCAGCGCCAAGATGACCCGCAAGAACAACTACACCACCGGTCGCATCTACCAGTCGGTCATCAACAAGGAGCGGCGCGGCGAGTACCTGGGCAAGACCGTCCAGGTGATTCCTCACATCACCGACGAGATCAAGGCGGTGATCCGGGAGGCCGCCGACGGCGCCGACATCGTCATCGTCGAGGTGGGCGGCACGGTGGGCGACATCGAGTCGCTCCCCTTCCTGGAGGCCATCCGGCAGATGAAGTACGACGTGGGCAGCGAGAACGTGGTGTACGTGCACGTCACGCTGGTGCCCTACATCGCCGCGGCCGGCGAGCTGAAGACCAAGCCCACCCAGCACTCGGTCAGGGAGTTGCGCGAGATCGGCATCCAGCCCGACATCCTGCTGGCTCGCGCCGACCGCGAGATCTCCCGCGAGATGAAGGACAAGATCGCGCTCTTCTGCAACGTCGACCCGTCGGCGGTCTTCACGGCCCGCGACGTGGCCTCGATCTACGAGGTGCCGCTGGCGCTGCACCGCGAGGGGCTCGACGACAAGCTGGCCGAGGTTCTCAACATCTGGAGCCGGGCCCCGAGGCTCGAGCGCTGGGAGACCATCGTCGAGAAGGTGTCGCGCCCGCGGGCCGGCGAGGTCCGCATCGGCGTGGTCGGCAAGTACGTCGAGCTGGTGGAGAGCTACAAGAGCCTGAACGAGGCGCTGGTCCACGGCGGCATCGCCAACGACTGCAAGGTGAAGCTCGAGTTCATCGATGCCCAGAAGCTGGAGGAGGGCGAGCTCGAGTCGCTCGACCGGGTCGACGCCATCCTGGTCCCGGGCGGCTTCGGCATCCGCGGCACCGAGGGGAAGATCCTGGCGGTGCGCCACGCCCGGGAGAAGAAGATCCCGTTCTTCGGCATCTGCCTCGGCCTGCAGATGGCCACCATCGAGTTCGGACGCAACGTGCTGGGGCTCGAGCGGGCCAACTCGCTCGAGTTCGACGAGGCCACCCCGCACCCGGTGGTCACGCTCATGGACTCGCAGCGGGGGGTGGCCGACAAGGGGGGCACGATGCGGCTCGGCACCTACGCCTGCAAGCTGGAGAAGGGCACCAGGGCCCGCGAGATGTACGGCCAGGATCTCGTCCAGGAGCGGCACCGCCACCGCTTCGAGTTCAACAATGCCTACCGGGAGCGCTTCGAGAAGGGCGGCATGGTGATCTCGGGCACCAACCCGGAGCTCGGCCTGGTGGAGATGATCGAGCTGCCCAACCACCCCCACTTCGTGGGCTGTCAATTTCACCCGGAGTTCAAATCGAAGCCGTTCCGGCCCCACCCGCTCTTCGCCGGCTTCATCAAGGCCGCCATGGCGCAGCGCGACCTGCGCGCCAGCGAGGACGGCGGCGCCGAGGTCACCAAGCTGCCGGTGGGCAAGGGCGCCTGACCATGGAGAAGGTCCGGGCCCGCATCGGAGGGCACGAGGTGGGCGACGGGTGTCCGCTCCTGCTCATCGCAGGGCCCTGCGTCATCGAGTCGGAGGCGCAGGCGCTCTCCCACGCACGCCGGGTGAGAGATCTGGCCACCCGCCACGGCCTGCCGGTGGTATTCAAGGCCAGCTTCGACAAGGCCAACCGCTCCTCGGGCAAGAGCTTTCGCGGCGTGGGGCTGGAGGCGGGCCTGGCGGTCTTCGAGAAGGTGAAGCGCGAGACCGGCCTGCCCACCCTGACCGACGTCCATGAGGCCTGGCAGGCCGAGCCGGTGGGGCGGGTGGTCGACGTCCTCCAGGTCCCGGCCTTCCTGTGCCGGCAGACCGATCTGGTCATGGCCTGTGCCCGGTACGGACGGTCCGTGAACGTGAAGAAGGGGCAGTTCGTGGCCCCCCGCGACATGCGCCACGCGGTGGCCAAGTGCCGCGAGGCCGGGGCCGAGAACGTGCTGCTCACCGAGCGCGGGTCGAGCTTCGGCTACGGCAACCTGGTGGTGGACATGCGCGGCCTCGTGATCCTGCGCGAGCTCGGCGTGCCGGTCTGCCTCGACGCCACCCACTCGGTGCAGCTCCCCGGGGGGGGCGGCGACGTGACCGGAGGGGAGAGGCAGTTCGTGGCCCCGCTGGCCCGCGCCGCCGCGGCGGTGGGCATCGACGCCCTCTTCGCCGAGATCCACGAGGACCCCGCCGTGGCGAGGTCGGACGGCCCCAACTCGCTCGACTTCGACATGGCCGATCGGCTCCTCGCCGACGTGCTGCGCATCCGACGCGCCCTGGGGCAGCCGTGATTGCCGAGGCCGACCTGCTCGCTCGGGCGGCGCGGGTCCGGCTCGTGCTCCTGGACGTGGACGGCGTGCTCACCGACGGGCGGATCTGGTTCGGCCCCGACGGCGAGGCGCTCAAGGCCTTCGACGTGCGCGACGGCCACGGCATCGTCCGGCTCCGCGACCACGTCGACTTCGGAGTCATCTCCGGGCGGCCGGGCCGGGCCACCCAGAAGCGGCTCGAGGAACTCGGCTTCAAGCACCTCATCTTCTCGCAGCGGGACAAGCTCGACGGGTATGCCACGCTGGCGCCGCTCGGCTTCGCCGACGCGGAGGTCGCCTACATGGGCGACGACGTGAACGACATCCCGCTGCTCCGCAAGGTCGGGCTCTCCGCGGCACCGGCCGACGCCTACCCGGACGTGCTGTCCGAGGTGCACTTCGTCTCCCACTTTCCCGGCGGACGCGGCGCCGTTCGGGAGCTGTGCGAGCTCATCCTGAAGGCGAGAGGGCCGCGCCGGCCGTGAGCGGCATCCCCTGGGCGAAGCGGACGCGCCGCAGCCTTCGGGTGTGGGCCATCCGCGCAGGACTCTCGTTCGGGGCGCTGCTGCCCTTCCGGGTGGCCTGGGCGCTGGGCGGGCTCGTCGGGCGCGTCGCCTGGCTGGTGGGTCGCCGGGATCGCGAGCTGGCGCTCCAGCACCTGGCCTTCGCCCTGCCCGAGTTGCCAGAGGCCGAGAGGCGCGCCATCGCCCGGGGCACCTTCCTCCACTACGCCCACGGGGCGGCCGAGGTCGCCCAGATCTCGCGCATCGACAGCGACCTCGAGCGCTACGTCACCTACGTCGGCGAAGGCGAGGCACTCCTCCGGGCGGCGCACGCGGTGGGCAAGGGGCTCATCTTCGTCACCGGCCACCTGGGAAGCTGGGAGTTGCTGGCCCGGCGCATCGTTCGCTCGGGGATCCCGTCGGTGGTCATCGCCGCCCGCAGCTGGGACCGGCGCATCGACGCGCTGGCCGACGACTTCCGCGCCCGGGGCGACGTGCCCACCCTCTTTCGCGAGGACGCGGGGAGTGGCCGGGCACTCCTCAAGGCCATGCGCGCCGGCAAGGCGCTCGGGATCCTCATCGACCAGGACACCCACGTTCAGAGTGT
>Ga0315276_10005228_pt1 | contig 11964 bp, 11 predicted proteins | sample YL17G05_0_MG_FD_204542 | JGI IMG/M metagenome (GOLD analysis project Ga0315276, IMG submission 204542) | Sediment microbial communities from Yellowstone Lake, YNP, Wyoming, USA - YL17G05_0 | ecosystem: Environmental > Aquatic > Freshwater > Lake > Sediment | place: USA: Wyoming | collected... | reverse complement strand
GTCAACGGGCTCGATGCCCTGGTCATCACCAAAATCGACGTGCTCGACGGCCTCGCAACGATTCCGATCTGCGTCGGGTATCGATGCGCAGGGGAGACGCGTACGGACTTCCCGGCGAGTCTCCGGCGCCTGGAGACGTGCGAGCCGGTGTTCGAGTCGATGCCCGGGTGGTCGACGCCGACGGCGGGGGTCCGTGCGGCGGACGGGCTGCCGGCCGAGGCCGGCGCGTATCTGGATCGGCTCGAAGCGCTGACGGGGGTGCCGGCGCTGCTGGTGTCGACCGGCGCGGCGCGTGAAGACACCGTGGTCCGCAACGCGACGCTGGCCTCGGCGTGGTTCGAGGGCGCGCTGCTCTAGCGCAGGCTCAGTTCTTGCGCGCGCGGGCCGGCGCGACGTCTCGCGGCGCCTCGATGGTGAACGCGTAGATTGCCCGCAACTCGGCTGCCTGCGGGGCCGCGGCCGCCATATCCACTGCGGACAGGAAGGCCTCCTCGTCGACCGCCGGCACGCTGTTCACGGAACGCATCACCGGCGTTGCGTGGGCGGGACCGATCGCCGGAGAGACGCTGCGTGCCACAGGGACCCCATCCTTCCGGATGTGGAAGAGCTGGCCCGCCGTCAGCCCGATCACGAGCCCGGCCACCGCGGCCGCGGCAATCCACCGTCTGATCAGCGGAGACGGCACCACCGCGTGGGCCGCCGCCACGCCGTGGGGGAACGGCAGGACGCGGGGACCGGAGTACTGGGCGTCGATGCGCCGCAGGATGCGGTCGCGCTGCTGGGCGAGGCGTTCAGGCGTGCACGCCGCCTCGGCATCGTCGAGCACCGCCTCGCGGGCCTCGTCGAAGGCGCGCTGCAGGGCGACATACCGCGCGTCGCAGGACGCGCACCGGACCAGGTGCCGCAGCCCCGCCTCGTCGCTGGCCTCCAGCGCGTCGAGCCCGCGCTGCGCGAGATAGCGGCGGATGAGCGCCGAGTCGTCCAGATGTCGCTTACCGACGAACACGGCCATCCTCCAGGACGCCGCGCAACTTCCGCAGCGCCCGAAACAGGTGCACTCGCACCGTCGATTCGTTCAACCCCGTCAGTTCGCCCACTTCGCGCGGGGACTGGCCCTCGCCGTGACACAGCAGCAGCACTTCGCGCTGGCGCTCAGGCAGCGTGTCGATGGCCGCCAGCAGCTCCCGGCGCCGCTCGTCGCCGAGCAGGGCCTCTTCCGGGCTGGGCCCCCGCGCCGGCGTCGTGTCCACGCGCGCGCCGTACTCCGGGTGCCGGTCGAGCCCGACGACCTCCCACCGTTCACGGCGCCGCCGCGCCTTCTTCCGATCGCGGCACGTGTTGGCGAGAATCCGCGTAAACCACGCTTCGAACGGCAGGTCCTCGCGATACGCCGTGATGTGCGTGAACACCTTCACGAAAGCGTCCTGTACCGCTTCATCGGCCTCGGTCGCGTCGCGCAACAGGTAGAGCGCCAGGCGCATGGCCGGCCGCTGGTGCGCCGACACCAGATCCGCGAACGCATCCCGCGCCTGGTCCCGCCGTCCGGCCAGGACGGCGGCCTTGACGCGCCGGGCATCCTCCGATACCGACGTCAGCGGAGCCGCGCCCGTCGTGCCGGCCGGACGGGACGCCTCGGGCGTACGGTCTGCAGACCGCGGCCTCGACGAGCCAACTTGCTTCGCCTGTGTCTGCGTCACGTCCTTGTCACTCTTGTCTACGCCCATCTCGGGGGATCCGTTTACCCGGATTGGGACCGCTGCCCGGGTCGGCATCATGGTAGCCGATCTATAGGAGGGCCGCGGAACTTCTTGATGGCGAACAGCTTCCGAGGAAGCGGTCGGGCTGGCGGGAGAACGGTGCGGAGGCGCCGCGCCGGCGGCGGCTCCGTTCGGATGGTCAGGATCGCTAGTGGCCGAAGTGCTGGTCCAAGGGCACGGGCCCGACCAGCGCCAGACTGGCAGTTTGCAGGTGTGTTCCCGGGTAGTAGTGGGCGAGGATGTCGGTCGGCATTTGACCGGCCTGGGCGCGCTGTGACGCGCCGGTCTGACACAGGCCGACCCCGTGGCCGTAGCCGACGCCGGTGAACACGAACTGGGTGCCGTGGCGGGCGATCGTGAACCAGGTACTACGGAATGATCCTTGGCCGAATACCCGGCGCAGCACCGAGCGCAGTTCCTCCGCCCGGACAACGGGCGCGCGGGTTCCCTCCAGGGCCACCAGTTCCGCACGGCCCGACGGGTCGCGCTGAATGATCTCGATGCGGCCGAGGCGGTTGCCGACGGTGGTCTTCACGTCCGAGTTGAGCGCGCGGCGAAGGCTGATCTCATCGGTGGTGAACTCCCAGTTCGTGGCGGACGCCGGCCGGGCGCAGAACCAGTCGGGCACCGGGCGCAGATAGGGCATGTCCGGTCCGCCCCAGACGGCGCCGGCCGATGTCGTGTGGCCGCCGCAACTGGAGTGGAACAGGGCCTGGATGACCCGTCCGGCGAACGTGATGACCTGACTCTGCGTCGCCGCAACCGCGCGCGCGGCGGGGTCGGTATCGGTCTCGCTGGACAACCGCGCGCGGTACAGCTGGCAGTGCGTGCTGTCGCACAGGTCGAACCCTTCGGCGTTGTGGCGATGGACGTTGGCCAGCGCGTACGTCCGCGACACGATCGCCTGCACCTGTAACAGCCGGTAGAGCACATCGTTCTGGAGCGCGTGGGGGGGGAGCTCGGCGCGGACCGCGCCGAGCACGTACTGGTCGAGCGGCATGGTCACCACGCGCGTGCCCCGATCGTCGGTGATGCGGACACGGACGGTCACCGCGCCGGCGGCGGCGCTCGAGAGGCCGGTCACCTCAGGAGGCGCAGGCGCCACCAGCGCCGCGGACTCGTCGGGCAGGGCCACGCGCGGCGGGGCGACGGACACCTCCGCCGTCTTCTTCGGCGCACAGGCCGCCACGACCAGGCTCAGCACCAGCACGAACGCCATTCCGGCGAGCACGGATCGCCGGCCCGGGCGCACACCCGCAGGGACAGAGGTAGCGTTTCTCACATCCGGCCGTATCGGATCGAGACGCGGGAAACCTTAGGTCGGCGGCGCCTCGGCTATACTCGTCCCAGCCCTGATGCCCGCCACCCCCGCCGTCCGCCCCGTCGACTTCGAGCCGGTCATCGGCCTGGAGATCCACGTCCAGCTGGCCACGGCCAGCAAAGTGTTCTGCGGCTGCGCGACCGACGGCGCCGGCGGACCCAACTCGCGGACCTGCCCGGTGTGTCTGGGGCTGCCCGGAGCCCTGCCGGTCCTGAACGACCGCGCCGTCGATCTGGCCGTGACCGCGGCGCTGGCGCTGGGCTCGGCCGTCGCCGCGACGTCGGTATTCGCACGGAAGCACTACTTCTATCCCGATCTGCCGAAGGGGTACCAGATCACGCAATTCGATCGACCGCTCGCCACCGGCGGTGCGGTGTCGTGGACGTCGGCCGGCCGTCGCCACCGCGTCCGTCTGGTGCGCATCCACCTCGAAGAAGACGCCGGCAAGTCGCTGCACGACGGAACCGAGGACCGGGCCGGGCGCGCGGCGCTCGACTTCAACCGGAGCGGCGCGCCGCTCATCGAGATTGTCACCGAGCCCGATCTTCGAAGTGCCGGAGACGCCGCGGAGTGCTTCCGGCGGCTGCGGGCGCTGCTGGTGACGCTGTGTGTCACCGACGGCAACATGGATCAGGGGAGCCTGCGCTGTGACGCCAACATCTCCGTGAGGCGCATCGGCACCAGTGCGCTGGGCGAGCGCACGGAGATCAAGAACCTGAACTCGTTCCGCTTCCTGGAGCGTGCGATCGACTTCGAAGTCGCGCGGCAGATCGACGTGGTGCAAAGCGGCGGAGTCGTGCGGACCCAGACGCGGCTCTGGGATGAGGCGGCCGGGCGCACGGTGACGATGCGCGCGAAGGAGACCTCCGACGACTATCGATACTTCCCGGAGCCGGACTTGCCGCCGCTGGTGATCGATGAGGATCGGATCGCCAGGCGTCGTGCCGCGATGCCGGAGACGCCCGAGCACCGGCACGATCGATTCGTCGCGCAATACGGCCTCGGCGGCGACGATGCCGAGGCGCTGGCGGCGACGCCGGATCTGGCCGCGTACTTCGAGCGCGTCGCGACGGCGGCTGGCGACGGCCCGGGCGCCGCGATGTGGGTTCGCGGTGAACTGACGCGGCGCCTGCACGAGCGCGGCGCGTCGATCGCGACCGTGCCCGTGACACCAGAGGCGCTCGCGCGCCTGATCGCGCTCGTGTCCAGCCAGGCCGTGTCCGCGTCCGTTGCCAAACAGATGCTGGGCCTCATGGTCGAGTCGGGCGCCTCGCCCGACGAGATCGTTCACCGGGACGGGTTGCTGCAGGAGTCGGACGAGCAGGCGATCACCGCGCTGGTCGATCGCACGCTGGGGGCGTTCCCCGAACAGGTGGCGCAGTTCCGCCAGGGCAAGCACGCCGTGGCCGGCTTCCTCGTCGGGCAAGTCGTCAAGGCCAGCGCGGGCCGTGCCAATCCGTCCATCGTCGACCGGCTGGTGCGTGCCCGTCTCGGGGAGGGGGCGACCTCGTGACGCGCGCGGCCCGTGTATCGATCGCGGCGACCGTCGTGGTCGTGACGGTCATCGGCGGGTTCGTGGCATGGCGCCTGTCGGTGGCGTCGTCGAGGGCCACGCCGCCGGCAGCGGCGCCAGCCGAGATAGCGGCGCGGCCGGCTGGCGAGCCGATCGCGTCCGGGTCGTCGGCCGAGGCCCCCTCATCTGCGGCGCCGCCTCGCGCGTCGCCGACACGCCCGAGTGCCAGCGGCTGGTTCGCCTCGGCGCCGCCCGTGCCTGCACCCAAGCCTCGCGTGCTGCCATTCGAGGTTGGAGAGGAACTGCAGTATCTGGTGCTCTGGAGTGCCGGGGGGACGGCCAGCCTGCCGGCGGGCGACGCGGTCTTTCGCGTGGGGCAGGGCGCCTCACGACCGGGCGTGGCGCGCCCCGGGTTTCGGTTCGAGTTGACCGTGACCACGGCCTCGTGGATTTCGACATTCTTCGAAGCCAAGGATCGGTTCTGGAGTCTGACCGGACCCGATCTGGGGCCGATGACCCACGTCCAGGAGTTGAACGAGGGACGCCGCCACCTGACGCGGACCATGACGTTCGACGGTGAGCGGCGTCGCGTGATGGTGGGGTCGGGACCTCCCGACGCCATCACGGACACGGTGGAGTTCCCGTGGGTTCCGGGCGTCCGCGATCCGCTCGGCGCGTTCTATCAGTCGCGTCTGATCGCGATCAGTCCGGCCACGCGGCTGTCGCTGCCGGTCAACAACGCCGGCCACGCGCTCACGCTCGTGCTCAGCGGAGCGGGCAAGACCGACGTGGCGGCCGAAGGGCTCACGCAGCCCGCGCTGTTGCTCGATGCGCGACTGGACGAGGCCGGCATCCAGGAACCCAATCCGACGGCGCGCGTCTGGCTCAGTACCGATGACCGACGCATCCCGCTGGCCATCGAAGTGACCGGATCGTTCGGCACCTTCCGCGTCGAACTCAAGACGTACCGGCGCGGGGTTCCGGCACCGGGTGCGTGACGGCCTGGTGCGTGACGGCCTGGTGCGTGACGGCCTGGTGCGTGACGGCCCGAGCCGCCGGATCTGCGTGCTATACTCGGTCCACTTCAGTGATTGAAACCTCCAGCCTGTCGAAGATGTACGGCCGCGGCGTCTATGCGCTGCGCGACGTGTCGCTGACGATCGCGAAGAGCGACTTCGTCTTCCTCACGGGCCCCAGCGGCGCGGGCAAGTCGACGTTGCTGCGCCTGCTGCTGCGCCAGGAGGTGCCGACCGGCGGGACGGTCGCCGTTGGCGGTCACGATCTCGCGCGCCTCTCGCTCCGCCAGGTGCAGCGCTATCGGCGCACCCTCGGGTTCGTCTTCCAGGACTTCAAACTCATGCCCGACCGGACCGTGCAGGAGAACGTCGGGCTGGTCTCGCGGGTGCTCGGCGAAACCTCGGTCCAGCAGCAGCGGCGCGTCTACCAGGTGCTGAAATGGGTCGGCCTGCAGCACCGCATGAATGCGTATCCGGTCGAGCTCTCGGGCGGCGAGCAGCAGCGCGTGGCGATTGCGCGCGCGCTGGTGAACGAGCCGTCGCTCATCCTGGCCGATGAGCCGACGGGCAATCTGGATCCGGACCTCTCGCTGGAGATCATGAACCTGTTCCGGGACATCAATGCGCGGGGCACGACCGTGCTCGTGGCCACGCACGATCGCGAGCTCATCCGGCGCGTCGCCCGCCGGACCATCACCCTCGACCACGGCCGGGTCGTCGAGGCGGGGTAGGCGAGGCCATGCACTGGATTCGCTACTCGTTCCGCGAAGCCGGCCGCGCCCTCTGGCGTCAGCGGGGGACGGCAGCCCTGTCGGTGCTGACCATTGGCGCCGCCATCCTCGTGCTCGGCGGGTTCCTGCTCGCTAGCGTGACCCTCGACCGGGCGATGGCGAGGTGGAGCGCCGCGGCCGAATTCTCGATTTACCTGCGCGACGACATCACGCCGGACCAGCGCAGCGCGATCAACCGGATGCTGACCGGCAGCCCGCTCGTGGCGTCGCGCGACTACGTGTCGCGCGAGGAGGCGTTGAAGCGGTTCACGCGGGACTTCCCCGACCTGGCGGCCGGCCTCTCCGGGACGGCGCAGAGCCCGCTGCCCGCCTCAATCGAATTGCGGCTGAAGCCCCAGCGGGCGGATGCGGCCGCCGTCGACGCGCTGGCGCGCGAGATGCGACCGGCGGCGGGTGTCTCCGACGTGCGATTCGACCGCCGCTGGCTCGAACGGCTCGCGCGCATGGCGGCGGCGATCCAGTGGGTCGGCTGGGGGCTTGGCGCCGTGCTGCTCCTGGCCGCCGCGCTGACGGTGGCGACCGTGGTCAGGCTGTCGCTGCACGCGCGGCGGGACGAGGTCGAGGTCATGCAGTTGATGGGGGCGCCGCTGGGTCTGCTGCGCGGCCCGCTCGTGGTCGAGGGTATCCTCCAGGGAGGCCTCGGTGCCGCCCTGGCGCTGGTCGTGCTGGGCGCGGCCTTCGCCGTCGGACAGCACCAGCTGGCTGCCGACCTGGGGGCGATCCTCGATCCGTCGCTCGTCGCGTTCCTGCCGCCGTCGCTCTGGGCCGCGCTGGTGGCGGGTGGCATGGTGGTTGGCGGCCTCGGCGGTGTGCTGGCCGCGCGCCACGTCCGTTGACGGGTGCGTTGACGCGTTGACACTGGTACAGAGGCCGCACTAGACTGAAGTCCGACTTGCAATTGCCTCATCCGAGGAGCTCCATGGCGCGCGCCGCTGCTGCCCAGTATTCTGCGAGCGAGTTCCTCCCAGGCGCTGTCCTGTCCGACTTCTACCGCGAAGAGTTTCTCAAGCACCTCGAGTTTCTCCGGCTTCAGCGCGAGTACTACTCCGAGCCGGCGGTCGCGCGTGCGGAAGCCGCCCTCGACCGCATCCTCGACCAGTTCGAGGCGCTGTGCACGATGCGGGACGCCGACCAGTTGTTCAGCCGTCTGCTGCGCAGCTTCGATCTCGTGACCGGCGTGTCCGGCCTCTCGGATCCCAAGAAGGCCCACTGAACGGACGCCTCGCCGATCTTCGTGATGATGCGCTGGCCATCGCCAGGGCCGCCGTGACCGCCGTGGATGCCGGCGCGTGTGTCGCCCGGGCGCGGACGCGATGGCTGCCGCTGGTCACGGCCGCACCGTGCTGGCACGTCATCGCGGTAGGGAAGGCCGCGGCACCGATGCTGCGCGCATGTCTGGGCGGCGCGGCGACCGTGCCCGCCGCGGCGCTGCTGATTGCCCCGGCCCCCGACCCTTCGCTCCCGGCCGTGGTGGAGCAGTGCGTGGGCGGGCATCCCGTGCCCAACCAGGGCAGCGTCGCAGGCGGCGCGCGGGCGCTGGCGCTGGCCGGGGCGGCCGGCCCCGACGACGTCCTGATCGTGCTGTTGTCGGGTGGCGCCTCCGCCTTGATGGCCGCGCCCGTGGCTGGCGTGACGCTCGCCGACAAACAAGCCACGACCACACGGCTCCTCCACGCCGGCGCGGACATTCACGCGCTCAACACCGTGCGCAAGCACCTGTCGCGGGTCAAGGGCGGCCGGCTGGCCGCCGCCAGCCAGGCGCGCGTTCTGTGCCTCGCCATCTCGGACGTCATCGACGACGACGTGACGGTCATCGGATCGGGACCGACCGTGAGTGACGCCTCGACCTGTGCCGATGCCCTTGCCGTCGTGGATCGCCTGGACGGACGCGGCTCGTACCCCGCGGGCGTCGTCGCGTGGCTCGAGCGCGGGGCGGCCTCGCCAACGGTCCATGCACGACGACAGCCTTCGCCAGGCCGTGCCGAGACGCTCGTCATCGGCAACCGGGCACGGGCGCTTCGCGGCGCCCGATCGGAGGCCCAGCGGCGGGGCTATGATGTCATCGTCGAGGCCGGGCCGTTGTCCGGGGAGGCGCGCGTGGCGGCTGCGGACTACGCCCGCAGGCTGTCGGACACCTCGACGCGGTGGCCCCGCGCCTGCTGTCTGCTCTCGGGCGGGGAGACGACGGTTTGCGTGACGGGCCGGGGACGGGGCGGCCGCAATCAGGAGTTCGCGCTCGCGCTGGCGGGGCCGCTCGCGGCGATGGCGCGGCCGGCCGTCGTGGTCAGCCTGGGCACGGATGGCATCGATGGGCCGACCGATGCGGCCGGCGCGGTGGTGGACACGACGACCGCCGCGCGTGCCGCGGCGATGGGCGGGCCCGGCATACGGGCCCGCCTGGATGACAATGACGCCTACCGTTTCTTCGAGCCGCTCGGGGATCTGATCATCACGGGGCCGACGTCCACCAACGTCGGCGACGTGCAGGTGGCCGTGCTGGCGGCTGAGGTCGAACGATGAAGATGACATTCAAGGCGATCGCCGGGCTGCTGTTGGCGCTGTGCCTGGCCGGTTTCGGCGGGTGGGTGTGGGGCTCGCTCGGCCGCTGGTCGGCACAGGAGACGTTGCGCCAGTCGGGGACGCGGCTGCACCAGCGCAGCGCGCAGGCCAATCTGCTGCAGGCGAGGGTCAACCTGTTCGAGCACAACTTCGGGGAGGCCGGGCAGAACCTGACCGCCGCCCGAGCCGACCTGCAGACCGTGGCGAGCGTCATGGACGAGGGCGGGCAGAAGGAGGCCGCCGGACGCCTGCGCACGGCCATCGCGAAGATCGGCGAGGCCATCGACCTGGCCGCGCGGCTCGACCTCGCGGCGAACGCGCGCGCGGCCGAGGCCCTGCGGCTGCTGACGGCAACCCCGTGACACGAGACGACATCCTTCGCGCGTTCGAGACGTCGGTCGACCATCCGGCGTCTGCGCGGGAGCTCATCCAGATCCTGAAAGTCCCTCGCGAGGAACGCGTCACATTCCGCCGCCACCTGCGCAGCCTCGCGGCGGAAGGGCTGCTCGTCCAGATCCGCGGCCATCACTTCGCGCTGCCCGGCAAGATGGATGTTGTCGTCGGGCGTCTCCAGGTGCACGCCGAAGGCTACGGCTTCGTGATCCCCGAGGATGCCGGCGACCGCGCTCGCGGCGACGTGTACGTGTCGGCCGCCCACCTGAAGGAAGCGATGCACGGCGACCGCGTGGCGGCCCGCGTGGATGCCCGCACGTCCGGCGATCGGCGCGAGGGCCGCATCGTCCACATCGTCGAGCGCGCCCACGCGCGAATTGTCGGGCGTGCGGAGGTCGATGCCGGCGGCCGTGTGCAGGTGGTGCCGCACGATCGGCGGCTGACGCAAATGGTCCACGTGCTGCGCGGGGAATCGCGCGACGCGGCGAGCGGCGACATGGTCGAGGTGGAGATCACCCACTGGCCCACCGCGACGCGCGGGCCCATCGGGCGGGTGATCGACGTGCTCGGCCCGGTGGATGCCCAGGGCGTGGACACGCAGGTGATCATCCGCAAGCACGGAATCCCCGACGCGCACACTGATGCCGCGATCGACGAGGCCAGCCGGCTGGGCGGCGCGGTCACGGCCCGCGATCTCGAAGGCCGGACCAACTTCCGCGCGTGGCCCACCGTGACGATCGACGGCGAGGACGCCCGTGACTTCGACGACGCGATCACGCTCGAGCGGCTGCCGAACGGGAACTTCCGGCTCGGCGTGCACATCGCGGACGTCTCGCACTACGTGCACGAACGCAGTGCCCTCGACGCGGAGGCCTGCGATCGCGGCACGTCGGTCTACTTCCCCGAGCGGGCCGTCCACATGTTCCCGGCCGAGCTGGCCACGGGGCTGTGCAGCCTCAACCCGCACGTCGATCGCCTTGTGCAGACCTGCCTGATGGAGATCGACGGCCGCGGCGAGGTCGTGCGGCACGAGCTGCACGACGGTGTGATCTGCAGCGCGGCGCGCATGACCTACACGGCCGTGAATGCGATCCTGACCGAGCGTGACCCGGCGGTGATGGCCGAGTACGACACGATCGTGCCGCTGGTCGAGCGCATGCGGGAACTGTTCGTGGTGTTGAACGGCCGGCGCCGGCGCCGCGGCTCGATCGATTTCGATCTGCCAGAGTCGCACATCGTGCTCGACGACGAGGGACGCGTCGAAGCGGTCATCGCGTCGGAGCGGAACGTCGCCCACCGTCTCATCGAGGAGTTCATGCTGCTGGCGAACGAGACGGTCGCCGCGCACCTCGAGGCGGGAGGATTCCCGGCGATCTACCGGATCCACGAAGCGCCCGACCCGGGAAAGGTGGAGGAGTTCGAGGCGTTCATCGCCACGCTGGGGTATAGCCTCATGGCGTCCCCGCTCGGCGTCAGGCCCGCAGACTTCCAGCGGCTCGTCGAGAAGATCGCCGGCACGCCGGTCGAGAAGCCGATTGCGTTCTTGATGCTCCGGACGATGCAGCAGGCGCGGTACGAGGCGCACAACGTGGGCCACTTCGGCCTGGCCGCGCCCACCTACACCCACTTTACCTCGCCAATCCGCCGGTACCCGGACCTGGTGGTCCACAGGCTGTTGAGAGAGTGCCGGCGGGGCGGGCTGACCGACGCCAGACGGGAGACGCTGGCGGCGACGCTGCCCGAGGTGGCTCGCCACACCTCGTCGCGGGAACGGCGCGCGATGGACGCGGAGCGCGAGCTGGTCCAGTGGAAGAAGGTCCGCTTCATGGCCGACAAGGTCGGCGATGAGTTCGACGGTTACGTCACCGGCGTGAGCGCCTTCGGACTGTTCATCGAACTGGTCGAGCACTTCGTGGAAGGCCTGGTGCACGTCTCGACGATGGCCGACGACTTCTACCGCTACCTCGACACGGCCCACGTGCTGCGCGGCGAGAACCTCGGGCGGGTGTTCCGGCTCGGCGATCGCGTCCGCGTGCAGGTGTTGCGGGTCGACACTCAGCGGCGCCTGATCGACCTGGGCGTGGTCGAGGTGCTCGAGTCCATGCGCGTGAACCGCACCGGTCCCGAGGCCCGGCGCAGCCGCGCCCGGCCGAAGTCCGAGCGGCGGCGGCACACGCCGCGTCAGCCCAGGCGCGGCACGCCGCCGCGGTCCCGACGGTGATGACCCACCTGGTCGTCGGCACGGCCGGCCACATCGATCATGGCAAGAGCGCGCTGGTCCTGGCGCTCACCGGCACCGATCCCGATCGCCTGAAGGAAGAGAAGGCGCGCGGGATCACCATCGACCTCGGATTCGCGCACTGGGAGACGCCTGGCCTCAGCGTGGGCTTCGTCGACGTGCCGGGCCACGAGCGGTTCGTGAAGAACATGCTGGCTGGCGTCGGGGGGATCGACGCGGTGATGCTGATTGTCGCCGCCGACGAGTCCGTGATGCCCCAGACGCGCGAGCATTTCGAGATCTGCCGGCTGCTGAAGATCCCTGCCGGGTTCGTCGTGCTTACCAAGGCGGACCTGGTCGACGCGGACACGCTCGACCTGGTGCGGCTCGACGTGC